>Ga0315339_1000025_pt1 | contig 337286 bp, 279 predicted proteins | sample ASW17metaG_FD_204514 | JGI IMG/M metagenome (GOLD analysis project Ga0315339, IMG submission 204514) | Ammonia-oxidizing marine archaeal communities from Pacific Ocean, United States - ASW #17 | ecosystem: Environmental > Aquatic > Marine > Oceanic | place: USA: California | collected 2016-12-05
GGTCGGCAGGTTCACTTTCGCTGCAGTTCATCTCTACCGTCGTCGTGTCGACTTCCTGTAGCCGTTCGGCGTACCGTAGGATGTCGCCTAATTGACGGGTGAATAACTCAGCCTCTTCCTCGCTGAGTTGAAGGTGTGCTAGTTCGGCGATACGGTTTACATCATGTCGTGTTAGCTCATTGGCCATGTACAGCACCCTACCATATGAACGTGAGAGCATAGAGACGTGGCAGATTCACTCTTCGGCCAATCGCGTGACGTTGTCGAGGCTGCTCTACCTGATAGAGAGCCAGTGATTTGTCCGCTTTGTCAACGTGAGCCGCAGTTGTTTGCGATTGATTTCCAGGGATTTTTCCTGGCGAGATGCCCCGGGTGTAGGCTCGAGTTTCAGCACCCGAGACCTCTTTTTGATCAACTCGGAGACGCTGTCTATAACGAGTCATACCATCCTGAGGCTCACCGTAATGTTGACGGAACTCGCGCCCGTATATTCATGCGTCAGCTATCCCAGCTTGAGGGGTATATGTCAGGACGTCCGGCTACGGTGCTCGATGTTGGTTGTGGTGCCGGAGCGTTTCTTGACTTCGCGTCGGAGCGAGGTTGGGAGGTAGCGGGTACCGATGTGGCGGTGACGAACGTGGTTCGGCAGAGTGGTGTCAAGGTCTGGGAAGGGACGTTGTCAGGTATTACGTTTACCGCAGAGCGGTTTGCCGCGATTCGGTTTAATCATGTGTTAGAGCACACGCAAAACCCACTAACTGAACTACAGCGTGCACGAACCTTGATTGCTGATGACGGGGTGCTTCTTGTGGGTGTTCCGAATATTGGAGGCTTGAGCATACGGCTCAAAAGTTTGCAAAGTCGTATGGGGCTAAAAGATCAATGCTGGAAACATTACGGTGCGTTACATCACCTCTGGTTTTTTACGCCGGCGACGTTGAGTGCCCTTGTGCGAGAAGCCGGTTTTGAGGTGATTGCATGGGAAACCCCCGTGACCGATAGAAGCGATCGGTCTGGTTGGATAAGCGCCGTAGCTCGTGCGCCACTTGAAGTGTTAGGTCTCGGAGGTATTCTCGACGTGTACGCTCGACCCCGCTAACAAGAGTGGATTCGATTAGATTAATGACTTGAGTGGTAGTCTAGTTCCCCGGCTTCGACGCGAAGGGGTAGACGATTTTCTAGCGGGGGCAGCGGACACGTCGTATGCGGGTTAAACGCGCACGGTGGATTGTATGCCTGATTGAAATCAACGATTGTTGACCCTGCCTCAGGTGCGGGTGCATATAAGAAGCGCGCAGCGGGATAGGTTTCTTTTCCGCTGGTGAGGTCGCGAAAAATGAACCAAAGCCGACTACCTGAATCAATAGTTGTCATGGTGAGTTCTTGTCCATGCACTGTGAGCTTTACGGAACCGCTACTGCGGAACGTTTCCACGTCGCCCAATATGTTGGGCAGTTCGAGAAAGCGAGGTTCCTCATGCGGAATGAATATGCCTCGCACGCGGTAAGACTCGTCTGGCGGGAACCAACGAAGGCCAGTAAAATCACGCCGGATCTCACTGCCACGGTCTCGCATTCTAATGGCGAGACGATCCCCGCTGTAATGCCCAAGTAGCGTCAGAGGGCCGATAGTCACGGCTGGGGCGGCATTGCCTTCAAATGGCCATAGTGTGGCAGAACTGACGTCTTGCCCATCGACGGAGAGCGACTGATCTTCTATAGCCTGAACCGAGATAGAGCCATCGCGTAGCGTAAACACGCCAGCCATTTCTGGCCCACTACTCAGGACGATGTCGTTCAATGGAGACGTTCCAAATGAACTGGTTCCTTCAGTCAAAAAGAACAACCCTGCTACGGTAAGCCAGCCATCTTCAGCGGTTAGACGTGCTTCTCGGTCAGCGCGCCATGTGTTGATTTCTGTGTCGTAATCCTGTGCGCCGACGGGCATTGTCACGGTAACGAGCACAGCGAACCAAGTGGCAATTCGAAGCCGACGGATGGTTAGGCCTGACATGTTCATTGATTCTAGCAGTCCGACAGCATCTTAAACCGAAGACCTGTCAGCTTTCGTCGCGGAAGCGTTTTAGCAATGAGAGATTACCGAGGTCCAAGGGATCAGCAGTTATATCGGACGGACGTCCACCGCCTTCTTTTGGGGTTTCAAGCACCATGGGCAAATGACGGAATCTAACGTCTTGGACGAGACGTTTAAATGGTTCCGTGCCGAGGTGCCCCTGGCCGATTCCGTCATGCCGATCCACATGGCTACCGAGAGGTTTCTTTGAGTCGTTCAGGTGAAATACGGTTAGTCGGTTTAAACCAAGTATTTTGTCGAACTCATTAAAGACCTGTTCGTAACCGGTTTCGGAAATGATGTCGTACCCAGCCGCCACGAGGTGGCAGGTGTCAAGACAGAATGCAACCTGCGACGGGTCGTCTAGATGGTCGATCATGGCCCGTAGCTGTTCAAATCGATGTCCCAGCATCGTGCCTTGGCCCGCGGTGTGTTCTAAAAGTAGGGGCGTTGATCCCGATTGCCGGAACTGTGCTGTGGCGATGCCCTCGGCGATGCGCTTTATACCGTCAGTCTCCGTGCTCGTAGTGTAGGCACCTGGGTGGAGAACAACACCTTCAAGGCCGAGTTGATCGCCACGGGCGAGCTCGTCTTCTAATGCGGTAATTGATTTTCCTCTGAGTGTTTTGTCCGGAGAAGCAAGATTGATGAGATAGCTTGCATGCGATACAGTCGGAAGGTTAAGGCGGGCAATACGCGCTCTAAATTCTGCGATGTCTTTTTCGTCGAGTGGACGGCCACGCCATTGGTTCGAATTTTTTGTAAAGATTTGTAAAGATTCGCAGCCTGTTGCTTCTGCGCGATCGATAGCGCGCGTGATACCACCGGCGATGGACAAGTGAGCGCCGAGTCGTGGTTCGATCATGACAAGAGTTTTGAGCGAATATTGTAAGTAGCTTGCGTCATGGGCCAGTGGTGAAAGAACATTGATGTTTCATATATCGTAGCTATTCTTGATCTTATGAGTACAAATTCTTTTAATACCAAGCAATCTTTATCAATCGATGTCGGTGGCGACGTCGAAATATTCAGTCTAAAGAAGCTAGAGGAATCAGGTTATCCGGACGTGGGACGCTTACCGTATTCCCTGAAAATCCTGCTTGAAAACATGCTCCGTCGAGAAGATGGGAATTCAGTCAAGGCCGATGACATCGAGGCATTAGCTCGTTGGAAACCCGGTGTTTCCAACGAGATTACTTTTATGCCGGCAAGAGTGCTTCTGCAGGACTTTACCGGTGTGCCGGTAGTTGTTGATCTCGCGGCGATGCGCGATGGGGTGGTGCGGCTTGGTGGAGATGCAAGTCTTGTGAATCCGTTACAGCCAGCCGAACTGGTTATTGACCACTCGGTACAAGTCGATCATTTTGGCGTTGCGAATGCGTTCGAGTTAAATGCACAACTTGAGTTCTCGCGTAACCGAGAGCGTTATTCGTTCCTTAAATGGGGACAAGAAGCATTTAATAATTTTCGAGTGGTACCTCCTGATACCGGCATTGTTCACCAAATTAACGTCGAATACTTGGCGCGTGTTGTTTGCCGAGACACTACTGACGGTTCAACAGTGGCTTATCCCGATACTCTGGTCGGTACGGATTCGCATACCACGATGGTGAATGGACTTGGAGTGGTCGGTTGGGGTGTCGGTGGCATTGAAGCGGAAGCCGCCATGCTCGGCCAACCGATATCGATGCTTATTCCGGAAGTAATAGGAGTTCAGCTTTCCGGAAGGCTTCCAGAGGGAACTACAGCGACGGACCTTGTATTGACGATTACCGAACGCCTTCGCCAATACGGCGTTGTTGCAAAGTTTGTCGAGTTTTTCGGTGATGGACTGACGTCATTGACGCTGGCGGATCGGGCAACCCTTGGCAACATGTCTCCGGAATACGGTTCGACCGTAGCGGTTTGTCCAATTGATCAGATGACGCTTGATTATCTTCGTTTAACGGGACGTGATGATTCGCAAACGCGCTTGGTGGAGACCTACGCTAAAGCGCAGGGACTTTTTGGGGCTGGCGGAGACGAATCGCTTTATAGCGACATCATTCAGCTCGATCTGTCTACGGTTGTGCCGAGCATCGCGGGTCCAAAACGTCCACAGGATCGTGTATCCCTTCACCAGGCTAAGGAGGGGTTTGAAAAGGTGTTGGTCGATTTGTCTGCGGGCCATAGCGTGCCAGTTTCGAAGGGTGAGGCTGAATCTGATACTGGAGCGGAACTGGAAGATGGTGCAGTGGTTATTGCGGCTATTACAAGTTGTACGAATACGTCGAATCCAAGTGTGATGATTGCTGCTGGGCTTGTGGCTCAGAAGGCTGTGGCTTATGGCTTGCAACCCAAGCCTTGGGTCAAAACTAGCTTAGCGCCAGGGTCAATGGTGGTGACTGAATATTTAACTGCTGCCGGGTTACTTGAACCGCTTGCTTCGCTCGGGTTCGGACTTGTTGGTTATGGCTGCACGACGTGTATTGGTAACAGTGGCCCGTTGCCAGAGAACGTCGCAGCAGAAATTCAACGGCGTGACTTGGTTGTTACATCTGTGTTGAGTGGTAATAGGAATTTTGAAGGACGCGTCCAGTCGCTTGTGCGTGCCAATTATCTTGCTTCACCCCCGCTCGTGGTCGCGTATGCCCTGGCCGGTCGCATGACGACGGATTTAACGACAGAGCCACTTGGCAAGGATACGGCAGGTCACGACGTGTTTTTGAAAGATCTATGGCCGTCTTCGCAAGAGGTGCAGGAGGCGATGAGCGCTGCAGTTCAAACAGACCAATTCATTGAAAAGTACAGCAGTGTTTTCGACGGCGACGAACGTTGGCAAGACCTTGCAGCGCCGACGGGTAAACAGTTTTTGTGGAGCCCTGATTCAACATACGTTCAGAACCCGCCGTTTTTCGATGGCATGACGGCGGATCCCATACGCCCCACGGATATAACGGGTGCACGGGTTCTTGCTCTGCTCGGTGATAGCGTGACGACCGACCATATTTCACCTGCTGGGGCGATACCGCCAGACGGACCAGCTGGAAAGTATCTGGTGTCTAGAGGTGTGGATCCGAAAGACTTTAATTCTTTTGGTAGCCGTCGTGGCAACCACGAAGTGATGATGCGTGGCACCTTCGCCAATATTCGGTTGCGTAACCAACTTGCCCCCGGAACGGAGGGAGGTTGGACTAGGTATCAGCCTGATGGTGAAGAGATGGCGATCTACGATGCTGGTATGCGCTACCAAAAACAAGGAACGCCTTTGGTCGTTATTGCTGGCAAGGAGTATGGCTCAGGGTCGTCTCGTGATTGGGCAGCTAAGGGGACCATGCTGCTTGGTGTTCGCGCGGTGATTGCCGAGAGTTTCGAGCGTATTCACAGAAGCAATTTGGTGTTTATGGGTGTACTGCCTCTTGTGTTTGAGGAAGGTGTTACCGCTACGACGCTTGGTTTAACGGGGCAAGAGTCGTTTTCCTTGTCCGGGATTGGCGATAATCTATCGCCGCGGGGTGAGCTTCGCGTTGTGGTAACGCGTGAAGATGGAACGGTGACGAATTTCGTTGTGACTGTTCGGATTGATACTCCAGAAGAACTGAACTATTACCATCACGGTGGAATCTTACCTTACGTTTTGCGGCAACTTGCTGCGGCGTAAATTAGTTAGGTCTATTTTTCGAGGAGGTCGCTGATGAGCCTGAGTGCAAGCAAGCGCCGGTGGCTCGCCGCGAGCGGCGTGTTTTGGATTATGGGTACATCGACAATAGCTCAGACAACGAATAACACTCCGCCACAAGTTGAATGGAATCTTGCCGAGATTTACGAGAGTCTTGATGTTTGGCAGCGCGAAAAAAATCAACTTGATGGGCGTGTAGCTGGACTCACGTCTTTTAAAGGTCATCTCGGAGAAAGTGCGGAGACGCTGGCGGATGCACTTGACGCGATCAGTCAAGCCGAGAAAGACGTTGTTCAACTCTATGTCTATGCATTTCTTGAAGCTGATGAAGACCGTCGCGTTTCCGCCGCGCAGGAGCGTCGTGGTGAAGCAGCCTTATTGTTGGCACAGCTTGAACAAGCGGTTAGTTTCGTGTCTCCGGAACTACTGAGTGTGGGGTCTTCTGTAATTGAACAGTACCTCAACACTGAACCGCGGCTGAAAAAGCATGCGTTTAACGTGCGAAACACGCTACGACAGGAACCGCACACGCTATCCGCCGAGGCTGAGTCGATTATTGCGGGAACCAGTTCGATGCGACAGGGGCCTGAACGAATCTTTGCTATGTTGTCGAGTTCGGACATGGTATTTCCAACGGTTACGCTTTCTACCGGTGAGAATGTACGACTGGACCAGGCGGCATACGGTAAGCATCGGGCCTCGCAGAACCGGAGTGACCGGAAATTGGTTTTCGATACCTATTGGCAAGCATGGAAATCTTACGAATCGACACTCGGTCAAACACTGGATACGCACGTCAAAGCCCATGTGTTTGAAGCTACGGCTCGGAAATATGATTCGGCGCTCGATGCTGCGCTTGCCGGTCCAAATATTCCGACTGATGTTTATCGTAAGTTGATTGATGCAGCGCATCGACACCTGCCGTCACTGCATCGCTATTTTCGTTTACGGCAGAGGATGCTCGGTCTTGAGGACCTGCACTATTACGACATCTATCCAACATTGGTCGCATCGAGTCGCTCGTTTGACCTTGATGAAGCGAAGACCCTGTCGCTAGCGTCGGCGGTGCCGCTTGGTGACGATTACGTCTCTATGCTTCAGACAGGATTTTCGGGCGATTGGATGCATGTTTATCCACAGCAGGGCAAGGCTCCAGGTGCGTACATGTATGGGGCTATCTATGACGTTCATCCATACCTCCTGCTGAATTTCAATGGTGAATACGAAGACGTATCAACATTTGCTCACGAATGGGGACATGCGATTCACACGATGTTATCGAAGCGGGCCAATCCATACGAAACATCCAGTTATGCCACATTTACGGCTGAAATTGCATCGACGACCAATGAAGTGCTCCTACAGGAGCACATGCTTGCACAGGATATCTCTGACAACGAGCGTCTGTTTTACCTCGGCACCGCACTTGAAGCGGTGCGTGGAACATTTTTTCGGCAAGTGATGTTTGCCGAATTTGAACTGAAGATTCATGAGCTCGTTGAGCAAGGTGAAGCACTTACCGGCGATAGGATGAGTGAGGTCTATGAGCAGTTGGTGCGGGAGTACCATGGTTCGGACAGTGGTGTGCTTACGTACGACTCCGCGTATGCCATTGAATGGGCCTTTATCCCGCACTTTTACCGCAATTTTTATGTCTTTCAATACGCGACCTCAATTGCTGGCGGCACGATGTTTGCTGAACGGTTTCTGACTGGAGACCAGCAAGCCCGTGATGACTACTTGGCGGTGTTGTCTTCGGGTGGGTCACGTTATGCGTATGAACTGCTTCAGGAATACGGTATCGACCTGGCTACGGATGCGCCGTACGACGCACTCATTTCGCGCATGGATCGTGTTATGGATGAGATCGAGGCAATTCTGGATCGCCAGGCAAATTAGCCTAAAGGTTTGCTGGAATCAGTAACATCGCAATGACACTCGTAATCGCGCAGACGATGGCTACAATTCCGGTGTAGCCGAGGACGTCACCGAATTTCAATCCCGTGACCGTCAGTATAGGAATCGCCCAAAACGGTTGAATCAGGTTTGTTGTCGAGTCTCCATACGCGTATGCCAGAACTGTCGTCGTGGCCGACACGCCGAGCTCTTTTGCTGCTGGTAGTAGATATGGTGCTTCGATTAGCCATTTTGATCCCGCTGACGGCACAAAGATATTCATAAATCCTGAGTACACATACACCACAAGTGGATAGGTTTCGGTCGTGGCGAATGTGACAAAGAAATCTCCAAGCCAACTGCCAAGCTCGGTGTTATTGATAACGCCAAAAATCCCGGCGTAGAACGGGAATTGGAGGATGACCCCAGACGCTGTGCGCGCACCGTTCGAAAAGGCGCGGACTAGGTTGGACGGTCGCCCTTGGAGGAGAAGCGCCGAGACAAGGAAGACGGCATTGTATGCATTGATTGTCCAGGTAGCCCCAAATCCTCTGGTGACCATCGAGTATCCCAATGGATAACCGATAAGGATCGCTGCCAGGAACACCCATCCGCGAAATGATTCCATACGGGCCGCCGGAGTGGTGGCTGGATTATCCTCCGGCAGGCTTGGAAGCATGCGGTCGATCTCATCACTGGTGAGAGTTTGTGCGTTTTGCCTGGGGTGAAGAATTACAACCGTAGCTAGGGCAAGGCAAAAAATCACGCTGAGATAGACAAGGTTAAACGGGATAAAGAGGCTCTCGGTGACTGGTATGAGTCGGTCGATGATTGGTGGTCCGCTTGAAGGCTCAAGCAGTGGGTTTCCCGGTGTGGCAAGAATAAGTGGCGCTGAGCCGGATAATCCGCCATGCCAGACGGTTCCGAGACCAAGATATGCCGCAGCGATGATGACTCGGATGTCCGCCTTGGGGTTTCGGCGTGCAATGAACGGAACAAACAGCGCAGATGCCACGACGCTCAAAGCCCAATTGAAATACCCTGTAACCATTGAGTAAGCCCCGATTAGCGCGATGGCTTGAATAGGGCTGTCTTTATTTGGTCTATCAGCAAGCCAATCGAGAAATCGAAATACTGGTCGAGATGAGACGCAGGCGTGAGCCGCGATCATTGCAATCGAGAATTGCATCGCTAACTCCAGCAGCGCCCACATTCCACCACCCCACGCCAACACTGATTCATTCAGGCTTGCGCCTGCACCGACCATCGCTAATACAAGGGCCACAATTGTCAGAATCATGCAGACAACCCAAGAGTCGGGGATCCATCGTTGTGTAAAACGACAGAGTCGGTCTCCAAGGTCACCGACAAGACCGATAACACTACCTAGAGTAGATTGAGGCATGGTTTTCAACCTATGCCGAGGTCGTTGCAGGTGATTGTGGGGCTTTTGTCAGAAGGAGGGTGCCAAGCGAAAGGAGAGAGAGTGTTGCGGCACCGAAGAATGCCAACTCGTAACTACCGTACGTGTCAACCACGAAGCCCGCGAGACGCCCGCCCAAAAGCCCAGCAATACCCCAGGCAAGAAAAAGTAGACCGTAGTTCACACCAAGGTATTTTGTGCCGTAAAAATCGGCCGACGTGGCGGCAAAAACACTCAGGAGGGTACCGTAGCAGTAGTAGACTATGAACACTCCGACTATAAATACGAGCACACTTGAGCCTTGTAAGTACAGTAGTGGCATCGCCACGGCCGAGACACTTACCATTAGTCTGAGTACATTTAACCGCCCCAGCTTGTCAGAAAGAGAGCCAGAAATAACTCTCCCGAATGTATTGCCGATTGCGCCGATACTGAGACCGATAAAGCCGGCACTTGCGATGCCGGCTTCTTGAACACCCCATTGCGTCACTATGCCGATTAGCCCCAGTCCAGCCATTGAGCCAAGGCAATAGGCGATAAAGAGAAGATAGAAAGAGCGGTCGCGTAGCATTTCACTTGTTGTAAAATCCCGTGCAGTTCGAGTCACGGCGGCTTTAAGTTGACTGGGATCCCAACCACTGGGTACGTAGCCGTCAGGAGCTGGCTTTAACAACCAAGCGCCCACCATCGCAACGGCAAAGAACACAATTCCATAGATGCGGAAAGTCGTTTCCCACCCATATGAAGGCAGTAATATTTCGGAAGCGATTGGTCCGAAGATGCCGGATCCTGCACCGTATCCACCAACGGCGATACCGAGGGCCAGTCCACGCTTGTCAGGGAACCAGCGCGAGATGACTGGAATAGCAACGGAGTAGCCAAAACCATTTCCCGCGCCGGCAAGGACTCCGTATGAAAGACACAACCACCAGAGCGACGTTGTGAGGCTTGTGAGGAAATAACCAAGGCCAAAAAGTATGCCACCGATGGCCGCTATTGTGCGGAAGCCAAGGATTGCGTGTAAGCGCCCAGCGACGACGAACATGACGGCCATGGTGAACAGACCGATACTGAACGGATAGGAGAGCTGCTGACGAGTCCACTCGAATTCGGTTTCGAGTGGAAGTACGTAGACACTCCACGAGTAGAACACGCCGAGAACAAGGTTCAAGATTGTGCCCCCGACGAGGGGAAGCCATCGGTTTGTATCGGACTGTTGTGGCATTCGGCCTACCTCTTCAAGATTGTATGGGACGACTTACTGAGCTGACATTCTACTGCCGGAAATGGTTTTTGCCATGTTCTGTGTGTTTGTCACAATGTGTAGAATAAGCCTGCCGGACCGATCAGGAGTGATGGGAGATATGTCGAAATCAAAAGCATGCACGATATTTATAGTGTTCGCGGTGAGCTTATTGCTCGGTTTCTTCATTTCAACCGCATCTGTGCAGGCGCAGTCTGGCTTGTCAGGCGTGTGGGAAATTAAACTGGACACGCAGACCGGTGAACAGGTCTGGACTGCAACTTTTGATGAGACCGGTGGCACGATTGCCGGTGAGATTGACATGAATGATGGCGAAGGGGTCTTACCGCTTGAGGGGACCCTCGATGGCACTACGATTCAGTGGGGATTTGTCGTCCCAGATCTTGACGGTGACATGCCGATTAATCTTTCCGGAGAAATCCAAGGTATGGCCATCGATGGTGACGAAGGTAGCTTCGTTTGGTACGGTACTGGTGTGTGGACGGGAAGGAAGCAGTGATTGGCACCGTTGCGCTCGACCAACCCGCCTGATTTCACTGCCGTCGCCAGTAAAATTGACCATTACGAACGGATGAAGGCGTTACAATAGAAACTGTATGCAAGCCTTTCGGTCTCGAACCGTCGCCGGTGTCGTCGCGTGGAAGTTCACGGCCATGGTGCTGTTGCCTCTGATGCTTTCGGTCACAGCGGGATGTCCTGTGGGGCGAGATGTGGTTGCGCATGATGAGATTGTGGAGGACACAACAGCAGGGCAGGCGGCAAAGGTCACGGCGTGCGATACGCTCGATGATACCTTGCTGAATTTGTTGAGTTTGCCTGGATTTACGCCGGAGCCCCGGCTATTTTCACAGCTACTGCAAAGCCGTGACATTATCACCTTGCGCCATTCTGTCGAGCGAATGTGGAACGCTGTTCCTCTTCTTCCGCCGCCCCGCGCCCACGTCTAGCCATATTTAAACATCTGATTGTAGTTTCGGCTTGTCTTTCGATAGGGAGTTCGTATGCCTTTGAAGCTGATTTATTTGGTTCGTATTATTTGTCTATTTTTTTTGATTGGTACTGTGCCGACGCTGACTGTGAGTGCGGAACAGGGTGACCTTGGCATGGTAAATGGCGCCGTCATGGATGAAGTTGGTGGCGTGTTGCCTGGTGTGACAATTACAGCTCAAAACTCGTCGACTGGTTTGGTGCGAAGCGCTATCAGTGGTCCAAATGGCGCGTATACGATGCGGTTACCGGCTGGAAGCTATGAAGTGGTTGCGTCGCTGCCGGGTTTCCAAGCAGCTTCGTCGACGGTTACGGTTGGGTCGTCACCGACGTTGCGAGATTTTACGCTTGAGATTGCCGCGCTTGCCGAGACGGTGAATGTCACCAGGAGTGACCAGACACTTGCGACGGTGCCGAATTCGGTCGCTCTCGTTGAGTCTGACCAGATTGACTTCGCCCAGCGGAAAGCGTCGCTGGATGAAGCGCTACGGGGTATTCCCGGTTTGCTAGTGCAGAACCGCCGAAATTATGGGCTGTCAGGTGGTGTTGGATTGAGCATACGCTCGCCGCAACCAAGATTCGGTCTGCGCGGTATTGCGATTGTGCAGGATGGCATTCCTATCACGACGGCTGATGGGACCACAGAACCCAGTAATATCGACCTCGGATCGGTTCGACGTGCCGAGGTCATTCGTGGTCCGAATTCAGTGTTGTACGGAAATTCAGCTGGCGGTGTGATTAGTCTGTTCACAGAAATCGATCAGACACGCCGTTTCACGGTGCGCCCCGATGTTCAGGTTGGTAGTAATGGCTATAACCGGCAGCAGATACGGATGGACGGGCATAACAATAGCGGTACCGAGTTTATGGGGAGCTTTAGTCGTTTTGAAACGGATGGATGGCGTGAGCATAGTGCTGCGGAAATCCGACAAACGAATATTGTTGTTCGGCAAGCGCTGTCTGCCGGAACTCGTCTGACTGGTATTTTCAATCACTACAACTCACCTTTTGCCGAAAATCCGAGCATGATGAGTTTGGCCAATGCCAGGACCGACCCCCGAGGAACTCGCTTTATTGCCAAGAAGCAGCACTGGGGCGAAGCTACGGAGCAGGGGCAATATGGTGCGACGATTGAGCATAGTTTTGGCACGCAGATGTTTCGCGCCACAGGCTGGGGGGTGACGCGAGAACTCGCCGCATCAAATCCGTTTCGGTGGATTGATCTGAATCGAGCGGGTGGCGGGTTTCGTTCCGAGTACCTTGGCACGCAGGGCATCGTCCAATGGAGTATGGGTGTGGATGTTTCCTCACAGGGTGACCAGCGCGCAGAGTATGGCAACAAGACCGATTGGCTGACAACACCCGTGTGGGTTAAGGGAGATTTAGATATTCGACAACTGGAAGATGTGTTGTCCGCCGGGCCTTTTGCTCAAATTAGTGTGACCCCACATAGCCGTGTCACCGTGACGGCTGGTATTCGCTACGACTACTACAACTTTTCAGTAACCGACCAGGACTTGGCAGACGGGGATGATTCGGGTGAGCGTACGATGAACGCCGCGAGCCCATCGGTTGGCCTCACGTTTGCGGCAACACCGACGGTGAATCTTTTTACCAACCTGTCTACGGCGTATCAGACTCCAACGACGGTGGAATTGTCGAATCGACCGGAAGGCGGTGGCGGTTTCAACCAGTTGCTTGACCCGGAACGTATACGCAGTTTTGAAGTGGGGTTGCGGGGACTTTTAGAGCCTGCCCGGTTGCAATATGAGGTTGCGGTATATCGCGCGCGCTTGTTGGACGCGTTTGTCTCGCAGGAATCCGCAGACGAACAGACTTTCTTTTCCAACGCCGGAGAATCGGCACGGAATGGGGTGGAATTGTCACTGAATTGGCGGCCAGTATCGAGAGTGCGTGCTCGGATGGCTTATACCCATCAAGACTTCACCTTTGAAAGGTTTGTGACTAGTAGTGGCACCAACTACTCTGGGAAGCTTGAACCGGGCGCGCCACCTAATCGATTGTTTGCGGGTCTTGACTATGCAGCAAGTGGTTTTCGGACCAGTGCTTCGGTCCGGTGGGTGGATGATTTCTTTGTCGACAATGGCAATACCGTATCGAACTGGGCCTCTAAGGTTGTTGACCTCAGGTTTGGATTCGATAGTTTGTTTGGCAACACAGACCTGCGACCGTTTTTCGGGATCGATAACTTGTTTAACGAGCGCTATAACTCATCAGTCATTGTGAATGCTTATGGCCCACCGGGAGCCAAGCGGTATTTTGAGCCGTCACCAAGCCGCGAGTTTTATGTGGGGATGACGGTTGGGTTTGGGGTGAACTAACTTCATCCTGTTGTCCGTGAGTTAGTCGTTTTTGATACCGGCAAGTTGTTTTGCGTAGTTCACGCTGGGGGTGATATCGTGTTGCCGCCAGATGGTCATTTTTTCGGCCTCGATGCTGCCTTCAGCGTGAATCGCCAGAACGGCTTGATAGCCGGCAAAGTCAGTCGCTGTGATTTCGGCGATCAAATTCATTAACCGCAACCGGTTTTCAGCGGATATTTCTGCTGCGCCGAGATACTTTTCGATGAGCGCGCTTAGCCGTTCATCCTTGAGGTCTTCTTGACTTGGTCCCGTGACCAACAGGCCACCGGCAATATCCTGCACCCAAGCGAGTGCCTGATGATAGTTTGTTGCAAAATACAATTTAGCAATATTGATGAGCTCCGCATTGGGGACGGCGATCTGGTCGATGGTTTTGGCTTCGCGGGCAGCCTCCCGCGCCATGCCCCGGCAGATTTGGGCGTAGCTAATCAGCTTCGCAAGCTTGTCGCGTACGTGCCCCGCCTTGAGGATGCCGTTGAACTCGGCCATCAGATGTGATGCGCCGACAAAGAGGTCAACAAGTGGGAGTTTGTAACTGACCGCCGTAAAGCGATGAAACTCAACGAAGGTCTTGGCTAGAGGGCCTGCCATCTCGACTTCTCCGTTGAGGAACACACGATCCCACGGCACCTTGACGTTCTCGAACACCGTCAGGGTTTCCATCATCTTATGGTGGGCGCTAATCGGGTGTTCAAATTCGTTTCCTCCGCGTCCATATCCACTGGCAAGCATGGTAAGGCCTGGCGCGTTTGCTGGAACGGCACACGCAATCGCGTACGATTCCTCTCCAGCAGAAAAGTTACGTGTTGGAAGCACAATAATTTCATGTGCATTGGTCGACACGGACGTATGAATTTTCGCCCCGGACAAGGTAATACCGTCGGCATCCTGTGCCGTCACTCGAACGTAATAGTCAGGGTGGTTCTGACCTGACGGGCCTTTACCGCGATCACCTTTAACGTCGGTTTGGGCGACGGCAATGGCCAGGTCGTTATCTCGACAATGAGCATAAAACTGCTCGACGCGCGGTAGGTAATTGGTGCCGTGACTACGGTCCATATGTGCAGCGATCAAATGCAAGGCGAAGAGCGCGTCGGTTCCAATTTCCTTGATTAAGACGACGAGAGTACCCCCGAGGGTTGTTGCCCGTTCGATCAGAGCGCCGCGCTTCAGTAAATCTTCGGGTGTTCGGGGTATTTTGTAATAACGCGAATATCGACCATTGTCGTCGTTGACAACCGCGAGGGACGACTCGTTTTCGTCGTGAGCCATCCGATAGTCGATCGCAGCATGTTCAACGGCAAGACCGATTACTGGGTGTGTGGTCACGTCGTTCACTAGTTCGCCACGGTAGTACACGGTCCTACCGTCACGCAGACTTTGTTTGTATTCTTCAGCTGTTAGAAGTGCCATGTCCTTGTGATCTTGGCACCCCGTTGCCAGAAATGCTAGGCCGGTGCAATTGGGTGACTGAGAAACTGATATGCTGGGGCGCTCTTTAGACACTTACTATTTTTCCCGTAGGGGTTGATACCGTCCATGACTGTTGAAGCGAAGCCAACAATTGACCGCGACCACGCCCTCGAAGTGGTTCAACGATTTCAAAAGGAGTCGACCAAATGGCTCTATGGCCTTGACGATGCGGCGCGGACTCTCTCGTGGGCATTCTTCACGCTCTTGCCGTATACGGACAAGCTCAGTCAGGGGAAGTTACTTCGGCAGCCCCATGTCATGTTTCGTGGGCCGACCGGCACGGGCAAAACTGACTTGGTCAGCGCTTGCGCGATGGCCATCGATGCCAAATTTGAGCGTATTCAGGGCATGCCGACTTATATGCCGGAAGATATTCTTGGCTACGAAACGATCGTCGAGGAAGTTGATGGCACAAGAAAGATTAACTTCAAACCCGGGAAGTTGATGGCGCATATTGTCCTGATTGATGAGGATAATCGCCTGTCAGGAAAAACTAAAGCGGCCGTACTGGAAGGGATGGAGGAAAGTTCAGCAACGCTCAGTTCTGATTACGGCAATCTTGCAGAAGGAAAGATGCTTCCACTCTTTCCGCTGTCGGGTGACTATAACGACATTACCGGCCCCCGTTTCTTTATGGTCATTTGTACCGAAAATATTTTTGGAGAAGAAGAAGGGACCTTTGCTAACCCAGTGGCTCAGCTCGACCGGACGACCATTTCGATCAATATGATGGATCCGGAGAAAGAGGAGGACGAGTACAACATCACGGCGGGTAATGTTGTCGGGAAAAAGGTCGAGAAGTTAACCAATCTCTATGAAGTACTAGATATTGCTCAACACATTTTCGATACGGTCAAGATGTCGGAATACGCTCAACAGTACAAAGTGCGTTTGATCCGAAACACACGGCCGCACCGCGTGCAGGGACGAGCAGCCCGTACAGTGAAGGAGTACATTCGAGTCGGAATTTCGCCACGTGTGCATTTCCATATCGAGGCAGTGGCCAGAACGTTCGCGTTCTTTAATGGTGACACGATCATCACGCCGGACCACATTAAGGCTGTCGCGGAACCCGTTCTTGCGCATCGTCTCGTCCTCCGTGAGGGCATGGAATTTTCAGTGAACAAAGAAGAGCTGCTTCAACAAGTCATTCAGGATATGGAGATTCCTCCTTGGAAGTAGAGGAGGTCTTTGCGCGGTTTCGTGGCATCAAACATGGCATCAAGGCTATAAAGAAATCGACGTCTGTTCACTACGGTGACCACAAGAGTGGGTTTAAGGGAGCGGGTTATGACATTGTTGGTGTGGATCAATGGCGTCCCGGCCAACCATTAAAGGACATTGCCTGGACTCTGAGTCTTCGGACTTATCCAGACAAAATTTATCGCATTGAGCGGATGGAGCCGAAAGAGCTCCGCACTCTGTTGGTTGCAGACTTGTCGTATTCGACGTTGTTTCAGATTTCACAGGCGAGTAGTAAAGCACTGCTGTTACTTGATCTCATCGGGAACATTGGATTGACTCGTGCAAATAAACGGGATCCGGTTGGACTGCTCGGGTTTTCGGACCAAATAGAACTGTTCGTCAAACCCAAGCTTGGGACGTCGCAGATATTCCATATCGCACAGCAGATCTTCGACAAATTGAAGTTGCAGCGAGAATTTCCGACTAAACGCGGGGCGGATTTTTCGGTACCGTTCAGATTTATGGCTTCTCGCCTCAAGAACCGGCATTCGATCATTTTGCTGTCGGATGTGGTGGATATGGTGAACGACCAGGCAGCCATTGATTTTAAGCTCCTTCGCATGCTGGCGTCCAAGCACGATATGATGGCGCTGATTCTCGATGATCCGGAGGAGTTTACGGTCCGGAGTCGTCTCGGCTATATTCGAATTTCTGATATGGAGACGGGGAAGCAGACAGTTATTTCGGCTCGTAAAGCCGGGGCGATCAGACGTGAGATTGAGGAGCGACGTGCTGAACTGCAATACCAGCTCAGGCATCGGAGTGGTGTCGATTCTGTGGTGCTGACGCCTAAGAATCATATTGAGGAACTACCCAAGTTTTTTATTGCTCGAACGGCTCGATAGGAACAGGTGATGAGACAAATAGTACTCGTGTGCATGGTTGTCGGTTTTGTTGGTGGGGACGTTAGTATTTCGGCTCAAGAGCCGGCTTCTGCCGTGGGGGCTGATGCGTCCTTGATTCGTATAGAAACACTTGAACTTGAGCCGACGGTGGTTAAGACAGGTGATGTTATTACCCAGACTTACCGTGTTCGGTTTCCGGACCTGATTTCAGATGGTCGAGAAATTCTTATTCTTGAAGATCGGATGGTTCCAGAGAATCTTCCGGTGCACCCATTTGAAGCCGTTACGCTCGAGGTGTTTAAGAGCCAGGTCGACGATGAGCACATCTGGGACTTTGAGTATGGGCTTCGTTTGATTGCCCCAGAGAAAGCGGTTTACGTCATTCCGTCATTCGGTTTTTACTACCTAGTTCGAGACCTTGGTGAAGACATCGAAGATGCGGAAATTCAACAAGTTGATGGTGGCCAAGGCCTGGTTCGCTATGTATCTACGATGACGGATGTTCCGGTACTCAACATTAGAGACTCGATCGAGTTGGGTGAGTTTAGTACCCAAGCGGCATTTTATCGCGCTCTTGCGTGGGCGGTTGCACCATTACCGCTCCTTTTGTGGTTCGTGTTCCTTATTCGGCAGGCGCGGAAACCCAAGGAAATATCGATGGAGGCCGCGAAGGACCTTGAAGAGTTGGAACGCCTCGAAGCCCTGATTCCCGTTCCGCCGTCGATCTGGGAAGCACGCCGAACACTGCAACGGCACGTTCGAGCATTGGAAGATGCCGTGGCCAATGGCAATGGGGCATTAAATGAACTTGAGCGAGACCTCGTGATTTCGGGGCGTGAATATCTCCAAGCCGAATTACCTGACCTAGTCACTGGTGATACACCGAAAGATATTCAGCGACATGTGGGGGAATTAAAAGACGGTGGGCGCAAGGAAGCTCTTGCCGTATTGGCGGGGCGGTTTGCGGTCTATCACCGAGGTCTTGAAGAGGGTGGGGACACTGCGACAATTGAGGATCCTGTGCAGGAAGCTGAGTTATTGGGCGCATCGTTAACCGAGTTACGACCGCATATACAATTCTGGCGTTCCGTGACTGGTGTTTTTGGGCAGAGATGACATGTTTCTTCCGTGGAACGATTTTTTCGCATTTATTGTCGCCAGTCTCGACGAATTAGTCGAGACTGAAATGGCACAAGTTCGTTACGGGGATGTTGGACTTGCGTCCATCCTTGGCATGATGGTTGGTGTGGCGGCGATTGTGGCGGTAGCGCGGCTGGTCTTTCGACCCCAAAAGCATACTCGTCAGCATTCTGGTCATGTGATCGACCCAAAATATCAAAAAGGTTTGTGGATTCGTACCGCACATACCCTTCCAAAGGTCTTTGTAGCCGGAGCGTTGGCGCTCATGCTGTTCGCGGCAGCTGACCCGTTTCTGACGGCTACCGAAGAGGTGAGTGGCTACGTTGAGTCGCGCGTGCGTGTTGACTTAGTCGACACGTCCGGATCCATGGCTTGGGAATTTCCTGATACGGGTAAATCGAAAGCCGAAGTTGCCCGCGATGCTCATTTGCGATTTCTTGAGATGCGGAAGGAAAAGAATGATCGCGTTTCATTGTGGTTATTCTCTACGTATCCCTACATGGTCGACGACTTTGTAATGGATGACGAGTTGTATTTTTTTCAAGTGTGGGATGCGCCGTATGTCATGACGCAACGCTTGGATAAGGCAATGGTCGTGCCGCGCGACAAGGTGCGGATCGTGCCAGCGGAGGGCGATACGAACATTATTCGCCCTCTGCAATCAATCACGAAGCAGTTCGATCAGGATGAAGCCGCACTTGGCGGTGGGCAAAACCAAAACCGCGCGGTACTGATTGTTACAGATGCCGCGGTGGACGAATTCCCTGATGCGGAGTTTGCGGCGCTTAACCAGCGCAACATCGTGCCGTACATCATTTACATTAATACCAGTGATGCGCGAACAGCGATGATCGGTCATCCGAGTACGCCGCGTTTAATCGAGATGATTCGTGAATACGGCGGCGACTATTTTGACGTAACTGATGAGGACAGCTTGACGGAAGCCTATCAGGCGATTGACGAACGTGAAGCAGTGCGTGTCGAACAGAAACATCGTGCACTCAAAGTGCCGATTTATTCACGGTTTCTTTTGTTGGCGATGGGGCTTCTTGCCGTGGGTATACCGATGGGATTGGTAGCTGAATTACTGTGGGGGACAACTCCGTAGAGTGTTGGAGTGGAAGAGGGCACACTGATGCGATTTACAGACCTACTCGATAAAGAAAAGAGTTTTAAGTACCTCGTTGGTTTCGTCCTGTCGATCTTGTTTTTGGCGCTGGTGGCGGTTCCATCACGGACACTCGCGGGGTTTTATACACACCTCAATGGGTTGAGTGAGGCGATTTACCGGGGGGATTACGAACAAGCGGATCAAGAGTTGGGTGCGGTGAACAGTTTTTATGAAGATAGCCGCAGTGTCGGAATGAGTTGGTTTGCGGATGCGTACCTGTTTACCGATGCGTTTCTCCAGCAGGCTTCGTACAACTACCTTACTGAAAATTATGACGCGGTAGTGCGAGATCTGGCTGACGAGATTGATGATCCACGCGCGTCGCATTTACTCGCGAGTGCAAAATTCCAACTGGCACGCCAGCGCTATCGACTGATTGCAGACGATGATGAAACAGGTGAGGCGCAAAAACTCGCGATTATCCAGGAAGTACTTGACGATGTAAATGCCGACTACGAGCGAGCACTGCGTAGTGATACGAGCGATCGCTTTGACTACAAGTGGAATTATGATCTCACCAGTGATCCTGACGCAGTGCGTCGTGCCCTTGAACCCTTACGTGAAGCGGAACCTCCCCAGTTGGAACAGATGCGGGGTGAAGGAACGCCGGTTCGCCGTCGACGTGGCTAATCCCGGCCACGACCATTAACTGGTTCATCAGTATGAACGAGTTCCAAGCTGCCCTCCGCGAAAGCGTAGAATTTCAAAGTCCTGAGTACCTCGCGATTATTCCTGTCGCGGGACTGGTGCTGCTCTTTGGTTTGCTCGTCTTTGCACTCAGAACGGGTCTACGCCCCGTCAAGACCCATGGGTCTTCGTATCCACTCTTTGGCCATATTAAGTTTTGGTTTTTTGCGACCATTGCTTTGGCTGTGCTCGCGGTTGCGGCTGCTCGTCCGTTTTGGGTCTACGGTGGCGCCAGTTTCAAACGGGGTGATGTGGATGTGGCTGTCGCTATCGACGCCTCGGCCTCGATGTGGGTTCGCGATCTTGGACCTTCACGTCTTGACCTTGCGGTTCGTGAAGCTCTCACTTTGTATACGCAGGAAATTCTTACGCCTGGGGACCGCGTTGCACTGTTTGTGTTTGGGACTACGGCATTACGTCAGGTGCATATGTCAGCAAATGCCGAGCGATTTATTGAGCAGGTAGGGCAAATTGGTCCGCCGGAACAGCTATCTGGTGATGCGTTTCCGTGGGATTCTGATGTTACAACCGCATTCGAACATGTGTTTCAGTCGCTCGATAATCAAGATCGATTTGAAAGTGGCGATGAAGATTGGCAACCCGAGGAGCGTAGTGACCGAATAGTGTTGTTGTTTACCGATGGAGATTTTGCAGCAGACAATGAACAACTTTCGAGACTTGATCAAGCTCTTGCAGAATTCCGACGGCGCGGGTTAGCTGTTTATCCGGTCGTCGTAGGCTCTCGTACGGGTGTGAATCTCAACACAGTCCTACTCGAGTATGTGCGCGGTGTTGATTATGATGCGACGTTAGAGGCGGACCTTGAGGGTATTCGTACTCGAGTCAATCCTGATAGTGTCGCAACGTTTGATCAACGAGCTGGCGGGCGTTCCTTCGTACTCGACAGTGCGGGGCTATCGGCTGCGACGTTTCTCCGGAACGTCGTGGATGGGCATCGCAGTATTACTTTTCAATTGATTCCGGCTGAGGACAAACAAGAGGTTTGGCAGTGGGTAGTGATTCTAGCCGTTGCGTTTCTTGTCATAGCGATGCTGTTTTACTAACTGGTTGGTCTCTGGCTGAGTTCTTATCGATTTCGTGCGTAGCGCCAAACCTGAATCCGCGGCGTTTTCACCTACCTATGCTGTTGCACGGCGTCGTTTTCTCGATGCCGCACGAGATGTTCATGCGCAAATTTCGTCCTACCCGATTGAGCAAGTAGGTCCGTCTGGGGAATCGCTATCGATCGATGTCGCATGGATAGGTGCTCGAGAGCCAATTCAGACAGTAGTCGTGACATCCGGGTTACACGGAGTTGAAGGGTTTTTTGGTTCCGCGGTGCAATTGGCATGGCTTGCTCGATTGGCCAGTGGAGAGGTTGAATTGTCTCCGCGCACGACGGTTGTGTTGGTGCATGCAGTTAATCCGTTCGGATTTGCGTGGCGACGTCGAACCGATTCACGGAATGTAGACCTCAACCGAAACTTTGTGGATCGCCTTGCCGGTGAGAAGTACTTGGGGACGCCAGATGGCTACGAACACGTACAAAAATTTCTTACCCCCTCGACCGTACCCTCGTGGATGTCGTACCCGACTTTTCGGTGTGGTGCAGCATGGCTGGTCGCGCGTCACGGCGCGCGGATTTTGAAAACTTCGGTAGCATCGGGACAGTACGAAGATCAGAACGGGTTGTTCTTTGGTGGATATGTTCCGTCTGAGTCGACGGCGCTTATGCAGTCTCACTTTTGGTCGTGGACCCGTGGGGCAGAGGCTGTGGTCCATCTTGACCTTCATACTGGTTTAGGGCCGTTTGCTGACTACCAACTATTCGTTGAGCAACCTCATGCGCGCCACCTTCAGTGGTACTGGACGCACTTCGATTATGAGCGTGTTGTTTCTGTCGCTGAGCGAGGCCAGTACTATGCCCAAGGCGTTATGGGGGCTTGGCTAGCGAGACATTCGCCAGCCCTTTATCGTTTCGCCTGTCTGGAGTTTGGTACGCACCCGATGATTCGGGTGTTAGCTGCGCTTCGAGAAGAAAATCGAATGCATCATTATGCTTCGTTAGAGACAGCCGGGTATTCCAGGGTCAAAAAAGAACTGCTGGAATGCTTTTGTCCTCGGAGTCAACTATGGAGACGGAAGGCAACACGGTGTGCGCTCGATGTGATTGGTCAGGCGGTTACGGCTTCGGTTCGTCTCGCACGAGATACGCCACCGCTTACCTAGCTATTCTGTCCGGCGCGGCACCTAAACGACGATTTCTGGCACGGTGCCCTCAATGATTAATTTGGAATCGGTTCCATCTTGGATTTCGTCAATGGACGTACCGGGCGCACGTTCGAGTAATTGAAGTCCATCAGGTGTGACATCGAGAACGGCGAGCGATGTAACGATGCGATGAACGACGTTTTTTCCTGTTAGTGGGAGCGTGCATTCCTTTAGGACTTTTTTGTCACCACCCTTTGAAAGATGGTCCATTACGATTAGTACGCGCTTGGCACCCGAGACGAGATCCATCGCTCCACCTGGTCCTTTGACCATAGAGCCTGGAATCATCCAGTTTGCTAGATCACCAGAGGCTGAGACCTGCATCGCACCTAGAATCGCAAGGTCGATATGGCCACCGCGAATCATTGCAAAACTTTGCGTGCTACTAAAGAAACTCGCTCCCTTGACGGTGGTCACGGTTTCTTTGCCGGCATTGATGAGGTCTGCATCGAGTTCGTCTTCTCTGGGGTACGGTCCGATTCCGAGTAGCCCATTCTCGCTCTGTAACATGACATGTGCGGTAGATGGGACAAAGTTTGCGCACAGTGTCGGGATACCGATACCCAGATTGACGTAATTACCGTCCTGGATCTCTTTTGCCGCACGACGTGCGATTTGCTCTCTATCGAGCGCCACACTTACCTCCGATTTTGGTTTGTGTCGTTCCGACCGGCAGTCAATCTGAGCGTGTCTTGCGCCGTTCGATTACTTTTTCTTGATTTTCCCCAACAACAATGCGATCAACGTACACACCAGGTGTGTGGACGTTGTGGGGATCGAGCGTGCCACACGGAACGATCTCTTCGACTTCCGCCACGGTGACTGTGCCAGCTTCGGCCATTGGTGGATTAAAATTGCGCGCGGTCATCCGATAAACGAGGTTTCCTTCCTCGTCGGCTTTCCACGCTTTGACCAATGAAACGTCGGCACGAAGAGCTGTTTCGAGAACCTGCCAGCGTCCGTTCAGTAGGCGAGTTTCCTTGCCTTCACTCAAGGGTGTGCCGTGACCCGTTGGCGTGAAGAAGGCACCGATGCCGGCACCGCCAGCCCGAATGCGTTCAGCGAGTGTCCCTTGTGGGTTAAGTTCTACTTCAAGAATTCCATCAAGATATTGACGTTCGAATAATTTATTTTCGCCGACATAACTCGCAATCATCTTTGTGACCTGTCGAGTTTGAAGCAGGAGGCCGAGTCCGGCACCGTCAACACCGGCGTTGTTACTAATACACGTCAGATCAGTGGCTCCTGAATCACGAAGGGCGACGCACAGATTTTGTGGTACGCCACACAAACCAAATCCGCCGACCATGAGCGTAATGCCATCTGCTAAGAGGCCGTCTAGGGCGTCCTTCGAACTCGAAAAAACTTTCCTAGTCATTACGCCTTCATCGGTCCATTCGGGATTCCTGCGCCTTCACGTACAAACCGTGCGAGGTTTGACATGTCTTCATCTCCGTACCCTTGGGCGATCAGAGCATCTTCAATCGTCGCAACTAGACTCGCGATAGGCACTGGCACGTTAAATTGTTTCGCTGTGTCGAGTGCGATGCCGAGATCTTTTCGGTGCAGCCGAGTCCGAAAGCCGAGAGGATAGTCATCATTCAACATCTTGTCAGAACGGTTATTAAGGATCCATGAGCCGGCAACCCCCCCACCGATCGCGTCAACGACGCGCTCTGGGTTCGCGCCTGCACGATACGCAAGTGTGAGTGCCTCAGCTAAGGCCATGAAGGTTCCTGCGATAGCCACTTGATTCGCAACCTTCGCGATCTGTCCACAACCGACCGGACCAATCCGTGTTACCTTGGCACCAATGATTTGAAGTACAGGTTCGGCTCGCGCGAAGTCGTCTTCGGTGCCACCGCACATGATGGTGAGCGTGCCTTTGACCGCGCCTTCCGAACCACCAGAAACCGGCGCGTCGACGTACCCAATGTTTTTGGCACGAAATTGTTCGGCGAAACGCCGAGTGGCTTCAGGGGCAATAGAGGAGCAATCGATAATTAATGCTCCGGTTTTGAGTGACGTAATTACACCTGTTTCGGGATCCAGTAAGACTCGTTCAACATCTGGGGTATCTGACACGCAACAGAGCACAATATCGACTTCACTTGCGGCTGCGGCTGGTGTTTCGGCGCGTATTGCCCCGATTTTTTCGAGAGGCTCTTCTCGACTTCTAGTGCGGTTTTGAACGGTGACCTCACAGCCAGCTTTGATTAAATTGGTCGCCATTGGGGCGCCCATCGTTCCCATGCCTAGTACCGCAATCTTCATTGCGCCAATCTCCTTCGTTGTCGTTCACGACGACACGCGCGCATGAACAATGCCGCGGCCTGATTGTGGACGGTTTGTTACGAGTGCAAGAAATTTCTTCCAATAACGAAATGACGGTGAGTACACGGTTTTAACATCGTCAAAACCTGAAGATTGTAGCATTTGGTTTAGTGCGGTCATGGTCGGCATTGCACACATTTCGTACTTCGTTTCAGCCGCGTGCTCATCACCAGGGAAAAAAGGCACAAGAGGGTAGCGTTCGTGCACGAACGGTAGCAAAACATGAGTTTCACAGATTAGGAGTCGTCTCGTAACCTTCGCGATTTGTTCGAGTGCTGCTAATGGATTTCGAAGATGATAAAAAACGCCGAGAAGCAGGACTAAGTCAAATTGACCGATTTCTTTTGGGTCGAGATTATGTACATCAGCCCGCCGGTGTTCTACCGATGAGCCGATCCGTTTGTGCATAGATAAGAATTCATCCATGCCAAATTGATCCCATGAAAAGCTGTCAACTGCTAAGACTCGGTCTGCACCTCTACGTTCGCATTCGAACGAAAAGAACCCATGCCACGCACCGATATCAAGTACTGACCATCCCGTTAGATCTTGAGGGATTTGAAGCAGATCGAGGCGCCTTTCGAAACGGCGGCGGATCAAGCCCTCGTGGGAAAGAGCTGACGCACCATTGTCGGGTCGACTAATTACCTGGTGTGGACGTTCTCTCATAATTGCGTAGCGTGAAGCACAAGCCTGCAGATATTACGCGGGTCTCAAGTTTCGTGTCTACCTATCAAGACGAAGTTGTTCACGAATATGCTGCTGGCGGTCATTGATTGGAGGGTGCGTTGATAGATAGGCACCGAGACCGATTGGGTCACTCGAACCTTCCAGACTCCGAAATCGTTCCAGCATGCGCAGTGCTCCGTGAGGGTCGAATCCGGCAACTTGGGCTAAGCGCGAACCCAAGATATCGGCTTCATATTCTTGTTCGCGCGAATAGGCTTTTTCGAGCCATTTCATGCCTACGGATCGAAGCCAGGGAGCGATGGCTCTTCCAGTCGGGGTAGCCAGTGACGCCATAGATAGTGCTTTTTGAGACAAGATGCGATCGATCGCATGTCGCCGGATCACGTGAGCCATTTCATGGCCGATGACAAAAGCTAATTCGTCTGCGTTTTTCTCAGCAAGTTCGACGAGAGCCGGTGCGATAAAAATGAAACCACCAGGTAATGCAAATGCAGTGGGGTTGTCACTCAAAAGAACTGTTACTTCAAAGCGGTGATTTCTATTTTTCACACGTTCTGCAAGTGGTTTTGCAATGTCGTCGAGCAGGACTTGGAATTCAGGGTCACTCGTCCCTTGCTCTCGAGCCTGTTCTTTAACGACTGTCGCCATATCACGTCCGACAGCGTGTTCAGCTTGAATTGCTTCGTCTTCGTTGCCGGCAAAGGATTGCCACATCCACTTGGCCTTACTGAATTGTTTCCCAGCCAGTCGACCGAAGAGGTACGGCGCAGCTTTCACCATAGATGCAGTTTAGCGCGTTGGTTCGATTGGTGGTTTTGACCCTGGGCCGACCGTTTCATACATATTTCACGGAGATGTCATGAAGTCGCAATTTCTGCCTCGTAATCCCTAACGTTTTATCTACAGAGATCAATTGGGTTTGGTGTCATTATGTTGCAAATAGATGGCTTGGAAACTCCTCGCGTGCTGGTACCGGGGGGACTTTTGTGTCGCCGGTCTCATTTGGTATGCGTTCGCTGAGGATGGTGCCGCAAGCGTAAATTCTGTGAAAGAACATGGATGGCAAGTTCGGAGGGAAATGTCTAGTTGTTAGGCGGCTTACGAAAATCGTCAGGCAAGGGGGCTTCAGTTTTAACCGAGAGACAGTCCGATAGCCTTCGACGAGTACCAGATGGTTCTGAGAGTGGACTTTAGTGGCCAGTTTCTGGTGTCGGGATAAACTTGGGGTCAGATATCGGGAGAATCGGGAAGGTGCGCAAGAACCCCGTATAGCAGAATACAAAGAGGCCAAATACTCCGATAGTGATGAGGAGCTCGAGTATGCCTAATGGGACTCCATCCTCATGCCATAGCGATGGCGCAACAAGAATAAAGCGTTCAAGCCACATGCCCACAAATGCGATGCAGGCGATGGTCAATAGTCCATTAGATTTCATTTTGATCGCTTTACTCAAAAGCGATATGAATGGGATAACGAAACAGAGACCAAACATGGTCCAGGTGATCGGGGCCCACGCGCCGTGCATCCGGTGATAAATAAATTCAGTTTCCTCAGCTAAATCGCCGTACCAAATGACAAGATACTGGGCAAACAGCATGTACGCCCACAAGATTGAAAACCCAAACAGCAGCTTGCCGACGTCGTGTAACTGCTGCTTTCCAACGTAGTCGGCGATCGCGAGGCGATGTCGTCCCCACGTGGCAATAATGGCCAAGAATGCAAACCCGACAAACAGGTTGCCAATAAAGTAATAGCCACCCATTAGTGTCGAAAACCAGTGTGGGTCAAGCGACATGACGAAGTCGAAAGAAACCAGCGTGAAGACCCACCCGTAACTAATCAGGACCGCGACGGCGATCCGATCCTGTGCGCGTTGACCAGTTTCACGTTCCGCGTCGGTGCCTTTCCAGTTCGCAATGAGTCGTTTTGCGAATCCATCGGCTGACTGCGCGCCTGACTCATGGAGCATGCCAATATCCGGCCGGAGTGATTTATACACGTAGAGAAGACTTAGTCCGGTTAATAGGCCGAAGGCTAATAACTGCCGGGCAACGAAAAAAGGAATATTGAGCCAGGGAGTTTTTGCCTCGATTGGTTCATGTACCCAAGGGGCCCAATTCGAAACACCAGCTAACAGAATGAGCAACATAACGAATGCGACTGGAAAGAACCCCGCCGTCGCTTCTGCTGTTCGTTTGAGCGGCCGTCCCCACTTTGCAGATGTCACTTGTAATAGTGCGGATAGAACCACTCCGGCCTGAGCCAATCCAGCAAAAAATAAAAAATTAATAAGGAGGCTTTGCCAGGCTCGCAGACTATTGCCGAAGAACACGCCGAACAAAAACGCAAGAATACCGACGACACCGCACCCTAGTAGGACGCGTCGAGTATTTTCCGACACGAGCGAACCTGATGCTGCCGGAACAAGATTCATTCCTGGGAGGCCTCCGGCGCAGGCTCTAATGTCTTCACGAAGTTGACGAGCGCCCATCGCTCATTGGTACTCAGGGCGTCTGCGAAGCGTGGCATGTTTCGGCCACCCTCTCTGATGATGGTGTACAGGAATCCGTCCGGATAGTTCCGCACGTGTTGCATGGTCAGGTCTGGCATGCGGCGATAGAAGGACGCTAATTGGCCGTCGCCGCGACCAAGCTCGCCGTGACAGAGGGTGCAATAGGATTGGTACAGCTTTGCTCCCTGTGCGATAGTGGCGCGGTCATTGGCGAGGGGGTTCGGTAGATCGCGTGCTTGGCGACGGTTAAGCTGACGAGCTTCATCGGTTGCCATGGAACGCTCCGGTGGGGGACGGTGTTCTGATTGCGGTAAGACGACCGGCCCAGTCCACATATCTCGAATCTGAGATAATGCCAGCACAGAGCTTCCGGCGGCCCAGACAAATATCGCACTGAACATAAAGTTACGCATTCGGTCGCACCTCAATTGCTCCCGCTGTTTCCAGCGTTTCTCTCACCGTTGACTGAGACGTGTCACTACACTGGACCTCAATCCCAAAATGGTCATTTGAGAAGCGGGTATCTTTTAGTGGCATACGGGATTGTGGCAGACCAGATAGTCCGAAAAAACTCATCATTCCAAAGATCGCTCCGAATAAAATCATGAGTTCGAATGCAATAACTACGAACGGGGGAATTGAAATCAGAGGTTTGCCACCTGTAATTAACGGCCACTCGTACACTGTATAGATCGGGAAGGCAAAGCCTATGACGCAGCCAAGAATTCCTCCGATCAGTACAAACAGCCGAACCGGACTAGCGTGTGTTTTTAACATGCTTTCGATCGTGTGATCAGGAGCCGGCGTATATGCTGAGATGGTGTCGATGCCGTCCTGCTGAAGCGATGCGATGGCATCGATAGCTTTGTTCCGATTGTTGTAAATCCCCAGCAAAGTTTCCATAGTCGTATTCCTAGCTCACCACAAGAAAACAGAGAACGCCTGCATTAAGTTGGCCGTGCGGTGCAGCGTTGCTACTCGTCATGTTGTGCGTCTTCTTTCATTTCTGTGATGGAAATAGCCGGGAAATTCTTAACAAACAATAAGAAGAAAAAGAAAAACCACGCAAAACTACCAGCTGTAATGGCACCTTCGATCCAGGTGGGCTGATACGTGCCTTCTGGCCAGTTTGCCGGGTCGAAGTCGTGGGAAAGTGACGAGACGATAATGACGAAACGTTCGAGCCACATACCGATATTGATAAAGATAGAGATCACAAAAAGTGCAGCGAGGCTCGTTCGGACTCGTTTTGAAAATAAAACAAGTGGAATGAGTACATTGCAGGTAAACATTCCCCAGCTAAACAGCCAGTACTGACCGAACATGCGGTCGTAAAATGTTCCTTGCTCAAACGGGCTTCCGCTATACCAGGCAATGAAAAATTCGGTTAAGTATGCATACCCAACAATCAGCGAGGTCACAATGATGAGCTTCGCAAGGTTTTCAAAGTGGTGAATGGTGATGTACTCCTCGATTCCCAGAAGCTTTCGTAGGGGAATCAGAAGTGTGATGACCATCGCAAGACCAGAAAAGATTGCGCCGGCGACGAAGTAGGGTGCGAAAATCGTACTATGCCAGCCAGGGAGAATGGACACGGCGAAGTCCCATGAAACGACGCTATGCACAGAGACGACTAGTGGTGTGGCGAGGGCGGCGAAGAAGCCATACAGAGCGCCCCAGTGGTACCACTGACGAGTTGATCCACGCCAACCGAGGGCTAAGACACGGTAGATGGGTTTGCGCCAGTCCGTGCATCGATCTCGTGCGGCGGCAATGTCTGGAATCAATCCAAGGAACAGAAACATGGCACTTACCGTGAGGTAGGTAGTGATCGCAAAAACATCCCAGATCAGCGGCGATCGAAAATTGACCCAGAGTTGTCGTTCATTTGGATATGGAATGAGCCAGTAAAAAAACCATGGTCGACCAATGTGGATAATGGGATAGAGGCCGGCGGTCATGACTGCGAAGACAGTCATGGCTTCTGCTGATCGCGCGACGGCTGTTCGCCACTTTGCACGAAATAGAAAGAGCACGGCTGAAATTAGTGTTCCAGAATGTGCGATTCCAACCCAGAAAACGAAATTGGTAATGTAGATACCCCAGAGAAGTGGATGTTCATAGCCTGCCACTCCGAGACCGCGTTGCCATTGTTGTGCGAAGGCGTACCCACCAAAACTGAGTACGACCAAGATGAATCCGAGTGCTGCGTAATAAGGCAGACCTGGAGCCTGTAGCGTACGCAGAATATCAGTGTTGATTTTTGCGTAACTCATACTGGCCTCAGCTTTGAGTGACCTTCTTGAGGTAGGTCACCGCCGGTCGTGTATTAAAGACGCCCAGTGCGTGGTAGCCCCGGTCGTCTTTTGAGAGTTGCGAGACACGACTATTGGGGTCGTTAAGGTCACCGAACTCGATCGCATTCGCAGGGCAGGTTTGCGCACAGGCCGGTGTGACATCACCATCCTGGACAGGACGACCTTCGTCACGTGCTTTTTCCTTGCCTCCTGCGATGCGTTGGACGCAAAACGTGCACTTTTCCATCACGCCGGCACTGCGACCTGTGACGTCCGGGTTGAGTTGCAGGTTGAGTGGTTCTGGGAATTGCGCGTCGGACCAATTGAACCGTCGCACTTTGTAGGGGCAGTTATTGGCACAGTATCGTGTTCCGACACAACGGTTATACACCTGCGCATTAAGGCCCTCTTCTGTGTGATAGGTCGCATACACTGGACAGACGGTTTCACAGGGGGCGTGGTCACAGTGCTGGCAGAGCATTGGCAGGAATCGTGATTCGACTGAGTCAGTGGCCTGTGCCGTGTCATGTTCGGTAAATCGTTCGATCCGCATCCATGACATGGTTCGTCCGAGTAGCATTTCCTCCGCACCCATGACCGGAATATTGTTTTCCGCGTAGCATGCCGCGACGCAGGCATTGCATCCGTTACAGCTATCTAGGTCAATAGCCATTCCCCACCGGTGGTCTGGGTGTTCGTGCTCTGGGTACAGACTGAAGTGCTGTTCCTCGGGATGTACATCGCCGGCAACCAGTGCAGCGAGTGAGACCGACTGCGCGAGGTCTCGACCATCTTGATCGAAGGTATGCTGCAGTCGCGGGATTGGGCGTCGTAGGTCTCGCGGTATGACATCAACTTGCGTGCCAGCCCACCGAACGCTCCCGGCTAATGTTTCGGGTGTCGGATCAAGCAGAGCCATCGGATTTACGCCACGGTCGTTCGCGTACCGACCGTAGTCCGTATGTCCTTGCCCAATCGGTATCGCGACGATGTTATTCCGGACATGCGGATTAATGATGACCGTTGCATCGATAGTTCCGAAATCTGATTCCAGCGACACAAGTTGCCCATCTTCTGCACCAATACTTGCCGCGGTGTCAGGCGTAATTTCAGCCCAGCTCCCCCACGTTGCTTTGAGCATGGGGTCCGGTATTTCCTGAAGCCACGGCTTGTTGGCACCTCTCCCGTCGTAGAAGTGGAGTGATGGGTAAGTAACGAGCGTCAACGCACGCTGACGTTCGCTGGTCGGCCCAAGGTTTTCCAGGGAGAGATCGCCAAGTTGTTCGGTTAACGTGACCGGCGAATTGTCAATGGCCGAGTCCAGCCACAAACCGCCATTTCTGAGTGCATCAGCCCAAAAGTTTTCAAATGTTTCAGGATCGACAGGCTCTTGTTGTTCGGCTGGCGCTGAGTCGGTTGAGGGCTGGAGGTTTCGCCATGCCTCGCGGAGTACTTCGTAAAACTCTCCCTCCGGGAGCGAGAGCACAGCATCATCATTGCCTTCTACCGGGGGCGTCGTTGCTCGTGCAGTGTCCAGTAGAACATCGCCGAAATGGTGTGTGTCGAAGAGGGGCCGCATAGTTGGCTGCGCCAATCCATGGACGCCATTCCCAGGTCGGTGGTCTCCCCACGCCTCTAGTGGTGTGTGAGTGGGCAAAATGACATGGGCATTGGCGGTGGTTTCGTCCGGATAGCTGGAGGTCGATACGACTAGCGGAACGGTCCCGAGGGCTGAGTTGAAATCGGCGGCGCCCGGCAGAGTAAAAACAGGGTTTGCCTGGTGAATGATGAGGATTTCGATTTCACCAGCCCGCATGGCATCAGATAGTTCGAGGAGTTCTGCGTAGGCGCTCACGCGGTTCCAGACGCTCCCCGTTTCCATTAGTACGGTTGTACCTATGTTGCCCGCGAGATAGTTCAGAATGGCTATAGCGATCTGGGTATCTGTTGCATCAGCACCGGAGACGGCTATCCCGCCTCCGATAGCAAGTGTGCGACCTGGCCCAAGACGAGAGTCGGAAAACGCACGTGCCAATTCGCGGATGCGATCTGCGGAGAGCCCTGTTCTTTCAGCGACTGTCTCTGGAGAATGGTCCTCGACAATAGATTGAAGAAGAGTTGTCGTTTCAGGAGTAATGCCATCGACCTGGATGAGCTCTTCACTCAAAATTGTATGGGCCATGGCTAGGGCAATTAATCCTTCTGTCCCGGCCTCAATATTGATCCACTCGTCGGCGTTTGATCCCGTCATCGATAGACGCGGTTCAAGCTGGACAAAACGTGCTTTTTGATTGTTTTGAACACGGCGTGCTTCACTGTGCACTCGGCTGTATTTGACAGTGGATAACCATGTTTCAAGAAAGTCAGCACCAAACGACATGACAAGGTCGGCTTGGTTGAAGTCGTAGTCTGCGACGGTGTCGCGATTAAACAACCGGCGATAGGCTTCTCGGATTGGCTCGTACGCAAACGCTTCATAGCGAAGACGGCGTGCACCGCCGACGACTTCTGCCCAGTTATCGACCAATTCGTCGAGAGTTCCACTGAGGAGTGGAGTCATGATGGCGATACGATGGCCTTGTCCTGTTGCTCGGAGTTCTGCGATACGGTCAACGAGTGTTTGTTGTGCGTCATTCCAAGATGAGGGCTCGAAAACGCTCTGTCCGGCAGCGGCGTTCGTCACGCGTCGCTGTTGTGGTCCCTGAAAGCGATCGGGATTGTAGAGTCCTTGTAAAGCCGATTGCCCACGAACACACAGAGTTCCTTGATTGTTGGGGTGTGAGGGATTCCCCTCTATTTTGATCGCCCGCCCTTCGCGAGTACGAACGAGAGTGCCGCATCCACTCGGACATTCACCGCAGACACTCGCGTACCACGTTGCTATACCTGGGATTGCGTCTTCCGGTGGGATGACATACGGAATGACCTTTTCTGGTGGAACCGGTGAACATGCCGAGATCGCTGCGGCAGGCCCAGCACTTCCGAGAACCTTGAGAAAAGTCCGTCGTTCAACGGTTTCCGTGAGAGTAGACAATGATTTTGTTGTCACAGTAATTGTTCTCAGTAGTGGCAGACCAGACAATCTCTTGGGGCTTCACGTTCGTTGTGACAGTCGAGACACCATCCCATGGATAAGGATTCGACTTGTTGTGCAATTTCCATACTTTTCACATCTCCGTGACAGTTTTCACAGTTAATTCCGGCTCGGACGTGCGCCTTGTGTGTAAAACGGACGTAGTCTGGCAAGTCATGGATTCTTAGCCAGGGAATAGGTTCTTCGTTTTCCCAGTACTCGAGAAGTTTTTGAATTTCAGGTTGGTCAGTCAAGATTGATTGGTGACAGCCGACGCAACGTTCTACCGAGGGAATGCCAGCAACCGGTCCACGGCGCGCATAGGCGTGGCAGAATTCGCACGCAATTTTGTACTGCCCGGCGTGATGCGCATGGCTGAACGCAATCGGCTGTCCGGCCGGGTCGCGTGCAACCCCCGGTGTTTCAAGACCAAGAGGAGTGACTTCTGCCGTCGTGTTTGGCGATTCTGATGCCGACCGCTGGGACAGAACCGCACTAGCTGACCCGATAAGAACCAAAGCGAGCGTAATAATAGTGACAACTGTGCTGTTCGAGTAAATGAGTTTCATTAGAACTTAGATACGTGTATTGAATACAAAAGACCTGAGCTACCCTTACGGCCCCATTTTAATTGTCAGATGGCGTCGTTGCAAAGCCGCGCTCATCGGTAGTGTCCCAAAAACTGTAACAAGCCTGCTATCGTTTTAGAGGTAAATCGTTGTGACACCAGTTGCTGTCTATCTTGTTCCCGTCGGGTCAACCCGTTATGAGCTCTATTGTGAGTCAGCAGAGGTCGATGATCTTGACCCGACCGATGAACACCAGCGGCACGGTATTTTTTCTCGATTTCGCTACATGATGGCGGAAGAGTTGGACTCACGTCGTGCCCGGCGCCTAGCGGAGGTCCCAATGGATCCCTCGAGGCGGCTGTCATGGTTGGCTAGGTTTCGAAATTTCGTCATCGGGCGTATTGCAGAAGCGATTGTCGAGTGGCGTCTACTTTGGCATCTCCGAAAGCAATCCGATGCGGAGCTTGTGTACCCCAGCGATCTTGATGTCTCCAGCGTAATGGCTAAGGTGCAGTCCGGCCTGCGGCGTGATGCAGATCGGCACTGGCGGCGAGTCCTGGTTTCATCACTTGCGGGTGCTGTGTTGGGCCCTTTGTTGTTTTTTGTTCCAGGTCCGAATCTGTTGGCCTATTATTTCTGGTTTCTTGCGGCGGGTCATTTACTTGCGTGGCGTGGTGCAAAACATGGAATGGAGCGAGTGACATGGCATACGCGTTCAAGCGAAACTTTGATCGAGCTTCGTGCGATCTTCACCCTTGCGCCTCATGAGCGTGCCGCGTCCGTGCGTGATATTGAATCCAGATTAGGACTGGAGTATTTCTCCGCATTTTTTGAGCGTACCGTGGTGCGCTTTCACTCTTAGCGTCTAATAGGTAAGAGCGAGTGGTATACTGCGCCGCTTTCATGGTGCCTTCCTCTGAACGGGTGCGCGTCTTTCAACTCGGCTTTGTCTTTCTGGCAGCCGTTCTCATCGAGTGTTTTCTTTTCGCTGGCCAGGTACGGGCGCAGGTCATTGGTGGCCCACGCCCTGCACCTGTCTCTGAAGCCGTCAAAGGGTTTCTCACGCGTTATGACGTGCACGTGACCGGTGACAGAGTGACGGGCGATGGTCGGAGCCAGTTTAAGTGGGATCCTGATATTGGGGTCGATATGGATGTCTTTGACCTAGAACGGATCAGAGGAAATGTGTTCATGAATGTCGAGACGATGATCGGTGATGAACGTCGCGCGATCGACCCTAATCAGAGTGCGTACACATTTGATCTCTCAGTCTTTACTCGTTTACCGCGGGGAGAATTTGGGACGACCTTCCACCATATTTCTCGTCATCGTTCTGACCGCCAAAACCCCGGCGCACCATCTTGGAATATGTTGGGCTTTTCTTACGGCGACCGTATCCGCGTTGGCACCTTCGAGATTGAGGCGCTGGGACGATGGCTCAGCATGATCGAGAGCTCGGAGGTGGACTATGAACAAGAATTTAATGGTTCGGTGAGGTTATTACGTCCGGTGGGCGAACACGTGTCACTTCTTGGTGAGATTGATGGCGCTGCCGTCTTGGTTGATAAGTCGATGTTTGGGAGGACGACGCAGTATGGAGGACGTCTTGAGGGAGGCGTCAGGATTCAGGGTGGTGCCGGGGCTCTTGAATTATTGCTTGGTCGTGAGCGCCGTATCGACCCAGATATTTTTGCAAAGACGCCGATTCGCTGGACACGTTTCGTGTTCCGATTCGTGCTCGACTAGGTAACTAGTGCCATAATCAGCTATGCGCTCTCGGTATCGTCGGCCACGGACATTTGTAGCTCTTCTCGTATGTATCACGTTGGTCGGTGTGCTCGTGGTTTTCAGTGCGTCTGTCGTCCAGACAGCCGTGCGACCGCCAAAATTCGATTATACATTTGAGACGCTGGCTAACGGTTTGAGTGTGATTTTATTAGAGGACCACTCAACCCCGATCGTGCACCTTCAACTTCATTACCACGTCGGCTCCAAGAATGAGCGAGCAGGGCGAACGGGATTCGCTCATTTATTTGAACATCTGATGTTTAAAGGGTCCCATAATCTCCAGTCCGATGAACACCTCACGCTGATTTCCCGGGTTGGCGGTGATGCAAACGCCTACACGACCGAAGACGAAACCGTATTTTTTGAGACAGTTCCAGCGCAGTATTTACCACTTGTTTTGTGGTTGGAAGCTGACCGCATGGCGACGCTCAGAATTGATGAGCAGTCACTTGATTCGGAACGTGAAGTAGTGAAAGAAGAGCGGCGGTGGCGTTACGAAAATGAGCCCTTCGGATTACTGTCAGAGCTTCTTTACGATCAGGCATTTTCCGTGCATCCATATAAGCACACCCCAATCGGATCGATGGCCGATTTAGAGGCAGCATCCATCGAAGATGTGCAGGAATTCTTTGATACTTACTATGTTCCTGAGAATGCGACTCTCACTCTGGTGGGGGATTTTGAAACAGATTATGCACTTCAGATGGTTGAGCACTATTTTGGGCGGGTTCCGAAAGCCAGCCGACCAGTTCCTCGGGATATTCCTCGTGAGCCGCCTCCGACAGGCGAGCGTCGCGTGACAATCGAGGCCGATAATTGGCCACTACCGGCTGTCGTGGTGGCCCATCACAACACTTATGACGGGCACCCAGATGCGTACCCGATGCATATCCTGTCCAAGATTCTGTCTGATGGTCAAAGTGCGCGCATTTATCGTCGGCTGGTGTACGAGCAGCAGGTTGCCGTGTCAGCATTTGGAGCGGGTCCGATCATCGAAGACCCGAATTTATTTTATGCCGTCGCGATTGTGCAACCTGGCCAGTCAACCGAAGCTGCTGCCGAGGCACTTATTGCTGAATTGGACCGTGCAAAAGCGGAACCACCAACCGACCAAGAAATTCAGCGCGCAAAGAATCAGTTCGCTCGCGATTATGTCATCGGACGGATTTCGAACTCAGACAAAGCATCGCACCTGGCTCATGCCCATGTGATTCACGACGACATTACAACGGCTGATGGGGAACTCGATATTTTCCTGAACGTGTCAAAAGCTGATGTGCAGCGCGTTGCTCAGACATACCTGCGAGACGATAACCGTCTCGTGATGACAATTCTTCCTCGTGGGTCAGGAGCAGGGCGACGCTGATGTTTGCGACGAGAGGGTGCCTCGCGTGTTTATTTGTGAGCATGAGCATGGTTGTGCCGGTGAATGCGCAAACAATTGACTGGCCGAATGAGGATCCACCGCCCCCGTTATTGCGACGTGAGGTAGTTTTTCCAGAGTTCGAAACCCGGACCCTCGATAACGGCCTCCGTGTCGTCTACGTTGGGCATCACGAGCAGCCCGCAGTCAACGTACGATTGTTGCTTCGAGCCGGTGCCTCAAGTGATCCTTCTGACAAGCTAGGCGTTGCTTCTTTAGTCGGACAGCTTCTCGACCAGGGGACGACGACACGAACTGCACCTGAAATTGCAGGGGTGATTGATAATGTTGGTGGCGCGCTTGTCGCCGGAGCCGCTGGAGAGCTCAGTTTCGTTAACGTCCTCGTCATGAAGGACAGTTTTGATCTTGGTCTCGATATGTTGGCGGATGTGACGCGGCAACCGGCGTTTGCGCCACAAGAAATTGAAAGGCAGCGTCAGCAAGTACTCTCGAGTCTCCAGGTGAGCTACGACGATCCTGCCTATGTTGCAACGGTCGTTTTCAATCGACTTGTCTATGGATTCCATCGTTACGGGATGCCATCGAGCGGGACTCCGGAATCGGTCCGGGCAATAACACGCGATGACTTGGTTGCGTTCCATCGTACGTATTACCTGCCGAATAACGCGGTAATTGCGGTTGTTGGGGATGTGTCGGCTGAGGAAGCATTTCAGGGTGTTGAGCGTGTTTTGGGGGATTGGGAGCGTGGTGAGTTGCCTGCGCCGAGAGTGGAAGATGTCCCCGCCCCAACGCGGCGTTTGGTCGTCATTGACCGCCCCGGTGCAGTTCAAACGACCGTTCGGGCAGGACATGTCGCGTTGCCGAGAGCTGACCCGGACTTTCTTGCCTTTGATTTGGCGATAAAAATCCTTGGCGGTGAAGGTGGGAATCGATTGGGGAATGTTCTCAGAAGCCAGCGATCCTTAACCTATGCTGCGTCTGCGGATCTTGCCGGACGTCAGTTGTCTGGTGATTTCATGGCCAAAACCGACACTCGGTCGGTTGCTACAGCGGAGGCCTTACGTCTGACAGTTGATGAAATTTCTCGAATGCGGCGAGAGCGTGTGCATCCCCAAGAGCTCCAAGGAGCCCAAGATTATCTTGCGGGAAATTTTCCAATTACGATAGAAACGCCGAACGCGATAGCCACGCAGGTTCTCGAGGCGATTCTTTTCGGACTCGATCTAGATGAACTTGAGAGATATCCCCAGCGGATTAACAGAGTGACGGTTGCTGACATCCAGCGTGTTGCCGAGAAACATCTGAAACCCGCTAGTCTTTCCATTGTTCTTGTCGGTGATGCTTCGACTTTCGTGCAGGATCTCCCCGGTGTGGGATTTGACCAATTTGAAAACGTTTCTTTAGCCGAGCTGGATCTTTCAACCGCGGACCTCCGACGCGCCCGCTAGTTGGTTCTTTGTCCAATATTCTGATCTCGTGCGGCGAGCCATCCGGGGATCTTTATGCTGGTGCATTGACGAAGGAGTTGATAACTCTTGATCCAACGGTTCGCGTGTACGGACTTGGTGGTGACCATCTTCAAGAGAGCGGCGCCGACCTTATTGAGCATTATGAAGGTCTCGCGGCGACTGGTATCTCGGAAGCCCTTGCGGTTCTTCCGCGCTCGCTTGAGATTTACCGCAGCATGGTGGCACGTGCACGAGCAGACCGTCCTGATGTGTTTGTTGCGATCGATTTTCCAGAGATCAATTTTCGATTGGCCGCGGCGCTTCGGAAACTAGGCGTACCCGTCGTTTATTACATTGGGCCACAGGCGTGGGCGTGGCGACGCGGTCGATTTGAAACAATGCGACGGCTTGTGGACCTTGCCCTCGTGATCTTTCCGTTTGAGGAAGCAATCTATAGAGATGCTGGCATCCCCGTTGAATTTGTCGGACATCCACTTGTGGAACTGTCGGAACCGACAGAAACCCGTGAATCATTTTTAGACTCACAGGGGTTGGTTTTAACGGCGCCGACAGTTGCTCTGTTGCCTGGCAGTCGACCGAATGAACTTCGCGCAATTCTCCCGGAACTCATCAGTGCAGCGCGATTAATACGGAAGCAATGTGCCGATGTTCAGTTTATTGTGGCCCGGGCTCCACATCTTCACCAAGAGCTGTTCAACTCAGTTGGTGCCTTGCAAGAAGCCGGCGTTCCCGTGCGGATTGTGGAGAGTCGGACGGACGACGTACTTGCGGCTGCTGATGTAGTTGTAACAGCGTCAGGTACGGCAACAGTGCAGACCGCTATTCATCAACGTCCGATGGTTATCGTCTATCGACTGTCGGCGTTCACGTACTGGCTGGTTAAGACCTTTTCCCATGTTGACAATGCCGGCATGGTCAATCTGATTGCAGGTAAAGAAATTGTCCCTGAATTACTGCAGGAGCGCTTTACAGCGAATGCGGTAGCGATTGAAGTGGTCAGGTTTCTTAATGATCGTGGGGCCGCGCTTCGTACGAGTGAGAGGTTGGCACAAGTGCGGGAGCAACTTGGTGCTGGCGGAGTTAGCCGGCGAGTCGCTGGACGTGTGTTGGCAGTTGCGGACAGCAAGCATGCTTAGTCGACCAGGAAACCTTCTTGCGTGGTGTGCGCTAAAGATCGTTCTGGCGGTGGTTATGTCCCAGCCGTCAATAGGACTCGCACAAGAAACCGTGCGCCAAATCAATATACGAGCGGAAAGATTTACGTTTGAGCCTAGGGCTATTGAGGTGGTGGCAGGACAACGGGTTCGTCTGTTAGTTGAGGCTGTTGATGTGCCTCACGGAATCGGTATCGCTGGTCTCGGAGTGGAAGGGGTTGCTCGTCCGGGGGCTGAACCGACGGTATTGGAATTTTTGGCCGATAGGCCGGGTCGTTATCGCTTCGTTTGTACGGTGTTCTGCGGCGTCAACCACGGTGAAATGCTCGGCGAACTGACGGTTATATCAGGATCCGAGAATGCTGGCTTACGGACGCCAGGCGATCAATCCGATGATCGGGCGGTGGACGTACTTGAGCCTGATTTTCAACTTGTGACGTTACCAACAACGTTACGGATTCCCCACAAAAGTTTTGCGTTTCGTCTTACACATCGGTTTTCACGTCCACTAGATGCCGGCCCTGGTTACGGGAATTTACTAGAAGATTTTTTTGGATTCGATTCGCCTGCGTTTATTGGTCTTGAACTGCGATATGGTGTCGCTCCTGGTACGCAGGTCACGGTGTACCGAAATAACAATCGCAATATTCAATTGTCTGGAAAATACAACTTACTTCGCGCGAACAGTGTGGGTGGAGTGGGTCTTGATGCCTATGTAGCTATTGAGGGCATGAATAATTTCAGGCAAGACTATTCGCCGGTGGTTGGCATGATCGTGTCAAAGCGTGTTGCTGATCGCGCGACCCTTTACGCGCAGCCGATGTGGATCGGGAATACAAATAAGTTGTTGTTGCATCCAGAAACGAACTTTCGTTCTGATAGTAAGAATGCGCTGCTTGCCGGACTAGGTGCACGTCTCCGTGTTCGTGGCTCGACGAATGTAATCGTCGAGAGCGCCCCTCGAGTCGCGGGTTTTGCCAATGGACAGCACCAACTGAGCTTCGCCATTGAAAAGGTCCTCGGTGGTCATGTATTTCAAGTGAATGTGTCGAATGGTCTCGGTAGTAGTCCGGCGCAGATTGCTGGTGGGGCGACCGAAAATGACTGGTTTGTCGGGTTCAATATTGCCCGCCGGTTTTATTAGTTATTCTTTGAGACTGTTCAAATAGTTCACGATATTCCAGATGTCCTCATCGGTAATTCGACCTTCCCATGGTTCCATGTAGTAGTCCGGTGGGACACCATTGCGGATTGCGTTGAAGACCTCTCCGTCGAGGCACCCTTCGTAGCATTCAGCGTCCACGAGATTCGGCGGCGGCACGTCGGGGGGCGCGCCTGGTCCATCACCGACTCCGCCTGTTCCGTGACAGGCTCGACAAAATCGGACGTAGATCTTGAGTCCGCCGGCAACAGATTCGTCTGACATTGCCACGGGATTCTCCGGAATATCCTGGACTATTTCGATTTCGTTGGCACTCGTCGAAGTGGTAAACCAAAGAATTACCAGCAAAACATTGGTGACCAAGAAGGGGGAAAAGTGACTGCGCATCCAGAATCTCCTGAATAATGAAGGTTGTCGGCCGGCACATTATAATTGGTCTTTTATTCAGGATTATTCAAGTGAAAATTGGGTCCTGCTAGAATTCTCGGTTTAGATTTGTGTCTAGCTAAATTGCTTTTTATTTCCATGGAAGGAGCCTGTCTGCGTATAGAAATGGCTGAGAGAATATCGATTATTGGTCTGATGGGACTGTTGACCTGGTCAGCCGCGATCGCCCAAACAAATACCGGTGAAATTGGTGGAGTTGTGCGTGACGAATCGGGTGGAGTTCTGCCCGGCGCTACAGTGATAGCGACGCATGAAGGCACCGGGTTTTCTGACCAGCGAGTGACGGATGTTGATGGTCGATTTTTCCTTTCGGCACTACCGATCGGAAACTGGGAAGTTGCAGCAGAGCTCCCGGGGTTTAGCCGTGTCGTTCAAGATGGCGTGACGTTACAGATTGGACAGACACTTGATTTGCGACTGCGGCTGGAGCTTGGGCAACTTACGGAAGAAGTAACGGTTCAGGCTTCAGTGCCGCTACTGCAGAGTACAAATGCTGAGATCAGTGACGTCATAGATAACCGAGAAGTCGAACAAATTCCATTGAACGGACGTCAGTTTCTCCAGTTGGCTCAGCTGAGTGATGCTGTTGTGATTCCTCCTGGAGGGACTCGCGGGGCGGCACTGCAACAGGCTGGTCCTCTTCCGAATGTGGGGGGGCAACGTGCGGGGCACAATATTTATATGTTGGACGGGTTTAAGGTGACCGACGAGCTGTTCAATAATTTAGTGATCAACCCGTCTATTGATTCGATTCAAGAGTTCAAAATTCAAAAATCGATGTACCCACCTGAATTTGGTGGAAAAGCTTCTGCGCTAATCAATATAGCCACAAAGACTGGAACAAACGACTTTCGGGGAAGTGCGTTTACATTTGTTCGCGATGAGCGATTTGATGCGCACAATTTTTTTGACCCTCGTGATACACCCGTGCCGCCGCTTGACCAGCGGCAGTTTGGCGGGTCATTTGGGGGGCCAATAATTTCAAACCGGACGTTTCTATTTTTGAGTTACGAGGGACAACGCATCGATCGAGCTTTAACGAAGACATTTTCTGTGCCGACATCCGCAGTGCGGAACGGGAATTTCAAAGGCTTTGAACAGCTATGCGATCCGTTGACGCGGAATCCTCAGACTGGTGCCTGCGGGTCGTTTTTCCGAGACAATCAAATTCCTTCAAGTCGGATCGATCCACTCGCGTCACGGTTTTTGCAGAAGGTTCCTCTGCCAACGGGGGGCGGTGAGGTTCAAAACCTTACGGCGAATGACCAGTTGACTTCTGATGTTGATCAACTCAGCGTCCGAATCGATCATCGCTTTAGTCCGAACGATCAGATGTTTGGACGGTTTAGTACTTTCGATGCTGGTGATGTACAACCGTTTGGCACGAGCGTGCAACAGGAAACTCTGATTCCAGGCTTTGGACGAACGCTTGGGACGAAGACGCGTAATTTGGGGTTGAGCTATACCCGTACCTTGGGACGGTCCATGCTCAATGAAACACGTTTTGGATGGATGGACGTTGATGGTGGCCAACGGAGCCTCAATCGTGGCGTGGATTTTTCGGGCGACGTTGGGCTCGAAGGGGTAACACGTGACCTACGTGACATCGGATATCCCCAGATAGATACAGGTGGCTTCTACAGTGCCATGGGTGACCCAGCTAGCTTTATCTATCGACGCAATACGCATTTTGAGTTGTACAACAATTTTTTGATCGACCGTGGTGCGCACCGGATGAAGTTTGGTGCCTATTTGTTTCACCTGAAGTTCCGCCCGGAAAATCCTGAGAGTGCTCGCGGACGTTTCCTGTATACGGGCCAGTTTAGCGGTAACCCGTTTGCTGACTTTCTACTTGGGTATCCAGTCCAGTCTCGGTCGGGTATTGGTGGTCGTGGAAGTGAAGATGGACGAACGAACTGGTTGCATCTTTACGCGCAGGATGATTGGCGCATGAAAGATAATCTGACGGTTAATTTTGGATTGCGGTATGAAATTAACCAACACATGTACGATGTCGATAATCGTTTATCGTCAATCGATTTTTCTGTTCCTGGCGGCCGTTATGTCATTGCCAGTGATGCGACCGGAAATATTTCTCCCTCGGCAGCTGCATTGCTTCCGTTGATTCCTATTCCTTGGGTGCCGTCATCAGAGATCGGCTGGGACCGTAGTTTGCTTCGTCCCAGCAAGAAACGTTTTGCTCCGAGGTTTGGATTTGCGTATGTACCTGACGAAGATGGGAAAACCGTTGTGCGTGGAGGATACGGAATCTTTCTGAATCAATGGGCGTATAGCGTTCAGACGTTGTTTGCACGCAACCTGCCGTTTTTCTTCCTTAAGCAGGTTGATGTTCCGGCTACTCAGTTTGTACCAACGTCTAATACGAGGACAATACTGGCTTCTGACCCGACCGGTAGTATTGGCGGATCGATTATGGACCATGACTTTCAGGTTGAGTATACGCAGACATGGAGTGGTGGAGTCCAGCGAGAAGTGCTTCCAGGGACAGTCGTCGAAGTGTTTTATATGGGGTCATATACGCTTGGGGCTGATAATTCGACGATCCATAATGTGCCTCTTCCTGGGGCGGGACCTATCAGCAGTCGTCGAGATATCCCAGCGTTGTCTGGGATTCGTGCCATCCGGTTCGATGGTACGTCCATCTACCATGCAGTAACTTTTAAGGCAGAGCGTCGCTTGCGGGATAATGTGGCTTTGAATACAGCGTATACATTGTCACGCTCCCGGGATGATGCATCGAGCCCTGGCGCGACCGCCTTTGAGTCAAACGTCCCGCAGGATGTCCGCAACATTTTCCCCGGCGAGCAAGCGTTGTCGAGTTTTGATCATCGCCATCAGTTCGTGGGCAGCGGAACCTTTGAATTCCCGTCTCTGCGAGGTTCGGGTGGGTGGCAAGAGGATTTGTTTGGCAATTGGCGAGTTAATGGCGTGGTCACCATTCAGTCGGGTGCACCTTTTACGGTCAATCTTGTCGAAGACCGAGCGAATATCGGCGCGGGACCGGCTCAGCGACCGGATCTTGCAGGTGACCCGAATTTGCCAGCAGATCAACGGTCTCCTAGCCGATGGTTCAACACGGACGCATTTTCTTTGCAGAGCCCATTTGCCTTTGGTACAGCTCCTCGAAACCCGGTGTTTGCACCTGGATACGCCAATGTTGATATGTCGTTACAAAAAAACTGGTATCTACGAAATGGGAGTCGATTGGAGTTTCGTTGGGAAATTTTCAACGTTTTCAATCGGGCGAATTTTGATGTGCCTAACCGGTTCTTTGGTTCACCGAACTTCGGTCGAATTTTTAGTGCACTTAATGCTCGAGAGATGCAGTTCGGTATGCGGTACGCGTTTTAAGACAGATTTATTGTGACGTCTGCTGATGTAAAAAAGTTCGCGCGGGAAGTCGGCTTCGACTTATGTGGAATTGCTCCAGTTGATTCATTTCCGGAACTTTTGTTTCTTGAAGAGTGGCTTGATCGTGGATATGCGGGAGAGATGCGCTATATGGAACGAACGAAACGCCGTCGGAGTGACGTGCGGCAAGTTCTGCCGTCAGCGCGTTCCGTGATCGCATTGGCCACGCTATACAACACAGACCGCCCGTATTCGACTGAGCAAAACGATCCGAATGAAGCAACGATTTCACGGTATGCGTGGGGAGAGGATTATCACGATATTTTGAAGCAACGAACAGAGGCGCTACTGGAGCGACTGCGAGGTGCATCGAAGGAATCATTTGATGCGCGTTGCTATGTTGACACGGGACCGATTCAAGAGCGTGTCTACGCGCAGTACGCTGGATTGGGGTGGATTGGTAAGAATACCTGTCTCATTCATCCGGAGCAGGGCTCATGGTTTTTTTTATCTGAAATTATTACGAGTTTGTCGCTCGAAGTGGATACACCTCAATTGGACCAGTGCGGTACTTGCACGTTATGTCTTGAAGCCTGTCCCACTGATGCGTTACGTGAACCGGGTGTGCTCGATTCCACCCGTTGTTTGTCCTATCTGACTATTGAATTGCGAGGTCCAATTCCAGATTTGCACCGTCCAGACCTTGAAAACCACGTATATGGTTGTGATATCTGCCAGGATGTGTGTCCGTACAATGCGGATCCGATTACGTCGAATGATCCTGTGTGGCAGCCACGCCCCGCGTTTGACCGTCCGTCGCTGTTGTCACTATGGAATCAAAACGATGCTGATTTGGCTCACGAACTTAGCAACAGTGCGATGTCACGAGCAGGTGTCGTTGGATTACGGCGAAATGTAGCCACTGCCCTAGGGAATACGAGTAATGCCAAGTCGGCCGAAGAGTTGAACAAGTTGCGTAATCCAAGGGAGGCATCGTACGACGATCCGACGGTGGCAGAACATGTTGCATGGGCTCAGGAACGACTTGGCAACCAGTCCAATACGTAGTAATCATGAGACAATAATCTGTATTCATTTAGATCTTTATGCCGACCTTGGAGGCTTCTCAGTCGCTTGCCCCGTCGCTTCTCGTTTCAATGCCCCAGATGCAAGATCCGAATTTTGAACGTAGTGTGATTCTTCTTTGTGAGCACAATGCGGAAGCAGCGTTTGGTCTTGTCTTAAATCGTCGGACGGATACTCCGGCATCTAACGTGGCGCGTCTAATACCACCGGTATCTTCGACTTCTAGTTTTGCTGGCGAAAAAAAACAATCCGGCTTGGAGCTATGGATTGGCGGTCCTGTGGAACCTGAGCGGGGTTGGATCTTAATGGGTTCTGAGCCGGCTGATGTGGAAGCTGTTCAAGTGTGTGACGGAATTTTCCTGTCGACGTCGTCAGAGTTGTTGCGTAATTTACTTGAAGGGCCGCCCCCTCCGCGGACGCGACTATTGACTGGATACGCTGGTTGGGACGCAGGTCAACTTGAGGCTGAGTTGGCGACTTCAGCGTGGCTTAATGCCGAGATTGACCTCAATATTATTTTTGAAACGCATCCAAATGAAATGTGGGACGCGGTTATTCGTGGGTTGGGTGCGGACCCAGCGCTGCTGAAAACAGGCGGTGCAAGTGTTCATTAGTCGTGTCGGGTCTCTCGTGTAAAAGATGTTGCAGCCTCAGCGCACGTGACTTTTCGTCGAAGGTTTCGCGCCTTTTTTACGGTTCGTACCTGTAGACAACGCCATTCCTCATTACAAAACGGATTCGTGACATTGCGGTGATATCTTCAAGTGGGTTGCCATCAACAGCGACCAGATCTGCGGTGAATCCTTGGGCGATTTGTCCTAAGGTATCTGCAAGCCCAAGCGCACGTGCTGCGCGCGAGGTTGCGGATACGATTGCATCCATGGTGTCCTGCCCACCGTCTCGTACGCGAACAATGAATTCTTCGAAATTTCGCCCGTGTGCACCTGCAACAGCATCGGTACCAAAAACAATTTGGACGTTTGGGTTCTGGATGGTTCTCGTGAACGTAATTAGTCCTCGTCGTCTGGCTTCGGCCATGAGCGCAAAGCCTTCCTCCGTATAATTTCCGATGCCGAGAAATCGGTCGCGGTACTGTTCGTAGTTGTCATACAACAAGCCAAGGTGTGAATCGAGATAAGTGCCTTGATCTGCAAGCAGTGCGATCGTCTCGTCGTCGTAGCGGTTGCCATGTTCGATAGATGTGCACCCGGCACGCGCGGCCGAACTAACAACTTCTGAGCCATACGCGTGAACGGCGACTCGAAGTCCTTGCGCAAGACCTTCCTCGCATGCTGCATTAAGTTGCTCGTCACTCAATACACGTCCACCACCGTCACGAATACTGGCAGATGCGAAGACCTTGATTACATCGGCACCCTCTGATTTCAGTTGCCGGATTCGAGTCCGAATTGCGGCCGCATCGCCGGTGTCGATCGTTATCGGCTCTCGCGAGGTTAGGATTCGTGGCCCCGGCAGATCGGTATGCATGATCCAATCTCGAAGCTCAGAATCAAGCGGACTGCCAAGGCTTTGGACCGTTGTAAATCCAGACATCAGTGTCCGATAAGCATTTGAAAGACCGTAAATAATTGAAGTCGAGGTCGATTCGTTTTCCGTTGGCCTGTGAAGTTTGCCGTCGCCTTCGAAGTGCGACATTAGATGTACATGGGTGTCGATCCAACCGGGCATAATTGTTAGGTCTGACAAGTCATAGGTCACGCTGCCGCGTAGCGAATCGATACGCGTAATTTGATCGTCTGAAATAAAGATTCGTGCGTCACGACGAGTGTTGCCGGTTCCATCAATCATGAGACCAGCACGGATGGTCGTTGGAGTGTCTTGCGCGTAACCGACCGCGACGGAAGTGAGGCCGTAGATGATGGTAAGCCCGACACACTGAGTAAGAACCCGTCTGGGGTTGAACGATTTTGTGAAAGACCGTCGTTTCATGTCAGTCGTCCTGATGGGGGACGGAACTGTCCCGTTACACGTTCATTTCGCCGTTCGTTCTGTGCATTACGTTCGGCATTTCGTATTTCAAGGTTAACTTGTTCGTCTGCCATGCGATGGTATTGCGCGAGTCGTTCAGGAGACAGGTCGCCGTTATCCTTGGCCTTCCGTACATTGCATCCTGGTTCTGTTTGGTGTGCGCAATCTCTAAAACGGCAATCGGTTGCCAGTAAAAAAATATCTTCGAAAGCGCGCTCTACGGCGTGGTCGATACTCCACGCAGTGAATTCCCGCATGCCAGGTGTGTCGATGATGATGCCACCGGTCGATGCAACGATGAGTTCACGATGAATGGTCGTATGGCGGCCTCGACTATCTGATATGCGTACCTCTCTCGTACGTTGTCGTTGTTCGCCCAGTAGGCAATTAATGATGGACGATTTCCCGACACCGGAAGAACCAAGTAGTGCAATAGTGCGGCCTGTGTTTAAGTAGCTGCCAAGCTGTTTGATCCCAGTTGCTGTCTGGCAGGAATTGGTGTGGATGGTGACGTCTCCAGAGATTTTTTGCACCTCTAAGATGCATTGAGATAAGTCTTCTCGTAGATCAGATTTGTTTAGAACAACGATAGGTGTTGCGCCACTCTGTTCTGCGGCTACAAGATAACGTCCGATACGTCTCGGATTAAAATCGGCGTCTAGTCCTGCGACGATAAAAACAATATCGATGTTGGCCGCGATCACTTGCTGTGTCGTAGGTTCTCCGATAGCTTGTCGAGCAAAACAGCTACGTCGTGGGAGAATCGATTTGATTGTTGCATGTTGCGCTCCATCAATAAGGTTGACGGCGACCCAGTCGCCTACGGCGGGTAATTCCGCTTGAGTTTGCGCAAGATAGCGCATCCGTCCTGCGGTACGGGCGAGTAGTTCTCCCTGATCAGATAGCAGGCGAAAAAAATGATTATGTTCAATTTCAACGCGGGCTGGAATGAGCGACGAGTTACCAAGTGCTTCAAAGTCAGCTAAAAACTTCTCATCCCAACCGAGGTCGTGAAGCGTGAACTGAGGGTCTGGCATTAAGTTAAAGGTCGCCCATTCATTTATTCGTACCGGCAAGCGAGATGTGTCATTGCGTTAGGGGGATGTCGTCGTCGTGTCATTTCAAGCGAATAGCCTGCAGGATGGCTTTGTCGATAGGTGTGAATTGCTTGTTCTATAGGAAGAAGTCATCGTTAGGGTAACGTCTTATTGCGTGATCATACGCCTGACGAGGGATTAGCGGGCGCCATACTTGTATCCCAGAGAAGCGGGCGAGACGCGCTGGCGGAAGCGTCACTTCTTTGTACCAGGCCATGTACTCCGACACCGAGTAATCGCACTGGCTGATGCGCGGCGTCGGTTCGATTAACTAAGCTCTGGGCTCGTCTCGTAATTTGACGGCCGTCGTTTATTGCGGTGGAATGTGTGTCGTTACGCGTAACGGTTTTGAAGTCTGAGTACCGTACTTTGAGTGTCACCGTTCGAGCATAGAGGTTTTTTTGAGATAGCCAGTTCGCATTAGCAAGCGCCATACGTTCGATTTCAATCCTGATTTCGTTGAGGTCACTTAAATCTGCTGCGTAAGTACGTTCTGAACTATGAGATTTTGCTGATCTATTAGCCACCACCGGCCGGTTATCGATTCCGTGAGCAAGCCGCTTCAGTGACGCCGCTTGCGATCCAATGGCTTTCCTTAATTCCGTGTTATCAATGGTTCTAAGGTCAACAAGACGTTTAATGCCAACCGTCCGTAGTTTTCTCGCTGTGACCGGGCCGACACCCCATAGGGCCTCGACTGGGAGTTTTTGCAGGAAAGTTTCGACGCGTTCGGGTGCAATTACGGTTAAGCCATCTGGTTTCTTCCATGCGGAGGCGATCTTTGCTAGGAATTTATTTGGAGCGACGCCTGCCGAGGCCGTTAAGCCGGTTTCATGCAAAATCTCAGCCTTCAGTCTTTTGGCCACAGTTGTGGCTAGCGATTCGTTCCAGGTATTTGTGGTCACGTCGAGGTATGCCTCGTCGAGTGATAATGGTTCGACGGCAGGAGTAACAGTTCTAAACAATTCAAAGACTTGTTTTGAGACAGCCCTATACTTTGCAAAGTCAGGTTTGATAATTACTAATGATGGACAGAGATGAACTGCTTTTGCCATCGAGAGTGCCGAGCGGACTCCAAATACTCGCGCTTCGTAACTCGCCGCGGCCACGACGCCACGTCCTTCAGGCTTTCCTCCCACAGCGACAGGCTTTCCTTTCAGGTCGGGTCGGTCACGTTGTTCAACCGATGCGTAAAACGCATCCATGTCGACATGAACAATCCGACGGATAGGTGAAGCCATGGCGAAAGTCTACTACTATGGTTATTGCACCAGTGACTAAGAATAGTAACCAACACGACAAGAAAAAACGCCTACCGGTGGGCTCCTGGGATGCAGCCCGTGCGTTGATGTGGCGTTATCGCTACCGGTTGACACTCGGTCTTGCCATGATGCTTGTGAGTAACTTGGCTGCACTCGTGTTACCGGCTATGTCACGTTACATCATTGATGTCGTCGTTCCAGAAGGTCGCGCTGAAGACCTGCTTTGGCTCGCTGGCATTGGTCTTGCGGCGGCTGTTGTTCAGTCAGTGACTGGTTTCGGATTATCCCAAGTATTGGGTGTGGCAGCTCAGCGTGCGATCACCGAGATGCGTAAGCAAGTGATGACCCATGTTTCGAGACTGCCTATCAACTACTTTGATTCAACGCAGACGGGAGTCTTGATTTCTCGCATCATGACTGATGCGGAAGGAATTAGAAATCTTGTAGGCACTGGACTGGTTCAACTTGCCGGTGGTGTGGTAACTGCAACAATTGCTCTTGCTTGGTTGTTCTATCTCAATTGGAGATTGACGACTCTTACCCTGGCAATTCTCGTTATTTTTGGGATAACTATGGCTGTCGGATTTTCTCGATTGCGGCCTGTATTTCGTGCACGAGGAAAGATTAACGCAGAAATTACAGGGCGGCTCGGAGAGACACTTAGTGGGATCAGAATTGTTAAGGCGTATGGTGTTGAGAGACGGGAACAGCTTGTCTTTACTCGTGGTGCGCATCGGTTATTTCGAAATGTTGCGAAAGCGGTGACGGGTGTTGCGGCGGTGACGTCTGTTGCGGGATTGGTCATGGGGGTGATCGGTGCTCTCATGATAGTGCTGGGTGGTCGTGCGTTGATTGATGAGACATGGACGACTGGTGCATTACTGCAGTACATCATTTTTACGGGACTCGTGATTGCTCCGGTTATTCAGATGTCGTCGATTGGCACGCAGATTACTGAGGCCCTTGCGGGTCTCGACCGCATACGAGAGATACGGCAGCTTACGACAGAAGACGAAGAAGACGCATCCCGTGAACCACTTAGTACGCTTAGGGGAGACGTTCGAGTTGAGCACGTCTGTTTCGAGTATGAGCCAGGCGTGCCTGTGCTGAAATCAGTGTCTCTTATTGCCGAACCTGGAACTACCACCGCGCTGGTTGGTTCCAGCGGGTCCGGTAAAAGTACGCTTCTTAGTCTAATCATGGCATTTAATCGCCCGACATCAGGTCGTGTATTGGTGGATGGTCGTAATCTCGATCAAATCAGATTAAGTGACTATCGGGAGAACCTGGGGGTGGTGCTTCAGGAAAATTTCTTGTTTGATGGCACGATTGCAGCGAACATCGCGTTTGCCAATAGAAATGCGACTCTCGAGGAAATTCGTACTGCTAGTCGTATTGCTCATTGTGATGAGTTTATTGAACAATTTCAGGCTGGCTACGACACAATCGTTGGTGAACGTGGCGTGAAATTATCGGGTGGTCAACGCCAACGAGTAGCGATAGCCAGGGCAATTCTTGCGGACCCGCGTCTTCTTATTCTTGACGAGGCAACTTCGAGTCTTGACAGTGAGAGCGAGTCACTCATTCAAGATGGATTAAGAGCGCTTTGTCAGGGGCGGACGACATTTGTTATTGCCCATCGCCTTTCTACGATAAAAACTGCTGACCAGATTCTAGTGCTCGAAGGTGGTGAGGTGATTGAAAGAGGTACTCATGCTCAACTTCTAGCGGAAAAAGGTCGATATACACAGTTGTATGAGAAGCAGTACGGGCTTGAGAGAAATCGATTTATCAACCCTGGTGAGGATTTCACTCCAGATCTGAAACGGGATGTAGAGAGGGTCTAGGCGGTTATAGGATTAAGGCGATGACAAAATGCGGTGTGCGCGGTCTAGTAACGATGAAACTTGTTACGCTGTTGCTGGTAGGCGTAGTGGTTGCACGGACCAGTAATGAACAAGGCGTTGGTTCTATACGGGGCATAGTTACGGTTGCTGACAGCGTTGATACCACGCTGCGAATGGTTGACGTTACAGCAGACCAGTCGGTTTGCGGAGAACGGGTCGAGGACAGAGCAGCAGTCGTTGATCCATCAGGTGGTCTCGCGAATGCGGTAATCATTGTGACTGGCGTCCCATGGAATGACACAAAACCTGAACCGGTGATCAATAACTCAGGCTGCTACTTTGTTCCTCGGGTACAGGTTGCGGCAACACGGTCTGTCGTCGTGCTTACGAGTGAAGATGATGTGTTACATACGACTCATGCGTATGATGATCGGCAGCGAACGTTATTCAATATCGCCATTCCGATCCCAGGCCTTGAAATAGAGAGACCACTACGTCGACCTGGCCCTGTACGTATTGAATGTGATTCACATGGATGGATGCGTGGCTGGGTGTATGTTACCGACGATATCGGAACCGTCACAACAGGCAATGGGCAATTCGAACTCACAGGCATTCCCGCTGGTTCTTATGAATTGAATGTCTGGCATGAGCAGTTTTCCGGCCAAAGCCAGCAGGTCACTGTTTTGTCGGACGGGCAGACCGAGGCGTCGTTCACGCTGCAATAAAAAGCGTTAGCCTGGTCGTTCTGGTTGCCACCTTAAACCAAAATTTAGAATGCGCTGTAGAAGTTCCTCGTAGCTAATACCAGCTCGTTCTGCTGATTCGGCGAAGTCTTCGCCAAACGCAAGCTGTGGATTGGCATTGGCTTCCATCACAAAGAAATTCCCATGAGCGTCAAGACGAAAATCCATTCTTGCGTATCCACTCATTTCGAGTGCACGGTAGACACGTTTTGAGACGCGTTGGATCTGCTCAGAGAGTGTGTCGGATAGATCTGTTGCAGCATTGGTCTCAATTTTATGTTTCTTTTGATACTCGACATTCCACTTGACGCGGTCGGTCGCAATGCGATGCGCACCGTCAGGTAGCTTCGATAGGTTGATTTCCCAGATTGGGAATACCTGCAGGCGTTCATTGCCAGCGACACCAACATAAAGTTCACGTCCATCGATAAATCGTTCAGTAATTGCATCGGTTCCAATGGACTCATGAACAAATTGCACTCGTTCACGCAATTTTGAATCGTCTTCGACGACCGATGCTTGCGAGATACCGATGGAGGCTTCTTGTGTCAGGGATTTCACAATTACTGGAAACTTCAATTTGCGCGGTCGCTTGATGGCCAATCCACGTTTAAACACCGTGAACTCTGGAACACGGATTCGATGGTAGGCCATTAGTTTTTTTGAGAGTGCTTTATCTCGCGAGAGTACCATCCCACGAGGATTGCACCCTGTGTAAGGGAGCCGAAGCAATTCGAGGTAACTAACCACGTTCATATCAAAGACACCGACTTCGTGAAATGCCTCCATTAAATTAAATGCAATGTGTGGCTGGAAGTCGTCGATGGCTTGCCTGATGAGGCCGAGATCATCCTTGACACCGAGCTTGCGAACGTCGTGTCCGATGTCTTCCAGTGTGCTTGCGACATCAAACTCAGTTTTCCATTTAACGGTAGCTAGGTCGTGTCCCGATATGTCATCCGGTGGCACCATGTAGTCGTGCATCAACGCAAGCACACGAAGTTTCTTCATAGTGCCACTCTATGGCGACCGCCGTGGAGATAGTTCATTGTTTGCACGGTAAGTAATACCGTGAAATCAAGCTTTGCCCGTTCCTCAGATGTTGTGAGTCGAAGATTGAGCTGTTTGCAACGAGCAATCATATCTTCGATTACTTGGTCAATTGTGTATTGATAACTTGATGTCCAGCCTCCGACAAGACGCCGAACATCTCGACGTATTCGTTTTAAAAATTGCGCTGCAGGTTGATTGTTTGAGAATTCAGTCGCATCCGAAAAGAGACGACGCAAGTCGCGATCGTAGAAATCTGGTCGGTCAATGCCGTAGTGCGCCCGTTTTGTTTCATAGTGTTGACGTAATGTTTTTTTGATACTGGACAACGGCTCAAGAGTTCGTGTGGTGGTTTCTATTGGTTGCCGTCTTCTGATGTCACGCATTAGGTCATGCATATAGTCGAGCTTCTTTAACGCTGGCCAATCAGCGTACCGTTTTCGCCAGTCAGTCTTGGGATCGAGCCACACAGCAAATGTTTCAGCGAAGTCTTCGTCTGGGTGACTTTGGGCGTACCACGAGTCCAGGTGGAGGACGAAGCTTTTACTATACGGTCGAGGCGTGTAGTACTCCGGGTAGTCGTCTGAGGATTTACCAAAAAGTTTTTGTCGACGGCGTCTTCGTTGGAGCCGAAATGCATTGTCAATGGCGTGTCCGACTTCATGCCGAAGAATTTGAAGACACCACGTTTTGGTGCCTCCTTCAACTTCAAGCATCTGATTCATTTCAAGTTTTGCAAGGCGTGGATGCGCAAGATAGAACGGGATAGCGACCCCAGGTACGCCGTCAGGGGTAAACCAATCGTCGGATAGCCAAAAGTGCGGACTAAAGTCAATGCCGCGGCCATTAAGTTCTTTTCTGACTTCACTGATACGGCGCTCGAGGGGTGTGCCGTCGATGCTGACGCCGAGGTCGCACATGCGGACGTCCAAGAGTTTGTCGTCCGACCAACTTACCCAGACAGGCTTTCTCTTTCGGGGCTTCAAAAGCGCCAATTGTACTTTGATGGTTTCATCGGGCATCGAACTAGCCAATTATAGAGATGAAGAGAAATCGTCAAAACTTTTTCGTCGAGTTCTTTGATTTTCGATTTCGAGTCTCGTGCTGCGATACCATGGTGAGTCTATGGGACCACAGTATGTCTACACGATGAAGGGGCTCGGGAAACGCTACGCCCCAGACCGCACCGTCCTCAAGGATATTTGGCTGTCGTTTCTTCCTGGCGCGAAGATTGGCATCCTTGGTTTAAATGGATCAGGTAAAAGTACGGTGTTGCGAATTATGGCCGGAGAAATCACAGAGTTTGAAGGGGAAGCATTTCCTGCGGATGGTCTGTCGATTGGCTATCTTGCTCAGGAGCCGGCACTCGACCCAGAGAAGGATGTTGCGGGGAATGTCAACGAGGGTGTGGCGTCAGCGCGTTCACTGCTCAAGCGATATGACGAAGTAGTCGTATCGCTTTCGTCTGGGTTGGTATCACCGGAGATGGACGAGGCCCTGGAAGAACAGGGTGAATTACAAAACAAAATTGAAGCAGCCGGGGCATGGGATCTTGATTCACGAATCGAGATGGCGATGGATGCACTCCGACTACCACCCGGGTCGGCGGATGTAACGAAGTTGTCAGGTGGTGAGCGTCGACGGGTTGCACTCTGCCGGTTATTGCTGCAGTCGCCAGATCTGCTGTTACTTGATGAGCCGACAAATCATCTTGATGCGGAGACCATCGCTTGGTTAGAGCGGTTTCTGGCGGACTACAGGGGGACAGTCGTAGCGGTCACCCATGACCGGTATTTCCTTGACAATGTTGCCGGGTGGATCTTGGAGCTTGACCGTGGTGCTGGTATTCCATGGGAGGGAAATTATTCGTCGTGGCTGGAGCAGAAACAAAAACGACTTAATGTTGAGGAGAAGCACGCGGCAAAACGACAGCGGACTTTGCAACGTGAACTTGAATGGATTGGTATGTCTCCTCGTGCGCGTCAGGCCAAAGGTAAGGCCCGATTGAACGCATACGAGCAATTGCTCGCAGAAGACGTTACCGAAAAGATGGAATCGGTGGAGATTTACGTCCCACCTGGCCCTCGTCTCGGCGACGTGGTGGTCGAGGCCACGGACGTTATTAAAGGTTATGGTGATCGTGCCTTGATTGGTGGATTGACGTTTACACTTCCGCCTGCGGGCATTGTCGGCGTTGTCGGCCCAAATGGTTCTGGGAAAACTACGTTATTGAAATTAATTACAGGGTCTGAAGAGCCTGATGCCGGAACTATCAGGCTTGGGGAAACCGTGAAACTTGGCTACGTGGACCAGGATCGAGAACTTGACCCCCACATGTCAGTGTGGGAGGCAATTTCTGGCGGCCAGGATGATGTTAGTTTGGCTCAGCGCACGGTGGCTTCTCGTGCCTATGTGTCTTGGTTTAATTTTAAAGGTCGAGACCAACAGCGGAAGGTTGGAGAATTGTCAGGTGGGGAGCGCAACCGTGTTCATCTTGCGCGTCTCTTAAAAGACGGTGCGAATTTGCTTTTACTCGACGAGCCAACGAATGATTTGGATGTTGACACATTGCGGGCACTTGAAGAGGCATTGGTAGAGTTCGCAGGCTGTGCTGTTGTCGTGAGCCATGACCGCTGGTTCCTAGACCGTATTGCGACGCATATCATCGCATTCGAGGGCAATAGCCACGTGGAATGTTTTTCCGGTAACTACGCTGATTATGAGATTGATCGGAGGCGAAGACTGGGTGGTGAGGCCGACACGCCTCATCGAATTAAGTTTCGTAAGTTGACACGCGCATAAGCCTGGATCGACAAGCGAACGAGGCTGCCCTCGTTACGAGCGCTTTGCTTTCTTTCGTCGGCGCATGATCATCGGGCCAAAGATGATCAAAACAAGTGCTACAACGATTAAAATTTCTGCAAGACCGAGCATGGTTTAGTTATCGCTTGGTGACAGAGTACTCCACACTGACGAAAGTATTTTTGGTAATGCGATCTGGCTAATCGATGATGGCTTGATGAACAAGTGTTCGTAGCTTGCCGAAGTCGTCGATGTTACGAGCTGGAAGAAGTTGTGTTAGGTATACAACAATCATTTCTTCTTTCGGATCAGCCCAGTAGGTTGAGTGGTAAGCGCCACCCCATCCGAATTCACCGGTCGACGCAGGAAGGCCAAAGGCTGCTGGGTTTTGCATGACAGAGAAACCCAAACCGAAACCTTGACCAGCTCTGAAATCAAGGTCGTCAGTGTGACTCCTCACCATAGAATTAACCGTCGTCCGACTTAGCACGCGGTTACCGTTGAGTTCTCCAGCATTAAGCATCATCTGAAGAAATTTCGTATAGTCCGCTGCCGTTGAAAGCAGGCCAGCACCACCGGAAAAACTCGTTCTGGGACCATCGACGTACTGACCTTGCCCGATGGTGCCAAAAATACCGCTGTCGTCCATATATCCCGGAGCCGGTGCTCGTTCGATCCCTCCAGTTGCAGTCGACGAGTAGACGGTGACTAATCGGTCTTTCTTTTCCTCCGGTAAATAGAAATGAGTGTCGCTCATGCCGAGAGGCTCGAGAATCTCGTCTCGAAGAAAAGCATCGAATGGACGTCCACTGACTACCTCGATGAGAGCTCCTAGAATGTCTGTGTTAAAACCGTAGACCCAACTTTCGCCAGGATGTGCAGTTGCTGGCAATGAACCCATACGCCGAATCGTTTCTCGAATTGGTTCGTCACGTTTTGCAAAATACCAGCCAATCGCGTCCGCGTCTCGCCATTCTTCGACCGCGAGGCCATTGCCGTAACTAATACCGGAGGTATGAGTGAGAAGGTCCCGGATCGTAATGGCCCTCCTTGCCGCGACGACGTCGTACCCGCCACGACCGTTGTCAACTGCCACGGTGCCATTTGCAAACTCAGGCATATATTTGGCGAGTGGATCCGAAATCAGCAATTGCCCTCGCTCTTGCAAGATCATGATGCAAGTACTGGTCAGCGCCTTAGTTTGTGATGCGATACGAAAAATTGAATCAGTGGCCATTGGAGAGTTCGACTCCAGGTCCCGCATACCGAATGCTTCCAGGTAGGCGATTTCTCCTTGTCTGGCGACGATGGCGACTGCACCGGCAATCCGTTCGTTTGACACGTAGTCTTCCAGTGTATTGGTGAGTCTCCCTAGCCGTTCCGAAGACATCCCCACAGATTCTGGCGATACTTGTATTAGGGTCTGAGCGTAAAGTGACGACGCATTCCACCCGGAAGCAACGAATGCGACAAGAAAGCAAACGATCCAGCTTTTCGGTTTGTTTAAGGTCATTACAGGTACCTTCTCATTGTTTACGAACTAAATGTAACGCGATTGCTACGGTAAATAGCATCAATCCCACGAGATCTGTTGTAGTCGTAGCGTGAATTAGTAGTAGTCCCCCGGTGACGGCAAGGATACGTTCACGGGTTGTCGTCGGACGCAAAAGCCATCCACCAAGCCCCATAGCGAGCGCACTCACTCCAATAACCGCTGTGCCGACGGTCCGTATGATGTCGATAACCGGTGCTCTGAGGAGCACGCCAGCTCCTTCAGGACTCAACGTAAATGCAAATGGAACAAGAAATGCCGGCAGTGTGTACTTCCACGTAAGCATCATCGTTCGAAATGGGTTTCCGCCTGTGATGGCCGCAGCAGCGAATGGCGATAGTGCCGTTGGTGGACTCACCTCTGACAGGACGGCGTAGTAGAAGATAAACATGTGTGCTGCGAAGTCAGGTACACCGACGAGTGTTAAGGCTGGCGCGATCATGACTGCGGCGATGATGTACGAAGCTGTCACTGGTACGGCTAATCCGAGCATCCAGACAGCGATGGCTGCATAGATAACGGTAAAGAAAAGACTGCCGCCAGCTAGGGCGACAATGATCCCGGCAATTTTCAGTCCAAGGCCAGTTAAAGTGACGACCCCAACAATGATGCCAGCGGTTGCGGTGGTCGCCGCAACTGACAAGACCCCTCGTCCGCCTGCTTCCAATGCAGCGACTAGACGTTTCGGCTTTAACGCATGCTCCGATCTAATGAAACTTAGTGCGATCGCAAGGAGCGTCGAATAAAAAACTGCCCGGAAAGGCGTCATGCCAGTGACTAGGAGAATGACGATCGCAATAAGCGGTAGGAACTGATACCCCGATTGTCGAGTCAGCGTGCCCACGGAAGGCAGGTCGACATCGACCGCTCTTGTCCCAAGGCGACGTGCGTCAGCTTCAATCATTAAGACAATCGAGAGGTAGTAGAGCACGGCTGGGACAATCGCCATGATGATCACCTGTAAATAAGTAATCTGGAGAAATTCAGCGATCAGGAATGCTGCAGCTCCCATCGTCGGTGGCGCCAGGATGGCTCCGATACCGCTTGCGGAGAGGATGCCGCCACCAACCTCTGGAGTAAAGCCAGCTCGGCGAAGCAGTGGCCAAGCGACGGCTCCAAGGGTTACGGTAGTGGCAACGCCGCTACCAGACACGGTGCCAAGCAAAAAACCTGACAACGTAACGGTTCGCCCTGGTCCTGCGCCATTACGTGATCGTCCAAATGCTGACATTGTCCAATTAATAAAGAATTGTCCAGCACCTGAATGCGTCAAGATTGATCCAAAGATGGTGAAGAGTACGATGAAGGTTGCGGCAACGTTGAGCGGCACGCCGAAGATTCCTTCAAGGGTCATATACAAAGTGCCAATCAGACGATCTATGTCATATCCACGATGCGCGAATAGTTCGAGTCCGATCAGTTCGAGTGATGGTCCGTAGTACCCGTACAGCAGGAAACTGATAGCCGTGACGGGCAGGATTGGACCGACGGTTCGGCGTGTTGCCTCAAGCACGAGTATGGCGGTGAGCGCACCAAGCACAAGATCGATAGCTAATGGTGTTGCGGCGCGGTAGACGAATTGGTCAAAGTCGATGATTGGCCAAATAAGTGCCACCAGCGTCGAAGCAACGAGCACCCAATCGAGCCACATCACGCGACTACGCCACCGTGAGTGTGCCGGAAAGATTAGGAAGGTCAGGACGAGCGTGAGCAACAGAAAACTAACGCGGTAGATTTGAGGTTGGATGATACCGATGACCCAATAAAGGGCATAGAGTGATAGACCGGTTGCTAAGGTTGTGGTCAGAATCGCAACCCTGCCGCTAAGGGCGCGGCTGGGACCCTCAGCCTCAGGGTCTTCGTGCGCGGTGAGCGATTTTGTTGGTGTGGTCAGCGTCGATCCTCGGTTGTCGAGCACCTATTCTACGGTGTCGAGCCAGACCAAGCATCACGGTCACGGTAGTACTGAATGGCGCCGTCGTGAAACGGAATGGGCGAGCCAACGGTTGCACTTTCAAGATTTAAAATTTCGGCCATTGGATGCACCGCCGCGAGTTCACCATTATTTTCAAATAACACGCGTGTAATGTCATACGCGAGAGCATCGTCCAGGTCCGGGTGAACGACTAAGATATTTGAGACCGCGACAACGGTGACGGTGCTTTCCATTCCAGGATAAATTGATTGTGGAATTGGCGAGTTGTGATAGACCAGCGAGCCGAATTGGTTCTGTAAATCCGAAAGAGTTTCGCCATTCGGTATTACCTTAATGGTCCGCCCTGGCGTCGAAGCGAGGTCGAGAATGGCCCCGGTCGGAATCCCACCACTAAAGAAAAAGGCATCAATTTTGCCATCCTTGACCGCGTCAACGGATTCAGCAGCACTGAGGCTTTGTTTCGTGATGTCGGTATCAGGGTTTACACCGGCGGCTTGAAGAATCCGGAATGCACTTACTTCGGTTCCACTACCAGGTGCACCGGTGGACACGACGTGTCCGTTTAGGTCTGCCACGGTATTGATGCCACTATCAGTAGTTGAGATGATGTGGTTGTAGTTGTCGTACAGGACCGCAACGGCTCTCATCGGGACGTTACCGAAGGTGGCGAAAGTCCCACGTTGATTTGCGGCATCATCAATGGAATCGGCAAGGCCAAATGCAAGATCAACAGACTGATTTGCGAGGAACTTTAGGTTGTCAACTGTACCAGCCGTGACTTCTGCCGTTGCTTCCACGCCATCAAGGTGATCACTGATGACTTTTGCAATGCCGCCGCCATAGGGGTAATAAACGCCGCCTGTGCCGCCTGTCGCGATGGATAGTCTGACGGTCAGTCCGCCGGTTTCTTGCGGGTTGCAGCCAGCCACAAACAGTAGTGCGATGACGACTATCAGTGCCGGCATTGACGCTCGATTATGTAGAAAGTATGGGGGCATATCTACTTGTTTCATGGCATTGTCTCGGAATCTTCGCATCGGCGTGTTACGTTCGTACAAGCCAGTTATTCTCTGCCTGCAGCACGTCGTCCCACCGCAATCATTTCAGGCCCCCCAATGAGAACCCGAAAACCTTCGCGGATACGTTGTTCGACATTGTCGGCGTTAGCAGTAATCGCACACGGAAGGCCAGCCGCTGTTGCTGCGCGCAAAACAGTCTGAATTGCTTCTTCTGCAGCGTCGGCGTCTCCACCGTAAGCCATTCCGAGATCACCCGGTGCGGCCATCAGCATACTGACCCCAGGAACTTTGGCGATTTCATCTACGTTTGAAACACCAATCTTGTTTTCAATTTGAATCATGTTCAGTAATTCCCCATTCGAGTCAAGCGGCCAGACGTCAGCTTTTGCAAGATAGTCGGCACCAGAGACCCCCCAGTAACGCACTGCGTTGCCAGGTCCGGACCCACGTAGGCCTTCAGGTTCCATATCCGGAGAGCCAAGCCGCTGTGGATAACGCATAGAACGCACAAGATGCAATGCCTGTTCAGCGGTTTCTATATGTGGAGCAATAATGCCGTGGGCTCCTTGGTCAAGTGCATTTTTAATCATCCATTCGTTCATTTCTCGACCGTTAGCTGGAATTCTTACCCAGATAGCGACGTCTGTTCCTGGTCGCCCACGACGAAGGATTTTGGCCGGGTCAAGCAAGTACTGCATATAGTGCCGCATCTCATTCATATCGAGTGCGCCGTGTTCCATATCAAAAAAGATGTAGTCACCCTGAGACCGGGACATGTCGATCGCGCCGGCAGCCCCTGATTCAACGTTGGCAAATGATCCGAAGACGGTTTCACCATTAGCTAACAGCTCGACTACATCGAGAAGGTGCGACCCCGATTGTGCGGCGGGTCGATTTGGCGTTAGCGCGATCAATCCGACCACTAAACATACCGAGAGGCTAAGTGTGCGTGCCATAGTCATAGTCGTTCCTTTCAGGGGTGCCTGTAGCCTGAGCATTATGCTTGACGGAGGGCTCATAGTAAAAGCTCTCGGGCGCATCAAGATTTCAGGATTGTCCAGGGATATTGACTCTTTGAAGACTAGTTCGGCGTGCCGTACACACGTTCGTAAGCCGCTTGGTTTGCAATAACCTCTCGCGCAAAACGTCGCGTTTCACTATAGGGAATGCTGTCGACAAAGAAATCGTCGCGCAAGTGGCGTGTGCCAGCCCACCACTCTGCCACACGGTCTTCGCCAGCGTTGTATGAGGCAATGACCGGTAATATGTTGCCTTCGAATAACTGAAACAGATCTGCATTGAGGCGGGCAGAGATAGCGATGTTTACTTGTGGATCTGCAAGCACGGTGTCATCAATACCGTTTGTCAGGATATGTCCGACGCCGGCCCGTTCCGCGAGTGCTTCGGCCGTGTAGGGCATGATTTGCAGCAGTCCAACAGCTCCGACAGGTGAACGGGCCTCTGGATCGAATCTTGATTCGCGACGCATTAATGATAGGAGTAATACTGGATTCGCTCCGTGTTCTTCAGCAGCATCGATTACTGTTTGCCAAAAAGGCCGAGGGTAAACAAGCGTCCAGAAATCAGGTGGTAATCCCTGCGCCGGCCGCTGAAGGTATGGTCCGAAATGGTTCACGAGAATTTGCGTCACGCTTGCGTATTGACTGCCGGCGGCGGATGCCCTGGCCGCTAGTAGTGCCAACCCTCGGTCGCCGGGATTCCGGTCAAGTAAGCGTCTCAGATACCAGGCAGCATCTTGAATAAGGCCAGCGCGCGCGAGTGTTAGAGCGGCCTTGTATTCGGCGCGTTGTGTCGAGGACTCGTCAATTGAAAGGCTCGGAAACTTAATGGGGGCACTTTGCGGAATGTTGATTTCGATGGACCCGCTGAGTTCAACGAGGCGTGCGCGTGCTGTAATCCCGTAGTAGTGGTATGGGTATCGGGCAGCCAGGGTTCCATGTAATTTAGCTGCCGCAGTTGCGTTACCGTTTTTTTCTTGTGCAACCGCTAGCCAGTATTGTGCTGCAAGATTCAGGTCGCCAGTTGGCTGTCGGTCAACTAGACCGCTGAGATTGGTTCGAGCACGTTCATACTGGCCATCCCGAAGGGCAGCGATTCCAGCGCGCCACAGCATGTCACGCTGGATGTCTGGGTTCGTTGATGATTGGAACAGACCCCGATAGAGTGACAGTGCTTCGTCATTTATTCCGATCGCCCCGAGGTAGGCACCCAAAAGTAAGGCAGCGTCTTGGCGTTGCGCTGGCGTTGCCGCATTGTCTTCATTCTTCCAAAGATCGAGTCCTAAACGTCTGGCGCGTTCAATATCACCCATCCTGACAGCGAGTCGGAAGTCGGTTAGACGTACATTTCCGACTAGAGAGCTACGCGGGAACGTTTCGTAGAATTGTCGGGCAGCCCCAACTGCGGCGACGTTTGTTCTCTGGGCGTAAAGCGTCGTGACGTGTTCCATGGCTCGAGTATCAGGCACAGCGCTGTTGGGGTACTGGGCTGTCCATTCGTTTAGCAATTCCAGCGCGCCGACATAGTGGGAAGCATTGCGAAGTCGTCTAACAAGCTCTCGGTACTCCGCTTCGGTGAAAGGCGTCAGCCGTTCGCCTCGAGATTCTGCTAGTCGATGAGAGTTACGTCGGGCTTCGGTAAATGTTGCCGAGCTGCGGTGTCGAAGTTGTGCCTCGCGGAGTGTCTTCAATGCAGAGGATTCGTCATTCATGGCCTCGAAGGTGTTAGCGAGACCGAGTCGAGCAGAGTCAGCTGCGGGACCGAGGGACGTCGACGCTAATACCCGACGATACGTTGCAGCGGAACGATCAAGTTTGTTAGTTTGAAAATACGCGACTGCTAAATCTAAAAGTAAGTCTCGATGTCGAATCGGATCAGCGTTTACGAGGCCGTCAAGAATGTCCTCTGCCTGCTCAGGGGCCCCTCGATTCATAAGGCTCGTCACTAATTGTCGTCGTGCAAACGTGCGCATGAATACAGCCTGGCCGATGATCGCCCGCCAATCCTGCTCAGCATTTGACGATAGACCTACCTGTCGATTCAAAGTGGCACGGAGTATCAGGCTCTCCAGTGCCGGCGCGGCGTCGTTTTGCAGTTCTTGGTGAAGAAGTTGAAGCGCCTCACCGGGCGTCCCATTATTCATCAGGCTTAGAACTTCAGAATGGGTAACCGCTGGTAGTCTTAGCTCGTGAAAAGCATTGTCCTGGCCGGAGGAGATCGCGGAGGCGACGATTAAGAAGAGGCCTACCACAGCGATAAGCCACACACCGCTATGCAGGTAGGATCCTTTCGGCTTTGGGCCGAGAGTCATTGTTAGAAAGCAGGGTACCACGTTCTACCGGAATTTTGGCAGTGGTTCATTTTGAAATGACGCGCTAAACTGTGCAGTCGCATTTCCCGACCAGTACCCGTATGGAGGAGTAGAGACTTTGAAGATTACGTCAGGAAAATTTGCCGGAATGAAAGCGGTGTCGACAGAGGCAGGAACGATTGCTGCGGCTGCGATGGACCAACGTGGTTCACTAAAGAAAGCACTAGGTGCAGCCACGGAGGGGGGTGCCACCGACGCAATGATGGAGGAGTTTAAGGCGATCGTTACCGAAGTCTTAACGCCCCATGCTTCAGCGATTTTGCTCGATCCTCAGTGGGGCATTGAGCCGTCGACGAAACGGTCCTCTAATGCTGGCTTGTTGTTGGCGTATGAGGAGAGTGGCTACGACAATACACGGCCAGGGCGATTACCTGATTTACTTCCGCACTGGTCGGTGCAGCGCCTGAAAACTGTGGGGGCCGATTGCATCAAAGTACTTATCTATTACACACCCTACGACGTGACTGCCGTCAATGAAGAGAAGCACGCGTTTATCGAACGTATTGGTGATGAGTGTCGTTCTAATGACATTCCTTTCTTTCTCGAATTTATTGGTTACGACGCCGAGGGTGGTGACGAGAAAGAAATCGAATTTGCATTGAAAAAACCGGACGTCGTTGCTGGGAGCATGGCAGAGTTTTCAAAAGATCGTTACGGCGTCGATGTGATGAAGGTTGAGATTCCTGTCAACATGAAGTTTGTTGAAGGAACTGCTAGTTATCAGGGTGCGAAGGCGTACACCAGAGATGAAGCACTCGGATTGTTTCGGAAGACGGCAGAAGTGGCCCAGAAGCCATTCATCTATCTTTCGGCCGGTGTCAGCAATTCTGAATTTACAGAATCACTCGAACTTGCGGGTGAATCTGGTGTCGAATTTGCAGGTGTGTTGTGTGGTCGAGCTACATGGAAAGAGGGGATACCCATTTATGCCGAAAAAGGTGGGGAAGCGTTCCGTAGCTGGTTGCAAACTGACGGTGTGAAGAACATTGGCAACGTGAATGAGGCGCTAAGCGGTGCGACCTCATGGTTTGGTTCGTACACCGCTGATTCTGAGGCTACGTAAGTCTTATTATTGGATTAGGTTGACCAATTTAATCGATGAGATTGAGTGGGAATTTATCACTATCGGCCGGCTGTATACGAAGCACTGTCCGCTCATGGCGTTCGACCGAAGCTAACGACACCACCGGAATTGGTTCACGAGTTTGTCAGCGACCTGTATCGTTTTGAACTACGGAAACTCCGCCATCGCCAGGTTAATGGTGAGATTCCAAAGAACGAGTACTCGAGCTACGTCATAGAGCTCCGAAAGCAGTATCTACTGATATCGGTTCCGATACATCACTGGACTACGGCTGCGGAGATTTGAGAAATGCTTTTAACGGGGGAGGCTGGCACCCACTCCGAAACGCCGTTGATAGCGTTGAGGAGTGCTTGCGTTTAGTAACGCTGAGGTCGACGGAACGCTGAATCGGACCGGACCACTGTCAAATTTGAAACCCTCCGCGATGTTTATTTCAGGAAGTTGACCGTAGACATCAATGAAATAGTCCAAGCGTAAAAGATCTTTTTTTTCTCCGGATTCTGTAATGCGGTCGAGTTGCTTTCTGATGCGGTCTAGAGAACCGGGAAGGCTGTTTATTTCTTGTAGTTGGGAGCCCGCGTGTGCCTCTTGGGCCGTCACATTAAACCCGCTCAGGGTAACGATACCAGCCCAAACCACGCCTAAAGATAGAATTCGCATATTGCTATGGTCGCCAGAAGCTTACGTTACGTTTGTGTTGTGATTCTGTCAAGCCAACAGTAATAGCCAGGTTCTCACTGTCCGGCTGCTAGGATTGAGTGATGATTTTACTCGTCACCGTGCTGCTATTGACCCTATTTGTGGCTGGTGTCCTGTGGTGTCTACGACTCTCAAGTCAGCGCGAGGCGGTGTCGCGCCACCGGTTGAGTACAGTTCTCGATAGAACCGAGTCGGGGTTTTCGTTTTGGGATCAAACAGGACGGTTGACCCACTTTAATGATCGATTCCAAGAATTTTACCCCACCGTGACATTAAACCAAGGTCTTGAGTTTGAGGATCTTGTACGGTTCACTGCGTCCCGCGCCGTCTTTCTTGTTAGCGAAGCTGAATTGGACAACTGGGTACGCGAATGGATCGACCGCTTCGGACAGTCATCGCAACAGATTTTCCGTGCACCAGATGGCCGGTGGATTGACGTACGCACTAGTTCAACAGTCGGAGGCGAGACGCTATTGATGTACACCGACGTGACCATAAACCATACTGCTGCTGTAGTAGATACGACACGTGATATCCGTGCAGCTGAGCAATATGCAAGTCTGGAAATGTTACGTGGAGCAATTACGATCGGTCGATCGTCTGAGTCGTTTCATGAGGCGTGTCGCGAAATGTTAGAACTGGTGGGTCGATGGGGAGGGTGGCACGCTGGTACGGTGTATCTCGCTGTCTCAGTGCGCGCGGATGCGTTTGCCTCGACGGGTCTGTGGTTTCAATCAGAGGACGTTGTATGGTCGGTTGATGTGTCAGGAAGCATCGATGCTTGTGCTGACGTTCCTGACGATGTGATGCGTCAGGCCTGTTCCTCTCGTTTTCCGGTTTGGGTGGGAAATCTTACTGTGGATCCCCGCTTATCTGACGCTCGACGGACTGCACTTGGTCACGTCCGGTCTCTCTGCGCTATTCCCGTTATGTCGAAGAATCGCGTGGTCGCTGTCGCGGAATGGTTTGTGCAAGTTCCCGTTCCTCGAGACGAGAATAGAGAAGTGTTGATGTTTGATGCGGTTGGGCAACTTGCTGCTGTGTTTGAACGGGAAGAGACTGCTAAAGATTGTTGATACGAGTGAGATGGCTGGCCGGGCTGCTTGCAGCGATTAGTCGTGCGATGTTGTGAGATAGCGTAGGAGTGTTTCTACCGAGTTCTCAATTGAATTCGTTCCATCAATGACGAGGTCGGCAAACTGCCGCGTTGGTTCTACGTAGGTTAGGTACATTGGCCAGACGGTATTTTCCCACTGTGTCCTAATTAATGTTTCGCTGCCACCCCGTTCATGGGTGTCTCTGTGAATACGTCGAATTAGTGCGAGTTCACTGCTTATTGTGACGAAAGCGGCAACGTCTGATTGTGCCAGGAGTGCTGGCCAATAAAGCGCGAACAAACCTTCAATTATTAAGTATTGTCTTGGGGATGCCGGTTGTCGTTCTTTTTCTCGGCGGTGGGTTTGATAGTTATATCTGGGTCGTTTGATGGACTTTCCAGTCAAGAGTGAGCGGATGTGTGCGTCGAGTAATTGATGATCGAGGGCATCCGGCGAGTCAAAGTTTCCTACTAGGGGGTCGTCTTGTCGCATATGAGTACGGTCTCGATAGTAGGCATCTAGAGGGATAACCGTGGTCAAGGTCGGTCCGAGTACAGTGCTTAGGCTTTTAGTAATGCTGGTCTTTCCCGCGCCAGATCCTCCACCAATCAATATTAGTTTCGATTGACTCCTCGGTTCTGTGGTCGCTATATGTTCTGGTGGCCGGTACACGTCGTTATCGTAATGCAGACTGTATGGTCGAAATTCTAGTTTGGAACTTCCATAGATTTTGCGCGAGCGACATAACCTTAGTGGTATAGAATCCCCGCCATGACGGAAGCGGCGAAAACCGGGCGGTCTGCGAATGGCCGACCGGACGGTTCGGAAAACACTGCCCCTGACTTGCGTGAGCACGGTGCTCCAGTACGGGGTGAACCACAAACATCGACACGGCGGTTGTTTGTTCAACTCCATGTTTTTACCGGGTGCCTGTCTATCGACGCGGTTGTTAATGAGGTTCGCGGTAGTGCTCTCGATGCAGTTGTTTATGCTGACCTGAACGATCCTCGTGGTGTTGGGGTGTTGTTGATGAGTGAAGATCCTGCGCGATTTGCTGAGGCTGGCCGTGCTTTATTACTTGGCGCTTCTTTTACGACCCTTACCCCTCGCCCTGAGTTGACGATGATTGGGCGCACATATTCGTCTGGTCGCGAGGCTGACCTTGATGATTTTTTGCTTCAGAAAGTGCCACGGAATGTCCTTCACCCAGATCATACGTGGGCGGTTTGGTATCCGCTGCGTCGAAAAGGTGCTTTCAACCAGTTGCCACGTGCTGAGCAGGGAAAGATTCTCATGGAGCATGGGATGCTCGGTCGGCGTTATGGGGAGGCTGGCTACGCCGTTGACGTCCGGCTTGAGTGTCACGGTCTCGATCGGGACGACAATGAATTTGTAATTGGTCTTATTGGACCTGAACTGTATCCATTGTCGAAGCTTGTAAAGGATATGCGTGCAACACGGCAAACGTCTGAATTCATCCAGCAGATGGGTCCGTTTTTCGTCGGAAAGATTTTGTTCCAGTCCGATCATCAGAGCAATGCGTCGAGCTAATGTTCTCTAACTTCCGTCGCTTCTTTAGGCTTGTCCTCTGGTAGGATTGCGCCTATGGCCGACGTTCGAGTTGACGATTCATCTGAACCACTGAATCAACTTCCACTTCCTGATATTAGTCCGCGGGGTTTGTTGCGTAGTTTTGGACCTGGCATGTTGTTGATGATGACGGGGATTGGCACGTCTCATCTTCTTACTGCGCCAGCGGCAGGTGGCCGATTCGAATATGCGTTGCTGTGGTGCATTCCGGTTGCATATATCTTCAAGTACTACGGCTTCGAAATGGCGTTTAGGTTTACGAACGCCACCGGTCGGAGCATGTTGGATGCCTACTCGACGGCACCGGGCAAGTGGCCTCTTTGGTATGTTCTTATTACGACCTTTATTCAGTGCGCACTGGGCCAGGCTGGTCGGCTTATAGCGGCCGCTGCCGTTTGCTACGCCTTTGCGAATATTTATTTAGGTATTGACCTCCCTCTTGGAGTGTACGGAGCGATCCTTGGGGTCGCTGCGGTGCTGTTTATTTTGCTCGGTCGCTACGCCGTGATGGAAACGGTTACAAAATGTCTCGCTGGTCTGTTGTTTGTGTCGACCGTCGGTGTTTATTTTGTCCAACCTGCGCCGTTGTCAGCATTTACTCACTTTGTTCAATTTGAGATCCCCGGAGGTTCATGGCTCATCATTGCGGCTTTTCTTGGGTTGTTGCCGACAGGAATCGACGTGTCGCTGCAAGCTTCAGAATGGGGTAAAGCAAAGAAAGCCGGGATGGGCCGTATTCGAGAGCTACTTGAACAGAGAGGACTCGCTCCGAAATTTGATCCGATGTCATCTGCTAAAGAAGATTTGGCCGTTGATATGGAGAGGCTGCCTTCGCATGCGCGTGAGTATTGCCGTCGGTGGTTTCGCATCGGTGAACTCGATTTCGGGTTTGGCCATGTGGTGTCATTTTTGATTGCTTGTGTTTTTCTCTTGCTGGCGGCTGTGTGGATGTATCCAAGTGAAGTCGAAGGTCGTGCCGTGATTAGGGAAATTGGCTCAATTTTCAATGACAGTGTTGGTCCGGCGATGATGATTGTTTTTTTTGCCGGGGCTTTTGCTGCAACATTTTCAACGGCATTTAACTACTTCGATGGATGGCCTCGAGTTGTTGGTGCGTGCTGTCGGAATCTTTTTCGAAAGACGGCAGCTTTGAGTGGCATTTCGCGAGATGAGATAACTCAAGAACATCGTGGGCGTTGGTATTCGGAATTCAATATTTACCGGATGACGATGTTCTATTCGCTCGTCGCCTCAGTAGCGATTATCGCTGGCTTACCGCGGCCTGTTTTCTTAGTCCTTGTTGCATCCGCGCTGGCATTTTTCGTCGCGCCAGTAATTTTCTTTCTGAATATTTACTATTGCGTAACAGTGATTCCGAAAACTGATACGGTGTTTTATCCATCTCCTGCAGTGCGGGCATTTGCCTGGACGAGTTTTGTGGTCTTCAGTGGATTAACTGCACTGGTCATCATGGCCCGTGTGTTCGGAATTACTTTATTCGGTGGCTAATTCTCTCGTGACGAAGGCATGGCTAGTCGCGGTTGTTTTTGGTGTGGCAGCAGCTCCAGTTCATGCCGAATTAACTCTAGAGTTGTCACACCGCGCGCGTGATGTCCATCCTGGCGAGATAGTGGTTCTTGAAGTTCGGCCGTCAGAAGATCCCGTAACTCTGAGTGCAAGCGCATTTGGAAAGTCTCTACGGTTTTTTCGCAGCGGTAGTGATGCTTGGGTGGCACTGCTTGGGATCGATTTAACAACAGAACCTGGGTTGTACGATGTCTCGGTGCATGCAACGGCGGAGAACGGAAATATCGTACGGAAATCGTACATGCTATCTGTCGGCCAGAAAGATTTTCCGACACGGCGATTAACCGTTGATCCAAGTTTTGTCAGTCCTCCTGCTTCGGTCATTGAGCGTATTCAACGAGAAGCACGTCAGCTTGATGAGATTTTTACGACGGCGTCTGACGTGCGACTGTGGAGTGGTGGGTTTCTCCGGCCGGTGCCTGGCGACTCAACAAGTAGTTTTGGTCGCCGGAGTGTGTTTAATGGTCAACCTCGTAGCCCGCATAGTGGAACAGATTTTCGAGCAGCCGAGGGGACGTCAATCAAAGCACCGAATGCCGGAATGGTAGTGCTTGCTGCCGATCTATATTTTTCAGGAAATGTAGTCATTATCGATCATGGTTGGGGGCTGTATTCCTACTTCGCACACTTGTCTTCGATTGCTGTTGAAGAAGGAGTTCGAGTCGGACAGGGTGACGTGGTTGGGGATGTTGGGGCGACCGGGAGAGTTACCGGACCGCACTTACACTGGACTGTTCGACTGAACGATGCGCGTGTAGATCCGCTTTCATTAATGCAGCTGTTTCCTCAGGCGCAATAAGAAAAAATAGCTAAAAACCAAAACGTAGTCCGGCCGCTACGTGCGTTCCGCCAAGTTCGAGAGGAGGTTGTCCGCGTCCAGAGAACCTGGAAATGTGGCGGAGGGTGGCTTGATCATTCACGGAAGATGTTCCTCGGCTGTAACGCAGGATTCCTGCCAATGCGACGTGGTCAAAGACAAAGTAAGACATATCGAAGCCGATATTGAAGCCTAGTTCGGTTCCACCAGAGGCGAGTGTGCTGTGGCCAATGATGTCAACAGCGCTGTAGTCATATCCGCGTTCCTTCGTTTGGATTGTCGATACCAAATCCTGTCTAACTGAAAATATTGTTGGCCCGATAAAGCCTCGTATTAAAAACTTGTCTCCGACTGTGTGCCAATATTGAGATTGGATGTGAATCGCTGACTCGCGCCTGAGTATGTTATTCGCTACACCTGTTGCTTTACGGGGAAAGGAGAAAAAGAAAGGATGAGGCACGTCAGCGTCGATTGTGGCCGCTATAGTTTTACTAAAATGTGACACATTAAATCCAAGCCCCATGCGCTTGTACAGCAGAAAGGCAAGGCTACCGTCGAAGGCGGAATCTGTTGTGACGTTGTAACTCGCTTCAAATGTGCCGGTTTCCCGCCAGAGCTCAAAGTCGACCTCGTTTTTTAGCGCATCCTTGACAAATTGGATGCCGCCACTGAAACCGACCGTTATACGTTGATTTTCTGCTGTTTGAGCTGAGAGAGTTGAACTGTTAAAGAAAGAAATGACAATCCACAGTGCAACGGTAATCGAAATGTTGTGTTGTTGAGTTATCCACATGCGAGCCGGTTCTCTTCCATATACAAATAGCTATTTATTTACTCGATGCCCACTGCTGTCCATGCTTCGCCAATCGCGCGGTAGACCGCATGTCCGGCGCCGAACATATCACGAGCTGACTGTAATGTTGTTTTTCGGGCGACAGAAAATGTCGCATCTGCGGGCATCAGCATGGTAAATGCACGATAGAAAACTTGTTCGATTTGCGAACGATTGTGACTTCCGACTCCCGTGACAGAGACTCCAGAGGTTCTATTCGTGCCACCTTCGATTGCCAGGTAAAACGCATGACTGGCAATAGTCGAATTGATATGAACACCGCCGTAATCAGCGGCGCCTTGATATCGGACTGAGTAGTGGTCTGGATTATTTAGAGACAATGGGTCAGCCAGGGAACGGACACCGTTCGGCTTGATCACATCTTCCCCAAGTACATAATCTGCGATTTCGTCACGATGGCGGTTGGTCTCAGCCATAAAGAATTCAACAGAGACACCGATGATGTCTGAGAAGGCTTCGTTTAACGCTCCCGATTCGTTTTGATAGATAAGGCCTGAGGTGTTATCGGTTATCGCATGTGCAAGTTCGTGCGACACAATATCGATTCCAGTAGTGAAAAAGTCAATGGTTTGTCCAGTGGAGGTCAGTGTGAATCCATCTGGGAGTCCTTCGCCGAAGACGACGATGCCATCAGGACCGCAGGTGCCACAGTAAAATGCATTAACAAAGAACAGCGAGAAAATATTGTCTGGGACGGTATATAGGTCACTTCGGTTTACTGGATGTACAACGCTAATAATGGGGCCGTCTTTACCGTCAAGTCCATTCCTTTGAAATCGGTTATACAAATAATCGTATGTCCACCCGGCACTGACGTGTCCATCGACTATCGGGCCGTCAGTCCAGTGATTATCCGCGTCCTGGCCAAAATCAGCAGCGTTTAGTGCGTCAGTGCCATTCAAAATATTGATTAATCGTTCCCAATCGCCTTTGAGATCGTATGTGGCAATTTGTGGCGGGCGAAGTAGGTCTAGTGTCTGAAATCGTCCTCCTAGTGTGTTGACGCTAATCTTTTTTTTGTCTCCTTTTACACCATGTCCTTCTCCGACACGGCAGGTGTCGCACGGTAGACCGTCGTTGTTTAGATGAATGCCTGGGTATTGGCGCACAGTAGTTCCGTTGTGGGCATCGACGAATCGAATTGATGGGCCGATCTGCGAACCGATTCTCAGACGGTAGGCCAATTGGAATACGCCATGACGGTCCTTGAGAATTACGAGTTCTTGCGAGTTGTTGTCAACCAACGGCGAGTCAATGTCTGAGTCAACTTTCGAGGTAATAGTGTCTAAGGGTAGTGATGGAATGGTCTCAACTTCTATATTTGAATAAAACTGGCCAAAAATTGAGAGAGTTAGTCCGGACTCGGATTGACGAGTCACTTCGGGTCCGTAGACTTTTAGACCGTTGTGATACTGCGAGAAACGCTCGTGTTGACGAGTAGGTATCAGCGTATCTTTCACGATTCTAGTGATGCGGAGTCGTCCGGTACGGACTAGGTGGTCAACGAGCTCATCTGCTCTTCGAAGCTCATTCTCTTCGGTCGCATTCAGAAGGATGACCTCAGGTATCCCGACTATTTGTGCTGCCGGGGCGGCAGTAATAAGTAGGACTAGAAGAAGTACACCTCTGAGCTTGTTGACGAACTGTCGTGTACGTTCAGAAAAGATCATCGAGTCGAGTTGAGCGCACTAAATTATTTGAGTGCTGTTTCGAGTGTATAAACTAGGGCTTCCATGTCTTTGCCGTTGTTGTAAAGGTATGGAGCCACACGGATCGTATCACCGCGTAGCGAGACAGATAAGTTGGATCGCTTGAGTTCGGCCGCGATTCGAGAAGGTTCAGCGTAGTTTGGTAGGTGGATTCCAAATAGGTGGCCCGTTCGCCAGGCCTCGTCATCTACAAGACATCCGATCGCTTCAAGCTTGGGGACGACTTGGTTTGTGAGTGACTCGGTATGTTTGGCAATGGTTGCCGGATCCCATTCAAGGACTTGCGTTAAAGCTGCTTTAAGCATCGGGAGTAAGACGAAATTGGAGCGTTCGCCCACATCGTACCGAATGGCACCGTCACGGTATTCATCTCGATAGTGGACCAAGTTTGCGAAGTCGTTGCTGCCTTTTCGCGCAATCCAGTTTTCTTCAAGTGGAGTTCCGTTATTAAAGGCCTCTCCAAAGTAGGCCATTCCAATTCCGTATGGACCGGTAAGCCACTTGTAGCCAGCGCAAATAAGGGCATCCGGACGAATCTTTTCAATATTGAATGGTCTCGCACCGATGGACTGCGTGCCATCGATAACGAGTTTTGCACCGACAGCTTTCGTTTTTTTGCTGATCGCGTAGAGGTCAAAACGGAGACCATCCGTCCAGTGCAGCTCTGGAATAATTACGACTGCGGTGTTGTGGTCAATTGCATCAACTAGCGTTTCGTTCCACGCGACTGCCCGTGACCCGTTTGTCTTTGGCGCATTTACTATGCGTAAAGTCGCACCACTGCTCTTGCATGCACGTCGCCAAGTGTAGACCGCGCTAGGAAACTGTTCCTCGACCATGACCACCTGATGTGTCGGTTCCAATATGGTGTTTCTGGCCACCGTGGCCATGCCATATGAAACAGAAGGAATGATGGCAATTTGTTCTGGAGTAGTTGCACCAATGAGGCTCGAAAAGAGTTTTCTTACCGCGGTGGCAGGTTCAAAAAAATCTTCACACTCGATTGTTTGTGGATTGGAGAGTCGCTTGACTGCTTGTTGGCCCGCAGCCGAAACGTTTTTCGATACAGGGGCCATGTAGGCACAATTAAGGTAATGGCAAGCGTTATCGAGCGAGAACAGGGACCGGTAATTCAATTTAGTTGACCGTTTAGTCATCTCTTCCAGCAAACTTCATTAGGACGGATTCGCTGGCCGGTAAAATACTGAGGTCATTTCTTATTTTTGCCAACAAAAGTAAGCCTTGAATCGAGGCGAGCAGACCATCAGCATTCGTATCGATGTCTCTGATACTGAACTCTCCAGTGCTACGACCGGCAGCGAGTAGTGCACGAAAAGCGTGGCGTTGTTGATCAGACAACCGCCTAATTTCAGTAGCGATATTCGGTTCATTGGCCGCTCGAATTTCAGCTGAAAGATTTCCGAGCAGGGAGCCTCGAACATAACCGGACTTTTCGCATTCTGCGTAGTGAAACGCAAAAAGTTCCCGTAAATAATGACGGAAATCATGACTAGGGGAGGCAGGTGGTTTTTGTAGCCAGGCTCTTAACAGGCCTGTTTCGTCCCAGCTGTCTGAAAGCACTTCGAGTAAAAGGTGTCGTTTTGAGGGGAAGAAATGATAAAAGCTGCCTTTGTTAACATCGGAGACCCCACATAGCTCAGAAACACCAACGGCTTGGTAGCCACGTTCGTGAAAAAGCCGTTTTGCTGCTAAAACGATACGTGGGCGCGCGTCGCTTCTTCTCCCCATTGAGAGATGTTACGAAATAGTATATAGACCGGTCAATTAGTTTTATTAATCACATAGCTACACTTACATTTAGTTAGAAATATCCTTAAATTAAAGTGATGCATGTATTGCTACATTGCCGTGGTGCTATGCTGAATCCTTTAAGTGGGGGAATGTGTGGGTTTACGGGCTAAATTCTTTACAGTCTTGGTCGCTGGAATCCTATGGATAGGGTGTTCTGGCGGTAGCATGGAAGATGCGTACATTGAGCAGGCCGGTGTGATTCACCAAAATGTATTGACTATAGATGGCCACGTCGAGATTCCAGCCAACTATGCGACCAGAGAGGTTGATCCCGGCAGGGACAATGACTTTCAAGTTGATCTTCCAAAACTTCTCGCAGGAGAAATGGATAGTATTTTTTTGGTCATTGACCCCGGCCGGACCGACTCAAATACGGAAGATATAGCCAGCATGCAGGCGGGTACGATTAGAGGATTAGAGGCTATTCATCGGTTAGCCGAAGAGATGTACCCGAATGAGGTCGAAATCGCCTATTCGGCAGATGACATTGAACGTATTGTTGGATCTGGAAAGTTGGCGGTATCGATCGGCATCGAAAATGGGCTCATGATTGGTCACGAGATTGTCCATGTTGAGACATATTTCAACCTTGGTGGTCGGTATATGGCCCTACCTCATGAGATTCATAGCGAACCGGTTGATATTGAGATGTTTCCCGGCGAGGAGTTCGACGAAGTGGGTCTGGATTCTTTGCACCAACAGATCATTGGTGAGATGAACCGTCTTGGAATGGTGGTGGATGTTTCACATTTGTCAAGAACAGCGATGTTGGAAGCGGTGAATTTATCTCGGGCACCCGTGATTGTCTCAAATTCGGCTATTCGGAAGCTAAGAGACCATTCATGGAATCTTGATGATGACCAGCTTGTTGCTTTGCGCGACAGTGGCGGTGTTGTTCAGGTCGTAGCCTTTGGAGCGCTGCTCACAGAAGACGCGGCGCTGCGACGTCGAGAATACAACAATATTCGTGGCGCATTTGGCATGATTCCAGGACAGGAACCGGAGGAGCTAGGGGCCGAACCATACGAGGACTATATGGGTCGAATGGAGGCACTTGACGAGCGTTACCCTGATGCGACGGTAGCTGATTTTGTGAACCATGTTGATTCTGCAATTCGGGTAATTGGGATAGACCATGTTGGGATTAGTTCTGATTTTGATGGTGGCGGCGGGATTCTTGGTTGGAATCATGCCGGTGAAGGACTAAACGTTACGATTGAGCTTGTACGGCGAGGTTACAGTGAAGCGGACATCGAAAAACTGTGGGGTGGTAATTTGCTACGTGTGCTACGCGAAGTTGAGTCGGTCGCGCTGCGGTTAGGAGAATCTTGACCATACGGTGCTTCAATGAATTCCGTCATTTGATTTACTTGGTTTTGATTACGTTAGCGTGAATGACCGTTATTAGTTCAGGTACATTGCCGTCAGCTCTTGACTCCGGTTTTGTTGAGGAGTGGCTTACAACCACACTAAATACCAAGACCACTATTTTTCTTGACTACGACGGCACGTTAACTCCAATAGTTTCTCGACCAGAGGAGGCGGTACTTGACGTGTCGACTCGTGAAGTCATCGCTCGTTTGTCGGCACAATGTCCGGTGACCATCGTCACAGGTAGGGACATTAGTGTTGTTCGAGAATTTGTTGGACTCGATCAAGTTGGCTATGCCGGTTGTCATGGTCTTGATATTCGGGGTCCTGCTGGGAGTGGACTGAGGTATGAAGTTGCTGTTGAGTGGTTGCCGTTACTGGAAGCGGCAGAGAGTAGTTTAAGGCGTCGGTTGGATGGGATCGAAGGAGTGATCGTAGAGAGGAAACGTTACAGTCTGTCCGCGCACTATCGTCTCGTCGACCCGCGAGACACCATTCACGTTGAGAAGGCTGTATCAGCCGTGCTCATGCGTTACCCGAAACTCAGGCGAGAGGGCGGGAAAATGCTGTTTGAGCTTCGTCCTGATATCAACTGGCACAAGGGGAGTGCGGTGGCTTGGATGTTAGAAGTAACGTCAAATTCTGCTTCTGGTGCAATTTATATAGGTGATGACGAGACTGACGAAAATGCGTTCAAGTTACTATCGAGAACAGGAATAGGCATTGTAGTAGGGTGTGAGGACAGGCAAACCGATGCCCGCTATCGTGTGCAAGACCCGCCCCAAGTGATTCAACTACTAGAAGGGATTCTTTCGCACCTTACGGAATCTCGCAGTCCCGATTAACTCACAATTTACTTTTTTGTCACGTCTTAACAGCACGCCACGGTTGCGTTTTGTGTGGTACCGATCCCAATCGAGACTGGTGACAACAATGTTGTTAAGCGGCTACTGGTTGCCGAAGATGATTACGGCATAGCTGGTTTGCTCAGGCATGCATTGCGTAGTGATGGTGTCAAAACTATTGAAGAAAAGAGGCCATTGGTTGCTGGCAGAGAGTCACTACGGTACCCTTGAAGGGCACAGTAAGGCAACCTCGAAGGAGCCATAAAATTGGATAAAAATCTGCAAAATAGTGCAGATTCCCAGCCGCAAATAGACCGGCTTAAAGAGCGTCTACTCACGCTGGGCGGTGAGGTTGAGGAACAGGTACGTTCAGCAGTGCGCTCGTTGGTTGACCGAGACCTTGAGCGTGCTGAAAAAACCCTTTGCGGAGACGGTCCAATTAACGCTTCTCATATCAAAATTGACAAACTCTGTTTTGAGCTAATAGCGAATTCCCTGCCTAATCATGAAGACGTTCGTACCGTTATTTCTGGCGTCAAGATTAATAACGATTTGGAACGCATCGCAGATTTAGCAGTCAATATTTCAGCATCGACAATTCATTATCTTCAGCATCCTCCGGTGAAGCCATTAATTGACATTCCTCGGATGGCTGAATTAGCCCAGACGATGTTGCGTGACTCGCTTAATTCGTATGTTCGACATAGTACAGCTTTAGGAGCAGAAGTCGTCGCGCGGGATGCGTTGGTCGACGACCTTAAGATGAATGTTTTTCGTGAATTGATAGGTACTATGCTTAAAAAACCAGAGACAGTCGAGCCGGCGCTGGACCTGATATTAATCTCACGTCATGTCGAACGAATTGCCGACCATGCCGCTAGTATTGCTGAGGAAGTGATTTTCATGGTTTCGGGTCGTGATATTCGACATCAGCGGAAGGAGAGTTCCACTGTCAGTTGAAGAGGGCGCTGGTTGGATCTTGGTGGCAGAGGATGATCAGGATATCGCTGAGTTGATTGCACACCATTTAGGCAAGGCGGGTTATTTGTCACAAGTTGTCTACTCTGGGGATAAGGTTCTTTCGCTTGTTAAGGATGAGCCCCCTCGCTTGATCATTCTCGATTTGATGTTACCTGGACAAAACGGTCTTGATATATGCCGTGCGATTCGATCTGATTCTCGTTCTTCCAATATCCCAATCATTATGGTCACAGCTAAGACGGAAGAAACAGATCGTATCGTTGGTCTTGAATTAGGGGCTGATGACTACGTTACGAAGCCATTTAGCCCGAAAGAGCTTATTTCCCGTGTGGGAGCGGTGTTACGTCGTTCAAATCGAACCAATACGGTACCGGCGTTGCTTGAAATCGGTCCAATTACGGTAGATATCGAAAGTTATCGCGTTACGCTTGATGGTCGTGAGGTTCGTCTGACCGCGAAAGAGTTTCTGCTGCTTAAGTATTTTGCTGAGCACCAAGGGCGAGTGCTATCGCGAGATGTTCTGCTGTCTGATGTATGGGGATATAAATACACGGGTGGAACCCGTACTGTTGATGTACACGTACGACACCTTCGGGAAAAATTACCGGTGCTTAGCCACGCTTTGGTAACAGTCAAGCAGTTCGGTTACAAGTTGGTAATTCAAGAAAACAAGTCACAATGAAGCTTCGTACGCGTCTGTTCTTGGCGGCGTTCGGTGTGGCCGGATTGACCCTTGTGCTGGCAGGGATCGTGGTGGCCTGGTCATTGCAGGGACAGTTGCTCAGCCGAATAGAGACCGAGCTTGTTGCCGAGACTGAATTGGTTGGAGAGCTTGTTGAGCGTCTAGACGGGAACACACCAATTTCGGTCTTAGATTCAGAGGCTGACACTTTGGGGGGGCGTCTTGGTGCGCGTGTGACATTTATCGCCGGCGGTGGTCAGGTCGTTGGTGATTCGGCCGAGGATGGAACGGCCCTATTGTCGATGGAGAATCATCGTAGCCGACCGGAGGTTGAAACTGCGGCAAACGAAGGTTTCGCTGTTACGAGACGCTATAGCACCACTGTTGAGGCAGACCTGCTGTATGTTGCTCTGCGAGTTAATCATCCCGACGTCTCATTTGTACGGCTTGCGCTTCCTCTGACCGAAGTAGATGAGCAGTTAGCTTCCGTTAAAAACGCGACCATACTCGGATTGTTCATTGCTCTTGCGGGTGCACTTGTATTGGCGTGGATTTCATCGACTGCGATGACGAGACGGGTGCAATCTATCGCGGCCGTCGCACGTCGGTACGCTGACGGTGACTTGACGCCTGAAATCGGTGATTACGGAAACGATGAAATAGGCATAGTTGCACGAGCGCTAGGAGCCTCAGTGCAGGAACTCGGCAGGAGATTGTCAGAGATTTCTCGGAATAGACGACTCACAGAGGCCATTCTTTCTAGCATGGTTGAAGGTGTACTTGTTGTTGATGCTCGCGGCCGAGTCCAGATGGCAAATTCGGCTGTCAGAAAACTTCTTCAAATCACAGAAACTCCTATTGATCGTCATTATATTGAACTCATAAGAAATCCTGAAATTGCAAAGCAGGTGGGTTTAGCGTTGGGTGATGGTGGGTCGACTTTTAGTGAAATTACACTTAGCACAGAGCCGACGAGCGCGTGTCTCGCGAGTGTAACGCCTTATGTCGGTCAGGATGAGCCTGGTGTGGTACTTGTTCTCCACGACGTTACAGACTACCGTCGGGCGGAACAAATCCGACAAGATTTTGTTGCTAATGTGTCGCATGAATTACGCACACCGCTTACGGCGATTCGTGGTTCCATAGATGCACTCTCAGAAGAGAGCGATGTATCGGTCCAACAACATCGGTTTCTCGACATTATCTCCAGGCACTCGTTGCGGATGGAGCGCTTAGTCGCTGATTTGCTTCGGTTGGCAAGGCTAGACGCAGGACAGGAAGAGATTGTTTGTGCTTCATGCGCGACACATTCAGTTTTTTCGAACGTTACTGCTGAGATAGCTCCGCTGCTTCAAGACAAGCATCAGTCCATTGAGGTCAATATTAATGAGGACTCAGAAATGTTTGTGGCAGACCCGGTCAAGATTCACGATGTGTTGAAGAATTTGCTTGAGAATGCCTCTCGCTATTCCCCTTCTGAATCGGTTCTAGAGCTAAGTGCGAATATAGATGACAAAGGCAAGAATATTTTGCTTAGTGTTCGCGATCGAGGATCAGGAATTCCAGATATGGACCTGCCACGCGTGTTTGAGAGGTTTTACCGAGTTGAACAATCAAGGGCGAGGAATCCTGGCGGGACTGGTCTTGGGCTCGCTATTGTCAAGCATCTCATTGGGCTTCATGACGGGAAGATAGATGTTGTCAATCGTCCCGGAGGCGGTTCAGTGTTTACAGTTTATCTTCCTAGAAAGGGAGTGTTATCAGCTGATTCTATTGATGGAACTTTCCACCACCAGGCGGGCTTTAGGGCTTAGTCGGGTGGTGGCGAGTTAGGTGCTCATGCAAGGTTCGGAACGCCTGTCCTCTATGGCTAACTCGGGCTTTTTGGTCTGGTGTTAGCTCAGCCAGAGTTCGTCTATATGGCGGGTAGTAGAAGATTGGGTCGTACCCAAAACCCGCGATGCCAGTAGGCTGTTCGGTGATTTGTCCTTCGATGACACCCTGGGACTCAAAGATAATCTTTTGATTTTGAGCAAGCGCAAGTGCGCAGACGAAGCGAGCAGGACTTGTGCTGAAACCTCGTGCTTGAAGTTGTGCATAGATCCGCTTGAATTTTTCTTGGTAAGTCGCTCCAGGATAGCGTGCTGAATGAATTCCAGGTGCGCCGTCGAGCCGGTCAATTTCCAGGCCAGAATCTTCGGCGACGGTAAGTTGCGAGATGTCGGATGAATAGTAAAGTGCCTTCAACCGAGCATTTGCTTCGAAAGTGTCACCGGTTTCTTCCGGTTCTTCGATCCTAGAGTAATTCTTTATTGATTCAATGGTGTAGGGAAGTTTGTTGAGGATGTAGCGGATTTCACTAAGCTTATGATCGTTAGTGGTAGCTACAACGATCGTCATGTTTACTTCAGGATACTTCCAACAATGTCTCGCTGCATCTCGATCAAATTCTTGATGGCGGTGTTGGCCAAGTTTAGAAGGTCATTGAGTGCAGTTGAGTCAAAAGGTGCACCCTCGGCAGTGCCTTGGATTTCTATAAACCTTCCATCGCCAGTCTTGACTACGTTCATGTCAACCTCGGCTTTCGAATCTTCTTCATACGCGAGGTCTGTTAATGGAAGGCCACCGACGATACCTACACTAATGGCAGCAACGTAATCTTCTACTGGTACCCGAGCAATCACGCCCTCTTTACGTAGTTTCTCTAAAGCTAAGGTCATGGCAACAAACCCACCAGTAATCGAGGCAGTACGAGTGCCACCGTCGGCCTGAATTACATCGCAATCAATCCAGATTGTGCGTTCGCCAAGGTCGTCGAGACGAGTGACTGCACGCAGAGAGCGACCGATAAGTCGCTGGATTTCCTGAGTTCGCCCACCGACCTTACCCTTTGATGATTCTCGTGCTGATCGAGTGGACGTGGAACGAGGTAGCATGCCGTACTCTGCAGTGACCCAACCTTTTCCCGAACCGCGCAGGAAAGGTGGAACGCGAGCTTCAACACTTGCAGCACAAATGATTCGAGTTTGTCCTGATTCCATAAGGACTGAACCTTCAGCATGAGTCAAGTAATGGGGTGTGATCCGGGTCGATCTAAGTTCTGAGGGATGTCGGTCGTCGAAGCGAAGTGTGTTATTGGTCATGAGTTAGTCGGTGCTGCTACGGAATCTTGGTTCGTATCTAATTCAATACTTTCTTCCGAATCCTCAGTTTCTTCGGTATCAGTGTTGGCGTTTGGGTCAATGACCCATTGCATGCTTGGTTCTAGTGGTTGTCTCAGGTCGATATGGCCTGCCAGTGTATCAACTTCAGAACCGTTGATCAGGATTTGCACGGCATTAATTTCTGGAATATTGATAGCGAGAGCATTCACAAGAGAATAGACGGTGAAGAGTTCATCAAGAGAGCCACCCGTATGTTCAGCAGTTGCTTCTGAGCTTAGGTCAACAAAAGCGTTACCGCTATCTGTAAGGTAGAGCGAACGAAGGGTTGTGCCTTTTGGGAAAACTGAACCGAGTGGTTCTGGTGCGTCCCCTAATTGATATTCAATTACCGTTCTTGCGCGAACTAACGGAGTACTACCGTATGCGACATCGCGGGAATGTTCGACGAGACCGAGGCCATTTTCCGCTACGTAAAACAGTGTTACTTCGAGGGGGTCATTTAGACCAAGACCATCGGAGGTACTGTTGTTTGCTGAAGTTAAGTCGCTACGACTTTGCCACTGCTGGATTATGGTGAGCGCCACTACCGTTATGATGGTGCCCACGACAAACACGACGCCTAATGCGATGAAGTAAGGATTTCGGCGTTTGAACTGTGGCGGTGGTGAATTTAGTATGGTCACTATTGCGGATTGATGGTGGTTCGGTTTGAGAGCGTATCTAGCGTTGACAGGTTGCCGATAGTATCTTGAAATGTGACAACACTTTCGACGATTGCTGCAACGATAGACGATTGAAAGTTTTCCGAAAGAAAGGCTTGTTCTTGATCGGGATTTGAAATGAATCCCATTTCGATTAACACAGCTGGCATGTTTGCGCCGACTAGTACCCGAAAGGGTGCTTCTTGAATCGCACGTGGACTCATAGGCACACGGCGACGAAGCTCCTGTTCAACGAGCTTAGCGAAAACGGCTGATTGGTCAAGATGTCTTGCCTGTGCCATTTCCCACAAAGTCATGTCGATATCACGTGTTCCTCCGCCAGACACCGGCAGAAACTGTCGCTCACGAGTGGCGATTTCTTGGGCTTCTGGACCGTATTCATCAATACTTAGATAAAACACTTCGGCACCCTCCGGTTCAGGATTTACCGACGAGTTAGCATGCAAACTGATGAAGAGGTCCGCATTGTTGTTATTGGCAATTGCGGCCCGACGATCCAGTTCGACAACGGTGTCTCTTGTGCGGGTTTGAATGACACGTACCCCAAGACGTCGTTCAAGCGTGTCGGTTAGAAGGCGCGCTATATTCAGCGTGATGTCTTTTTCAAGAGTGCCATTTGCCCCTTTAGAGCCGTCATCTAAACCTCCATGGCCAGCGTCAACCACAATAGTTCGGATAGCGGGAGACGCTTCGAATGGCGGAGGGCTATCACCGAACGCCGATGAGGAATTACGGCCCGACGGCGGTTCTGATGAAATCGAATCAGTGGCTGTTCTTGGTGCGACCGCTACGAACTCGATAACTAGCTGAGAGGAATTGTTTGTTATTGAATGACTTGCCACATTGTATGAAGCGTAAGAGGAGCCGACTTCTAAAAATAGTCCCGGCGGAGACTGACTTACTGTGATCTCCCGGATAGTTTCTCCACGTGCTTGCGGATACCGAGTTATTTCAATGGCATCGGCGGCAAATTCAATGAAAATTTGTCCAGATTCTTCAGTGATAATGTGTGCTGTTTCTGGTGTGATCTCTAGACTGAGTTGCCCTGACTGCCCGCGTTGGCGGTATCGACCAGAAATACGTGGCACGCTCACGCCACCTATCAGCAAAAGACGTGCGGTTTGTCTGAGTTCTAAGCGGTCATGGTAAATAGGTGCTAGTGCGTCATTGAGGAAACTTAGAGGAACAAACCAAGTGCCTTCATAAATTATTGGTGGAGTGCCAAGTGATACGAGTTGGCCATTCACCGAGGCGAATGGCTGGTCGGCTGTCAGAATCACACTCTGCGAGTTAGTGCTTACTGTCCGAGTACCTGTCCCGGTATCTTCTCCGAGCTCAAATTCAAACTGGACAGCCAACGTTTCCAGAGAGAGCATTTCATTGCCGCCAACATCAAAGGTCTCCAGTGTTTGTTGCCCGCTATTCCGTAAAACACTGAGAGATTGTGCGCGGGTTTCTGCGCATAGCGGCGGCAGGAGTATGCCAAAAGTAACGATGTAAAAGATGAAGCCGAAAGAGCGCGTCATGTCTTGCGCCACGTCAGAACGATCAGCGTGAGTTCATCATAGCATTTACAACGCTAAAGTGGCATGTGCTTTAGAGGACACGCCACTTTAGCGTTGTAGTTTCCTAATTTAATATATTGCAGTTTATGTAAGCTTGCGTCGATGAAGGCCGTGTGTTCGTGAGTAAATCTAGAGTTCATTCGTATCCGTTGCCATCCGAGCTTGCACTCTTGCTCAATCCAGTATGGAACTTTCTCACGGTAACAGATATTCCTATCCGCTCAGACGTTATCTTTGTTTTTGGCAGTCAAGACCTTCTTGTACCGGACCATGCCGCGACATTGTATCGAACTGGGTATGCACCGACCGTGTTAGTAACTGGACAGTACGGACGGCTGACCCGCAATGTTTTTGAAAAGCCTGAGGCGTTGGTATTTAAGGATGTGTTAGTTAGTGGTGGTGTTCCATCACAGGCTATTGTGGTGGAGCCGACAGCGCAGAATACCCTGGAAAACGTTACAAAAGGCCTCTCTTTATTGCGAAAAACGAATATTTCTTGCCAATCAGTTTTACTTGTCGCGAAGCCATTCGTCATGCGCAGATGCGCGGCGACGTTCGCCCGTCAGGCACCGGCTGTGCGCGTATCTTGTTGTCCCTACACGGATGAGATAACAGCGTCAATTGACCGGGCACCTTTTGACTTTGCAAGACGCCTTGTTGAAGAACTCGGCCGAATCGATCGCTACGCCAGTAATGGCGATATTGAACGCCAACAAATGTCCAAGCGTTTACGAATGGCTGCGCGGCAAATCCTTGATCACATCGATTCGATCTAGTGCGGACGTATACGGGTACGAATCAACCAAACTGTATAGCACCCAATAGTCGATCCGATGACGCCGATACTCTGAGGAGTAAGACCAAAGACACGGTTGCCTTCTGAAAGGAGCTGGACTACGACGAATAGCCCAACACCCGCGATGATACTGCCGTAGGCTTCGGCTGTACCCAGGCGTCTCGTGTAGAGCCCAATAAGAATTGGGACGAACAAACTAACTACCAATAGTGAATAAAAGATGCTGAGTACACTGATCATAGAGACAGCTAGAATGGCGAGTCCAGTTCCTAGAATACCGCCAGCGATGGCTGCCTTTCTTGCGACGGAGAGCACTTCTCGATCTGAGGCATTAGGATTAATGAATCGACGGTATAGATCCTTTGCGAAAGAAGTGGCAAGCATGAAAAGGATGGCATCCGACGAACTTACTTCTGCAGAAAAAAGAGCAGCCAGCCCAAGAGCACCAACCATTGGTGGAACACTGTCGATAAGCAGGCTCGGAAGCGCGAGGGCAGGGTCAGACAGCGATGGATAGGTTGCTCGAGCAATGACCCCAAACAACATTGGAACTGCGGCAAACAGGATCAGCACTATTCCATTTAGCGCGACACCTAATCGGACGGTGCGATCATCACGAGCCCCGTAGACTTTTTGGATAAGACCTGGTGAAACGATGAACGCTAGGCCTGGAGAAATAAGGTAAAACCACCCTGAGTCTCCCCCTTGCAGGGGGTTCCAGAATTGTTCAATGTTGTGAGTTGCTTCATAGACTTGCTCGAACCCTCCGGCGGCGTTCATTGCAAGCGGAAGTGCAAGGATAAAGCCGAGTAGCAAGACGACCAATTGGATCGAATTGATCCAGGCAGACGCGAATAATCCACCGGCCGAAAAATAGACAATGACGACGACCCCACCGATGATAGACCCGATCCATCGTTCCAGACCGGTAATGACGTTCAATACAAATCCAATGCCAATTAATTGCACCGCAAGCAGTGAAAGGGTTCCAAACCACATCAGAACGGTAATAGTGGCGCGTACGCCTTTACCAAAGCGGAAATCAAGGTAATCGCCAACGGTATGGAACTGATTTTGTTCTGCGAGTTGTCGCATGCGTGGACCGATCCAAAAGGCAAGTGCCATCGATCCGATGCCTGCAGAGCCGACCCACCACCAAGCACTCAGACCGTTCGTGTAACCAAGACCGGCGGCAGCGACTGTCGAGCCAGCGCCGATATTGGCCGCAAGCATCGTCGAAAATATGAGACCAGGACCAAGCTTTCGCCCTGCGACAAAAAAATCATCCGCGCTCTGTACACGACGACCCAACCAGAGCCCGATACCCATCAATACAAGTGCGTAGACGAGAAGTACAACAAGGTAAAAAATAGCCATCAGTATTCTTTAAGTTCGTCAGAATTGTGTCGTAATTTATAACTTGAGGCACACTAGTAGCTCAATTTCAGGGAGGTTGTGGATGGATTGGATCGGAAACCCGGACATGTGGATTGCCTTGGGAACTCTAACGACGCTCGAAATTGTTCTCGGTATTGACAATATTGTTTTCATTTCAATCTTGGCTGAGAAACTGCCAGTCGATCAGCAGGTAGTTGCCCGACGCGTGGGACTCGTTGCGGCGATGGTCGCACGAATTGGCCTGCTATTTTCGCTGGCATGGATTATTCGATTGACAGAGCCATTGTTTTCAATTCTTGGTCACGGTGTGTCTGGTCGAGACCTAACGTTACTTCTGGGTGGTTTATTTTTGATTGCGAAAGCAACGTACGAAATTCACGACAAACTTGAAGGAGAAGAGGGGCATGCGTCTGCCAAGGTTGCAGTGTCATTCTCGAGCGTGATCGCACAAATCATCGTACTCGATGTCGTGTTTTCCCTCGATTCAGTAATAACGGCGGTCGGCATGGTTGATGATGTTGGCGTGATGGTAACTGCTGTAGTGATTGCGGTGGCCGTAATGATGTTTTCCGTGGAAGTCGTGAGTCGTTTTGTTAATGAACGGCCAACATTGAAGATACTAGCACTCAGTTTCCTATTGCTTGTTGGTGTCGCATTGATGGCAGAGGGAATGCATCAGGAAATCCCGAAGGGATATCTCTACTTTGCGATGGGATTTTCTGTGTTTGTGGAATATCTCAATCAGCGTACCAGCAGTAATCATCGTCCGGTTGTACTGAGAACGGCCTATACAGCAAAAAATTAGATGGCGTTAATTAGATTGGGAGCGGCGAATGGCTGTCGCGCGACCAGCCATAAGAGCCCCTTCATTGACACGTCCAGTTTGTGACAATAAGAGTGAATAGTTTTCGAGAATTAGGGCGATGCGTGGGTGGTTCGGAGCCCAGCGGGATTCCGCGACGGCCAATGCTCGCTCGTAGAGCGGTTCCGCTTCGTCATAGCGTTTAAGCGTTCGGTAGTACCCCGCTAAAATATTCAGTGTAATGGCGACTCTAAAGTCATTGGGGCCGTGTCGCTCGGCGTCTTTTACGGCAGCCGTTAAGAAATGTTCTGCTCTAGCTACGTCACCATTCGCAAAAGCCTCTAAACCAGCGGCACTATAGGTTCGCCAGAGTGGCAATCTTTCACAGGCAGTTAAAAGGGTGGCACATGCAATTGCGAATAGCATCTTTTGCACCGATCTTCTCTGCCAGCAGTTGCGCATTTGTTTTCTTTTACTCTGCTACGCACGTAAAGCTGTCGGCGTCATCAGGGTCACTGGTGCCGTTCCATTTAGCGATTTCGGGATATGGGCATAGTGGTCTTGTCCGAATGGTTATTCCATTTTCGATCCGCGAGCCGAGGATTTGTCGCGGTGGGATGTCAGCCTCCACCCATTCCTCAAGTGCTGAGAGTGGGTCGAGATGGTTGTAGCCTGGCCCTCCACGGCAATGGCCAAGACCGGGCACCATGAAGAGTCTGAAAAATTCTTGCGTTTCTGAAAGTGCCTGACTGCGGGTGTTGTCAGCACCGGAGTATGCAAGAACATCTTCGTAATAGTTAATTGATCCGAGCGGCGAAATATCAGGGTCACTCCAACCGTGGTACACGATCAATTTTGATCCTCTGTCTCGGAAACGATCGAGGTTTGGGTCTGCACTGTCCAGTTGAGCCCCCACCTTTTCAAGAGCAAAGTCCAGGTCGTTGTCGAAATCAAAAGTCCGAAAATTCCAGTCTGGGTCTTCAAAAACCATGTATTTGAAAAAGCCTTCAGCGGCTTTCCAGTGGAGACTGGCGAATGGTTCGGGGCCAGTTACCCAAGTTCCCCAACCGCCTCCCGGACCATTTTCACCGCCGGGAACAAGTCCGGGAAAGATGGTCTCACCCGAGGAAGTTGTAGCACCAGCCCAGATGCTCTTAACCGTCTGAACCTGAGCAACCGTTAAGCAGGTGTTGTTGTCCTGGTTAGAAGGACAGGTCAGCGTTTCTGGTTCAAACCTACACTGGCGAGGATCGTCAATCACTCCGTCTTCAAGTCCATCGAGTGCATCACATGCAGCATTGACGGCATCAGCCAGCAACGGTAATTTCGAACGAGGAATATAACTGGCTGTATCCCGAAGGGTCGCGAGCGAGTACCAAAGGTGAGCACCTGTGTAAAAACGTGTCCAGTCGTTAGCGGGGTTTCCTGCAACGATTCCATCAAAATCATCGGGATAACGTTGTGCTTCCATTAAGCCTTGCTGACCGCCTTTTGAGCAGCCGACATAGTAGGAATATTTCGGTGACTGGTTATAGAACAACTCAGTAAGCGCTTTGCCATTAACTGCCGTCATGTGTAAAGCGCGATGACCGAAATCGGTGACTAACTCCGGATGGCCTAGAGCCCACGATGCATCAAAAGAACCAGCGTCAGGTCGTACGTGACCTGTGTCGGTGCTAGCCGCAACGTAACCTCGCTGGAGGGCGGCGGCCATACTGCCATAACCAATGACGCCGGCCATACCACCATTTCCAGATACGTGGAAGTTTCCGTTCCAGCCATTTAGCGGGAGCCAGACCTCAAAATTTATTGATGGAGATGTCGTACCGATTACTCGGCAGATTGTTGGGAGTTGCAGTGGGTCATTTAGACCAGGTGGGGTAAATGATCCGGCCTGAAGTATTGCCGCGCTATTTATCGTGGTATTTGGGAGAACTGCCGAGGCAACCTCCTTGCAGGTGGCAGCGTATGCAGGGGCGACCATGATCACGGAAATCGCGATCACGAAACTGAATAGTTTCATGGGTTTTCTGGTTGACGCGATATAACGCTTATTCGCTAGTTGTCGTCTGATCATGATTGACGACTAGATTGACTCGGATTGGTCTTTTCGGCAAGCAGAAATCGTGCGTAATTCAAACTGTTACCATATAGGGCTTTGTCTCATATTAGATGCGATATTTACGAACGATGAGGCCAGAAACGATTCAGTTTTGTGTGTAACGGGTATTGCGTATCGGCGGGTTTTTTGGCTTGTGGCGGTTTCGGTGACTTTTTCTGTGGCTACGACTTATCCTGTGGCGCAGAGTCAGACACGGCCAACGGATAATCCTCCAACATCATTCGTCCAGAAGGTCGTTAGCGCCGAGCGAGTCGAGCAGGTACAGCTACCAGTCCTTGACGGGGATGTGCTCAATGACGCCGCGTGGTCTGATGCTGTGCCTGTGTCAGGATTTCTGCAAAGTACACCTAATGAGGGGGAACCAGCCACCGAACGAACAGAAGTAAGGGTTATTTTTACGGAGGACACGGTTTATTTTGGTGTTGTTTGTTATGACCGCGATCCCTTGTCAATCATTATGAGCGATAGTCGACGAGATTCGTCAATGAATGATGCTGATAGCTTTCAGATGGTGCTCGATACGTTTAACGATCAGCAAAATGGGTTTGTTTTCGGCACGACACCTGCCGGCCAAGAATATGACGGACAGGTGGTGAACGAGGGAGAAGGTCGCGGTGGATTTCGCACGGGAGGTCAAGGCGGATTTTCTCGGGGGAGCGGTGGTGGCTTCAATCTCAATTGGGATGGTGCGTGGCAGGTTCGAACAAATGTTTCGGATATTGGGTGGAGTATTGAGTTTGCGATTCCTTTCCGCACTATTCGGTACAGCGATCAAGTGGACCAGGAATGGGGGGTCAACTTTCAACGAACTATACGTCGGAGAAATGAGACGGCGTTTTGGTCGCCATTACCTAGGCAGTACAACCTTTATCGCGTATCTATGGCTGGGCTGTTGACGGGTGTGCAGGCGCCTGTCGGTCTGTCACGGAATTTGCAGTTCACACCCTACGTAATCGGAGAGCTTGTGAAGCGAGATACCGATCCGCGGAATACAACACTTGCGATTGGTGACTGGGGTGGTGACGTTAAATACAGCGTCACATCGGGACTAACGCTTGACGCCACTTACAACACGGATTTCGCCCAGGTAGAGGTGGATGACCAGCAAATTAACCTCGATCGGTTCAATCTTCTTTTTCCTGAGAAACGACCGTTTTTTCTAGAGAATGCGGGTTTATTTGCGGTCAACAATGCCGGGCCGGCGAGTGGTCGCAATCTGGGTCAGACGGAGCTATTTTTTAGTCGTCGCATTGGCATTAGTGATTCCGGCGCCCAAATTCCGATTCTTGCCGGTGCCCGTATGTCTGGCAAGATGACGAATAACACGACGGTCGGGTTACTTAATATGCAGACCGAAACGGTCGATGGTCTTTCGACCGCGAATAATTTTACGGTGGCACGGATGCGGCGAGAGTTACCGAATCGATCGAGTTTCGGCGGGATTTTTGTGAACCGACAAGGTACAGGAAGTTTGGCACGGCCTGATGATTACAATCGGAGTTATGCGTTTGACGGGAGATGGGGAATCGGGCAGAACGGGACGGTTCAGGGTTTTGTCGGACGGACACAGACACCCGGGCGTACTGGGCGAGACCATGCTTTAAATTTATCCGGTCAGTACGATTCAGAGATGTGGCGCGTTATTAGCGGTTATCAGGAAAACGGGGAAGACTTTAATCCTGAGGTTGGTTTTTTAAGGCGCCGAAACGGATTTCGCAAGTTTGATTTTGGGCTCAATAATACGTCCCGCCCTAACGGTTTTCTGGGGTTTCAAGAGTTACGACCTCATATGAGTTTTACCCGATTCTGGAACTTTAATGGTGTGATGGAAACCACGTATTTGCACAATCATTTTGACGGGGAATTTACAGACAGTTCGTCCGGGGGTGTGTCGTACGATATTCGGCAGGAGCGAGTATTTGAGGCGTTCAAGATCTCAGAAATCCAAGTACTCCCAGGACGTTATGATTTTAATGAAACACAATGGTCGTTCCGTTATAACCGGTCGGCGCCAGTAAGTGCCAGCCTCAGCGTGGCCCATGGAGGTTTTTTTGGTGGCACACTCATGACAGTGCGGCCTTCGATTCGTGCGCGTTACAGCGAGACATTTAATATGTCGCTAAGTTATAGCCGAAACGCCATCGACCTCCCACTCGGCAGCACTATTACAAACTTAACGAGCATTAGGGCGGCATATAATTTTTCCCCCAGAATTTTTGCCCAGTCATTAGTGCAACACAATGACAGCGCTAATCTCTGGTCCGTGAATTTCCGTTTCGGCTGGTTGCAGGATGCCAATACCGGTCTTTTCTTGGTTTATAGCGAGACCGAGGGTATTGGCGACATCATTCCAAATGGCGCGGGGCGTAGCTTGATCCTGAAATATAGTTACCTCTTCGATGTTCTTGAATAACCGCAGTTAATAATCATTTGCACGTGCATAAACATACGATCGGGCGGGTCGGGGTTTTATTCATCAGTTTGGCGTGTACCCTTTCCGCGCAGTCGCCAGTCGAACCCGCCGCGAACAGCATTGGGGTGATGTATCAACTCGATGCTGTACAAGTTGATACCCCACCGGTGATGGATGGTTTGGTACTTGAGGATTCCGCCTGGGGAACCGCAACGCCAGTTACAGGCTTTGTTCAGAGCACACCGAATGAAGGGGAATCAGCCAGTGAAAAAACAGAGGTACGAGTCGTTTTTACGGCGGACACGGTTTACTTCGGGGTTGTCTGCTACGACAAGGACCCGTCGGCGATCATTGTTCGTGATAGTCGCCGAGATTCGTCCATGAATGAAGCTGATAGCTTTCAGCTTGTGCTAGATACGTTCTCGGATCAGCAGAATGGTTTTGTTTTTGGCACAACGCCAGCCGGTCAGGAGTATGACGGACAAGTAATTAATGAAGGCGGAAGCAGAGGAGGGGGATCTCGCCGAGCAGGGCGCGGTGGGTTTTCTCGGGGGACTGCCGGCGGTTTTAATCTCAATTGGGATGGTGCGTGGCAAGTCCGCGCGGCTATTTCTGAGATCGGGTGGAGTGCTGAGTTTGCGATACCGCTTCGAACGATTCGATATCCGGTTCGTGCAGAGCAAGTATGGGGTGTGAATTTCCAAAGAAATATCCGGCGGAAAAATGAAACGGCATATTGGTCGCCTATCCCTCGGCAATACAACTTGTACCGAGTTTCGATGGCTGGACAACTCATGGGTATGGAGACGCCGATTGGAATGGCCAGTAACCTTCAAATTACCCCATACGTTATCGGGGAGGCAGTAACACGTGATGCAGAGCCCGCTCGTGGACCGGTCGCTTTGGGTGATTTTGGTGCTGACCTTAAGTACAGCGTGACATCTGGCCTTACTCTGGATGGCACTTACAACACTGACTTTGCTCAGGTGGAAGTCGATGATCAGCAACTGAACTTGGATCGCTTTAACCTTTTTTTTCCTGAGAAAAGGCCGTTTTTTCTTGAAAACGCTGGTGTGTTTACGGTCAATAATGCTGGCGCCGCTGGTCGCGACCTCGGACAAACAGAGCTCTTCTTTAGTCGGCGTATCGGTATCAGCGATTCTGGCGCGCAAATTCCTATCCGTGCCGGTGCTCGGCTGTCAGGAAACATTTCAGATACGGTGACAGTAGGGGTGCTCAACATGCAGACGGAAGCACTCGATGGCATTTCGCCGGCGAATAATTTTACGGTCGCTCGTATGCGGCGTGATTTACCAAACCGTTCGAGTATCGGCGGCCTGTTCGTAAACAGGCAGGCAACAGGTCCGCAGTCACTTTCGACTGACCATAACCGCACCTACGCTGTTGATGGTCGCTTAGGAATTGGGGAGAACGGAATTGTTCAAGGATTTGTCGGTCGGACTCAGACTCCCGGTCGAACTGGTCGTGATCATGCATTGAACCTGTCGGCGACCTACAATTCAGAAGTGTGGCGTGTCGTATCTGGTTATCAGGAAAATGGCGAAGATTTCAATCCTGAAGTTGGCTTCGTAAGCCGGACTGGGTTTCGGAAATACGATGCCGGTATCTACCACACATCTCGGCCCCAAGGATTTCTTAAGTTTCAAGAGTTGCGGCCGCATGCCAGTTTTAATCGCTTCTGGAACTTTAGTGGTGCCATGGAGACAACTTACATTCACACACACTTTGATGGTGAATTTGAGGATAGTTCGTCAGTCGGCCTTGCGTATGACGTCAAACAAGAACAGGTAGAGAATAGCTTCATGGTGTCTGGAATCGTAATTCCGGCCGGTCGATACGACTTTAGTGAGATTCGTCCGAGTATTTATTACAACGAATCTGCACCGTTAAGTTTTGGCGTGAGCTCTACGTTTGGTGGCTTTTTTGGTGGAGACATTGCAACGGTGGAGCCACGCATTCGGGCGCGCTATAGCGAGACATTTAATATGTCGCTTAGCTATAGTCGAAACGATATTGACTTACCGTTCGGAAGTACGATTACTAATCTGACGAGCGTGCGAGCCGCATACAACATGTCCCCCCGTGTGTTTGTTCAGTCACTGTTGCAACATAACGATAGCGATAACCTCTGGTCGGTTAATTTTCGTTTTGGTTGGCTGCAGGATGCGAACACCGGTTTGTTTGTTGTCTACAACGAGATTGAGGGGATTGGCCACATTGTTCCGAATGGTGCAGGTCGTAGTTTGATCCTTAAGTACAGTTATTTGTTTGACGTGTTGGACTGAGTGCTGCTGGCTACATGCGCAGATTAATTGTCATCGTTATTGGTTGTTTGTTGACAATATGTGAGTCTTGGGCTGGCGCGCAGACCGAAGAAACGTCGCGCCGCGTGACTGGCGCCATTCGTGTCAAGATGCCTCCTATTCTGGATGGCGATGTTCTTGGAGATCCTGCGTGGGAGAACGCTCCCATCGCCACTGCATTTGTGCAGAATAGGCCGGACGAAGGCCAGGTGGCCTCTGAACGCACGGAAGTGCGTGTTGTTTTTACCGAAGACACCGTCTACTTTGGGGTGGTTTGTTACGATCGCGACCCTCAGTCGATCATCGTTACGGATAGCCGTAGGGACTCGTCGCTCGAAGATAGTGATAGTTTTCAAATCATTCTGGATACATTTCTCGACCAACAGAACGGTTTTGTTTTTGGCACGAGTCCGTCTGGCCAAGAGTACGACGGTCAACTTGTGAATGAAGGAACTGGCGGGAGCGGTATGGGACGAGGGGGGCAGACCAGCGGGGCCGGTGGCGGCTTCAACCTTAATTGGGACAGTGTCTGGCAGGTGCAGACTTCAATTACGGACATCGGCTGGAGTGCTGAATTTGCAGTTCCATTTCGCACGATTCGCTTTCCGGCTCGGGCTGAGCAAACGTGGGGGATTAATTTTCAGCGAAACATCCGTCGACGGAATGAAGCTGTCTATTGGGCACCTCTACCCAGACAATTTGACTTGTTTCGTGTTTCGATGGCCGGCGAGTTGGAGGGACTCGAGGCGCCAGAGGATCTCTGGCGGACGGCTCAGTTAACGCCGTACGTCGTTGGGGAATCTATTAGAAGGTACGACGACGGGTCTCAAGAGCTTATGTTCTTGGGCGATGTTGGCGGTGACTTTAAGTATGGGGTGACTTCGGGGTTAACCCTTGACCTGACGTACAACACAGATTTTGCGCAAGTGGAGGTTGATGATGAACAGATCAACCTTGATCGGTTTAATCTTTTTTTTCCGGAGAAGCGGCCCTTTTTCTTGGAAAATGCCGGTGCATTTACAGTGACGAACAGTGGGGGGGCTGCGTTTAATGATCCCGGCCAGACAGAGTTGTTCTTTAGTCGTCGCATCGGCATCGGACCACAAGGTCAAGCCATTCCGATTGTTGGAGGCGCACGCCTTTCTGGGAAGGTGTCCGACGACGTCACGGTTGGTTTGCTCAATATGCAGACCGAAGAAGTCAATGGGTTGACTCCGGCAAATAATTTCACAGTTGCCCGGCTTCGACACGATCTTCCAAATCGGTCAAGTGTCGGAGGTTTGTTTGTTCAGCGCCTAGCCACGGGTCGTTTTGCGGGCAGCCGTAACCACAACCGTACGTATGCTCTTGATGGCCGCTGGGGATTTGGACAAAACGGCTTGGTCTCAGGTTTTGCGGCAAAAACTGAAACACCGGATCGTCGAAACCAGGACCATGCCTACGACCTGGCGGTCGATTACAACGCGCAGGCGTGGCGGGTGCGTGGCGGCTTCATGGAAATGGGAAAAAACTTCAATCCAGAGGTTGGATTTGTCAGGCGTCAAGGTTTCAAGAAGTTGGATGGGGGTGTGTTCTACACGTGGCGTCCAAAAAGTTTTTTAAAGGTCCAGGAAATGCGCCCGCATATCACTTTTAATCGTTTTTGGGACATCGATACTGGGTTTATTGAGACGTCGTTAGTGCACATGGATAACTTCTGGGAATTTGATGATAGTTCTACGGCAATAACTGCGTGGAACGTTCGGAAAGAGGGCGTGACACGCGAGTTCACGATTTCAGGTGTGCCGGTCTTGCCTGGTTCTTATGATTGGCACGAGCTAAGTTTGAACTACAACTCTGACAACTCGGCACCAAGAACGGTTGGTTTTCGTCTGCAGAAGAGCGGTTTTTTTGGCGGACATTTGTTGCAGTATGGTCCGACAGCAGGCTTTCGACGAGGAGAAACTCTCAATGCGAGGTTCAGTTGGACTCGTAATCACATCGATTTACCGATGGGAGCCGTCGTGACTAACCTTGCGTCCAGTCGCGTTGCTTATAATTTTTCAACGCGTGTTTTCGCGCAGGGGCTAGTGCAGTACAACGACAGCGTTAACCTCTGGTCGGTTAACCTCCGCTTGGGTTGGTTACAGGCCGCAAACACAGGGTTGTTTCTTGTTTACAACGACACAGATGGACTTGGTGACTTTGTACCGGACGGTTCCGGTCGCAGTTTAATCCTTAAGTACAGTCGGCTGTTTGACCTGCTTCAGTAATTCCTGTGTAACACAGAAAGTGGTGCGTTAGACTACTTGACAGGTGTCAGTAGACCGCTGATTCCAGCGGTTGTAGTTGGTCGAGCCAGTAGGCTTGGTCATCACGTCGACGTACGAAGAACCGCCCAAGGTCATCGAGATCTTTCGCCTGGTGGTAGCGTAGGTAGATCCGGTCACTATCGATTCCAAGGATTTCAATTTTTCCAGTTTCGTGCGACATGCAAAATCGTGCGCGTCGGGCGAGGCCAGAGCCTTGGCGAAGCGCCCGCTGGAAGATATGCCACCCTTTTACAATCGGGACTTCGTAGGGCTCGTTCCCAGCTGTTGGGCGTCCCTGGAAAAGGTAGTACGGCGGACAGCCGATATATGACAGTGTCGAATATAGTTCGGCGAGAACATACGGGTCGTCGTTGACACCTTTGATTAAAGGGCATTGATTCACGCAGATCACACCATTTTTGAGGCAGACATCGATGCCTTCTATGGCTTCTTTCGTTAGTTCGCGGGGATGGTCAAAGTGGGCCATCAGATAGATGCGTTGTTGAGCTGTCGAGTATTTTCGAAATGCAGCCTGCAACTCCTCATCCCGCGCGACACGCCAAGGATCGAATGCGGGCATTTTTGATCCGATACGAATAATCTTTACGTGCTCGATTTGGCGTAATGCATCGAAAATTTCAATCAAGCGGCGAGTACTCATCAATAGTGGGTCGCCGCCAGTCAGAAGTACGTTGGTTACTTCTGGGTGGTCTGCAATATAGCGAAGCCCCGCACTGACATCGTTCGTGACTTCGTCGTTGTCGTCCATAAAAAGACGTTTGCGGAAGCAATATCTGCAATACGCACCACAGACTTCGTTGCATAGCAGGAGAACCGTATCGGTGTATTTGTGCTGAACGCCGCGACCGACCGTGACGGCACCTTCGTTACTCGCGTCTAGTTGACCCCAGTCGTTAAGTTCCTCTTCACGGGGAATAATCAGTTGTTTAATGGGATCTTCGGGGTCGTCCCAGTCAATGAGACCGAGATAGTAGTCATTTACTCGAAATACATATTCGTCCGAAACAGGCTGTAAGCGCTGCCTCAATTCTTCACTAAGTTCCGGCACTTGATCGAGTCGTCTGATGTACTTGACTCGTCGTGCGGTATCGGGACTAGAGGTTTTAGATTCTTTGGTTTGCATCACTTTGTAGAACTAGCCGGTGCAGATTGTTAAATGTTGGCGACCCAAATTTACGCCGCCGTTCACCGTGCAGCTAGAGAGTATTCAGTACCAAGGGTGTTTCGTGCAAGTCGTGGACGGGCGATGAGTCTATTAGTATTCGTTACGCTAATACTCAAAAGGTCACTTTAGAAGCAAAAGTAAATTTGATTTGCAGTCATTTATGGCTGGAGGACGAAGCCATAGCTATTTTTTAAATAGGCCGATTTAGATCTCGTGGGAGGGTAAAAGTCGACTTCGAGGTTGTTTACTCAGTGGTGATGATGATGAATGGCCTCATGATCGGCCACTTCTTTATCGCGCCTGATTTTGGAAGCCTGCTTACGGGCAGATTGAAGATTGCTCGCTCGTGTCCCGTCAGAACTGACGGCGAACTGAGAGATTAGTCTTTCTAGGTCACTTTCGTGACACTCTGGACAAACAGGAGTTGAACCGTTTGGGAGTATGACCGCTTCAAATTCATGGTGGCAGCCGCGACAGCGGTATTCGTAGATGGGCATCGTAAGCTACGCAGTGTGGATCGCAATATTCGGTGCGTCAAGTATTGTCGCTCGGATAAACGACACCGTTCCTTCTGCTAGTTGTACTTATCCGAGTAGTGAACGCAGTAGTACTGCAGGGTGGATGGCGTCGACGCCAGTGAAATCATGGACTTGGTGACGACACGAGGTTCCCGCGGCAACCAGCACGCTGTTTTCATGTAATGCTCTTGCCGCTGGCAGTAGCCGACGTTCTCCAATTTGTTGCGAGATGTCAAAATGTTCCTGGGTGTATCCAAATGAGCCGGCCATTCCACAGCACCCAGCGTCCAATTCGGTGACGTGAGCATCAGGAATGCGACCGAGTAATGATTTGGCCGATTGTACGAGCCCTAGTGACTTCTGGTGGCAATGTCCGTGAAGGACAATTTCTAAAGGTCCGGGAGTCAGTGTAAGTGAAGACTGGCCATTTTGAAGTGACTGTTCAACGAAGTCTTCGAAAAGCACACATGATTGTGCGACGGTCTGAGCTTGCTGTTGTGTCTCTCCCCTTAATAGCGATGGAATGTCATCGACGAGCGATGACAGACAGCTTGGTTCCAGTAGGATGATTGGCTGACCTGCCGCGGCGACAGGGAGTAGGCGACGTACCGTTTCTTCTGCCTGTTCTCGTGCTTCAGTCAGCAGTCCCTGGGAAATAAGAGGGCGACCACAACACACGTCTGGTCCGAGGTGAACGGTAAAGCCGGCACTGCGAAGAACGTCTGTTGCGGCTAAGCCTATTTCTGGGTCGTAATACTGGGTGAATGTATCTCTGAACAGCATGACGCCGGGCGTGGTTTGATCCGCAGTCTGTAATTCATCCACCCATTGGTCAGAGAGTGTTAACGGAGCCCATTTTGGCAGTGATCGCCGATGGTCAATACCGAGAAGATACTCATTCAGTGTCCGGAACCAGGTTTGGTCGAGCAAAGGGTTAATCATGTTCGAGAATCGGTTTGCGGCTGCGGACAGATCATGAATATGTCCCAGTATGCGAGTGCGCAGCGGGGTGCCGTGTCGGTTCCAGTAGTTCCAGAGGAATTCACTTTTGAATCGGGCCATATCGACACCGACGGGGCATTCCGTTTTACAGGCTCGGCACTCGAGACAGAGGTCTAGGACGTCGTAGACCGTACGGTCACCAAGTCCCGCTTCACGTGGGTTATTGAAGTCGAGTGCGCCGGTCATGGCAAGACGGAGAGTGTTAGCGCGACCTCGTGTCGAATGCGCTTCGTCATGCGTGACCATATATGACGGACACATGGTTCCAGATAACGTCTTGCGACAGGCTCCGACCCCACTACACATTTCGACTGCTCGTCCCAACCCACCGTGCGCGGTGTAATCAAACGCAGATGGGGGATCAGGTGTCTGATACTTTGACCCGTATCTGAGGTTAGATGTTAATGGTGGTGAGTCGACAATCTTGCCTGGATTAAAGAGACCGTTAGGATCAAAGGTTTGTTTGATTGTTCGAAATGCATCGTATAACTCGGCCCCGAACATCCGTTCCATGAAAGGGCCTCGGACTAGGCCGTCACCATGTTCACCGGAAAGAGCTCCGCCAAATTCGAGTACGAGATCAGCGACTTCGTTGGCGATCGCCTCAAATTGCCTGACACCATCAGACGTTTTCATATTTACAACAGGACGCACATGAAGACACCCGACGGACGCGTGTGCATAGATACCGGCTTTGGTGCCATGGTGACGGATGATACTCAGAAACCTTTCGATAAAAGCACGGAGTTTTTCAGGGGCGACTGCTGTATCTTCAACAAAAGAGATGCTTTTCGCGTCGCCTTTCATCGCCATCGACAGTCCGAGCGCGGACTCTCGCAATTTCCAAATACGCGCCTGGTCAGAGGGTTCGATAGCCCGGGCTGTGTGGGCTGCGGTACCCCGATTACGCAGATCGGTTTCGAGGCTGTCAAGTCGTGAGATTAGTTCGTCTACATGGTCGCCGTACATTTCTACGCAAAGCAGGGCCCCGCAGTCAGTATGAACGACGGCCTGTTTCATCCTATTGAGCGCGGGGTTTTCAGTAGTGTGGTCCAGGATAGAACGATCCATGACCTCGACGGCTGATGGCTTGTGCAACAGAATGGCGGGTGTTTCGCCGAGCGCATCGAGCAGGTTGTCGTACTCGATGGTCATTACTACTTTGGCTTTCGGTAAGGGAACGAGATTCAATCGCGCTTCTAGAATGAGTCCGAGTGTTCCTTCAGAGCCGACGACAAGCTTTGCCAGGTTGAACGGTTCATTCTGATTGACGAAACAATTAAGGTTGTAGCCGCCGACCCGGCGAAGAATATTCGGATAGCGTTCGGCGATATTCTTTTTGTACTGGGCAACAATTCGGCGAACCGTCCGGTAGCACTTTGCCTCAAGTGAAGACTCGTTGCAGACCGCGTCGAGTTCGTCTTTGTCGAGCGGTTTGAAGTGGACGACCGAGTTGTCAGCGAGGGCTACGTGGAGGTCTAATACGTGGTCGATGGTTTTTCCGTAGAGTACGGAACGGGCTCCACTTGAGTTATTTGAGATCATGCCACCGACCGTTGCGCGACTGGCGGTTGAGATATCTGGGGCAAACCGAAGGCGATACGGCGCTAACTGCGCGTTGAGTTCGTCGAGTACGATTCCTGGCTCCACGCGTGCCCATCGTTCCTCAACGTTCACTTCTAGAACTTTGTTGTAATACTTTGAGGTGTCGACTTGGAGTCCTGCGCCAATCGCTTGGCCGGCTTGTGAGGTGCCACCTCCTCGTGCCGTAATGGAGCAGCCGTGTTGTCGTGCACATTCGATCGCAGAAAGAATGTCGTCACGAGATCGGACGATCACCACACCGATCGGTTCGATTTGGTAGACGCTCGCGTCTGTGGAGTAGAGCGCGCGCGAAACTTTGTCAAAGCGAACGTCCCCTTCGAGGCGTGTTTCAAGGTCTGTTTGTAGGTCCGCCATCCGGCGCAGTATATGATGCTGCGCATGCAACAGCGGAGTGGCCGTCATTTCCTGCAGATTCCTGGTCCCACGAATGTGCCTGATCGTGTCCTTCGTGCGATGGCGGCTCCGACGATTGACCATCGTGGTCCAGAGTTTCAAGAACTCACACAAGAAGTACTCGTTGGTTTGGGAGAAGTTGTTCAGACTCGTTCTCCGGTCGTTCTGTTTCCGGCATCTGGTACAGGGGCGTGGGAGGCCGCACTTGTGAACACTCTCTCGCCAGGGAACCGTGTGCTAATGGTGGAGACTGGACATTTCGCGACGCTCTGGAAGCAAATTGCGACCAACTACGGGTTGGACGTCGAGTTCCTTGCCGGGGATTGGCGACACGGTGTGAATGCAGTCGATATAGAAGCGCGTCTGGTCGAGGATACGGCGCATGCGATTAAGGCCGTTTGCATAGTTCATAACGAGACGTCGACGGGTGTGACAAGCGATATTGAGTCGGTGCGGCGTGCGCTTGACTCTGCTCACCATCCAGCACTGTTGCTTGTCGATACGATTTCATCGCTTGCGTCGATGGACTACCAGCATGATGCATGGGGTGTGGATGTGACGGTTGGGGCATCGCAGAAAGGTTTGATGCTTCCGCCTGGTCTCAGTTTTAATGCGTTGAGTGACAAAGCACTTAGTGCACATTCGTCAGCGACACTTGCACGGAGTTTTTGGGATTGGGCTCCAGTTTTAAAAGCCAATAAGCAGAATTTGTTTCCGTACACTCCGGCCACCAATCTTTTATACGGGTTACGTGAAGCATTACGGATGCTTCTGGCTCAAGGATTAGAACAAGTGTTTGCTCGACATCGCCGCCACGCAGAGGCGACTCGCTGCGCTGCGCGCGCATGGGGGTTAGAGCTGCTTTGTGCCAATCCAGCGGAGTACAGCTCCTCGATTACTGCAATCATGATGCCGGATGGGCATGATGCGGAGGCGTTTCTCCGTGTTGTGCTGGAACGCTTCGACATGTCACTTGGGATCGGTTTATCAAAATTGTCAGGAAAGATTTTCCGGATTGGTCATCTTGGCGATTTCAACGACCTTAGTTTGATTGGCACGCTCGGTGGTACCGAGATGGGACTGCTTCTGGCAGACATTCCCCATCAATCGGGTGGTGTTACTGCGGCGCTTAATTTTCTAGCGGCCGAAGCACGTTGACCGCGATCCTAGCCTCTGCGCGATGCCCTCACGTATCTAGAGTTTCTACTCTTCTAACGCAAAAACGAACAGCGCGTTACCGGATGCTGCTGCCACGTATTGACGGCCGTCGATGCTATAGCTAATCGGACCGTTCGCGATCATGCCACCCAGCGTTTGTTTCCAAAGGAGGTCCCCGGTACGCGCGTCTAATGCGTGGAAATAACCTTCTCGCCCTCCCGTAAACAAAACATCCGTTGCTGTTGTCAGGATGCCGCTAGTGGTGACATCGGTCATTGGGAATTTCCACCGTTCTTCACCTGTCGCGGGGTCTAATGCTTTGACCGCTCCAGTTCCTGCAGACTCGGTCCACGTATTAATCGGTCCACGTGCGAGATTTGGTAGCGCGGCTCCGGGTACTGGCGGCGCAGGTCGTCCGCCAAGAAATGTGCGGCCGGGTTCGTATTCGGCCTCTTGCGCTTCAAAGTTTGATCCATTGCCTTCCCAGGTCGACATGTAAAACAGTCGAGTTGACGGGCTATACGATGGTGAATACCAGTTGGTGCCGCCCTGAACACCAGGATAAGTCGTTGTGCCTGGCGGTTGCGGCGTAAAAATTGGTCGGCCGACATCGTCGAGTCCTTCCGCCCAATTCAAGTCGATGTACGGTTCGCCGTTGATGAAGCGTCCTGTAGCTCTGTCGAGTATGTAGAAGAATCCGTTTCGGTTGCCAAACAACATGAGTTTCAACATGCTGCCGTCCTGTGCGGGATAGTCGACCAGTACAGGCACTTGTACCGCGTCGTAGTCGTACGGATCATTGGGGGTAAATTGGAAATACCATTCAAGTTCTCCTGTGTTCGGGTTCAGTGCGACGACCGAGTCGGAATAGAGATTGTCTCCCGGACGCTGTTCTGGATTCCAGTCTGGTCCCGGATTTCCAATGCCCCAGTAAACCAGGTCGGTATCCGGGTCATACGAGCCGGTGATCCAGGCCGACGCGCCGCCGTACATCCAGTCGTCATCCTGCCATGTTTCGTGGCCGGGCTCGCCGGGTCCGGGAATGGTGTAGAACTTCCACGCTTCTTCACCGGTATTCACGTCGTAGGCTGAGATAAACCCTCGAATACCGTACTCACCACCCGCGATACCCACGATGACTTTGTCTTTGACGATCAGTGGCGACAAGGTGAGTGCATAACCAGCTTCCGGGTCGGCCACATCAGTTTGCCAAACAGGCTCGCCACTGATGGCGTCAATGGCAATCAGCTTCGCGTCAATGGTGCCCATAAAGAGTGTGTCACCGAGAATAGCTACCCCTCGATTCACACGTCCGCAGCAGGGACGCGATAAATTGGATGGTGTGTATTCATAGCGCCAAAAGACACGACCTTGTTCGGCATCAAGGGCAACGACGGTATTGGGCGCTTCAGTCAGGTACATGATGCCGTCCACCACGAGTGGCGTTGTCTGAAAGACTTGCAGTGATTGGGCTTGAAAGACCCACTGCAATTCTAGTGAGTCAACGTTCTCTGTCGTGATTTGTTCGAGAGCCGTATGGCGGTTGCTGTCGTAGTTTCCTGAGTAGGTCAGCCAATTCTGAGGTTCGTCAGCGGCATTAAGCAACCGTTCAAACGTTACCTGGGCGACCAGTGGTTGCGCGAAGCAAGCAATGAGTCCGATTGTGAACAAAGTACGAGTCATTAGCGCATTCCTTTCAGCGTTAAGAGAAATGCCAAGACATCGGCACGTTCTTGTTCAGTTAGCGATTCGGCGAATGACGGCATCGCAGAGGTGGTCAGGATGGTGTATTCGCGAAGGTCGTCTTTAACGAGCGAGAGAAGGCGCTCGTCCTCATTAATTATTTGGACCGTATACGTATCTTCGTTCAGGCGTCGTCCAAGGTGTAATGTTCCATCCTGCGTGACGGCGCGCACGGTTCGGTTAAGTGGGAGCATTGCAGCGGTCGGATCGACTAATGATTCGACCAGCGATCCGGCACTTCTAATGGCACCAATGTTACTAAGGTTGGGTGCGATGCGAGACCCTTCGGGTCCAACGCGGTGGCAACTGGCACAGTTGCCCTTCCCTCGATAGATAGTTTCACCGCGGACTGCATCACCAATATCGACGTTGCTGCTGTCGATGTCTCCCATGGTTCGGAGGTATGCGACCAAGGCCGTCAACTCAGATCTGTCGTAGTTGCCGGGAGGCATTGCCGTGTCTGGGATGCCATCTCTAATAATCCCCATGAGGTCTGGGTCTGAGGAGGCATTCCGAAATTGTCCCGTACGAAAATTGACACCAACGATGGCGTCACCATCAGGGCCGTGACAGCCGACACATGTTTCTCCGTAAACCTGCATGCCGTAGGTAATGTCTGCTTGGGCATACTCACCAGCGTGGGTCTGCTGGCTGTTGAGCGGTGTCGTCGTTAGCGCTAGAAGACCTAACACTGCAGCAATGGATAAGCGAAATGTGGGCGATTGTAAGGTTTGTCGCACGCGTCCTCCTCAACTAGCTGTCGTCTCGAAGCTATTTTAGTGTCTAATGCGCAGCATGCGTCAGATTCAGTCAATTGTCAGTATCCTGGTCATCGTTCTTGTCAGTTCGGTCAGTGCGATTGGGGCACAAGTTCCAGATTATGAATTGCCGGCGACGCCGGAGAATGTCGTCTGGGGCTGGTATCCGATTGACCGTGCTCCGGTCTTGACGATCGAATCAGGCGAGACGGTTCGTATCGATACATTGACGCATGCGGGTAGTACACAAGCTGCGGATCCGGAACGGTACTTAGGACAATTAGGAATCGCACCTAATGAGGTTCTTCAGGATGTCATCGATTTTTGGAACTCGAAAGATGCCCGCCCACGGGAAGGACGCGGGCCTCATCTTATTACCGGGCCAATCTATATCGACGGTGCGGAACCTGGTGACATGTTGGAAATTGAGGTCGTTGGATTACGTACTCGCGTACCGTACGGCGTGAATACCACTGGTTCGACGACGGGTGTGTTTGACCCGGAGTATCCAGGGTCGCCTTCTGGCGGAGAGCCCCCTTATGAGATACCCCGGATACAACATTTGATCAGATCGGCCATCGTTAATGGTCAAGAAGTTGCGCTGTTTTCAGATGAGATTCAGGTGCCACTCGCACCATTCATGGGTGTGATGGCTGTCGCCCCTGAATCACCAACGGTCGGTCAACCCGGAGTACTCATGAGTGGGGTGCAGGGGTCTCGTCCACCTGGGACTTTTGGAGGAAACCTAGATGTTAAGGACCTTACGGTGGGGAGCAAGCTGTATTTGCCAGTGTTTCACACGGGTGCTCAGTTCTATGTTGGTGACCCACACTCTGTCCAGGGCGACGGTGAAGTCAGCGGTACCGCGATTGAACAGTCTTTAAGCGGCGATTTCCGTTTTGTCCTGCACAAAGATCAAGCGATTGATACGCCATGGGCAGAGACTGCAACGCACTATATCGTGATGGGGATTGATCTCGACCTTGACCGGGCCCTCCGGAAGGCCGTGATCGAGGTTGTGGACTTTCTTGTCGAAGAGCGCGGTCTCAGCCGATCACGTGCATATTCGTTAGCGAGCATCGCGGTCGATTTTCGTATCGCCGAAGCCGTTGACCTGACACAGGTGGTGACCGGATTTCTTCCGAAGAGCGTATTTGTTACTCCGGATTGTTAGTTCGGTAGAGCAAACGAAAAAACCGCATTGCCGGCAGCGATTGCGACATATTGTTTGCCATTCACTGCGTAGCCCATCGGTGCTGCGTGGACCCAGCCGCCAATGTTTCTGTGCCACAATTCTTCCCCGGTCAACCCGTCCAGTGCGAAGAAAAATCCATCTGCAGAACCCCCGAAAACAAGATCGCCCGCGGTCGACATGAGGCCGGACGTTGTTCGAGGATCAACGGGGAACTCCCAGCGGATGTCACCGGTTTGCGGTGAAATCGCACGAACGGCCCGATGGTAATTTTCCATCGGTAGAGGGGTTTCACCGCCACCAGCACGATAGCTCTGACCTGGTTCTAGATACTCCAGGGGTCGAATAAAATATTTTGTTTCTCCGTCGAGTGTCGTGACGTAGATGAGGTCAGTTCGTGGGCTATACGATGGAGACCACCAATTTGAAGCCCCAATAATAGGAGGCGACACGATGGTGCCTTCAGGAGACGGTTCTTTGCCAGGCAAGAGTATCGGACGACCGTTTTCATCTAAACCTTCGGCCCATGTTTGCCGGGCGTATGGTTTACCCAATAAAAATTCACCGGTCTCGCGGTCAAGTACATAGAAAAATGCGTTGCGATTTGGAAACAACATGACCTTACGTTCTTCACCATTAAATATGGTGTCAGCGAGAACAGGGATTTGTGTTGAGTCCCAATCGTGGATGTCGTGAGGCGTAAACTGGAAGTACCATTTTAACTCCCCGGTATCGGCGTCAAGTGCGACTACGGAATCCGAGTACAAGTTGTCACCTTCGCGAACCGATCCATCGTAGTCGGGACCAGGATTGCCAGTGCCCCAATAGAGTAGGTTTAAGTCCGGGTCATATGAACCGGTCATCCACGTGGCAGCGCCGCCTGTTCGCCATGAGTCGCCTGACCACGTGCGATTGTCAGGGTGGTCGGGGCCAGGAGTGGTGTCAAACCGCCATTCGCGTTCTCCGGTGTTGATGTTGTACGCATCGATGAGTCCCCGGATGCCGTATTCTCCTCCAGCAATACCGGTGAATACCTTGTCGCCGACAACCAACGGGGCGTCGGTTTTGCTGTACCCGGCTGTGGCTTCTTGTACTTCTGTTTCCCATCGGACGCTGCCGGTTTTTGCATCGAGAGCAATGAGATGCGCATCAAGTGTGCTCATGATGACGGTGTCGCCCTGGACCGCAACACCACGGTTGTTACGTCCGCAGCAGATAATGATTTCGTCAGGCAGTTGGTGTTCATATCGCCAGTAGGGTCGACCGGTCTCAGCATCAACGGCGATAACCGTACTCGGGGATTCGGTGATAAACATGACACCATCGACAACAAGGGGCGTTGTCTCTGCTCGATCAAGGACACTGAGTTGATGAACCCAGGCAATTTCAAGTTCAGCGACATTACGGCGGTCAAGCTGATCGAGGGCGCTGTAGCGTTGTGCTTTGTAGTTTCCGGAGTACATGAGCCAGTTCTCTGGTTCAGACTCTGCATTCAGGAGGCGGTCTGAACTGACCGGAGTAAACGCAGGAACCGATGTGTCATCACCGGTTTGTTGGGCGCTCGTCATCGTTGTGAGCGCGATGACAGTCAAGATAACGAGACTATGGAGAAGGCAGCGGGTTCGTGTCATGACAATCCTCTTTTTACCAGACCAATTTGACAGCCGGATGTGATTATATGCATCTATCTCTAGAACGAAAGGGCATCATGTTGAACCGATTATTTTTCCTCGTAGTAATGATCGTGGGGGGCGCCGTTTCGGGTGGCGTTCTACTGGCTCAAAACGAGGGTCACCTCAGTGCGGTTGTTGACAAACTTTCTCGTGGTGAACGTGTTTATGGTGTGAGTACGTATGACCTGTCTCTTGAGAATGCTCGGTCACTTGCACGAGCCGATATCGATTACGTGTACGTCGATATGGAGCATGGTCCGATGGACTTCACTGCATTGCAGAGCTTTTTGCTCGGAATGATTGATAAGCGTGCCATTATGGAAACTGGCAACCTCGCTGCCAAGGTAACTCCCCTTGCCCGGATTGCCCCGTATGGTCGGGAATCGGCGGCGTGGGCTGTCAAACAAGCGCTTGATATCGGATTGATGGGGATTATTTTTCCATCTATTGAAACACCTGAGCAGGCGCGTGCGGCAGTTCAGGCGATGCGCTATCCACAGCGACGTAATTCGCCATATCCGCAGCCCATGGGTCTTCGCGGTTCTGGTGCAGCCATCGGGAGTTGGTTATGGGGTCTTTCGGGCGCCGACTATAGTCGGCGGGCAGATACGTGGCCACTTAACCCGGATGGAGATTTGATTGCCTTGATGATGATTGAGTCTGCTCAGGGGGTACGCAATGCGGCGGCCATAGCGGCCGTACCGGGAGTCGCGGGGTTTTATGTCGGGCCAAGTGATCTGTCGAACTCCCTCGGAGTTGAACGGAGCGACCCGGAAGTCGAGGAAGCTATTCAGGCGATCGTGGGCGTTTGCGTTACGCAAGGCATCGCGTGCGGCATTACGGCGAATGCGACTGATATGCCACGTCGGATCGAACAGGGGTTCACGATTTTGGGTGCTGGTCGAGCAGGTGGAGGGTTAACAGCCGGTAACGCCGAGGCCGTTCGCGTCGGACGTTCGGCGCGATGAGATAGGAACTCAAGTCACGACGAGTGGTGAGAACGCTCGGAAAGCCCGAAGTGTTGCAAGGTATTCACCGCGGGTTCTTTCCGTGCCTCCGTAAGTTGCGTTTGGCCGCGTGGTTCCTAGTTGACTTCAGCAGAGGTCCAGTTAGTGCTCAGCGTATTCCGCTCGATGGCCTCGCCAGCGAGGTACACACCGGCCATCCTTCGCGTATTCCGAATGTCGTCGAGTGGACTTGCTTCGAGAATGATGAAGTCTGCACGAGCCCCGGGTCGCAATCGACCGGAGTAACTGAACCCGAGGCGGTCTGCGGAACGGCTTGTGGCTGTGCGAAGCGCATCCATGGGTGAGACCCCTGCTTCGACCATCAAGGCTAATTCTCGGTGTGCCGAAAAGCCATAAAAATGATCTTGGACACCAGAGTCTGAACCGAGAACCAGCGCGGCACCAGCGGCGTACAACTTGGCGAGACTGCGCTCCATCTGGTCATATGATTGCGCTGCACGTGCTGCATTTTCAGGATTTCTGTTTTCAAAAGCTTCTGTCGCGCGTGCCAAGACTGCGGGTTCGAGTGAGGAGATGAGCAACGGGTCGCTTAGCCAGTCTGGTGGCGAGCTGTGCCGGCCACGTTCAGAAATCCCCAGATTGGGCATGACAAAAACATCTTCCTCGACAATCGCAGCAACTAACGCGTCATCCATTTCCCTATCTCGGACAAGGTGAGCGAAGCCATCGATACCGGCATCGACAAGGTCTTCAGCGTCTTCGTGGTAGAACACATGGGCGATAACGTCGAGTCCGTGTTGGTGAGCCTCATCGATAATCGCTCTATACAGTTGAGGCGAAAGCTTTTCTACTGAGCCACCACGGTCGTCGACCCAAATCTTGACAAACGCCACACCGTCCGCTGCAAGGTCTCGGACGTAATGGCGTCCTTCTGCTTCAGTGGTCACGCCGTAGGCTGATGGACGCAAGGCCGACGCACCTGGCCCGGCATTTGGTGCGGCAAGGCCTCTGCCAGCCGTTTCAAGGCGTGTGCCGCTTAGTGATTTGTTGGCTTGGTCGGTCTGGATTTCGCGCCAGATTGGTCCTGCATCGGTACCCATCGACACAATGACACCAATGCCGTGAAAGGCATACCGGTTGAGGTGATCCAAAATGTTGTCGCGGGTGTAGTTTGCTTCTTCGTACGTTAAGCCTTTTTGAAAGCCTACGTGTCCATGGAGGTTAACGAGCGCTGGCATGATCGTCATCCCGGTGACATCCACGGTTTGTGCCCCGTCCGGAATGATTACCTCGTTTTGTGAGCCGACGGCGCGGATTATTCCCTGGTCGATGACGATGCGGCCTGCTTGAATCGGTTCTGCTTGGTCACCAATGATGACTTGACCGCCGTCGTAAACGATGGCGGTACTTCGGGCCACGGGTTCCGGCACGGGTGCATTTGTGCAGGCGGTTGAGACGAATAACAAGAGATAAGTTACGCTGCGTAATTCCATCGACACCTCCTTCGTATCATAATGCGCCCTTCAGTATGAAAGTTCTTGTAACTGGTGGGGCGGGTTACATTGGCAGCGTGGTCGCTGAGCGTCTTCTCGGGCGGGGCAACACGGTTGTTGTGTTGGATAGTTTGGTTCGTGGTCATCGGATGGCCATTCCCAATGAGGCAGAGTTCATCCGTGGAGACCTTCGTGATCGTGACTGGCTGATCCGTGCCGTTGCGGATGTGCGACCGGACGCCGTGGCGCATCTGGCCGGCGAAGCCTTGGTCGGTGAATCAGTAACTGACCCGGCAAAATTCTTTGACGTTAACGTCCATGGTGGACTGAATCTGCTTGATGCGATGGTCAACGCCGGAGTGAATCGCTTGGTGTTTTCATCGACAGCGGCCGTCTATGGCGAACCAGTATCGGTTCCGATCACTGAGGATGTACCCAGGGTGCCGGTGAATGCGTACGGGGCCTCCAAGTGGTCTTTTGAACAGATGCTTCCCTGGTACGCTGCCGCCTATGGACTTCGGCATATTTCCTTTCGCTATTTCAATGCGTGTGGTGCAACCGTTGAACGGGGAGAGTTTCATGTTCCCGAAACCCACTTAATTGCAATCCTCTTAGAAGTAGCGCTGGGATTGCGTGATGAGGTACGGCTGTTCGGAGATGATTACGAAACGCCAGATGGAACGTGTATCCGTGATTATATTCATGTGAGTGATATTGCCGATGCTCATGTGTTAGCGCTGTCGCTTATTGATGAACTTGACTCGGGAGCGTTCAATCTCGGGACCGGGACCGGCTTTTCGAATCGAGATGTTATTGAGTCGGTTAGACGGGTGACAGGACATTCCATTCCGGTGGTACCTGCACCGCGGCGTACTGGTGACCCAGCGAGACTTGTTGCGGGTGCTGCGCGTGCGACCGATGTGCTCGACTGGAGACCAGCCTACCCGACGCTCGACGCGATGGTCGAAACTGCTTGGGCGTGGCGGAAGGACCGGCTCCAGCCCTACACGACTTAGTGGTCGGCGGGGTCGTTACGCCGGTCTGAAGAGCCTCAGTTAACGCGCCCGCTCTCGGTCCAGTTGATTCACCGTCAGTGTCCATGTGAGTGGGACAGAGACCGGGTTGAAACAAACCTTGTCATCACAGGCTTGATAGTCGAGTCGTCCCGTCAACGTCAAAACGTCAATTTGTGCCAGTTGTTCAGCAGCTTCAGGAGAACCACCGACAACGATTTCCTGAATTAGCTGAAAGGGTTGCATGAATACATCTGCGCGCTCATCGAGTGGTTCGAAGTAATAGCTTTCCGATGGCGGATATTGAATTGGTAGGGCGCGAATGAAATCCGGGGTGTCGAGCTGGACGTCAATAACCCGGTACCCAAGTTCTGCTGCGCCTGGCGCGTACACGTGCATATTGGATTTCGGCGTGATGTCGAGTGCGAGGTGAAAGCGGCTGCCCACAGTGATATCCGGATTGCTTTGCGACGCAGCAATGTCCAGATGCGGGGTTTCTCCAGTACTACCGGAAATACCAGAGAGGGGTGCCCCGAGCTTCAACATGATGTTCGCGGCAGTATTCCGTTCGCGATAGAACTCTTCAAAAAATCTTGACGTGACGCGACCATCTCGGTCCACGACGAAGGTGCCAGGAAACGGCGTGCCGACGATCATGGGGTTTGCGCCAAAGACCGAAACGTATTTTTCAACATCGGCCTTCACCGCAGCGTTGTCTTTATTGTCGCCGATGCCTTCCTCCGCAACGTGGTTGTAAATGCCGAATGCACGAATTACGGCGGAATCGTCATCCGAGAGTAGTGGCACATCTGTAATGCCACGGCGTTGTGCGAAGTCGGCTAGTACGTCTTCAGTGTCGTAACTAATAGCGGCGATCCCGAGACCTTGCGCCCGGAGTTCAGTAAAGCGTTCTTGCAGCTCCACGAGCTGTGCTTTGCAGTAGGGTCACCAGTCGGCCGACCGGTGAAAGACGATCATGGCACCTTCTTCACCCATAATTGATTCGAGGGTCTGGACCGTCCCGTTTTGGTCAGGAAGCGCAAATTCAGGTATCCGTTCTCCAACTTGTGGACCGAGTGAGGCCACGTCAATTTCTTCACGGTCTTGTGTGATGGCTGGGGTCTGCATGAAGAACAGGATACAGGTTCCTATTACGAGGGCCGACAGGCTCTGTTTCATGGTGGAATCCTACCACTGAGCCCATTACACGCCAAAGAAGATCAACTTAAATTGATGCCGTCAACGTTATGATTTCTTATCCAAATACTACCAACCGTGGTCTTGTTAAATAAGAAGTTCTCTAGGCGTTAGGGTATCCGAGGCAACAGTGATCATAGCAGGTCAAAGTCCTCTACTTGACAAGAAGATGATTTATTTTGAATAATCAAAATAAATAAGTAATGGTTGCAAAATATAGATTTTTAAGTGGCGAAATTATTTGCCTCCTACTCCTTAAGAACATAGGAAACTCATTCTGATTTACTGGACTATGAACAAGCGACTCGTTGGCATGTTTGTTGCGGGGTGTGTGGTCGTACCAAGTTTGGTGACCGCGCAGACCGATCCTTTGGAAATCATTAATCGGGTTGACCGCCTGCTGCGTGGTGACTCCAGTCGGGGCGTGGCGACGATGGAAGTTGTGACGGAGAATTGGGAGCGCGAGATGACCATGGAACTCTGGTCTCTCGGCACCGACTACTCTCTCGTGCGCTTACGTGCACCTCGTAAAGAAGCCGGGACGGCGACGCTCATGGCCGATGATGACATTTGGAATTACCTGCCAAAAGTCGATCGGACGATCAAGATTCCATCTTCGATGATGGGTGGTGCGTGGATGGGGTCGCATTTCACGAATGATGATCTGGTGAAAGAAAGCCAACTAATTGATGACTACGAAGTGGAACTGGTGTTTGACGGTGACCGAGACGGTGTAACTGTCTGGGAATTTCGTCTAACTCCAAAATCAGACGCGGCGGTTGTCTGGGGACATGTTGAATACCAGGTGCAGCAGGACAATTACATGCCATTGTGGACGAGGTTTTACGATGAGGATGGTGATTTGTCTCGCACGATGACGTACAGCGATTTTGCAGAGCTCGGTGGGCGGTTGGTGCCGGCGGTTATGGAGATGCAGCCTGCGGACAAACCCGGCGAGCGAACCGCGATTACATACCAAGAACTTGAATTTGATGTCGACATTGAGCAGTCGTTTTTTTCTCTTCGAAATCTTCAACGTCAACGATGACTTTTAATGCTTGAGTCTCCATGGTTGCGGATCGGCTGGCGTAATCTTGGCCGGAATCGTAAACGCACGACACTGACTGCCCTGGGGTTGGCGGTCGGATTTTCGGCCAATGTGCTGATCGTGGGGTGGAGCGAGGGGTTAATGGCCGAGATGGTCGAGAGTGCGACCTCATTGGTTAACGGGCAAATTGAGATTCACGATGCCGAATTCAGACCTGACCGGAGCATGTTCGACACTATTGGCGGCCGAGCGGGTGTCGATGTGGACGCACTGTTGCGTGCTGTTGATGCCGATACGGCAGTCGTCGCGTCCGCACCGCGTGTTTATGCCGGTGGTCTTGTAAGTTCTGGAGAGGCAACGTCAGCCGGCATGTTTATGGGTATCGATCCGGCGCGTGAATTGGTGGTGACGCGCTTTCTTGATCAACTCGTTGAGGGACGACTACCGGTCTCCGGTCAGAACGAACTGGTGGTAGGTGAGGAGATGGCACGCCAGTTGTCTGCAGCGGTCGGTGATGAACTCGTGGTGGTGGCGTCTGGCGCGGATGGATCAATGGCGAATGATCTCTATCGCTTGGTGGGGATGTTCCGATCAGGTCTGACAGAACTTGATGCGACTTTTGCCGTGATGCCAATAGGCGATCTCCAGGCACTCATGGTGCTTCCCCCGAATCGTATTCATGAAATTGCGATTTCCACGACTGACCCATGGATTGCCGACACCACGGCTCTCCGTTTACGCGAAACGCTTCCGGGCGTTGAACCCGCTATTGAGATCGTTTCATGGACTGTCTTGAATCCGGCGATGGTTGATTACGTTGCGCTTGCAGACAGCATGTATTTCATCATTATTTTTATTGTGTTTGGGATCGCTCTGTTTGGGGTTGCGAACGCCACGTTGCTGGCTACCTACGAACGACGGCGGGAATTTGCCGTGATGCTGGCGCTCGGGGCGACCCCGCGGTCAATCTGGTCGACGGTGGTATCAGAAGCCTTCGCCGTTGCACTTGTGAGTCTCGTCCTAGGATCCATTCTTATTTTCCCCCTGATGGTGTGGTTTCATAACGCCCCCCCTGATATGAGTTGGTTGCTCGACAGCGATGTGACGTTGATGGGCGCGTTGTTGTCACCGAGTCTTCGTGTCGAATACAACCCGTCGTTTTGGCTAACGTGTGCGGTCGCATTGATTGTGACGGCAGTAATAGCCGCGCTTTATCCAGCATTCCGGGCAGGGCGTACACCCCCAGCCGATACGCTTTCAGGCTTGTAGATGCGCCAGAGTCAGAACTCTCCTCGTTCATCGCCATCGCACGTCGGCATCATTGTACGTTTGGCGTTTCGTAATCTTCGGCGGCAACTTCGTCGGAGCATTCTCACGGCGATGGCGATGATCGTCGGTGGCTGGTTGTTGATTTTCTCGTTTTCGTTGGGTGACGGGGTGCATGAAACGTGGATTGATTCAGGCATCCGGACAAGTGGGGGGCATGTCACGGTGGAACAACCGGAGTTTCAACTCAGCCGGAAAATTGAGGACCGCCTCTCAATGAATATCCGGCAGCGAGTTGAGCAGGCATTGGAGTCGCCAGCCATCAAGCCGCACGTGGTCGCGGTGTCATCTCGCCTGACGGTTACCGGGTTGGCCAGTTCTTCGGCGGGGTCGAGACCAGCCCGGATTATTGCTGTTGACCCGATTGAGGAAGCTGTTTTTGGGACGCTTGACGAACAAGTGATTGACGGGCGGTATTTGGAACCCGGCGATGAATTAGCCGGCTATGTCGGTCGCGGTCTGATTGATGCGCTCGATCTTCGGTTGGGATCTCGATTTGTCGTGCAGGCCCAGGATACCGAGCAAGAGATTGCGGGGCAGCTTCTTCGTGTTGTTGGGATTTTTGAGACGGGGCTTTCAGAACTTGATCAGTCGGTCATCCATATTCCGCTTGTAACGGGTGGTGCTTGGCTTGGGTCCGGCCGTGATGTTACCAACGTGGGCGTGGTCCTTACCGATAGTGAGATCGTTCCGGTTGTTACCGCGTACCTTGAGCGTGACCTCGACACATCAATTGCCACTGGCGATGCGAAGGTGATGGACTGGCAGGAGTCAAACCCACCACTGTCTGCCGCGATTGCCATTGACAATTTTGGGAACTATTTGATGTACGGCATCCTGTTCATCATTATTGCGTTTGGCATTGTGAATACTGTTTTGATGTCGGTATTGCATCGCCGTCGCGAATTTGGAGTGTTGCAGGCACTCGGTCTGACACCTGGAGAGACGGGAGCGATTGTGTTAGTCGAAGGTCTGAGCCTGACCGCGATCAGTGGCTGTCTTGGTGTTGGACTCGGGTTGCTCACGACCTGGTATTTTTTTGGAGATGGGCTTGATTTATCCTCATTGTTCCCTGACGACATGGAATTTTCTGGGGTGGTTATTGACCCGTATGTGTACCCCCTCTTTCGCGGTACTCGTTTGGCACAGGTGTTCGCATTTATTTTGTTCATTGGAGCCGTTGCGTCTATCTATCCTGCGGTACGAGCCGCCACGATCAACACTGTTGAAGCCATGAAATTTGACCGATGACGAATATTGATTTGCCTGCGGTCCGCACGAATCGTGTGTGGAAGGTCTTTGAACAGGAGGCCGAAGAGGTTACGGCGGTGCGTGATGTCAGCCTGACGATTACGCGCGGAGAATTCACAGCACTCGCCGGACCATCCGGTTCTGGGAAAACGACCCTGCTAAATCTGATTGGTGGGCTGACCCGGGCCACGCGTGGGCAGGTGGATGTGGCTGGACAGGATATTAGCGAGATGACCAACCAGAAATTGGCGCGCTTACGTCTCGAACAGGTCGGCTTCGTGTTTCAGGCGTACAATTTATTGCCGGTTCTCACCGCGCTTGAAAACGCTGAATTTCCGATGTTATTGCAGGGGATTGATGCCGAAGAACGGCGCGCGCGTGTGCAGGAATTGTTCCACCGGACAGGGATGGACGGATTGGAGGACCGCCGGCCAGGGAAGTTGTCCGGTGGTCAGCAACAGCGGGTCGCGGTTGTTCGCGCGGTCGCGAGCAAGCCCGCGCTTGTTTTAGCCGATGAACCAACCGCCAATCTTGATTCGGCTTCGAGCGAAGCATTATTGGACATGATGGCTGAATTGAATCGTGATTTAGGCGTTACCTTCGTGTTCGCCACACACGATGAGCATGTTATGGAGCGGTCACGCCGACTCGTGCGCATGGTTGACGGCGGAATCGCGTCCGACGAGATTCAGGAGTGATTCACTGGTGTCGCGTTGTTGCGGCCGAGGTCATGCTGGGCATGACGTGTGTCGTGTTGACACCGACCGGTGCCTCTGCGCAGTCAGACTGGCTTGCGGGTTATCTCCAGACGGTCCCGATTTTTTCAGGCGCAACGGATGTTGCCGAAAGTAATGTCGGTGATTTCAGCCGTTTTCGTCTCACGGCCGAACCGGTCTTCGGACCGTTCTCGGTCGAAGTGTCCTACGAACACGGGGTGAACATACGGCGTCGTAGGACGACGGAGGGTTTGGGTCTTAGTGCTGTACCGAGTGGCGGGGAGTGGTTTGACCTGCAGTGGACAGTGCAAGACCAGCAGCACGCCCGGTGGACGCACCGGTTCGATCGCTTTCATGTGGCATGGACGCCGATGGAAACCGTTGACGTGCGAGTGGGTCGGCAGGCCGTATCCTGGGGAACTACGCTGTTTCTCACACCCGCCGACCCGTTCTTGCCGTTTAGTCCGACGGATCCGTTCCGTCTATATCGTGGTGGTGTTGATGCTGGGCGCGTCCGGTTGTCGCCGAGTCCATTGAGTGAGATTGACCTCGTTGTTCGTCCTACGCGTACCGCTCTTGGCGAAGAAGTGACCGCGCTCGGACGTGGACTTACCGTGTGGAAGAACTGGGAACTGTCGGCCTGGGGCGGGACGTTGTACGGGGATACGACAGGTGCAGTCGGCGCTGCCGGTTCAATGGGGGCGTGGGCTCTACGTGGAGAAGGTGTTGTGCGTGAGATGCGAGAGACGCTGGTATTTCGTGGCAGTCTCGGTTTGGATCGGGCTTGGCAAGTTCACGGTCGTGACTTTGTTTTTCTCGTTGAGTACCAACGCGACAACATGGCGGCATCGGGTGTTGATGAATACCTTGCACTCTTACAGTCGGCTCCGTTTCAACGCGGGGAGTATCAGGTGCTGGGACGGGATGAAGTGGCGTTACAAGGTTCGTATCAGGTGCATCCTCTATTGAGTGTGGCCGGATTTGGTTTGTGGAATGCGAATGACGGTAGTGTGCTGGTGTCGCCGAATCTCTCTTTTTCGGCTAGTAATGAAACGACGGTTAGCGGCGGTGCCTACTTTGGCTTTGGCGCGAGTGATGTTACGTCGGCGCGACCGCTTCCGTCTGAGTACGGTCTTTCGGGTGTTACCGGCTACATTTCGGTGAGTTGGTTCTTTTAAACCTGTGACCGTAGGCAAGGTTTAGGAATCAAGCCAAAGTTGGTGGTTTTGGTGTGATCGCGGTCTGGTGTTCCTAAGAGTGTGGCTGTTTGTGTTGCACGTAGCTGGTTCCGGGTTCATGATTAACAGGGTTCGTGAGGCGCAGACGCTCGCACGTGTGACGATGAGATCAGCGCCGTACGGAGGATACGCATTTTTTAGGTGGAGGATTTAGAGATGCAGCGCTACAATTTTGTTGGGAGTCTGACGATATATGCGACCTTGGCAGTTGCTCTGGTCTGGATTCCGGCTAGCGTGTATGCCCAAACAGCCGGGAATACCTGGTCCCCGCCGATGACTGCTGATGGGCAGCCAAATATACAAGGTGTGTGGACTAATTTTGATCCTACGCCGTTTGAAGCGCCGAATAATATTGATATCGAGCGTTTAGGGCCACTTGCAGACTGGTTTCCTGGCAGCAACCAACCGCAGCGACCTCCTGAGAATCCAGACCCAAATGCGCGAGAGAGAGGCCCTCAGGGGCCCTGGGGGGATGGGCCTGGCGATGCGTTGCGGAATGAACGTCGTCAATCGATGGTCGTCGACCCGCCGAATGGCCGTGTGCCTTTGCGTGAGTCTGCAATCTCGGCACGTAATGCAAACCTTTTGCACCTGACGGATGGCTGGTTGGAGCACACACCATGGGAACGCTGTATTACCAGGGGAATTCCTGGCGGTATGTTTCCTGGCGGGTACGGTGCGGGGTATCAGATTATGCAGGCGCCAGGCTATGTCGTGATCTTTTACGAAATGATTCACGAAGCCCGCGTTATTCCTCTGGGCGATAGACCACCACTGTCAGACAATATCCGACTGTGGAACGGGGACCCACGGGGCTACTGGGAAGGCACCACCTTAGTTGTTGAAACAGCTAACTACAATGACCAGGGCACGATTGGTACGAACATTGCCAGTCGTGGTGTTCGCGGTATTCAACAGAGTGAAGCACTCAAGATTGTTGAGCGGTTTTCATTTATTGATGCAGATACGCTGCACTATGAAGTCACGATTGATGATCCTGAACCCTTTACGGCTCCGTGGAAGGTCGCGATGCCGCTGAATCGTGATTCGAGCTATCAGATTTTTGAGTATGCCTGTCACGAGGGCAATTACGGGCTTGAGAATAGTCTGCGTGCCGGTCGCGCGGAAGACCGTGAGTCAGGTGCAGGGCAATAGCGAATTGTGGGGCGCAAACGGTGGTGTGGACTGAAACCACTTTGCGTGAGTAGGAAGTGAGTGACACAGTGACAGGGAAGATATCGTCGCTCGGCGGATTCTTCATTGCGCTGATCGCTGTGGCCGGAGCGGTCGAACTAGCGAATCAGCCGGTGATGGCGCGTCAGGTGACGCCGGTAGCTGGGACAGAACCGGGTGCCTTGTTACAGCGTTATTGCATCGGGTGCCATAACAAGCGATTACGAACGGCAGGTCTTGCACTTGATGAACTTGATGCAACCAATGTTCGTGCGGACGCTGAAATCTGGGAGAAAGTCGTCCAGAAGTTACGAGCTGGTTCGATGCCGCCACCTGGGCGCCCCCGACCAGATACCGAAACGTATCGCGCCGTCGCTGTCTCGATAGAGGACAAGCTTGATCATGCGTGGTTAGGTGATCCATATCCCGGTCGGATTGGTGCGGTGCACCGTCTTAACCGCACCGAGTATCGAAATGTTATCCGGGACTTGTTCGATCTTGATGTCGATGTGGAGTCACTGCTTCCCGGCGATGAGACAGCTGATGGGAGTTTTGACAATTTTGCAGACGTGTTGACTTTTTCGACATCGCATCTTGAACGGTACCTTTCAGTGGCGAGGCAGGTGACTCGACAGGCGGTTGGGCTACTCCCAATCACCGCGAGCGTTGATACGTTTGAGGTGCCATTGCATATCGTGCAAGATGCGAGACAGGACGAATCGCTCCCACTCGGTTCGCGAGGTGGTATTGCGATTCCATATCACTTCCCTGTTGATGGGAACTATCAAGTGACCGTTCGGCTTCGTCGCCAGTATCAGGATTACCTGATGGGGATGGGGTGGGCGCAGCAGCTCGACATCCGAGTGGACGGCGAGCTCATGGAGCGCTTTACGGTTGGCGGTTCGGTGCCCGGTGTGCCTGCTGCAGCCAGTTATGCGGGGGATGGCGAGCCCGGCTTTGCTGGTGACCCGGCGTGGGAAACCTTCATGCAATTGACTGGCGATGATGGTTTGGTCGTGCAGGTACCCGTGACAGCTGGGCCGCATGTTATTGGTGTGAGTTTTGTTCGGCAGCAATGGGAACCAGAGGGATTGTGGCAACCGCAGCAACGAGGTCGTGTGCTCACGAACGATCAAATCTATATGGGGAATGCGGCGATAGCCGCTGTGGATATCGGCGGTCCATTTTCGGCGAGTCAAAATGCACGGGATACGCCAAGTCGACGGGCGATCTATGTATGTCAACCGTCGAACACGGAAGCCGTGGCTGAACGGATGTGCGCGAGTGAGATTATCCAGGCCGTGGCGAGGCGTGCGTTTCGTCGACCGGTAACATCTGATGAAATCGAGTCATTACTGATTTTCTTTGATGCAGGACGTCGTGATGGACAGAGCTTTGATAGTGGGATCCAGTTTGCCCTAGAACGCATTCTTGTTGATCCAGATTTTCTATTGCGCGTCTACCGCGACCCGGTTGATGTCGAGTCAGCTCAATCCCCGTACGAATTAAGTGACATTGAGCTGGCTTCACGATTGTCTTTCTTCTTGTGGAGTAGCATTCCGGATGAGCGGTTGCTCGCTTTAGCTGAGCGTGGTGAACTGAGTGATCCTTCGACCCTAGAAGCCGAGACGAGACGGTTGCTGGCCGACCCACGGTCGACGGAGACCCTGGTAAATGATTTCGCAGCGCAATGGCTCAATCTTCGCCGCGTCGGAGAGGTTGTTGTGGACCCGCGTCAGTACCCAACGTACGACGAGACGCTTCTTGAAGCGTTTGTTGAAGAGTTGGAACGTTTTGTTGCGAGTACCATTACGGAAGATCAGAGTGTTCGTGGGTTGTTGGATACCGACTATACCTTCGCCAATGAACGGCTCGCTCGCCATTATGGCATTGAGGGCGTATACGGTAGTCGATTTCGGCGCGTGACGATAGATCAACCAAACCAGCGAGGTGGATTGTTAGCAGCCGGCGCTCTGCTGGCAACCACGTCATATCCTGACCGAACCTCGCCCGTCTTACGTGGGAAATGGCTTGTTGATAACATCTTTGGATGGCCCATTCCGCCTCCGCCGCCTGGAGTCGATACGACGCTCGAAACGACTTCTGGAACGCAGCCGGACAGCATTCGTGAACGGTTGGCCCGGCACCGCGAGAATCCATCATGTGCAAGCTGTCATTCTGTAATCGATCCACTTGGATTTGCCTTGGAGAATTTTGATGTTATCGGTGGGTGGCGGACTGAAGACGAGCAGGGGCGGCCGGTTGACTCAACAGGAACGACTCTGGCGGGAGAAACGGTTGCTGGATTAAGTGGATTACGTGCTTTATTACTTGATGATCCCGAACGATTTCCTCGAACGGTGGTTGAAAAATTACTGGCGTATGCGCTTGGTCGAAGATTGGAATACTATGACCGACCAACGGTCCGTCAGATTGTACGGGATGCGGCAGTTGCCGATTATCGGTGGTCTTCGATTATCCTAGGCATAATCCGTAGCCCGGCATTTACCAGCCGAGCATCGGCGGCGAGTATTGCGAATTAGTTTAGCGGACACTTAGGAACTCAGGAGACGGTCTGATGATGCTCACGAAATCGTTGCCTCGGCGGACGGTTCTACGGGGACTCGGTGCGACTCTCGCGCTGCCGTTTCTTGATGCCATGGTTCCAGCGGCGCGAACTGCCGCTAGACCGCCGCATCGATTTCAGTCGTTTTACGTTCCGAATGGTATGGCGATGGAATACTGGACGCCGCCTGATGTCGGGACCAATTTTACGATGACACCAGTGCTTGAGCCGCTCGCTCCGTTTCGTGATCAAATGATCGTAGTGTCGGGCTTGAAGGCTAACTGGAACTATATCCATGCCGGTGCTTCTGGTTCATTTTTGACAGGCACGACTCGTGGAGGGCGCAACGAAACCGAGATCATTGCGGACGTGTCTGTTGACCAACTGCTGGCTCGACATTTTGCCAAGCAGACTCAGGTTGCGTCACTTGAGGTGGCGATGGATCGGCCGAATAATGCCGGTGCTTGTACCGGGAATCTGAGTTGTGTCTACACGCACACGATTTCATGGAGAAGCCCGACGCAGCCGTTGCCCATGGAGTGGAATCCGCGAGCGGTGTTTGAAACCCTTTTTGGTGACAGTGGGAGTACGGACCGCAATGTCCGGGAAGCTCGCCGCCGGCAACATCAGAGTTTGCTTGATGCTGTCACTGATAAACTTTTGACGCTGAAGCGTGAACTGGGCCCACAGGATCAAATTAAACTTGACGCGTTTACGGAGTCTGTTCGAGACGTGGAGCGTCGCATTGAAATGGCAGAGGCGCAAAACGAACTGGAATTGCCAGATTTTCGACAACCACAAGGTGCACCGGCTGTCTTTGAAGATCATTTGGATCTCATGTTGGACTTGCAGGTTCTTGCGTTTCAATCAGACCTCACGCGTGTGGTGTCCTTCATGATTGGCAAGGAACAGAGTGCACGGCCCTATCCGCAGATCGGCGTGCCCGAAGCGCATCATCCTCTGTCACACCACAATGATGTGCCGGAATTGATTGCGCATATGTCAAAGATTAATCGGTATCATGCAGAACTCTTTTCTAGATATGCGGCCAAGCTTAAAGCGACACCTGATGGCGATGGTAATTTGCTTGATCATATGACCATTATGTATGGCTCTGGAATTTCCAACAGTACTCGGCACGCGGGTAATAACCTACCGATCTTGCTGCTCGGTGGCGGTTCTGGGCGTCTACCAAGCGGTCGGCATGTGTCGTATGAGAACGAACCATCACTTGCCAATTTACTCGTCACACTGATGGACAAAATGGATCTTCCCGTCGACCGTGTTGGTGGAAGTACCGGTCAATTGGCATTGGATTCTCTCACTGATCTGTAGGGTCATTACGGTGCAGATTTCTTACCGTCTGGTGTTCGGTGTGGCGCTGAGTCTCTTGGTTTCTGGCGGCGTCGCGCGTGCCCAGCACGCGATCGCTGACGTAATTGCTACGGCGAAGCATGGTGACTTGGAGGCACTTCGTGGTGTCGTTGCTGCTGGCGCGGATGTTACCGTGGTTTCTCCTGACGGGGCGACGGCACTTCTGTGGGCGAGCTACCGAGATGACATTGAGATGGCCGGCTGGCTGCTTAGCGTTAATGCGCCAGTGAATACTGCTAACGACCTTGGAGTTACCCCCCTTTGGGCTGCCAGTGAAAATCGAAGCGCTCAAATGGTCGCATTGTTACTTGAGAACGGCGCCGACCCAAATTTGGCATTGCTGAGCGGTGAGACGGCCGTGATGATTGCGGCGCGTGCGGGAAGTGAGGCGGTCGTACGTTTGCTTGCGAATGCAGGTGCTGACCTAGATCGGTCAGCAACTCGTGGACAAACTGCGTTGATGTGGGCGGCGGCAAATCACCACGCAGCTACGGTTAAGGCTTTGCTGGAGCACGGCGCTGATGAGCATCGGCGATCAGCGGTGTGGAGTCAGATGATGGCCGTTCCACCACACAGTCGGACCAAACGCGATATTCCACACGGGGGGAACACTGCCTTGATGTTTGCGGCTCGTGTCGGTGATGTGTTATCGGCCCAACATCTTGTTGTAGCAGGTGCCAATGTTGATGATGTCGATGCCTGGGGCATGAGTGCAACGACGATTGCCGCACATGGTGGATACACGAAATTGGTTGACGTTTTGTTAAAGCACGGCGCAGACCCAAATGCTGCGGTGGCTGGTGTTGCGCCGATTCATAACGCGGTGATGCGTAATGACGATGAGATGGTGGCGGCGCTTCTCGCACACGGCGCTAATCCGAACATAACATTGGAAACATGGACGCCGACACGGCGCGCTTCACGTGATCTTCATTACCCAGCAGCATTTGTTGGGGCGACACCATTGTGGCTTGCCGCGCGATTCGCGCGCGTCGATATTATGCGCTTGTTGGTTGATCATGGTGCAGACCCGCAATTTGTGCATGAGACGGAATACATTGCAGATGGAGTCTATGAGGCGCGAACGGAACGCACGACGACATTAATGGCTGCGTTGGCGATGGGGGGAGGCTCTCGGTTTCGCCCATGGGTTCCGTACACAGATTCTGGAACAGCGGAATCTCGGACATTGGCAGCTGTAACGTTGCTTGCAGATCATGGCGTGGATATCAATGCTGCCGACCTGGTAGGTCAAACGGTTCTGGATGAAGCTGAGGCAAAGCAGTATGAATCCGTCGTGACTTTGTTGCTTGAGCGCGGGGCGGGTAATCCGTAAATTGTTCTCTACGGTAGCGAGCGAATTAGTTTTGATTGGCTTTCTAGCCTGACCGCCTCCGCTCCTCGATTCATTGCTCGTAGTACGCCCGCGTATTCGTCGAACAAGTCGGCGAGTCGGACATTGTTCGGCTCCAGTCGTTCTTTGAGAATCGGGATGACACGTTGGTACAGTGTTTCTGCTTCACGGTGAAAACCTTGATGGTAGTAACTTCCGGCAAGCCCACTCACACTGTCAATGGTTATTGGGTGGTCAGGACCGAACTCTGTTTCACGAATACCGACGGCCCGTTCGAACAGGGAGGCTGCCTGTGAATGAATTGCTTGTCGTGCATAGAGTCGCGCGACGCTATCTAATTGTGTTGCAAGATCAGGATGGCTTGGTCCTTGCGCATGTTCAATGATGAGTGTGGCGCTGTGAAACAGTTCTTCGGCTTCAACAAACCGACCGTCAAGAACAAATAAGTTACCGAGATTGTTTAGTGTGACAGCGCGTCTGAGATCATCCTGTGCAAAGTAGTCTGCTAGGTCGTCAGCAGTTCGGAAGTAGATTTCGGCTTCGTGGTATCGGTTTTCTTCTGCGGCGTCGTGTCCTGCTGCCATATAGTCCTCCCATGAGAGATCGGTGCAGCCACTGAAGCTATGTAGACAGATGAACCCGGCCGCGATGCATCGCAGCCAGCGGTAGGGACGCAAGCCAAGGCGGTTCGTGCAACGGTGCACGATGTCAGCGCCCCGGGTACTCGTCGGGCACACCTGGTGGCTTTGTCGAAAACATAATATGGGCGGCCGCTGTTCCAGCCCACATCAGCCAGGGTCCGTTGTCTCGTTCTTCGATAGGCAGTCCGGTGGAGTCGGCCGTGGCATATGGTAATTTGATTGACATCGTCTGGACCGCGTCCTCTTTTGTCTGACCGATTAAGGCATATTGCATCGCGCCGGCATTGATATCGGCTTCTGGGCCGCCGTCAGCATATGCTTCGCGGTAGGTTCGAGCACCTTCCGCTAAACGGCGGTACGTCCAGTCCATGACCGCTTGGAAACTACTGTGGTAGCACTCGACGCCAAAGCCTGGCTGTGGTCCGTCGGGTTCACAGACTAACGAATTCGTCCCAGCACGAAGAATCGTCGGTTGCCCCTCGTCATCGCGGACAATGACTCTTGCACCGTCACGAAGCGATTCAGGTGCGGCCAATACGGCTTCCGTAATTTGATCAGTGACGGTTTGTGCCGTGGGTGTGCCAGACAGCAAACCTAGAAGCAGCCAGAGACTAACGAAAAGCAGAAGTCGCATGCTTTCGATTATGGCAGAGACTTCTAGTTAAGAATTCATGATTGCGTCGTAGAGCAACTTGATTCCGATAAGGAAGAGGGACGCGTGTATGGCAGTAAAGAAGACCTTATCGTTGATCTGTTGGTGTAGGCGGCGACCGAGAGTGACGCCGATTGGGGCGATCGGCAGCAGTACGAGCGAGGTCAGCAGCGTATCGGCACTCCACTGTCCCAGCCACGCATATGGCAACACCTTGGACCAATTGACCACGAAAAAGAAGAGGACTCCTGTCGCCTGAAATGTTGTCCGGTCCATTCGTTGTTGCAATAAGTATGCTTGGAGTGGTGGGCCACCAGCGTGAATCGAAAAACTTGTGAACCCAGCCGTCGCGCCCCAAAACATTGCGCTTCGCTGGCTGGGCGTGCTTACTTGGTGGTTGGTGCGCGGCCAGAAATACTGCAGTGCGTACGCGAACGCAACGATACCCACGAGTGCGCGAAGGCCGGTCACAGAAATGTATTGCGCTGTAATAAATCCGATCACTGTACCGCCAAGCGCTGCTGGAATCAGGACTTGAAGATACCGCCAGTCCCATTGGCGCCAATAAGCGCGAAGTGCGAGCGCGTCCATTGCCATGAGTAGCGGTAAGAGAATAGCGGCGGCTTGCAATGGACTGATAACCATTGACATGAGCGGAACGGCAACGATGCCAATGCCACCACCGAGTCCACCTTTGGCAATACCAACGATTAGGACGGCAATTGTGGATGCGACGTAGAACCAGGGGTCAGTAATAAGCACGGGTCACGCGTCGTAGTTCAAGCAGTCGCCACAGCGCGTGCAGTGCGTCTGCCTCTACGAAGACAAGTCGGTTAGTCAGCACTGGTTAATTGATCACGGCTCCCGTCGGCGTCGGTCGTGTCCCGGTCGGCTAGCGCCGGCGGTCCACTGCCTGTTCATCCGCACGAGAGCCAGTCAACATATTGGTCATCCCGTAATTGCCTTCGTGGCAAGCGAATTCAAACATCGGACCTTCGACGCGCGCCCATGGTAGCGAGCCACTCCACGGTCGTGTCCATGTGTCGAGGTCGGTGACGGTAAATTGGTAGTCGAGTGTATCGGGTCCGATTCGTCTGAACCGTTCGAGGACATGGACCTCTTCAGTGAGGTCCCCACGTGACAATGAATGTTCTGGCCGATTCCAACGCCGAATGAACGGGCTTCTAAGGTTGGTTGTTTCGACAACGAGCGTATCCCCTTCCCAGTGTCCACGGGAACTTCCAGCAAATTGCTGAATGTTCGATGGCAGGTGTGGACGGTCGTCTAGGGTTATGACCCTCAAGTCGTGGATGTGCTCTTGCAGAATGACTACGAAGTCAGGATTTTGGACGATGTGGTAGTTGTTGTTGTAACCGGTCGGGAATGTCGGTATACCCCGGTACCATAGACACCGTTCGCTGAGGCCCATGTCTTCCGGGCCGTGAGCAGGGGCTCGCCCCTCTCGTGCATCAAAGACCCGTCGGTTTTCGTCGGACGTAATTCGGGCCAATGCTGCTGTTGTTAATTGCGGAAGTCGTCCGTTCGGCGGGTCCGTGATGAGTGAGGTTCGTCCGGTCGGCACGATTCTCGTTCCCTGTTCGGTCCAGTAGCTATTGTAGGCCCCGACGTTACCACCAGCCGGAAGAGGTTCGGTACGTACAGCACTGGGTGCATTTTGTTCCGCCACTCGCGCGATGGCCTGTTGCTCAAGTGCGACTGCTTCTTCTGCGCTTAAAAATTCCTGGTTCGCGAACTCGGCTGGCCGTTGCAGCGGGGTAATAGTGTTGTTATTCCAGATACCTTGTAAGTCCGGGTCTCCCCAGGCTGTTTGCGGAGACGCCCCGGCATCTTGTACTTGGCCTGATGCCGGAGGGGCGGCTGTTAAGACGATTAAACTCACGACGACAAGAAAATTCTGCACTACAAGCATTTGTTGTCTCATTGTGAACGTCCTTTCGTGTTGTCGCGGCGGTCCTTCCGGATGGAGTAGTTTCCCATTATTCATGTTTTTGCAACGAATCGTTCTTTACTGGCAACGATCGGGTCCAGCAAAAGACGAGGTAATTGCTACCGTATCGCGATTATAGGCAGCCAGGAGGATGTGAGCGAGTTTAAGGAAAGAAACGTTTTGAACTCGTTGCACGTATTACGATACGCGTTAGACCTAAAGCTAGGAGGTCCCTTGGATTCTATTTCGTTTCCACGTGTGTGCGGTGTACTCGTCGCTACAAGCCTCTGTTTAAGTGGAGTGTCAGCGACGAGTGACGCTCAGGTAAGAGGATATTTATATGCCTCTGTGGTTGATCGAGATGATCAGCCTGTCTTGGATCTCACCGTAGACGACTTCATCGTGAGTGTTGGTGGCACCGAGATTCCAGTGATGTCAAGCATGTTGGATTCAAAGCCACCGAAAATCGCCTTGCTGCTTGACAACAGTAATGTCATGTCAGAGGCGGGTGCTGACCCCATGTTACGTGACGGAGTCACTGAATTCCTTGGAATTCTGTCGCCCCAGCATGAAGTCGGCCTCTTTACGATGGCCAGGAACGTGCAGACACGCGTTGATTTCACGATGGATCGACAGACACTCAGATCGGAGGCCGGCCAGGTATTTTCTGATAGGGGTTCTGGCCTTCGCATGATGGACGCGTTGTTCGATATATGGGACGAGCGTTATACCGTAGAGGATACGTGGCCGGTGTTTGTGCTGGTGCTCACAGATGGCTCGGAACTCAGTGATTACATTAGCGACGATCAATACAACCGGTTTGTGAATGACTTGATTCAGCGGGGAGCGAATGTACACGTTGTCTTGTTTTCTGGGCAGGGGGCGCTTAATCCACTCAATCAGTTAGGTGGAACGCAGAAGCAGTACGGACTTAGTTTGACTGAGAATACTGGCGGATTGTATCGAACGATTAATACCCCGACTGGTCTTCCCATTGCACTAACTGAGTTTGCGAATTATCTAAACCAACAGTTCGAAGAAGTCGCAACCCGATACCGGATTCTTATTGAAGTACCAGAAGAACTCAGTCGGCGTGGAATATCAGTTGAGGTTAAACGCGAAGATGTCAACCTGCAAATATTTCCGAACCGGAGTCTTCCTCAGTAATTTCAAAGCACGTTCTGCGGTCTAAACAGTAGGGAGATGGTACCGGTGCTTTGGCTGACTGTGTCGAGCGCTGAGCAAACCTAACGTTCTCGAAAGGTAATCAATCCGCGCGTGGGATCGTAGGGGGATACGCCAACTTTGACTCGGTCTCCGGGAACTACTTTTATCCGAAACCGTCGCATTCGCCCACTTAGTTGCGCGAGTATTTCGAGTCCTGAATCGCACTGGACCCGATAGAGGCCTCCGCTATGGACGGCGCTGATTATGCCTTGTACATCAATTAGATCATCCTTTGACAAGATACGCTCCTATTTCTCAAGTGATTGTACGCCAGCGGCAGAGTACGTTCCAGTGAGTCGGTCATAGTGAGGCTCGAAAGGTCCATGCTGCGTAAAAGAAGTTTGTATCAACTACGGGCAAGGACGTGGTGGAAATATTTTCAATAAAGGACCCTTTGAAGAAGTGGGCGTAGCCAATTTCTGCGTTCAAAGACGGCAGAAATTGCCAGGTGGCAGATAATTCGATCTGATTCCCCAGGAACCGACCGGCTTTCCCAGTAGGCTCTTGTAGCATTGGGCCGACCCACGCATCCCGTGATTCAGCGAGCCAGAATGCCCGGTAAAACACCGACATTCTGAAATCGTCATTGGGGTTAGCAGAAACACGTAATCCGGGCGTATGAAGATTGGCTCTGACGAAGGGACCATAGATCCCCGTCGGGTTGAGTTCAAACCGTCTTGCGCCGAATAACGTATCGAAGCGTCCAAATCGTTGGTCATCGGGATTGCCATCACCGCTTGCGAAATCGTAATGGAAAGCCATCCGCGGTTGCCATGTTTCAGAGAATTGGTACCCAATCGTTCCATGTTGAAAATGAGCACGGTGTGTGAGGCCATCTGTACGGCCGAATTGCCACACTGATTCAATTTCCAGGTCGGCTGAACCAGAGAGCGGCGATGTCACTAGTCGTCCGCCAACCGTTGAGTACTGTCTATTTGGAAGACTCCATGCATCATCCTTCAAGCCAAGATAGTAACTTTCGATGGTTGTCCGGCGTGACAGTCGCTGTGTGTAGGAGCTACCCCAAAATAATCCGCCATCCTGACTTGAATCGAGATCAGTGGGATTGATGATTACAGGCCGGCTTGCGAATGTCTTGAGAGTCCAGTTGGCATCTTGTCCGACACGCCAGAGTACACCGTCGAAGGCATTCGTTGTATTCCGCATACGGTTGCGTGCGGCGAGGCGCCGGCTACCAAGGTCCATCGTGAAACGTCCGATTTGTAGAAGCATCGGGGTTCTATTCGGGGTGGATTGACTTGAAGAGAATTGGATCTGTGCCTGCAAGAAGTCCAGTTCATTTGTGTGCTGTTCTGGTAGAAAGAACGGAGTGTCTGCAAAAGTGCCACGAGAATCTTGAATTTCGATGACAAATTGGAGTGAGTCGGTAACTTCTCGTAGCTCGGCATAAAGCCGTGACCGGACGGCAAGCGTACGCGAGGCTCCTTCACCATCGTCGTAAAAGCGATTCGAGAGTGTTTCAATTCGCCCACGCTGTTCGAATGCGAGGCGAAGCCATGACACTGTACTACTCGCGTCACTGGTATCTCGTAATTGGGCTGTGGCGACTAATGGGGGTAGTGCAGCGCCGACGGCGAAGGTTGCGGTGAGCGCAAATCGTCGAATGTCTATTAGTCGTTTCAATCGCGTTTGCACAAGCTCGGGATCATATAAAAACGATACTTGAAATCATTATGCGCAGATAAAGCCTGTGCCGGTATAACCAGGCTCAATTTACACGGTCACTAAAGAGCATGCGCTTCGTTAATTGCCAACCGGTTGCGGTTTTTTTCCAGTGGTTGCGGTAGATTCCAGATCCGCTAATGAAGGGGGCGCCACTGTCAGCGGTCTGATGCGTGATCAACCCCATGTTTTCAGTGATAGCTGTATTTTCTGATAACTCGATAAAAATCAGCCCAGACATATGGTGTCGTGTCTGGCGGTCGGCGAGTCGTCCTTCATGAGAGGTCTTTGCGTATTCATAGATCGCTTGTCGACCGACTCGGCTGGACCCACGAATCAATTCACCGTTACGCCAAACTTCAATGACGGCATCGTCTGTAAACAGGTCTGCGAAACCTTCGGCGTCTTTTGAATCCCACCGGTATGAATACTGCGTAAGTTGTTCGGCAATTTCGAGTCGAGCTTGAAAATGTGTTTGGTCTTGGGCTGTTACCGTTAACGGAGCGATGGACAGCGCTAAAAGAATCGATAGAACGTTGATGAATCGCTTATGGGTCATAACAAGTAGCTCCTCATTATGATGTGCACTTTCGATTAGTCCAACCGAGACGTTCGATAGCTGTTAGAAAGATACGTCAAATGGGGTAGTTGCCAAGCAAACCGAGAGCGACATTGGAATTCACCTAGCATTTTTTTGAGGGGATTGTTCTGGCGGCGTATCGGCCGCGTCGGTAACCCGCACTGGGTGGATAGCGACGCGCAATACTGGTCTCCATGTCGCGTGTAGATAGAACTTTAGCGTTTCGGCAATTATTGTACTGCTGAGCCCAACTTCTTCCTGTGTTTCATTAAGGGTACGTTCACGGGTTGTGTCACCACGTTCGCTAAGGTCTTTCTGTAGATTCCAATGCACACCGCTGGAGGTTGCAATAAGGAAGAGTTCGGTTTGCGAATGTTGCTTCCAGGCACAACGGGCTGCGGCACTTGTCCACTCACGCTATGGCTCGACGTGGATTGTGGTGATTCTCACCGATACTATTCCGACTCGAGGCCTCGTAATCTGCAGTATCTGTTGGGCGCTCGTCTACCGAATGACCAATTGTTGGTCCGTTTTTTTGTTCGCTGCAGGAAGCAGTCTCGGCGCGAGTATCCGCACCGGAATAGTGAAACGTATGGTTCGCCGGTTGTTTCTTTTTGTGAGGTTGGGTAAGAGGTCGCACGAGTAGTGAGAGCATAGTAGGATGTGACTCAAATAATGCGTCTGATCATGCAACTACGACATCCGGTGGCAGTATCCGTCGTGGCGGTATTCTTCGCCGCCGGTCTGGGAGTGAGTGCCCAAACCGCGCCACTTGCTGATGCGATGGAACGTGGTGATATAGCGGCCGTGTCTTCACTGCTCAAAACGGCGGTGGATGTTGATGCGCCGCAGGGTGATGGTGCCACCGCATTGCATTGGGCGGCCTATTTGGACGATTCAGAAATGACGGCGGTGTTGATCCGGGCCGATGCCACCATCAATGTGTCGAATAACTATGGTGCAACGCCACTTGGTCTTGCGTCTAAGAACGGCAATGCGACGATCATTCAGCAGTTAGTGAATGCGGGCGCGGACCCTAACGATGTGTTGTATGCCGTGAATGCTGGCGAAACGCCGTTAATGTTGGCTGCTCGTAGCGGACAGAGCGATGCCGTTCAAGCACTTTTGAATGCGGGTGCGAGTATCACCGCACGGGAAAATTGGAATGGGCAATCGGCGCTGATGTGGGCGGCGGCCGAAGGACATGGCGCGGTGGTCGAGACGCTGCTTGAGCGTGGAGCCGACTTGAGTGCGCGGAGTAATAGCGGCACGACACCATTGTTATTTGCTGTGCGCAAGGGGAGTCTCGAGTCTGTTCGGATTTTGGTTTCTGCCGGGGTTGATGTCAATGCCACAAGGCCGGATGGAGCGAGTCCATTGCTGGTGGCCGTGATCAATGGACATGAAGACATTATTGAGTTGTTGCTGGCACGAGGGGCGGATCCGAATCAAGAAGGTGGTTCGACCCGTCTGACGGTAAAGGGAGTACGCGCTGTCCCAATGCCACTGGAAATCAGAAAGCTTGGCTATACGGAACGTGAGAATGAAGGTGTAATACGCGGCAATATCTTCGGTCGGCCATTACAGGCGGCCGTGCATGTTGCCAATTGGCATATTAGCGATCAGTTCATCAGCGTGAACCTAGACCGACTGCGTGTCATCCGTGCCTTGTTGGATCATGGTGCGGACGTCAACGGTCGCAATACGATGGAAGAGCCACGATGGTCTGGGGCCCGCTATCGCCGGCATATGACTGGAGCTACGGCACTGATGCTAGCTGCGAAAGCCGCGGATGTGGAAGTGATGCGTCTGTTACTTGAATATGGTGCGGATGCGTCTCTACATACAGAAGACAACATTACGCCGCTCATGGCCGCCGCCGGTATTTCATGGGCGTCGAACCAAGACCGTGCGAGCGAGGCGCAGGTGCTTGAGGCTGTTCAACTTCTTGTGGAAGAGACCGGGGCCGATGTGAATTTTGTGAGCGATGTTGGAGAGACCGCCATGCATGCCGCTGCTTATCGCGGGGCGAATAATGTGGTGCAGTATCTGTTTGATCAAGGCGCTCAGCTTGACGTAATTGCCAAAGATGGTCGGACACCATTACGAGTCGCGGATGGTGTGGAGTATGGAAATTCTTTCGCTACTCATCCACACACCGCTGAATTGTTACGCCAGCTCGGGGCAGCCGAGATCGAATGTCCGGCGCCGTGCGCCGCGGAGATTCCTTTGGAGGCAGTGAGACAGTGATCGCTTTACGCAGGATGGCGGCGTTGATCTTGTTAGCTTGTGTTGTCTATGGCGACCGAGAGGTGCGCGCACAAACGACTGATCCGCCCCGCCAGGTATTACAACGCTTTTGTTTTTCTTGTCACAACGATCGTGTACGGACTGGTGGTTTGGCGCTTGATGTACTGGCGATGAATCGTGTTGGTGAGAACGCCGACATTTGGGAAGCCGTTGTAAAAAAACTACGTACGGGCGCCATGCCTCCCGTTGGCCGGCCAAGACCCAACAACGCAGAGGCAGAGATGGTTGTCGCATGGCTTGAAACAGAGCTTGACCGCGCAGCATTGGCCTCTCCGAATCCTGGACGACCGACTTTGCATCGCTTGAATCGTGCAGAGTATCGCAACGCCATCCGTGATCTGCTTGCAGTAGATATCGATGTCTCGTTGCTGCCAGCGGACAATGCCGCATACGGTTTTGACAATAATGCTGATGCGCTCACATTGTCGTCTGCATTGACAGAACGGTATCTCAGTGCGGCGGCGAAGGTCAGTCAAATAGCCCTGGGACGTCCGGTCGGGAGTCCGTCTCCTGAGACCATCTTTGTCGCAACGGATAGTAATCAAGATGGTCGAGTTAGTGATGATTTGCCGCTCGGGTCTCGGGGGGGAACAGCATTCCGGTATTACTTTGCAGTGGATGGGGACTATCGTTTTCAATTTCGGCCAGAAGAAGGCGGTGTTGAAGGAGGATTTGAGGGGGTTACGACTGAACCGCATGAGATCCATGTGAGCCTTGATGACGAGCACTTGTGGACCGGGGTCGTTGGCGGACCCGACTACGAAGGGATACGGGACGACGAGAAAACCCGGAAGGTGCTTGAGAGTTTGCAGTTTGAGGCGCCGGTAACGGCGGGGTCACATCTGGTTCAGGTCTTTTTTCGATCGAAAACGTCAGCGTATATCGAAGACTTGTTCGACCCGTCGTTGCGCCGAGACCCGTATCGAGCACGAAGTGGTGAACCCGTCGTGGCGAGTGTGGCCATTACTGGGCCCTTGGCCGAAAGCGCCGTAGTCAGTGAAACGCCGAGCCGGCGGAAGTTATTGATTTGCACACCGATATCGGCTGCTGAGCAAGAGTCTTGTGCCGAAGAGATTATTTCGACGCTTGCACGCCGAGCCTATCGACGGCCACTCACCGCCAGTGACGTGGAAGTGCCTCTGGCGTTGTACCGTCAGAACGCACGTTCAGGGGGATTTGAATCCGGTATTGAATTGGCTGTACGCAGCATTCTTGTCAGTCCGAACTTTTTGTTTCGAGTGGAAGACCAGCCGGCGACTGTGCAACCGAATATGCCGTACCGTATTTCGGACCTTGAACTTGCGTCACGCTTATCCTTTTTCCTGTGGAGTAGTGTGCCCGATGATGAATTGGTTGACTTGGCAGTCGCGAATACGCTGCATGAACCAGCCATCCTTCAAGCGCAAGTGACGCGCATGTTGGAGGACCCTCGTTCGCAATCATTGATAGAGAATTTTGCCGGACAGTGGCTATACATCCGGAACGTCTCGACACTGCAGCCGAGTCCAGAGTTGCTGTTTCATTTTGACGACAATCTCCGTCAGGCTTTTGAGCGCGAGACGCAGCTCTTTTTTGAAAGTATTCTTCGCGAGAATCGCAGTGTGCTTGAGTTGCTGGACGCCGATTACACATTTGTGAATGAGCGCCTCGCGAAACATTACGGAATTTCAGGAGTCTATGGGGAACGGTTTCGACGTGTCCCATTGTCGGCCGAGAGTCCCCGGCGTGGCTTGCTGGGACAGGGATCGATTTTAACGGCTACGTCGAGAGCGAATCGAACATCGCCAGTTATCCGCGGGAAATGGATCCTGGAAAATATTCTGGGCACACCCCCGCCGCCTCCACCACCGAACGTGCCGGACCTCGAAGAAGAACGGGACCCGCGGAAAGTGTTGCCGATGCGCGAACAAATGGCGGTGCACCGGGCTAATCCGGTCTGTGCTAGCTGTCACGCTCAGATGGATCAACTCGGGTTCGCGCTGGAAAACTTTGATGCCATCGGTGAATGGCGAGACATTTACGCGTCTGGGCTTCCAATCGATGCATCAGCGGCGTTCCCTGATGGCACGACGTTTGATGGTCCCGGTGAACTTCGAGAGTTATTGTTGACTTATTCGGATGATTTCCTCACGACGGCGACCGACCGGCTACTGACATACGCCTTAGGGCGAGGGTTGGAAGCCTCGGATGCGTCCGTGGTGCGTCAGATTAAGCGCGAGGCTGCGACGAAGAACTATACTTTGACTGCGCTCATTGAACGCATTGTTATGAGCACACCGTTTCAGATGCGGATGTCTGCAGAACTCGCGAACTAATAGCTGATCGTGTTGGAAGAGGTTGGGGAGGCGGTTCAATGGTGATTACAAAATTAGCACTACCGAGACGTACGTTTCTTCGCGGAATGGGGGCGACGCTTGCATTGCCTTTCTTGGATGCGATGGTGCCTGCAATGTCAGCTCGTGCCGCAGTGGCTCCGCGGTTTACGGCGGTCTACGTCGGCAACGGTGCCAATATGTTCGACTGGACGCCGCCAACGGAGGGCGTGAACTTTGAATTGTCTCCGACACTGAAACCCCTCGAGTCTTACCGAGAACGGATGCTGGTGTTTACCGGACTCGACAACTATCCCGCAACTGACCAGGGGGATACAGGTGGGCAGCATCCCCGGGCGGCTCCGGCTTTTATGAGTTCGGTCCATCCAAAACAGACAGAGGGTGCAGATGTTCAGGCTGGTACGACCGTTGATCAATTGATTGCGGAGAAGATTTGCCGGGACTCGAAGTTGTCATCGTTGGAAGTCGCCGTTGATCGTAACGATGTGGTTGGTGCCTGTGACCATGGGTACGCGTGTGCATACATGAACTCCATGTCGTGGAAGACGCCGACGATGCCACTGCCGGCTGAGACGAACCCGCGCTTTGTGTTTGAGCGCCTTTTTGGTACTGGTGACACCCCTGAAGAACGGGAGGCACGTGCGCAGGAGGACCGCAGCATTCTTGATGGGTTGTCGCAGGAAATTTCAAAATTGTCTGCGAAACTCGGTGGTCATGATCGCGCCAAACTAAACGAATATTTCGATGCCATTCGCGATGTTGAACAGCGGATCGCCAAGTCAGAATCGTATAACAGCGATTTCGAAGTACCTGAGCGCCCGGTTGGTCTTCCAGCTACATTCAGAGAGTACGCGGAATTGATGTTCGATCTGCAGGTGCTCGCGTTTCGTGCGGATATTACGCGGGTGACGTCATTCATGATGGCTCGTGAAAATGTTCAACGCTCATACAACGAGATTGGTTTGCCAGAGGCTCACCATTCGATGTCACACCACGGGAATAACCCGGAGAAAATGGAAGCGTTTTCAAAGCTCAACATGTATCACACCGATACGCTTTCGTACTATCTGAATAAATTGCAGTCGATTCAGGATGGTGACGGGACATTATTGGACAGTACGGTTGTCCTTTACGGACAAGGGATGAGCGACGGGAATACACACAATAATTACAGTGTGCCGGTCGTTGTCCTTGGCGGCCCGGAAAATGGATTACAAGGGAATCGGCACTTGGTGTACCCGAAGGGTACGCCGCTAGCGAATCTGTCGGTGAGCCTTCTAGAGAAATTCGGTGTGAACGTGGAGCAGTTTGGTGACAGCACAGGCCAGTTACCACTGTTGTCGGATGTGTAAAGGATTGTGCTGCTCTCGCTTTCCCTAAATAGGTAGACACGGGTCGGTGTCCGGAACTGTCTTTTTAAGCGGTCGTCGTGATGACTTCCGATGAGAGAGTCAGACTGGATGGCGCTGTGGCTATTCGCTCTTGTTGTTGTCAAAGGCTACGATCGTTCCATGACCCACGATTACATCATTATTGGTGCTGGCACGGCAGGTTGCGTACTGGCGAACCGCTTGTCGGCGGACTCCAATGTTAATGTCCTCTTGCTCGAAGCAGGCGGGAATGATGATTATTTTTGGATTGATATTCCGGTTGGTTATTTGTACACGATCGGAAATCCACGCACGGATTGGTGCTACACCATAGAACCTGACCCGGGACTTAATGGCCGTACGATCGGCTACGCACGTGGGAAAGTCCTCGGCGGGTGTTCATCGATTAACGCGATGATCTATATGCGTGGTCAAAAGAGTGACTACGACCACTGGGCGTCGCTGGGGAACCGCGGGTGGTCGTGGGATGACGTGCTTCCCGTGTTTAAGCGGTCAGAAGATTACCAGCACGGGGCAGATGATTTCCATGGTGTTGGTGGAGAGATGCGCGTCGAAGAGAAGCGTGTCAGTTGGGAAATTCTTGATGCATGGCGGGATGCCGCTGAGGAATATGGGATTCCGAAGATTAAAGAATTTAATAGAGGGGATAATTTTGGGAACGCGTATTTCCAGATGAATCAGCGGGGTGGTCGACGGTGGAGTGGAACGAAAGCCTTTCTTCGCCCTATTCGGCAGCGATCGAATCTGACGGTGCGGGTCAACGCGCAGGTTGATCGACTGGTCATCGATAGTGGGGATTCCGGAAAACGAGCGACAGGAGTGGTACTGGCTGGAACCGGGGAACTGTTGAAGGCTCGCCGCGAGGTGATTCTGGCTGCTGGTGCGATCGGGTCGCCACAGATATTGCAATGTTCTGGCATTGGACCGGAATCGTTGCTGCGATCGTATGGTATTGATGTGGTGCATCATTTGCCGGGTGTTGGGGCGAACCTGCAGGACCATTTGCAGGTGCGGACGATATTCAAGGTGAAGAATACGGTCACCCTGAACAGGCGTGTTAATTCGCTTGTCGGAAAAGCGGCGATGGGTCTTGAGTACTTGTTATTCAAGACAGGGCCGCTCACGATGCCTCCATCGCAATTAGGTGCGTTCGCCAAGAGTGAGACCACACGTGCGTCACCGAATATGGAATGGCATGTACAGCCGTTGTCACTCGACAAGTTTGGTGATCCGCTACACCGCTTTGATGCGATCACGCCATCCGTATGCAATTTGCAACCGACGAGCCGAGGGCATGTGCGACTCAAGACGTCTAATCCCTTGGACGCGCCAGCCATCACGTTGAATTATCTGTCCACGGAAGACGATCAACGCGTGGCCATTGCGGGCTTGCGGGCGACCCGTCGCATTATGGCTGCGAAGGCGTTAGCGCGATTCGAACCAGAGGAATGGAAACCTGGCCCAGCCATCGACACCGATGAGCAATTGGCACAGGTCGCCGGTGATCTGGGGACGACCATTTTCCATCCTGTCGGGACCTGCAAAATGGGACCAGACGAATTGGCGGTGGTTGATGATCGGTTGTCAGTGCATGGGATATCCGGCCTGCGGGTTATCGATGCATCGATCATGCCTAGAATTACATCTGGAAATACCAATGCACCCACGGTGATGATTGCCGAAAAAGGAGCGGAGTTTATTTGTGAAGATGCACGGTAATCATTCTGTGATGGTCGTGCGTTCATAAAGAGATGTCATGACAAAAGATAAATCCATCGCAACTGTGCCGTTTTGGATCAATGGGCGTGAAACGCTTTCTGCCGGGGGACGTCAGGGTGAGGTGACGAACTCTGCAACAGGTGCCGTCGTTCGGCATGTCTCATTTGCGACGGCAGAGGATGTTGATCGCGCGGTCGTCTCCGCGTCGGACGCCTGGCCCCAGTGGAGTGCGACCTCGCCACTCCGTCGTGCTCGTGTGCTGATGAAGGCACGCGCTCTTGTTGACCACTATAAAGACGAACTTGCACAACTGATTACTGTTGAGCACGGGAAAACACTGCCGGATGCCCTGGGGTCAGTTCAGCGAGGCCTTGAGGTGTTGGAGTTTGCGACCGGGATCCCACACTTGCTGAAAGGGGAGCACTCGGACAATGTGGGGTCTGGCATTGACTCGCACACCTTAAAGCAGCCACTCGGTGTGTGCGCTGGCATTACGCCGTTCAACTTCCCTGTCATGGTTCCGATGTGGATGGTGCCTGTCGCGCTCGCCTGTGGCAATACGTTTGTGCTGAAGCCGTCTGAGAAAGATCCGTCGGCGAGCATGGTTTTGGCTCGGATGTTTCAAGAAGCGGGGCTTCCGGACGGCGTGCTTAACGTTATTCATGGGGATAAGGAGACGGTAGATGCCCTTCTGGCGCATCCACAAATTGCGGCGGTCTCATTTGTGGGGTCCACGCCGGTTGCCAAGCACGTCTACGATACGGCCACGAGTAATGGGAAGCGTGTGCAGGCCCTTGGTGGGGCCAAGAATCATGCGGTTGTGTTGCCGGACGCCGATGTAGATGGTGCAGCGGAGGCATTGATCGGGGCCGCGTACGGGTCGGCAGGCGAACGGTGTATGTCGATTTCCGTGGTGGTGGCGGTGGGCGATGCTGCAGAACCGCTGGTGCAGAAATTGAAACAGAAAGCGTCCTCGTTGGTTGTCGGTCCGGGAGATGGAGAGGGTGTTGAGATGGGGCCACTCATCACGAAAGAACACCTTGAGCGCGTGACCGGGTACATTGATATTGGCGCGACTGAGGGGGCAACGCTGGTTGTGGATGGACGGGATATCGCGGTCGAAGGCGGAGGCCACGGCTATTTTGTCGGCCCGACGCTTTTTGATCACGTGACTCCTGACATGAAGATTTATCAGGATGAAATTTTTGGTCCGGTCCTGGTGATGGTGCGGTCGGAGACGTTTGATGACGCGATTGCATTAGTCAACAGGAACGCATTTGGGAATGGGACTGCCGTGTTTACACGGTCGGGTTCCGCTGCCAGACGATTTGAACAAGACATTGAAGTTGGCATGGTTGGTGTGAACGTTCCGATCCCTGTGCCGATGGCATTCTTTTCGTTTGGCGGATGGAAAGATTCGTTGTTTGGGGACCTTCATGTGCATGGGGTCGAAGGTGTCAAGTTTTATACGCGGACGAAAGTGATCACCAAACGGTGGCCTGACGCCTCTGAAGAAGCGAGTCTCTCAATGCCAACGATGAAGTAGTGACACGCAAGTGCTTGCAGTAAAGTAGCACCACGTTGTGATGCCGAGGTGGCGAAACTGGCAGACGCACAGGACTTAAAATCCTGTGACCTTTTAGGTCGTGCGGGTTCGATCCCCGCCCTCGGCACCAGTTTACTCCCAGTTTTAGGGGGTGAGTTAGCTAGGTCGTGCAACCCTGATATGACTCCTTACCTGATTTGACAACCAGTATGACAACCACCGGCATCTTGGGGTGGGTATCGGCACCCCCCGGCCGGCCTTTTCTGCTCACCCGATTTGCTCAGATCCGAAAACCGCAGGGGGGGGCAATCTCATAGGGTTCCAAGTTGGAACCAGCTGCTCGGCATCCCAAAGTTCTGGTTGCAAAGGGGGCTCGCGGTTGTCTCCAAACGCCCTCAACGGCGGCATAGTCTTCATGATCGAATCAAACAACAAACCAATATTTGACATAGTCATTTCTCCTCGTGCGTTTCACGCGCGCACCCGCGCGACCCAAAGGTCAATTCATTATTTCCGGCTTCGGTTTCTCAGTTTCTTCCTGGTGTTGCGGTGGCACTACTGTGCTGCATGACTGAGAGTTCACCTTACGAACGCGAAAACGCGGCCACGTGAATGGGGCAGTCCTCCACAAGCAGGGTGCCTGCCGTCAGATTCTTTTCGCTGCGTCGTGCGTCCCACCCCAGTCCAAGCGCAGGAGACACCTTCCAGCTTCCGCTGCAGAGTTCCTCGATAATGCTTGCAGTTTTCCGCCGCGCCAACTCTTTCACCCGCATTGCGTCAATCGCATCCATCGCCCAGCTTCTCACCAATTGCGACATATACGCCGAACAGGTAGAAACAGTGTCAAACAGTTCCAAGCCGCATTCCACGTTCCGCACCATAAAGATTGCTCCGACCTGGTGCTCCACAGGTGCAAACCGTTCGACAAAGGTTTCAAGACGATTCTTGTTGTCAGAAAAGACGGCCTCCATTGCGTCCGTGCGTGAATGCGACTGCATCCGCATCGACTTTCTTTTAATGCCTGACCACACAGCAGATTGGTCGGCTCGTTTATGCCGCACCGTCGTTCCACGCTCCATAGAAGCCGATACATGATCCATTTTGCTGGCTCTGGCCTCCGCGTACATGACGTGTTCACTTGGTTGAGATCGTTCATGCCGATGAGACCACCGACCACGCTCGACGCAGGTCACGGGGATGATCATTTCTGACTTTGCCGGAACCATCAGGCTGAGGTTTACAATTCGGTTCTGCTTCGCGCCAAGGAGCTGTTCGCCGTCCAGAACGAACACCGGCAAGGACTCGCTGTTCTTCACGCGAAGTTCCGGGACCGAACCGGACTCGCTGAGTTCCTCTACCATGATGCCCCCGCGTTTCATCGCTGCTTCGAATGTCAGGTAATTCGCCTCAGGCGCTGATTCATTCAGCAGGGGGATCACGCTCAGTTCCCCTTCGGTGACGGGGACACCACGCTGTACATCTTTCAGTGCTGTATAGATTGCTTGCATTACACCCTCCTAGACATAAGACGTGCCAGGAGAGAATTTCTTACAGCGAGACGGTCGTGACGACGACCGGAAGGATTACGGATTGAGATTGAGTGAAAATTCGGTTTTACCGAACCGAAGGATCACGAAACCGGACGAAGGAGGAAAGACGACACGCCCCTTCGTGTCCGTCAGCTGATCAACGATCTCCTTGTCAGAGTGAAGGACGACGAGGATGCCTGGTGCCGCTTTACCAGTCCTATCGGAGATGCTCACGGTCAGCGCGATGCCACTGCGGTCTGGGGGAGTGTCTGCTCTGACGGTGCACTGTAAAGTTTCTGATAACGGCACCGTAAGCTCTGCACCCTTGGGCTCTTCACGATCGCCAAATGTTTCAGATACTTTGGAAAGTAACCTAATGACCTTTTGCGTGCATTTGGCCTGGTTCCGGAGGCTTCTATCGAGTTCCTCGCTGTGTTCCAGCCAGAATTTCCCCATGAAGGCCAAGCTTTCTTTACGGGATTCTGTCGGAAAGGATTTAGAAACATCCTGACGAGTCAACTGAAGTTGTGTCAGTTGACTCTCCGTCGTATGCAATAACTCGTCATACGCGTCCAGTAGTCTCTTCTCGAATTCAGTACGATCGACAGTAGTAGGACTATCAAAATCAAACATCGTTTGCTCGCCTCTGACAACCAAGTTCCCCAGGTGTTGTGGTCGGGTAGCCTGACGGGCAGACTCGGATAGATCCTGATTAGCTCGGCGTTCCAACTTCGCATTCTGTTGTCGTCGTTGGCGCTTGAAATGCACTGCGCTCCGCAGCATTCTTGTCGTTCGTTGTGTGGCCCACGACAATAATTCCGAAGGAGGTTCGAATTCATCCAATGACGCGTCATCGTCCGGCCATGACATCTCCGCAGCTTTGACGGTCGCAAAAAATTTTACACACGAGGCGCACGAAGACAGGTGTTGTTCAACCACACGCCCTTCATTAACCGGCAGCTCTCCTTCGGCATAACGCCGGATGCTATCCGTTTCGGGATGATCGTCGAACACGCTCTTCACCCGTAGGTTCGCTAATTTCGACCGGCACTCTAGGCATACTTCGAGATGCTTGGCCCAAGACGGCCCGGGCTGATTTCCTTTGAGGAATGCCCTGAGTTCGTCTAGCCCTAAATGTTTAAATCGCGTTAGATATTCCTTACCGCCCATACCCTCACACTCATACGACGACTCAAGCGTACCTTTTCTTACTCACATTCATCTTGGCTTCGGGACATACATCACACATCGCTCAAAGTCTCTCCGACGCGCTTCTTGGCGCGGTTCACAATCACGCCCACATTACCCACTGTAATGTTTTGGCTGCGCGCAATCTCCTCGTAGCTATATCCCCACAACCAAAACTGGAACAATTCTTGATCCCTCGGACTAAGTACATCCCTCATCGCTGCCCGTAACAAATCACGCTGCTGATTAAGTAGTGCAATCTCTAATGTAGTCGGCTGTGTGTCGATGGGCGGGTCTATGCCATCCACGGGAACCTCGGCACGGCGCTTACGGAGACGGAGCATGTCGAGACAGACGTTGGTCGTTGTTTCTCCTACAAAACTACGGAAATTCGTGGTGCCGGTCCATGTGTGTATGGCTTTAACGAGTTTCTCAAGTACAACCGAGAAAACGTCATCGCTGTGGTGCCTCTGAAATTCGAAACGACTTGAGGGGATGAAATAGATAAGCCTTTTGTAACGCCTGATAACTTCTACCCAGGCCGCTTCGGCAGCGCCGCGATCATTACCGAGAATCAAATCGACAAGTTCCCTGTCAGTTCTGGTGTCCGGCAAATGTCCTGACCTTGTGGTTGCGCAGTTGGCTCGATACGAGTACTAAAACGAATCCGATCGTCTGCTTCTGCGCCATTCTGCCAGTTTTCGGGCGTGCGGGAAACGACAATCGCCCCCCGTTGAAACACGCGCTCGGGAAGCGTAATCTAGGCGGGTATGAGGCAACGGTGGACAACGTTCTTCGCGGCGGTGTGTCGTTGCGTTCCTTGCCTCCCTCGATGAGTAATGGGCTCAATGAAATCTGAAGAACCAAAGACTCTGTTTCTTGTGCTTTGCTCAAACGAGAAGAATAAGAAGCTGAAGCCATATCAATCTGGGATTGATTCAATGGCTGGTTGGTTTCCCACGAAACACGACGTATTACTTGAACGCCGCCGTCGAGTTTTCGATCTAGTAAGTAGCAATGAAACAGGTCGGGCTGGGCAACCGCTGGGAACACACAGCTCTAACAAGCAGTTACATCTTGGCCCGGATGTCAGTTCAGGAGAACTAGCGGGGGAGTCGGCTCGATATCTTGAAGCTAAGAATCTCTATGATGGTCGCTTCTATCAAAACGCCGATGTTCATTCGTGGGGGAATCGTCGCCATCACGTGTTGATTGTGTCGGCCTTTTATGGACTGGTAGTTCCAGAGGAACAAATACAGTTGTATAGCTGTCACCTTGGTGATCACGATGAACTTTCGAAGATTTGGACGACAGATGAGCTGATTACGGAATTAGTTGAAGAATACGTCGAGGTCCACAAGATAGTCCGTATATTCGATCTGCTGGGAGTGGAGTCGTACCGACAACTCTTTGACTGGAATCGACTGTCTGAGAAATGTCGTGTTCGTCATCTATTTAGCGCCGATAATGCCGGCGCTGATGCACTCCCCGCCTTAGGCAGATGGTTAAAGCACCAATTGCAAGCAGTAGATGAAACAGAGACTGAGTCGTTAGCAATCTCTGAGGACGTGTTTCCGCCTTTGGGGTGGCCTAACGAAACCGATTTACGGAAAGAGCAGTGGAGTCAGTTTGACGAGGCCTATAGGGCAGAAATTGAGAACGCACTGAGGTGCTGTCTAGGGGCGAAGCGATGGAAGTTACTTGAGGAATCTGGTTCTGCGGCTAGTTATGTAGTTGATGCTGTGACTTGGCTCAATCTGAAAACGACGGATGAATATAGTTGTGTTGTTGTGCTGATTTCGAAAGCCCTTGAGTGTGTGATTCACGACAAGATCATATTGCGGCTCGGTGAACTCATTCGAGAGGACAATCCGAATACATGGAATTGGAATAACAGAATCCAATATCGCAGCGAGTTAAGAGAGCAAGACAAAAGGATTTTTGAGTATCTTTTGAATAACGACGATAAGCCTAACCCCCCGACGATGAAGCAAATGGGGTGGCTGTTGGGAAATAGATACGAGGTCCCTAAATGGCTCTTAGAGAATTCGGAAAGCGGCCGCCGCTTTTTAGAGGCACTTGACTTGGAAAGGATTCCGAAATCGATAAGAGATGCCGCTGAATTAAGAAATGGAATGGCCCACCGATCGGCAGCGGACAGGTCCACAGCGCAAAGTGTGATGAATTCCAGTTTTGGAGAATTCACCGAGGATTGGAAGACGCTGCAGGCGCCTGGTGTGCTTATTTGTCTGTTGGATAAATTGATCGCATACCGCGAACCGACTGGCAAGGAAAAGTAAGGTGGCGCCTGCCTTGATGAGTAACGCGCTAAACGAGTCAAAGCCCAACGCCTCGCGCGCGAAAGGTATGAACGGCAAGAGCTATATCTATCAGCGGCAAATCCTCTGGGGCCGTGACCTCAAGCTGATTCACCTGAGCAAAGACAAGGAACGGCCTGGCTATACCCAGAGCGTCAATGAGAATCTATTCCAGCCCCTGTCCGATCGCGCAAGGAAGCAGTTTAAAGATGGCGACGGTAAAGAATTGGGCACGAAGAGCGAGCCTGGCAAGATGCAAGCGCTGCACTCGTCCTCGGCGCTCGGGTGCAACGTGTTCGACTACTGGCAGAGCCTTGCTGACCTTGGCGATACCACCGGTATCAAGCCAATCGTAGATGCATGTGGGCTTCCAAATTCAGAAAATGCGGACCGGATTTTCTTCGAGAAGAAGCGACCGGTCGTCACACGCAACTGGAAAGAATTCCGCAATCCTCCGAATCTTGACGTGGTGATCAAATACCGACGATCCGTGGCTGACATAGTCGAAGTTGGGATCGAGTGCAAATTCAGCGAGGCGTACAGTGGCGGCCATAGTGGCCTCAAGTGCGTGTACCTCGGACCCGACGAACTGAAAGCCGAACTAAAAGCCGAACTGAAAGAGGTTTGGGAGGGACTATCTAAGACAAAGGAACTCGCGAAGACCATCTCTCCGGACGACAGGCACAAGCGGTTTAAGTATCTGCACGCGGCACAGTTGATCAAGCACATCCTCGGCCTTAAACGGAAAATCCTCGGCCGCAAACACCGCTCAGGTCGAGAACAACCCCATCTTCTGTACCTCTGGTACAAAGTGCCAGGCAAAGCTGGCACAAGGCATCAAGAGGACATCAAGGAATTCCAGGAGTCTATAGATGGCGATCGAATTTGGTTTCGGGCCATTAGCTACCAAGACGTCATCGGATCGTTGAAAACGGGATGCCGGGGACGGCATCAGGCGTACGTCGACTACCTCACCGAGAGGTACCTCTGCCGCCACGCACCCGCGTGACTAACCCCCGTCCCCGTTGAACCGCCCGCTAAAAATTGACAGCTTAAGTGACAGCTTACCGAGTGGACGCCAGTGGATATAGCGGACAACACTGGAATGTGAATCGTTGAATCTCTAAGCAATACACCTTGGTGGACGTATCCGGACGGGAGTCTCTCAAACTGGGGGTCAGGGGGTCGCTGGTTCAAATCCAGTCATCCCGACCATTTTCCTCAATGTTTTGACGCATTTTTGATTTATTCATTTAAATACCAAAAGTGGGGGGACAAACGCAGACGGGTTCGCATCAAGCGATCGACCACTGTAGTTAAGTTAAGAGTTTCAGTTAACCTAAAGATTCTTAAACCAGTCAGTATCAATCTTTATTTGTTCTACCACGACCTTCTTGACTCCGAGTTCTAACTGTAAGAGTTTTGATAGCAGTTCCTCTCCGTCAATAAGGTCAATGGGGGGCACGCCATCCCTGCTGGCTTCTTCACGAGCGCTTGCAGTGAATGTTCCAGTTGTGACGAATAACCCGCGAACATCCCGGCCACTCATAGCGCCACGAAACTCTCTAATGTGTTTACTGCTTACTGAGCCCTTATATTTCTTGCATTGGAAAATAAACGGGAAGGTGAGAATGTCGTGAACTCGCGCAATTCCCTTGCCGTCAATACCGCCATCTCCAGACCTTCCAGTGACTTCAACTTCAAGAAATCCCATCTCTCTAAGGAATCGTTGGGTGAGCCGCTCAAAACCATCTGGAGACATTTCTTCGACCAGGAATTTATAGAGTTGCGTTCGCCATTCCTCTTCTTCTCCTTCGTCGTCTTCGGCTGGCTCATCATCTTTGAGTAGTGCTAGGTCTTTCTTCTTCTTTTTGTCCTTTTTATGTTTTCTAAACTCTTTTACCACGATATCTGGATCTACAGTTTCTGTTCTCTGTCCCTCAGCCGTTAACGCCCAGACGCCCAAACTAGAGTTGTCTAACATTCCGTAGAACTTTAAATAGGTTCTGGCCCAAGCTAGCTTGTAACCAAGCACGGACCGCTTTCCAGCTTTATAAGGTTGTTGGAGTTCGTTTTTAATCTCCTCGGGATAGTCGAGATACTCTGTAACAGTTTTCTCGATTTCATGGATAGAGGCAGAACCGCCGAGACTCCGTATGGCACGCAGTACCGGATTGTGGAATTCCCGTGAGTTAGGAAGCTTCATAGGATGGCGCGTACCTCTTCGAAAAGTTTGATGATTACGATACTTCATATAGTGGAGAGGAGACTCTTGTTTTTACTCTTGCCGAATGTTTGATAATTCGGTGGGCTGTGAATTTCTCGGTTATTGGATGGCACTGCAGTTTGGTAGGGCACCTGACTCGTGGTCAGGGGGGCGCTAGTTTGAATCTGGCCATTCGTTACTCCCTTTTATGCCCACCACTTGGCCAAAAATATGCCCACCAAACGGCCACCCAGGCGCCGTCGATTAAAAACATGGCGCATCCACTTGAGTCGTAACCACCGTCCCCGTTGCACCGCGTACCAAACACAAGTAGGATGCTGCTAAAGCCAGTCCGAGTCACGGAGGTACCGCAATGCCAAGAAGACCTAGAACCATTCGCGTGCCGCTCCCCGGCTATGAGAAGAACCGCTTGCGGTGGCGACGGAGAATTCTCGATGTCGTGATGAAGGCCAACGTCGAATATGAAAAAAACGAAAAGTTGGAGGTCGTGGTACTGATTTACATGACGAAGGGTAAGCGCACCGCTATCCACGATGTTGATAATCGTCTCAAGGACATCCTTGATGCACTCCAAGGGCGATTCGGCTCACGGCGGGCACCACCGGAAGGTCGGTTGATTGAAAACGACAACGTTATTCATCGTGTGGTCATTGAGAAACAGTCGATTCCGAAGGTACTCTCAGAGGATGCCGGGGGATATTTGCTAATCAGGCCATATCGTGAGCGCCGTTGGCCGCTGCAACGAACGAAGGGCGATGGACTTCTCAAGAAGAAGCGCGCGTAAGCAAGAAACTTGAACCATCTTATGGGTAAACAGTGACAGTAACTCTTAGCGCTGCTTGGAAGAAGCCGGCCGAGCGATGGCAAGAAGCTATCGAACGTTATGTCGAATACCGCCAACTACCCACATGGAGAGCTAAGGCGGTAGAGAATGATGGAAAGACGGAGAGTTCTGGGTCCGACAAGCCAGAAAAAACAGCTAAGTTAAAAAAAGAGCTTTCTCGAGCCATTGATTTTGTTGCTGCCTGTCGGGGTGTTCTGGCATCAAACTGTGACATCCAAGTTGAAGACATTAAGAGTGTTAAAAAAGAGCTCACAGGCGTCAATGTTTCACGTGAGCAAAAAAAGCTCAGCAAAGACAATCTAACCCATTTGCGAAATGCATATCTATATAATCGGGATTCTTACACCTGTCAGTACTGCCGTCGGACGGCATGGGGCGTGTATGCCGAGGACACAGGATCTGAGTCTCGACGTGTGCTTCGTCTAGAGGCAGATCACCGGGTATCTAGACAGCTTACGAAAGAGCCAGAAGAGAATTTCGATCTGGATAACCTCGTTGCGGCGTGCCGGTCATGCAATGCCATCAAGCTCTCCTTTAGGGAGGAGCGCTTTCGTCTTGAACTGAAATCACTCGCTACGGCTGTGCTTCGGAATTCAGATACCTAAATCCCATTCCCGTTAAACCTCTCCATCTGTTTGTTGGTCATCAGGTGCTCACTTTTATGCCCACCACTTGGCCAAAGTTATGCCCACCACTTGGCCCGCGCGGCGTGTGTGTGTTCGGATGTCATGCCTCGCTTACGACGTAATAGTTTGAAGAAACGCAAACAAATACGCACCAAAACGGACGCGGCCGGTGTAAGTGCTAATGTCTGCGGCGGTTGTTGGATTGGCTGAAAAGAGTGGTTGGCCTGACTGGGGGTCAGGGGGTCGCTGGTTCAAATCCAGTCATCCCGACCATTTTCCTAACAAAAACGTAGATCTCGGTATTTAATTCAAAAAAGATCGCGCTGGGCTAACACCGGGCTAACACGGATGCTAGATCGCCGCAGACAACCACAAGCCCAACGCCGTGCCGGTGCCTGCGCCGAGCGCATAACACGCCATCGCCTGCCATCCCTCTGCACGGCTCGCGGATCGGGCGTTCAGCCACCAGACGCCTGACAAGACGGTTGCCACGACAATCGCTAGCGGCCGCGCCTCGGCCAGTAGCGTCGTATTCCAACTCACGAGCGTGACGATTGCCACGCCGCGCAGATAAATATCGATCAGCGCCGTCATGGTTTGACCGGCGTGACAATGAGTTAACATCTGAAAGTGATAAGTAGCCAATGAAACCCCTCCTCACCACAACTCTCCTCTTGCTTCTGGTTATTTTTTTCTCAGGAGGTGTTAGTGGGCAGGATGAGTCGGCTCTCAGTGAAGCTCTATCAATAGATCGTCTAAGTTGGCTCACTGGAAACTGGAAAGGCCCAAGAGATGGTGGTGTTCTAGAAGAAACATGGCTGCCCCCTCTCGCTGGAACGATTACTGCTTTAGTTCGTTCTAGCAAAGACCAAGATACAAGATTTGTTGAAATTGTTCACATCAGAGAAATCAACGGAAGCTTAGAATTAAACCTACAACTTTTTAACAATTCGTTGGAACCAGAAAATATAAGCGCTCACAATTTTGAGTTAACTGACATTGGTAGCAGTTTTGTATCCTTTAAAGGAATAAGTGACGGCGCTCATCGAAGTCTGAGTTACGAGCGCCCTGAGAAAAACCTCTTTTTCATACGCATTGAAACCAATGATGGCGAACAGATTGAAATCCGATTAACACTTGTAGAATGAAACCCTCAGGATTCTGCAGGAAAGACAGGCTGTGACCACGCCTGACCACCGTTTGCACAAGACTCGTGGTCAGGGGGTCGCTGGTTCAAATCCAGTCATCCCGACCATTTCATTGAGAAATAATACGCTCGATGGTGTTATGTGGGGTTTGCTTTTGGCAGTTCAGAACCCGCAGAACAGCCGCTGCGGACAAGATTCGTCGGCTCACACGTTTCCCGCCTTAGTTTTCGTTTTAAGTTAGTGTTCCAATCGTGTTCCAAAAGACTTGACTTGGGGTGGATTACGGATATATAGTCACTGGAACACGATTGGAACACGATAGAGGGAGGGATATCCAATGGCGAAAAGCAGGCCCTACACGGCACGGAAAGTAAGGGACGCGGGGCGAAACCGGTGGTCAGTCATCTACCGACACCCCGCGCGAATTGACCCCGCAACCGGGAATACGGGGAGACGAGTCCGTCGGGGTCTGGGTACGTCAGATGAGGCTGAGGCGGATCGGCTTGTGGCCGAACTTAACCAGCTTTTGGAGAAACGTGAGTACTGGAGTTTGAGCGCACGGTCGACAGTTGAAGACCGTTTTAATGAACGAGTCGTGTCGGTCTTCTTCGACGGAATGGAACCTACGAAGCCCGGTGCCTCAGCTGCCGAGAGGGAAAATGTCATCCCTATGCCGGGAAGCGAAGATGGGTACAAGAAAATTCTGCTCCTAGGAACCACGGGAGCTGGCAAGACGACTGTAGTGCGGCAGTTACTAGGAACCCATCCCGAAGGGGAACGATTTCCGTCGACATCAACGGCAAAGACAACGATTGCTGATACGGAAATCATCATCTCCAGCGATCGGAAATTCAACGCCGTTGTTACGTTCGCAAGACGAGACGAAGTCTACGATCATCTAACAGACTGTGCATCGAAGGCGGCACTTGCTATTTTTCATAATCCCTTGACTTCAGGTTCAGAGTTTCGCCGATATCTCCTCGATCACGAGAACCAGCGCTTCAGATTCAGTTATGTGCTGGGGCGGGATCAGAGTGATGCCAACGGAAGCGATGGGGAGTTCAGCGACTTCGAGGAGGAGTTCGGCGACTTCGAGGAGGAAGAAGCTAATAGTGTTGCCTTCCATGCGGAACCAGATCGTCTAAATGTTGACACCGATTACACAAATGGAGTCGTCGACGAGTCACTGTCAACGCTTAGAGAACTGGTCGATAAACTCCGCAAAGAGACTTACGAGGAGCTTGTCGATGGACAAGACGACGAGCGAATTGTGAACGAACTGATCGAAGAGGAACTCGATCGAGAACTTCGTGCCCAGGAAAGGTTTAACGAACTCGTGGATGATCTGTTTGCAGAGATCGAGAAACGATTCGACGCGTTAGAGGTCGGCGAACTACGGCGGGACAGCCAAGGGTGGCCCCTCGCGTGGACGTGGGAAACCGAGGACCGCATCGACTTCCTCAAGGCTGTCAATAGGTTTTCGTCGAACTATGCGCCGCTCTTCGGTGAACTCTTGAGTCCACTTGTTGATGGCATCAGGGTTAAGGGCCGATTTAAGCCTGAGTGGCGGGACGGTGAGCCTGCGAAGCTTGTGCTCATAGACGGCGAAGGACTCGGACACACTCCAAAGTCTGCCGCGGTCATCTCCACGCCTGTGTCGAACTTGATTGAAGAAGCCGACGCCGTCATGCTGGTTGATAACGCTGCGCAGCCGATGCAAGCAGCTCCATCGATGGCTGTTCGGTCAATCCTCACGTCTGGAAGCATCGAGAAGTTGGTCTTCTGCTTCACGCATTTCGATGAGGTGAGTGGTGACAACCTGATAAGCGCAAAAGACCGGGCAAAACACGTTATCGCGTCGGTTGAGAACCTCGTCTCGTCGTTCAAGGATGATTTTCATATTCGAGCCGCGCGGCAGCTCCGAAATCGACTTAAAAAATCCCGTTTCTTCCTCGGGCACATTAATCAGCCCTTGGTCGCCACCGATCGCGACCACTCTCGGACTTTGAATGAGTTGAAGAAACTTGTGGAGGGACTTCAAAGCATTGGAGAGCGACCGGAAATTGGGGATGGCCGTCCTGAGTACAGCGTAGCGAATCTAGTATTTTCCATCCAGGCAGCAATAGAGGAATTCCATCGGCGATGGGATGCCGTATTGGGTCGAAAATTCCAAAGCGACATCGACAAGGAACACTGGACCCGTGTTAAGGCGCTAAACAGGAGATTTGCCGAGGGGACCGCCGACCAATACGACACGCTTCGCCCTTCGGCAGAACTTCGAGAATTTCTCAAGGGTGAGATCTATAAGACGCTTGAGATGCCACTTCGGTGGAACCCCCCTCGAGAACCGGACGACACGGAAAAGGACGCCATCCTCGATGCCTTTCTCAACGCGATCGCAAATCGTCTTTACGACCCGATCCGAGGTCGAATGTCCGAGAAGTCGCTTGAGCGCTGGCAAAAGGCGTATAGAGAGCGCGGGACTGGGTCAACGTTCAGGAGAGCCCAGCAGATATCGGTTGACATCTTTGGCCAGGAACTTCCAATACCGGGCCAGTCAGCGTCTGTTGACCAAAACAATTTCCTGAATGCGATCTTAAATGCGATTAATGAAGCAGCAGATGAGCGTGGAATAAAACTCTGCACGACTAACGTAGGAGGTTATGATGCAACGCCAACGCGCTAATCGCTACTGTGGACAGAGAGTCGGTCGCTCTCGCTCCCCGTCGAACCGCACATGCTTAGGTTGCCAAAAGCGCGCGGCTAAATTTTGTTTTCGCGGAAATGTGAAGGCGGACCGTGATCACAATTTGTGCCGCCAGTGCTACCAGGCGATTCAAGATCGCAACAGAAACCGTTATCGATGGTTCTTGCTCTCTCTTCCTGAAAACCGATCCGATGACTAATCCCACTTGAGATCCGCGCCAATATATTTACGGTACAAACAACTAAGAGTTCACATGTATACGACGACTGACGCACGGAAGGCTGCGCACCTCTTGGGCTTAGCTGATGACGGGCCTCTTAAACAGCTTGAACATGGCCCTAACGTAAGGATGGGTGGTCTCCTTGCCGCCGAAGGTCGAGAGGTTCCGACGTCTACAGGGGTGTATACGATTTGGCTTGGGACACAACTGCTCTATGTCGGTATCTCTTTTAAGGACCCACTGACGACTAACAACAAGAAAGCGAAGGGTGTATTTGGTCGGGTCAGGACGTACTACGATGGCCGACGAACGAATGATTTTATGCGGTCGCTTGGTGACCGTTTTATCACGCCACATCTGACATCCGCCGAGCAGACGGCACTGGCCCAGGGAACGCTAGACCTTGATGCGAAAACGCGGACATTTGCGCACGAGGGCCTGACAATTCGAGCTTACGCATGCACAGGTGACGAGGCTCGGCGAATCGAGTCACTCATCAGAAAACATGGTTTACCTGCAGCCGGCTTGCCGCTCTTCAATGCAATAGACCAAGGGTAGCGAGGTGCCTCTTGCACCCGCGTGACTAATTAGGTTCTGGCATGTACCTCTTCTTTGACACGGAAACGACCGGTCTTCCGCGGAACTGGAATGCTCCCGTCAGCGAGTTGGATAACTGGCCGAGACTTGTGGAACTTGCGTGGCTGTTATACGACGAGAAAGACCACGTCGTCGAGAGCCGGAGCGCAATCGTGAAACCTGATGGATTCGAGATACCTAGTGGGGCCGAGGCTGTCCACGGCATCAACACGATTCGTGCTCTCGCAGAGGGTGTAGCACTGGGGGGGCTCCTCGATGATTTCGCGCGTGTGGTTAATTCATCACGTGTCCTGATTGCCCACAATATGAGTTTCGACGAGAAAATAATGGGGGCCGAACTGCTGCGAAGCGGCGTGCGGAGCAGCTTCGACAAGCGCGAACGGTTCTGCACGATGAAGACGTCGACCGAACTATGCGCTATTCCAGGCCGCTACGGATTCAAGTGGCCAACGTTAGCCGAATTGCACCAGAGACTATTTGGGACCATCCCCGCCGGTGCTCACGCAGCAGGTTCCGATGTCGAAGCGTGTGCCAGATGCTTCTTCGAAATGAAGCGCCTCGGTTTGATTGTGCTGCCGTAGCGCACCCGCGTGACCGACTTCCGTTGACGTCAACACACCCCGTGCTACGTTATCGGACGATGTCTGAACAGGTGAAGGCCGCATGAGTCTCGTCGATATCAATTTCCGTGTCTTTTCTGATACACCCGAGGGCAAAGATCCTGACTCCCACAGTCCAACGCTCAGGAGGTATCACCAAATTCTTTGGAGTAAACCACTACCAAACGGCGTGAGGTTTGATTTAGACGACGATACGCCTAGAGTGCTTCACCATAAATCAGGATTAGGAGAGTTGTTTTTAGCTAGCGACTCGATAGGACACACCTATAAGAATGTGAAAAAAATGAAACATATCGTCGATAGAATTCCGTCTGATCAAGTTAACTCGTTTTACTCTCTTTGCAGCACAGTTGGTGCCTATGTCGTCTTCCCATCAAAAAAGATAGAGAACAAAATGACGATTAATGTGGCTCGCGGAATGAATCACAAGATACAAGACAGGTTCGATCTGACACTCGAGTGCATCAGGCGCTTTTATTTAAAACAACGCAGTCCATTGAGCGATCCCTTAGAGAGGTATTCTCAATTTTTCTATCTTTTCGATGACTTCAAAGGCTATGTCGATTTTTTTCTTCTTCAAGACATGGTGAAAGAAGATTACTCATCAATTAACTTTTGGCACCCATTTAATGAGTTTGATCATTCTCCTCTGCCAAACACTGTCGAAGAATATCAGGCGTATAAAACAAACGTGACAGATTTTGTGACCGCAAGAAACCAAAGAATGTCTAACACAAACCCTCCACATTGATTTCCGAAGACCGCATCGCTTTCTGACCGCCGGCTCTAGCTGTCATCCTCCGTTGAACCGCTCACTAAAAATTGACAGCTTAAGTGACAGCTTACCGAGTGGACGCCGGTGGATAGAGCGGACAACACTGGAATGTGAATCGTCGAATCTCTAAGCAATACACCGTGGTGGACGTATCCGGACGGGAGTCTCTCAAACTGGGGGTCAGGGGGTCGCTGGTTCAAATCCCTCTTCCCCCGGTCAAAGCGTCATTTAACCAGTCCTGCTTTTGACCGAAGCGGCCTATACCGCGTTGGCGACGATCGAGAAAGAAGTGGCCGCGGATGAGGCGCGTCGTGCCAGCTTTAGCGCGCGGTCGAGAGATGTGGTCGGGTAATCCGCCTGTCTTCGCAAGGGAAGCGGAGTGGGTGCGGGAAACAACAATCGCCCCACGTTGAAACACGCGCTCGGCAGGAGTAATCTAGGCAGGTATGACGCAACGGTGGATGGCGTTCTTTACGATGCCGGTCGGTCGAGGGCGAGGTTTGTGCTGAACCGACGACAGTCTTCGTCGGCCCTGCCCCGAGCACGACGATTACCGCTGCCGCTATCATGAGTAGTCGTCGCATTCTTGTTTTATCGCAATACTTTACTTTTACGGGAAGTGGATAAGATAGTCCGTATAGCTTCGAGCGCTGCCGTTCTTGTGGCTGTAAACGATCTCGCCGGGAAAGAGTTCGAGCACGTCTTGGAGGGTCAGCGCACTGACGGGCTCTAAGTCTGTGCCTTTCTGGTGTGCCGATACGGCCAGTAGTAGGTAGCCACCAGGGCGAACGAGTTGCCGCCATGCCTTTGCGGTTTGCCATGGATCAAAGACGTGGTCGAATGCGTTACTGTAGATAATCCCGAACTGCCCTTGCCATTCCGTAGGCAATTCTTCGCAAGACTTGGTAAAAAAAATTAGACCAAGGCCCTACCGTAATCTCCCCAATTGCCCACGGGTGTTCCGTGCAGTGGTAAAGGAAGGTGCCATCACTTTCGAGGCTAACTGACACTTCCATGCCCGGTTCGATCCTCTCGGTGCTCCAACTTCCATCTCGTGCCGCAATCGTATGAACAAGTTCACCATTATTGATAAAGCGTACGCTCGTACCAGCGGCGACCAAGGCGCGAACCGGATTAAACCGATGTTCATCCATTCCAAATGACTGAACGTCTAACGCCAAATTTGGTTCGGGACTTTCAATGTTCGTAGCAGTTTCAATCACGTTGGTCGCCCGCGGTGCCGGACGAGGTCGTTCGTAATTATCCCAAGGGTCAAGAACTGCTTCACCTCGCGCCGGAATCGTGCCGTCGAGCGTAAATGCCCAGACCTCGCTCCCCATGGATATCGTAACGAACTGATGCCCGGCAAGTTCGTACGAGGCCGCCGGTCCTGGCCGGACACGACCACCTCTCGGGCTCGTTCGAAATGTCCACATGCGGAGACCGTTTTTCGCGTCGAACGCTTCTACCTGGCCCCCGGCTGATCCACGAAACATGAGCCCGCCGGCGGTTGTTAATGGTCCACTGGTGCCGAGGTATTCAGCAGGTACCTCATGTTTCCAGACGACCTTACTTGTCTGCGTGTCGACAGCAGCAATAATGCCGACCGGATCAGGCAGAGTGAGCTCGTTATCATCGAGGCGCCACCACCACGGGTCTTCGAAACGCCGGGCGCGTCCAACCATCGCGCGTCCCTGGGCATAGATGTAGCCGGTCTGTGGGCTGAAGGACATCGGCGTAACGCGTACTCTTGGAATCGGCACGCCTGGAGCGACAACCGCGTGTTGATTGATCGATGGGGGTGTAAAACTACTGCAACTAAGTTCGAATGGTGGAGGCACGCGATCCCGCCAGAAGGAACAATCCGGCAAGATACTCTCGACGCCAGTGGGAAATGGCTGCGTTGACGCTGTCCGTTGGTACGGGTCTTGTGGAACCGGGCGTTCTTCTATTTGAGTAAGGGGTGTGCCCGTTTCGCGGTCAAACAGAAACAGTAAGCCGTCTGCGCGCATTGCCGCGAGCGCTTTGCGTGGCTCGCCGTCGATCTCCGCCTCATAAAGCAGCAACGGGGTCGCGATGTCCGCATCCCATAAATCGTGACGTACAACCTGATAGTGCCACCGTCGTTCACCGGTTTCTATGTCGAGCGCGAGCACTGAGGCCGTGAACAGGTTGTCGCCTGCTCGAATCTCGCCGCCAAACATTGGCACCGGGTTCCCGGTTGAAAAATACACCAGTCCTAAATCTGGGTCGATGGTCCCCACCAGCCAGACGCCACCGCCGCCGAGTTCCCAAGAATTAGAATCTTGTGGCCAGGTGTCATGGCCAAATTCACCAGGTCGCGGCACAACGAAAAATGTCCACCGTTGGTCGCCAGTCGTCGCATCAAGTGCAACAATTCTCCCTTGCCCCCCGGTATCCCCATTCGCTAGACCAACAAACACGGTGCCGTGCGCATACATTGGTGCGGTAGTGACCGATTCGCCACGTTGATACGGGATGCTCCCAACCGGCCGAACCCAGACCAACTCACCGGTATCCTGCCGAAACGCAGCCACTTCGGCACTTCGTAGGCCAACAAACACTAGGCCGTCACCTAACGCTACTCCTTGCCATGAGGGCACCCGGCGAAGTTCGTCGGCAGAATCGCCAGGCTGCCAGCGCCAAACGAGTGCGCCCGTTTCCGCAGACATCGCGAACACGTTTGCTCCACCCGTGAGATACATCACACCGTCCTGAATGACGGGTGTGGCCCGGGACGCCGCACCGCCCGGCAACTGTGTCACCCATGCTGCGCCGAGCCCGTCAATTGTTCCTGCCGTAATCTCGTCAAGGGTTGAATATCGAGTGCCCGCCCAGTTCCCTCCAACGAATGACCAATCCTCTCCCGGATAACCGCGGCCTTGGTCAACGATTTGCCCCTCTAGGTTTCCGGCGAGAAGCACACACACCATGGTGACCACGATTAAGGCGAGTCCGGTCGGGTGTCTCCGTCGCATGGTTTCCTCCGTTCAGGCAACATTTTACCACCTTGAAGGTGTTCCACAGGTGTCGAGATGGTCATACCAACCCCTCCTGAAACCGCACCGCAGTCACTGCAACCTGTGGGGTGTCTCTAAGAGACACACCCCACATTGCAGTCGGTGTGCAGCAGGCATTGCAGTGGATTGCAGTGGCAATAAACGCGGGGGTAAATCGATTGCAGTGGCATTGCAGTGGCATTGCAGTGACATCTACCCCCCTTCCCGTGGGGGCTCTTCTTTTCCGGTCCAGGAGAAACGCTGTCCCTGCTCGACGACGTAGCCCAGATCCACGAGCCGTTTGCGCGCCGCGTAGTACGTGCGCTCAACGACCTCCGAAGCCATCACTTTCCACTCCGGACCGGTCACGCCTCTCGTCGTCGCGTCTGATCTCAGCACCGCCAATAGTCGCGCCTGCGTGGGGCTGAGCTTAGCTGTCCGAGTGATCTGCGACGCCTCTCGCAAGACACACGAGTTTCCGTCTTCGGTCGGCACGAGCTTGATGGAGCTTGGAGTGAACCCAAAGATCGTTGCTGAGCTGTTGGGACACAGCAATGTCACCATCACGCTGAATCTCTATAGCCACGTGTCGCCGACGATGCAGGACGACGCCGTCAGTCGCATGGACGCGGTTCTGGCTTGAGGTCGCTGACAACCAGTCTGACAACCACGTGGATGAACGTATGTGGATAATCTGCGTCTAGACGAACGGACGTCGTAGCCTCACCTAAGAGAACACCACAGAAAACGACGAAACAATACGGTATGAACGAGAGTAGCCAAGACTTAAAATCCTGTGAGGGTAACCCCTCGTGCGGGTTCGATCCTCGCCCTCGGCACCAGTCAACCCTCTAGACTCATTGGGTTGAATGGTTAGGTCGTCTACCCTGAATACCGTACGCTAGGTTTATTAGGAGAGTGCATCGTGATATTGACGACAACACCCAGTATCGAGGGTAAGACCATCACCGAATACCACGGGCTGGCCACCGGTGAAGCGATTGTCGGCGCAAACATCTTCAAAGACTTTTTTGCCGGGATTCGAGATATTGTCGGCGGGCGATCCGCCGCCTACGAGAAAGAACTGGCGAAAGCTCGTCTTATCGCCACGGACGAACTTTCAGAGTCGGCTCGGCAGATGGGCGGCAACGCTGTTGTCGGGATTGATATCGACTACGAAGTGATCGGCAAGTCCGGGTCGATGTTGATGGTGTCCATCTCTGGCACTGCCGTGACGATTGCGTAACTTCTCGGCTGCTGCGACATTTGGGTAGAGAAATTGGAAAGATGAGAACAAGGCTGCGTTTGAAGAGTTTGTTGGTGTTGACGGCGCTTTTGGTGGGGGTGACGAGTAGTTTGGCGTGGGCAATCCAGAGCCTGTCGCTTGAGGTCGCCGTGACCTATGCCGGTTCGGACGGTGAGGTCAGTTCTGATAACCCGATCGTTGTGGTTGTCTTTGACACCGCTAGCATGATGCAGGCGTCTCCGATCGCTCAGGCAATAATCACTGAGAACGGTGGAACCGCATCGTTCTCCAACCTCACCGCATCGCCGGTTTATGTGGCTGCGATCTATGACACGCACGGTAGTTACACCCTTGACCAGCCAGAGCCTCCGTCCGGTTCGCCGGCTACGCAATACGTCGCGGGCGGTAGTTTTGCTCCGGCCGCGGTCGAGCTGCCCAACGGAGAGACGACCAAGATTTCATTCCAGATTACCGACCTCTTTCGAATGCCGTAAGGTGCGTGACAAGTGAGTTCTTTTGCTCAAACGATAATGACGTACGCGGTCGCGATGTGATGTTCCCTTCATGCAAGACACCGTCATGTCTCGTGGTGGCTGTAGCTCACTGCAATTAGTCTTTGGTAAAGTACGCACGCATTCACTTCCTACTGCGGGAAGAAAACGAGGATTGATGACGTTGAGACGAAGTCGTGTAGGGTGCCTGCTTCTGGCCGCGAGCGTGTGGGGCGGTGGGATAGCGTCGGCCCAGTCGTTCGAAGCGGATGTGGCGCCGCTTGTCGAGACCTCATGTCTGCAGTGCCACGGTGCGCGTACGGTCACCAGCGGGACGCTTCTTGATCAGACCACGGTGTTGTTCGGGAGCAACCTCGGCAACGCGAATTCTCATACGCCAGATGATCTTCCTATTTTGGTTGCTGGTGGCGGGTTGTCCCATGGAGAGCACATTGTGCACGAGGGACCGAATGTACCGCTGTCGAATTTGTTTCTGACGTTACTCCAGCACCAAGGTGTCGAGACAGATACGTTTGGTCAAAGCGCCGGGACCCTGTCCTGGAGCTGATCTCGCGGACAGGTAAATCTCTCCGGGCTGGGCTCGTCTGTAGTCAGAGATAGAGCGTAGAATAGTCGCACACGACGAGAGGTGTCCTGGTCTAGACCTTGGGGAGGCGCTTCTGGAGAGGGGCAACTATGTGCGACGAAACAACAACAAACGATGCCAAGGAGTATTTACGTCGTTCAGGACCATTGACGCGACGGCAATTCGGAGAAGTATCCATGGGGGCGGGATTGGCGATGCTGTTGCCACGCGCCGCGAATGCCCAGGCCGTCACAGAATCCGAACTCGATGTCACGACGCCTGATGGTGTCTCGGATAGTTACTTCGTGCACCCGTCAAGTGGGTCCCACCCCGGTGTTCTGATTTGGCCTGATGCTTTTGGCTTGCGACCAGCCAAGCGACAGATGGCGAAGCGGCTTGCAGAATCAGGTTACGCGGTGTTGGTGGTGAACCAATATTATCGATCGCAACGAGCCCCGATCGTGAATACGACAAACTTTGCGGAAGTGAGTGATACGCTCAGGCCGTTAATGGGGACGTTGAATGCGGAGACGCAGGTCAGAGACGCTCGGGCGTTTATCGGATTTCTTGACCGTCAGCAGGCCGTGGACAGTAACCGCAAGATGGGAACGATGGGCTACTGCATGGGTGGACCGTTCACGATGCGCACGGCTGCCTCGCTTCCCGATCGTGTCGGTGCGGCCGCATCATTTCATGGCGGCGGCCTCGTCACGGATCAACCGGATAGTCCGCACTTACTGGTGCCACAGATGACAGCGCAGTATCTGTTTGCGATTGCTGCCAACGATGACGAGAATCAACCGGAAGCGAAGGATGTACTTCGCGATGCGTTTACGCAGGCCGGTTTACAGGCTGAGATCGAGGTCTATGACGGCGCCATGCACGGGTGGTGTCCGCCGGATTCTCAGGTGTACGATGAGTCGAAGGCAGAACGTGCTTGGAGTCGTTTGTTGGCGTTGTTTACGCGTGCGTTAGCGTAGCGCTCAATAGGAGACGGTGTGCCGATGGTCCGTGCATGGTGTGGTTCACGCGCGTACCACTCATTCGTGAATGGTGACGACTGTGGATGGGAAGAGATCTGACAACAGTTGCTCACGATCGATTGTCAGTTAGAAGATCTTCACCATGAAACTTATCAATAGGTCAGGTGTGATCTGCCTCGTGGGGTTGTGGTGTGTGGTGGTTGCGCCGGTATTGGGACAGACAGTCGAGTGGCCGAGCTATGCAGCGGACGTGGCTGGCACAAAGTATTCGCCACTTGAACAGATTAATCATCAGACTGTCGGTGACCTGGAAATCGCGTGGCGTCAGCCGGTGATTCCAGAGGCCATTCGGGACGGTAGTACCGTGCGCGGTCCCGTTGCGGCGCAGAACACGCCGCTCATGGCGGGTGGCCTGTTATATGTCAGCACGGGCCTGGGTACTGTCGCGGCACTCGATCCTTCGACTGGTGACGTGGTCTGGAATGACGATGTCCCAGTTTTTGAGGGCAATGATAGGGATCGTCGCGCACGGCAAACGCGAGGCGTGGCGTACTGGACAGATGGAGAGGATGCCCGCGTTCTCGCGGCACGTGGTCCAAAACTCGTCGCCCTCAATGCACAAACCGGTGAACGGTATCCCGAGTTTGGTACCGATGGCGAAGTGGACCTTCGGGATGGGCTGACACGAGACTTCCCGGATTATTACTACCTCTCGGCCCCCTTGGTTGTGAACGATATTGTGATCGTCGGGTCATTTGTGCCAGACATCCTTAACAACCAGATGCCCGCGATGAAGGAATCGCCGCGAGGTGATGTCCGGGCGTATGATGTGCGTACGGGCGAGGTGCGTTGGACCTTCTACACCATTCCCAGAGACGGGGAATTCGGCCTCGACACATGGGGCATAGACCCCGACAGTGACCAACCTTCGTGGGTGTACAGCGGCAACACGAACATGTGGGCGCATCCAACGGCCGATCCTGAACTGGGATATGTGTATCTTCCGTTATCAACGCCCAGTAGTGATTACTACGGTGGACATCGCCCTGGCGACAATCTGTTTGCAGAAAGTCTTGTGGCCGTAGATGTCGAAACGGGTGAGCGGGTGTGGCATTTCCAGGCGGTACGTCACGGGGTGTGGGACTACGATTTTGCGTCATCGGCCAACCTCATTGATATCACCGTTGAGGGACGATTGATCAAAGCCGTTGCGATTGTGAGCAAGCAGGCTTTTACGTATGTGTTCGATCGAGTGACGGGTGAGCCGGTCTGGCCCATTGAGGAACGGTCAGTTCCGCAGTCGGATGTACCGGGGGAACGGTTAGCAGCGACACAGCCTTTTCCAACGAAACCTCCTCCATTTGACCGTCAGGGTGTCACGGTTGACGGTCTGATTGATTTCACGCCAGAGCTTCGCGCGGAGGCCGTGGAACTCCTCGACCAGTTTGTCTGGGGGGCTATGTTTACGCCGCCGACATTGGTTGATCAGACGCCCGGCGGGAAACAGGGGACTGTCCTTAGTCCAGGGACAGCGGGTGGAGCGAGTTGGTCGGGTGCCGGTATCGATCCCGAGACAGGAATACTCTATGTGCCGTCTGCATACAGTCAAAACATCATTGGCTTGACCCCATCGGAACATCCCAGGTCGGATGTCCGTTTCGCACGAGAGAAGTACACGTCGGCTCCAGGGCCGCAGGGGTTATCGTTTTTTAAACCGCCGTATGGTCGAGTTACAGCCATTGATCTGAATACGGGTGAGATCGCGTGGCAAAAGCCGAACGGGGAAGGCCCTCGCGATCATCCTGCCATCCGTCATTTGGATTTGCCATGGCTGGGTCAGGCGGGACGGGCATCGGTGTTAGTTACATCGGATCTGTTATTTCTTGGCGAAGGTGTCAATGTTGGTGTGGCGGCTCTGACCCAGTTTTGGGGAGGCGTTGGGGGGAAAAAGTTTCGTGCGTACGACAAACAGACCGGCGATGTCGTCTGGGAGATCGAATTGCCAGGAGGGACCAGCGGTGCCCCGATGACTTATATGTATGAGGGACGCCAGTACATCGTCGCTGCTGTTGGGTGGGAAGACATGGCAAGTGAGTGGGTTGCTTTGGCGCTTCCTGAATAACGCTGCGGGAACGAGCGAGCGGACAGCAGAATTTGTATGACCAAGAAGACGAGATGGAGTCGGCGTCGATTTCTTGCTTCGACACTATTTGGGACGGCTGTCATTTCTGGACGGTCATCGGTTGCATTCGGGTCCCACACGATTCACAAAGTGCGACAGGACGAGCTACGGGTTCCCATAACGATGTGTCATGGGATCACGGATCGTCTTACACGTGACCGGTTCGAACAGTATTTGGACATTGCTCATGAACTTAAGTTCACGACCATTAACTATGACCAGCTCTATCTGTGGTTAACAGGAGCAGGTTCCTTGCCGGAACGCCCATTGATGATTGATGTTGATCATCCAGTCGCGAGTGTTGCGGCGGAAATGTTTCCGCTGATGCAGAGGTACGGCTTTACGGGCAACTTGTTTGTGAACACAGGGTATTTCCAGGACGTGTGCGGGGGCACACCACTTGAAGCTGGTCAATCTGCCTGCGCGACATGGGATCAGATTCGTGAGCTGATGACGTCAGGCTGGACGATCGGGGGGCACACGCACACGCATCCCAATTTATCGGAGCTGTCACTTACGGACCCTACTGGAGAGCAAGTGCGGTCTGAAATGGATACCAATAACGTGTTACTGGAGCAGCATCTGGGTATTCGACCCGAGTATTTTGCATTTACTGGCAACAGTACGGGTACGACATGGTCAAGCGTGGCCGATCTCGAAGCGAAACTGCGCTACAAACTCGGTCGGTTGTGGATTATCGGTAGCAACTGTGAAATTGATGGAAAGATTGAGCGCTATGCCGATTTTGTGAATGCGCCTGGTCCCAATGAGGCTGATGGTGGTCCGCCATTTGTTTCACGGTACATCACACGTGACACACCACTGTTCAGACTGCCGTCAATGGAACTCGAACGCTTACTTTATGCACCGGAAGCGTTCAGGCAGTATTTACTCGGAGCGCTTGGGTAGGTGTTCATAGATTACTGCGGAGCGCGCGGCACTTTTTCGGGTTACAGGGAGAAGCCTACTTTGTGCACGGCATGTTCAAGAGCACCTCGGTCTAACCGAACCCCATAGATCTCAGTTCGACCCGTATCGAGTACGACATCGACCCGTTCGACGCCGTCCACGGACTGGAGAGACGACGTCAGCGTTTTGACACATCCACCACAGGTCATTCCGGAGACTGTGAGGGCGACGGTTTCTTGCCCGTCGCTTGCTCCTTTCGGTCGGATCAGTTGGTGCAAGTCCTGCATGCCGTACCATATTAAAAGAGCCGTTAACACAACAGCACTACCAGTGACCAAGAGCGAGTCGTGGCCATGCTCCATAGTCATGTTTGATGCTTCGAGTGCCCAAAACACATCAAACAACAATCCGAAACCAATACTTCCTACAAATACCGTACATAAATAGACGGTCATGATTCGTGTTCCAAACACACGGTACGCCGCGCCAATGGTGGCGACGTTGGTTGCCGGACCCGCCATGAGGAAAACAAGTGCTGCACCTTCTGGAAATCCAGATGCAACTAATGTTGCTGCGACTGGAACCGACGCTGTGGCGCAGACATACAGTGGGATTGAGATGACGACCATTAGCAGTAGCGTCCATATGCCACCGGCAGTCAAGTTTGCGAATTGGTCTTGCGGAATCCAGGTCGTGACGGTGGCCGAGATCAGGACGCCAATCACCAGCCAGCGCCATATCGGATAGATCAATTCATCTAAGCCATATCGGAATGCTTCGCGCCAACTTACCGTCACATTTTGGTGGTCATGCAATTTTCCGAGAGCATGGCCTGTGGAAGATTCGTCGGATTTGACCTGGTCGACCAGAAAGCCGCCAATGAGGCCGGTGACCAATGCGGCGACTACCTTGAACATCGCAAAAGGCCAACCAAGCATTGAGGCAGTTACCATCACAGAGTCGACACCCGTTTGAGGCGTTGAGATTAAAAACCCGACGGTCGAGCCATCACTGGCGCCCTCTTTCTTGAGAGACATCGCCGCTGGAATGACACCGCACGAGCACAGTGGAAGGGGCACGCCGAAGGCAACCGCCCGGAATACCTGTCCCATGCCTTTGCCGCCCAACCGCTCACTCAAATAGTGTTTTGGGAGCCACACGTGCAGCAGACTGGCCACGGCAGTACCAGCAAATAGCCATGGTGCCAACTCCAGCATGAGATGCCACAAATTCGTTAGATAGATCATCAGATTGAAGGGCGCTCTGACATTCTGTTAATTGCCAAGAACACCTGTTTTTCTCTTTATGTGTCCAGCGGAAAGTGTAAACCACCCTCCACCACTCCTACCTGTAGTTAAATATAGCGGCTATCGTGGGCTGGGTGCTTACTACACAGGGGTTTCGGTAACCGTGAATCCTACGCCCAGCTTGATTTTACGTTATTGTTTTCGCTTTTGGCACTGTTGAATCAATTACAAGGCTCGTCTCCGTTTGCAGTTTACCCGCCGTTCAGGCCAAACATCTCAGCGACCTAGTGCCTGCCTTGAGTAGACAAACAACATTGACTGGATGTCTGCATGTCCACCGTGGCTAAGAGAACCCGTTATTACTCATTAGTTGTGGTCTGTAGCGGTGTGGTCCTGTTTGGCTCGGTCATTGATGTCAAAGGCCAGTCGGCGAACAGTGCGCAAGGGGGCAGGCCTATCGTTACTGCTGTGGCCATCGAAGAGCCACCGATATTGGATGGTGATGTACTGGCAGACTCGGCGTGGATAAATGCGTCCGTAGCCACCGCCTTTCAGCAGAGCGCACCGGATGATGGTCAACCAGCAACGGAGCGGACGGAAATCCGTGTTGCCTTTACCTCCGACACGTTATTTATCGGGGTGGTCTGTTACGACAGCGACCCTTCATCGATTGTTGTGAGCGATAGTCGCCGCGATTCGTCGATGAATAACACGGATAGTATCCAAATCGTGCTCGATACCTTTCACGATCGGCAAAATGGTTTTGTTTTTGGTACGACACCTGCGGGCCAGGAGTACGACGGACAAGTCATTAATGAAGGTGGTAGCGGTAGCTTGTTCGGTTCCGGGGGTCGTGGAGGATTTTCCCGAGGTGGTGGCGGAGGCTTTAATCTTAATTGGGACAGTCCGTGGCAGGTTCGCACCTTGGTGTCTGACATTGGGTGGAGTGCGGAGTTTGCGATCCCATTTCGAACACTCCGCTTTCCAGCACGCACGCAACAACTTTGGGGGGTCAATTTTCAGCGCAATCTTCCTCGGCGCAATGAAACAGCGTACTGGGCCTCTTTACCTCGCCAATACAACCTGTACCGGGTATCAATGGCCGGGCAACTTGAAGGTTTAGTTACACCGGCTGGCAATGCAAGAAATCTCCAGTTGACGCCGTATGTCGTTGGTGCCATGCGCAAGCGAGACGGTGTTCCAAGCAGGCGTACGGTTGTTACCGGGGATATGGGGCTGGACCTGAAATACAGCGTGACACCAGGTTTGACCTTGGACGCCACCTACAACACCGATTTTGCTCAAGTGGAGGTCGATGACCAGCAAGTCAACTTAGATCGGTTTAATTTGTTTTTCCCTGAGAAGCGGCCATTCTTTCTCGAGAATGCAGGGGCGTTTACCGTTTCAAATGAAGGAGCTGCGCGGCAACCAGACCTTGGCCAAACCGAACTCTTTTTTAGCCGTCGGATTGGCATCAGCGCGACGGGACAACAGACTCCAATCTTGGCTGGTTCGCGTCTATCTGGAAAAGTGACGGACAAGACCACAGTCGGGTTACTCAATATGCAGACGGAAGATCTCGACGGGATCGCGCCTGCTAATAATTTCACGGTCGCCCGTGCGAGGCGTGAACTCCCAAATCGATCGAGTGTTGGTGGTCTATTCGTCAATCGTATCGCAACAGGACGGCAAGCCCGCCCGGATGACTACAACCGCACTTATGCCGTGGATGGTCGTTGGGGGGTTGGTGACAATGCCATGGTGCAGGGATTTATTGGTCGGACCGAGACGCCTGGTCGCCGAGGACGCGATCATGCACTGAATGTGTCTGGTAATTACAGTTCTGAATCGTGGCGGCTGCTTACTGGCTATCAAGAGAATGGGGAAGATTTCAATCCAGAAGTCGGGTTCGTTCGCCGAACTGGAGGATTTAGAAAGTATGACCTCGGAATCAATAACACGTCACGACCAGACGGTTTCTTGAAGTTTCAAGAACTGACACCACACATGAGCTTTACGCGTTTTTGGAATTTTGACGGTGTCATGGAAACGTCCTTTCTTCATCTACATTTCATGGGAGAGTTTGAGGACAGTTCGTCAACTGGCGCGTGGTATGACGTGAAGAGCGAGCGAGTGTTTCGTACGTTTTCGATATCGGGAATACCGGTTGCACCAGGTCGGTATGATTTTAGTGAGACCAATTATTCATTTCGCTACAATCGCTCGGCTCCCATCAGCTTTGGTGTGAGCACCACAGCTGGCGGTTTGTTTGGCGGTGACATTGTGACGGTGCGCCCGTCTGTTCGGTTGCGTTATAACGAAACACTCAATCTGTCACTGAGTTACAGCCGCAATGATATTGACCTTCCTGCAGGCAGCACGATTACGAACCTGACGAGTGCGCGTATTGGGTACAACCTGTCGCCAAGGGTCTTTCTTCAAGGGTTGATACAGCACAATGACAGTGCTGGCTTGTGGTCTTCAAATTTGCGGTTCGGATGGCTTCGCGATGCGAATACGGGTTTGTTTTTCGTCTACAACGACATTGAGGGTATTAGCGATTATGTGCCGGTTGGCGCTGGTCGAAGTTTGATCCTGAAATTCAGCTATTTACTGAATGTGCTGAACTGAACGGTGCGCTACTCGCACGCGATCTGGCCTCTTATACCGCCCGTTCCGATGAAGAATTTGAGGAGTCGTTGCCGTAGGGTTCTCTATTTGACACTTGAGTGATTCGCTCACGAAGAAGACGGATGATTTCAGGGTATCGTCGTCGCAGGACGCGGCGACCGCGGGATGACAAGAGTGTCAGTCGATCGCGAAGAATACCCTCTGGGAAATTGAACAACATCCGCCACATTTGCCACTCGCGGTCGAGCTCCTGTTTGTCGAGGGTTACGTGCAGCCGGTTGGATAAGTAGAGCGTTTCCCAATGAAGCTGGCCATCAATGGCGGCGAACAAGAGAGAGCCAGGCAAACGAATACTCACGGATGCGTCTGGAGGTTCATTAGTGCTCGAATAGACCTTTCGGGCTTTGCAATCGATCACCCACCAGTCAGTGTTTGGTTCTGCCAGGAAAGCGATGTGAGTCGGAAGTTTCCGGCGCAGCAGCCAATTGCGAGAAATGATTCGTGTGAAATACGTAGCGAACCGCTCGAAGAGGTCTTTTGGCGGATGCGGTTCGTCCGTGACGACTCTCTCAATTTCCTCACGCCGTCTCTTGATTTCAGACGTGGCTTCGCGGTCGCGGGCATTCCAGTCAAATACGGGACCAGGTACCATCTTCCCCGTTTTGACAGAGAGACGATCGCCAGGGTTGAGAAGTACGCCGTTTACGTCAGGAAAGTTTTCCGTAATTGTTTCGATGGCAGTCTGAGGAGTTGGGATGTGTTGGGTCATCCATTGAGAGCCTGGTAGAAAGAACCCGTATTGCGTTGCAAATGGTATGGCGTATTGGGGTTTCAGAAGACCCATGGTTTTGGCAAAACTACTCAAAACCTCGGAGACGTTCTCGGCAAGAAGACCTTCACGATCCTGTCCTTGTACGTCATAACATACCGGATACGGGCTGGCGTAGCTGAAGGCTCCGAGCGCGACATCGGGGCGCGGATGATGATCGAGCCACTCTTCAAGCCATGATTCAGAGACCGGACAATCATTCAGGTTCAGAATCGTATCTTCGCCGTATCGCAGCCAGTAGGCACTATCGATTCGACCGTGTTGATAGTTTTCTACGACGACGCCACTGGGAAGAGCTAGCGTTTGACCGTGTTCTATCTCGATGACCTGTTTGAATTTCAATTCTCGAAGTGCGTCGGCCATCCATGGGTCGAGACCGTAGGGCACGATGGCAGTTGCTGATTTAGGAAGGCGCTGCAACGACGGTATGTGAAAGTGGTCATTGTGCACATGCGAAATCATTATGTAATCGATTGAACTCAGCGACTCTGGTGTTTCTGTGAGGGCAGGGAGGTGCCACCACCCGCCACCATTTGACGGTCCTATAAGCCACGGATCCATCAGTATCGCAGTGCCGCCTATGTCGACACGAATGCACGCATGACCAAGGTAGGTCAGTGTGGTCTGATGCTCATCTGCATTTGTGGCCATTAGTGACTTGGTCGTTTAGACCTTACTGATAGTCCGTGGACGCCAGAGAGAGTCGCACGACTGTTTCGTCATTGCGTACGACAACATGCTGGTTGGCAAATGCTGGATGTGCCCAGAGGACTGCACGATCTCTGTATCGACCAGAGATACCACCGCGTGTGCGAGTGGTCGGTCTCAGTAAATGTGTCCGGTCAATTTCTTCGTAGCCGTCTGGATTAAACCGAGCGAGGATTAATTCGCCACTATCGTTCACGACAAAGTAACGGTCACGATGACGCACGAAATATGCGGTTGCCCAGCGGTCCTGCTCGTTCATCTGGTCGCTTTCCCATAATCGTTCACCGTTTGTCGCATCAATACCTCGCAGTTCACCGTAACTTCCAATGCCGTAGAGGTGATCGCCGACAACAATAGGTGTTGAAATAATTGAGTGGAGCGAGTCTGTCTGGTCGGGTAACTCGCCGCGGTTTCGCCCTTTCCACAGCATGCGTGCGTCCGGTCGGTCTGGATTTAGTGCCAGCATCATCGTCCCATTGAAAAACTGGCTAACAGCTAGATACCGCCCGCTGCGGACTGGCGTGGTGATGGCCATGCCACCGCCAATGGTGAAGCCTTGGTTCCAGTAGATTTCTCCGGTTTTCGGATTGAGCGAAGTGATGGCAGTCGCGTGCCAGAGAATTAGCTGTCGCGCACCACCTGCGTCAATGATGATGGGTGCTGAGTAACCAGTTTCTGAGATGTTGTCCAAGGACCGCCAGACTTCGTCCCCGGTTACTTTGTTGAACGCGACGACCTTGGCATCTGGTTCACCACCTACCGCAGCAATTAAAAGGTTTTCTTCTACGATCGGTGCTTGCGATGTGCCCTGAACGGGAACTGTGGCGTCGTAGTCAGTTACGGTATCGACGCGCCACAAAAGGTCGCCGGTCTCGGTATCGAAACATGACAGCATTCCGGCAGCACCGAGGGTGTACACCCGGTGTTCATCGACCGTTGGGACCGCGCGCGGTCCGGTGGCAAATTTAAATTGCAGATTACGGTACGTTGCCGGCCACTCCTGTTGCCAGAGCACGGTTCCGGTTTCTTCATCGAAGACCACGAGTCGTTCATGGCCATCCATGGTTCGGCTTCCAGCTGTTTCTTGGTAATCGAGTATGAAGACACGTCCATCAGCGACGGCTGGCCCGGCAAACCCGCCACGCACCGGTGCACGCCACTTCACGGTGAGTCCGTCCTCCGGGAATCTTTCGACGACGCCAGTTTCATTCCAGATCGCGTCTCGATTGATGCCTCTCCATTGGGGCCAGTCTTCAGCTGACAGGTATGTCGTCGAACTGATGAGAACGAATCCGGCAGCGAGCGCGAGGCATCGGTGGATATTGATCGGCAGTCGTTTCATGTGTCCCTGCGCCTCATTGCAGCTCTAGGGTGATATTACGTTGCTGTTGTTGGATCGATAATTGATGCGACTTCGGAGATACGGTTGGCAGGAAACCCTCCGCGTTGCGCATGTTCTCGCACTAGGTCTTCGTTGGGTGCGATGTAAATGCAGTAGACCTTGTCTCCTGTGACGTAGCTGTGCACCCATTGGATGTCGGTGCCGAGTTGTTTCAAAACATCGCATGACTTATTGGCAATGCCAGATAATTGTTCTGTAGTGAGTTGCCCGGCTCCAGGGATTTCGCGTTCGATTACATATTTTGGCATCTGTTGAGTCTCCCGACATCTGGTGAAGGAGGAAATGTAGCGTGTCCCTCCTTCTGCGTGGTCTTACGCTGTCTTGTTGCTGACTGACAATGCACGCCTATTCTACTGAACGCTGAAGAGGAGGATGAAAAGCTTTGTCACGAATGGTGTCACTAAGGCCATTTTCTTTTTGAATTGTTCGAGCGTTGCTGTTCCGGCTGATGAAATGGCCGAAGTTTAAGACGATGGCCGTTGAGCTAATGGGACGTGCAAGTGGCTGAGTCCATCTTTAAATAAAAACTCATGGGCAATCCCGTTCATTTTCAGGGACAATGGGGAACTCTGTAGGAGGATTTATGACAAAACGTTCCCTCATGGCACTGGGCGTGCTGGTGCTCGTAGCGACCGAATTTTTGGCAGCGGCTCCGAAGCACCCACTTGATCATCTGACGGCAGCAGAGCACTGGACGGCCTACGAGATTCTGCGTGATTCTGGTCAGGCTGAGTCCGACATGGTCATTTTGTATGTCGGTCTACACGAGCCGCCGAAATCAGAGGTGCTGGCGTGGCGGCACGGTGAAGACTTTCGCCGGGAAGCCATTGTGCAGTTGTTGCAGAACAACCAGGGCTATGAAGCGATCCTCGACCTAGAGGCTGGCACCATCCTCGATTGGCGCGATACCCCTGGTCAAAGCTACATGCGGCATTCCGGCGACGACGAGATCGTGTCCAAGCTTCTTCTTAACGACGATGAGATGAAGGAGGCCTTCAAGCGTCGAGGTGTGACCGATTTCAGCCATATCGGCTGCTATGTCACTAACGATGGCTATTTTGACCAGCCTGAAGAGCGAGGTAATCGGGTTGTGCGTGCGAGTTGTAGCAACGGGCATGGGCGTTTTTCCAGTCAGTCGAGGCGATACGAGGGTCTGGTTGGGATCGTGAACCTGACGACTCAAACGGTTCTCCGAGTACTGGATTTAGACGTGATACCCCTTGCACCACAGCACGTCGCCTTTAGCGCGGATGCAATCGGTCCGACACGCGACATCAAAACACCGATTTCCGTGACGCAGTCTATGGGACCGTCGTTTGAGCTTGACGGACAGTCAGTGAGTTGGCAGAACTGGCGCTTTCATTTTCGTGTTGATCCTCGCCGTGGCTTGGTCCTGTCACTTGTTCGATGGATGGATGACCGCGAGGAGCGGATGGTGATGTATCAAGCATCCATGTCTGAACTGTACGTGCCGTACTCCAGTCCGCAGGAGCCATGGGTTTATCAGTCTTTCTTTGATTTGGGTAGTTTTTCCAACGTTTTTGGTGGTATCGCGACACCACTTGAACGAGGGACTGATTGCCCTGACCATGCCACGTTTTTTGATGCGGTCAACGTGGCCGAGTCTGGGAGACCGACCAATCTGACGCGGGCAGCGTGTTTGTTTGAGCGCGTCTCGGGAGACCCAGCGTGGCGCCACATGGACGGTGATGGTGTGATCGAGTCGCGTGCCAGACGCGACCTGGTACTAAGGATGTTCATTACGGCTGGTAATTACGATTACCTACTCGACTATGTCTTCCTGCAGAACGGGTCACTGCAAGTACGTATTGGGGCGTCAGGGATCGATCAAATGCGGACCGTTAAGGCCGCGAATGCGACGGAAGCGCGAAGAATGTCACCCGATGAAGAGTTGTACGGGCGGTTTATCGCACCTCATCTGGTGGGGGTTAACCATAGTCATTTCTTTTCATTTCGACTCGATCTAGATGTTGACGGTACCTCGAATGCATTGGCAGTTGACCGGTTAGCAACCACGCGGCTGCCGGATGGAAGTCCGAGAACGAGTCTGTGGAATTTTCACACAGACGTGCTCAAGAATGAACTGGAAGCCAAACGCCAAACGACAATTGATAAACCAGAGTTTTGGCGCATTATTAATCCTGAGACGCCAGGGCCATACGGTGATCCAGTGGGGTATCAGATTACGGGTGGCAACCAGGCGACCACATTGTTAGCGGATGATGATTTCGTACGTCGTCGTGCTGGTTTTACTGAACAGACATTATGGGTTACGCCGTTTAATCCAGATGAGATGTTTGCCGCAGGGGCCTACCCCACAGTTCATGCAGCGGACCAAGGTCTGCCGACATGGACCAAGAAGAATCGTTCCATTGATGATGAAGACATCGTGGCGTGGTATACCGTGGGTTTCCACCATATCCCTCGACCTGAGGATTTTCCCGTGATGCCGGTATCGTGGCATAGCTTTGAACTGCGCCCGGTTGGCTTCTTTGAGAGGAATCCGGCACTGGATATTCCGAAGGCACCCTAGCGAACGGTGTATTCCGTTGATGTCCTTCGTTCGGTTTGAGGTCTTATCAAAAAGCGTGATGGTCGGGAGTAGTGCCTAATGCCGAATGCGGTTGTTCTATTAAGTGGTGGACTTGATTCGACAACAACGCTCGCGATTGCTTTAGAGCAAGGTTTTACGCCGCACGCGCTGACGTTTCATTACGGGCAACGCCATTGTCATGAGATTGCAGCTGCGAAAAAGATCGCAGCTCAATACGGTGTTGGACAGCACCATGTTTTTGAGCTCAGTCTCGATCTATTTGGTGGGTCAGCACTAACCTCTGAACTGGAAGTGCCAAAACATCGTTCGGCTAAGGCTATTGGCACCGGCATTCCCGTTACCTATGTGCCAGCTCGTAATACGGTGTTTCTGTCGATAGCGCTGGCGTGGGCTGAAGTGATTCCGGCCTACGATATTTTTATTGGTGTGAATGCTCGCGATTACAGCGGGTATCCTGACTGTCGCCCCGAGTACATTCAATCGTTTCAAATAATGGCGAACCTTGCGACAAAGACTGGCGTCGAAAATGACAGTCCATTTCAGGTGCACACACCGTTGATCGATTTAGGGAAAGAAGAGATCATTCGGCGTGGACTCGAACTGGGTGTTGATTACGGTCTTACAACTACCTGCTACGATCCATCGCCATCAGGTCATGCTTGTGGTACATGCGATGCGTGTCTACTTCGGCTGCAAGGGTTTGCAGCCAACGGTCTTGTTGACCCTGCGACCTATGTGACCTAAACCGTAAAGATTGTTCATGGGTTATACGATTAAAGAAATCTATTACACCCTGCAGGGCGAAGGGGCGAATACTGGCCGACCGGCTGTGTTTTGTCGTTTTAGTGGGTGCAATTTGTGGTCGGGCTACGAAGCAGACCGCAGCTCGGCGGTCTGCCAGTTTTGCGATACTGATTTTGTCGGAACCGATGGGTCCGGTGGTGGCATATATACAGACGCAAAGGCGGTGGCACATGCAGTGTCTGGCACATGGTCCTCTAATGGTTCTGACCGCACATCACGATTGGTCGTCTGCACCGGCGGCGAGCCGTTATTGCAACTGGATAGTCAGCTCGTGGATGCTCTCCATGCTCAAGGCTTTATGGTTGCGATCGAAACGAACGGCACGCAAGCGGCTCCGCCGGGCATTGACTGGATCTGTATGAGTCCGAAGGCAGGAACGGACCTGTTGCTTCGATCTGGAAATGAATTGAAGCTGGTGTTTCCACAGCCAGGTGCGGAACCAGATAGTTTCTACGACCTCAATTTTGAGCATTTCTTTTTGCAGCCGATGGATGGCCCCAATCTACAGGCTCATACCGAACAGGCTGTTCGGTATTGTCTAGAGCATCCGAAATGGAAGGTAAGTCTGCAGACCCACAAGCTACTTGGGCTTCGCTGACGTAGGTATGCGGTATTCTTCCGCCTACAAGATTTCATCAAGATCGTATGATTGTGGCTCTGCTAAATGTGGATTTTGTAGGTCTTCATCTGACGGTTTTAGACTTGACCTAGAGGTTCAAAGCGGGCATTCTCATCACGGAAATATTCGGGTTTTGTTTTTGAAGGAGTAGGCCATGATGCGTTCGAAAGTAAACACCATAATTACTCATCTGACCCGGCACATTGTCGCGGTAATCTGCGTGTCGGTTCTGGCGAGCCTGAGTTTGCGGGCAGAGGTTCCCGGCACGGGAAAGCTATCCGGGACGGTAACCGCATCGCAAGCGTTTACAGCGGCGCAGGTGTACATCCGGAACGTCGATCTTGGTATCGTCTACATGGTTTACACGAACCAGGGACGTTACCGCGCGGTTGCCCTCTTCCCAGGGAACTACGAGGTGAGTGTCAGCACGAAGCACCTTGAGTCGGACGCTCAGACGGTGACTATCACCGCGGGCGAGACGGCCGAGGTGAATCTCTCTCTGAGCCCGCTCTCAGGTGACGTGCCACAGCTCGTCATCCCGGCCGGCCGGACGGCGATGGAGAGTGGTGCGTCAGGGGTATTTGAATATGCCAACTATGACGAGATCTATCCGCCTGGACCGGGCAGGGAAGTGGCCGAGCAGGTCTGCATGGTCTGCCACGGCGAGAACTTCTTCCCGACGCGACCTGGCACCGAGCGGCAGTGGATGTCATGGATCGACCACATGGTCGGCAGCACGCTTGGCGAGCAGGATCCGACCCGCTATGGCCAGGGGCTGCTCTCTTTCCGCTCCTCGACGTTCCGCTTTGGGCGTGAGGACCGCGACGCGCTACTGGAGTACGTCGTCAAGAACTTCGGTCCCGACAGCAAGCGCCGCCGCGTCGCGATTGAGAAGCAGACACCGATCGACGAGGAAGCACTCGGGAAGGCGATGTATATCGAGTACTACCTCGCCGTCGACGGCCCGGACGAAGGGGTGAATGCTGAGCCTTGGGCGCGCGATCGCGTCGGACGTTATGGGCAGGACCCACGGTTCGATGCCGAAGGGAACGTCTGGCTTGTCGATCGTGGCATACCGCACCGCCTGGTCAAACTCGATCCCCGCACGAACGAACAGCGAGAGTGGCTCTACCCCGACCCGCGCAACGGCAACCACGAAATCTTGATCGACCCGTCTGGCATGATCTGGCTGCCGGAGCATCGTGGTCGACAAAACACCACCGAGAAGCGGCTTCTCGGATTTAATTCGAAGACCGAGGAATGGACCCAGCAGATCTCGATGGATCCGGAAAACGTGGTCCGCAATCCAACGAAGTTCTTGCAGTCGTTGGCGATGGACTCGAAGGGGAACATCTACGTCGGCTGGATTATGGGCGGCGCGCTGAGCAAGTGGGACCGGGCAACCGGTGAGGTTTCGGTGTTCCGAATTCCGACCCCACACGCGATCCCCTACGGCGTGGTCGCTGACAAGAACGACAACATCTGGATTGCGCTCTGGAGCGGTGGAAAGATTGTCAAGTTCGACACATCGAACAATTCTTGGACTGAGTACACGACGACCACCTATCCGGCGCATACGCGGCGGCTCAATGTCGACAAGGACAACAACATCTGGTGGGGGATCTACTCGGCCGGTAAGCGGGACGGCAAGCTTGTGAAACTCGACCAGTCGACCGGCAAGATGACCGAGTGGACAATCCCGCAGCAGAACGCCGAGCCGTATGACGTCGCGCCAGATCCTGAGGGCAACATCTGGGCACCAGATGTTGGCCAGCGGACCGACGGTGAGTACGGCGCCACGCTCTGGCGGTTCAATCCGAAGACCGAGGAGTTCACGTTCTATCCGAAACCGCAGCGCCATGCCGATTCACCGAAGATTCAGGTGACGCGTGATGGTGCCGTCTGGTACTCGCCCCGTGGAAGTCGAGAAGCCCCAGCGTTTGGAGTGCTCTATCCAGACATGGATAAGATCGACGACCTCGGCGCCTATTACGAGTACGGACCGCCAGGGTATCCGTTCGAAGTTCCGTCGGTTGCGATGCCGGGGAATGAAGAGTAACGCGTTTCAGAAATTGCTTGGTGGGGGGCGGCGAGAATGTAAAAGTCTCGTCGTCTACCCGTATCGCTGTATGGCGATACGGTCGGGTCTAGGGAAACATTGACTATTGAAGCTACGAGCGGCGAATTGTTGCTTGGAGCGTGTATTGGTAGTCGGGGTAGCCGCAACAACAAGAGTTACAGCATGAAGAAGATTGTTCCACTGTTAATGTTGCTGTTCGTTTGTCACGGTGTGGGGTCGGCTCAGACGATGCAGGAACTCATCGATGACAAAACGAGTACAGAGCACGTGCTTACCCAGAGCATGGGATATGACCGGCAGAGCTACAGTCCGCTCGACCAGATTAATCGAACCACAATAAAGAGATTAGTACCCATTTGGAACGCCAGTCTGATGAATGACTTCGGCGAACTCGCCGCGCCTACCGTCTATCAGGGCGTTATGTATGTCATCAATGGCAAATGGACATTTGCGATCGATATTGAAACAGGTCGGCAGATTTGGCGTACGCCGGTGCAACTCGAATCAGAGGCGACGCGCACACCATTCAACAGGGGTGCTGCAACCATCTATGACGGCAAGCTGTTTCGCGTAACTGTCGATAATCACGTGCTCGCGCTCGACATGAAGACCGGCGAAGAAATCTGGAATCAAAAATTTGCTGAAGCCGCGGAGGGCTACTACGCGACGGGCGCACCCATCGTAGCCGACGGTGTTGTGATTTCTGGTATGGCAGGTGGCGAATCGACGACGAGAGGATTTCTTGATGGTTGGGCGCCGGACACAGGAGAACATTTGTGGCGCCGGTACACCATTCCTGAACCAGGTGAACCTGGTTCTGAAACATGGCCGGTGGATGGTGAGGCCTGGAAGTATGGTGGTGCGCCGACCTGGCGTTCCGGCTCGTACGACCCAGAGCTAGACCTGGTCTACTGGGGGACTGGCAATGCGGAGCCATACGATCCCAGGCCCCGGGGAGAGTTAGACAGTTTGTATTCATCCAGCGTTCTGGCTATTCGACCTCGGACCGGCGAAATTGCTTGCTTTTATCAGTACACACCTAACGATGTTTATGACGTGGATGGTGCTGATGAACACGTACTTGCAGATATGGAAATCGATGGACGGTCACGCAAGGTGATGATTCAAGCGAACAAGAACGGATTTCTGTATGTGCTCGACCGTACGAATTGCGAACTGATTGCGGCCAATCCCTATGTGGAAGTGAATTGGGCGACTCATATTGATCTTGAGACCGGTCGCCCGGTGTTAACTGACCTGTATGAGCAATTTCTAGCTGGCGAAGAGGTGCAAATTTGGCCATCGCGTGGTTCGAATGCCGTGCCAATTGCATTTAATCCAAATACGGGACTGGTCTACACGAGTGCGTGGCACGTGCCACGTATTCAGAAGATCGCGCCGACCGAATTTGTTATTGGGAGAGGGTCGACTGGCGTGGCGGCCAGAATTCCTGCAGTCGAGCCAGGGGACTTACTCGGTCATTTCCTAGCAATCAATCCGCTGACTGGCGAGAAGCAGTGGGAGAAGCCACTGGTCGACTTTCCGAGTTCTGCCGGTATGCTCGCGACTGGTGGAGGCGTAGTCTTTAGCGGTAAATTGACCGGAGAATTTGTCGCACTGGATGATGTCACAGGCGAAACGCTTTGGGAGTTTAAGACCGGTTCGAGTGTCAATTCCACGGCGATCACCTACAGCCACAACGGTCAACAATATGTAACGGTGGCGTCTGGGCTTGGTGGCAGTCTGGCTAACCGCTATGCCCGCGGAATGATCCCAACCGGTGGTTCCGTGTGGACATTTGCATTGATGCCTGAATAGTGCAACCAAGTGGCAAAATGTTAAACAAGGTGGCGAAGACAGCCGCTTCGATAATCATCCTCTACCACCCTGGTTAAACGTTACGACCACGCTCGGTATCGCAGGACGTGTTGAACATAGAACTTGACTACGGTCAGGTTGCTTCACTCCAGGCAAGCGCTTCGCCATCAATGTAGAACTACGCGAGTTATCTTGAGTTGTATGCGCGATTCGTGTGACTACAGCGTTGAGGCGAATTAGACTCATGTAGCGGTTCATGACTGCAAAATTGAGTGAGGTACTTAGAATATGTGTCGATGGATGCCGCAGGCTCATGGCGGTATGGCCGCTGCTGCTCGCGCTCGTTGCGCTGTGCCTGATGACAACTTCTCCAGTCATCGACGATTTAAACACCTTACTCAGTAGAAACTTCATACGGCATTATCTAATTCCGAGTTTTCAGCCGGAGCCTTTTTCGATTGAACGCATCATTCCATATTTCAGCACATGGCCGTTTTATCTTGTCGGCTGGTCGTTTCTACTTGGAGGGATACTCCAAGCACTGATGGATCGGCGAACATCTTGGAAGTTTCTGGCCTTGACATCTTGCCCGCGCTATTTCTGGCGTTTGGTTCGTCTCCTATTCATGGAAGTGTTTGTGACGGGCTTTCTTCTCTTCAGCGCACTTGGTCTCGCAACCGTTTTGTTATCCGGTTCCATTTTGGCGCGGCTGCCCGTATACCTATTCCTGACTGCTATTTTGATGGGTGGGGCAAACATCGTGTTCACGTATGCCGTTATTCGTACAGTTACAGAGGATCGGCGGAGCATGATTGGGTCAATGGTCGCCGCTGTTCGCTTCGTGAAACGCCGAATAGGTTCGGTTGTGTTGCTGTCGCTGTTCAACGTTGGCATGTTTGTTAGCGGAGTCGCTGTCTCAATTTTGGTGGTTCGTCCAGAGACTATTAATGATGTGCCGGTGTTTTTTTCGCTTCTGTTCGTCGCACGACTTATTGCCGTACTCACGACCTATGCAGTAGCAGTGTCGTATTTTGATGAGCAATTGGTGCAACCGCGACACCATTCCGTCGCCGTATGAGCGTTTCTAGGGAGCAGGCACCGAGACGCTAAATGGGATACGGACGAAGACCGAGAGCCTGAGTGTTCAGGCGAGACTCCTTACCTTAGTGGACAACAGATTTGCTGAAAGCGAGCGCCGGCATCATCGACGTATGATTAAGGCTATGGCGAAGGTACAGATTTTCCACAACAAGTATTGAAACTCATCGGTCAATGCCGTGCGCATTGCTGAGGAATTAGGTGTGGAGTTCGAAGAGGTGAACTACATCAAGTCGCCCCCAGATGCGGAGGCATTACGTGCGATTATCGCCAAGCTTGAAGACCCTCCCACCGCGCTCGTCCGGCGAGACTCCAAGTTCAAGAAACTGGAACTCGGGGAGGACGATGTGGCGACCGAGGATCAGGTTGTCGATATTTTGGTAAAGCATAAGCAGTTATTGCAACGCCCGCTGATCGTGACCAAGGACACTGCCATTATTGGTCGACCCAAAAATCGAGTGCGAGAACTCCTGAGATAGACCTTTGAAAGATGCATTTTCGAAAGACGATACTGTTCGCATTCTGTTACATGTCTGCTGCAGAGTTCTGCTAGCATAAGAAAAAGGGCCGATTTCTTTGAGCCAAATTCGCACTGCTATTTGTCTGCTTGTTGTTGTGGTCTCGGCCGTTGTGTTGCCAATAACACACGGAGTGCATGAGACTGTCGACCACGACTGTACTCTCTGTCAGCTGCGGCACTCTACGATCGGTATTGTTTCCGACGGTCCAGCGGTTGTTGACCGCTTCGAATCAGCGACGCGGTCACAGCAGTGTGTTGTTGGTCCGTTCACCTCTCATCACCAACTGCCCGCGGGTTCCCGAGCTCCACCGGCCTAGTTCATTTCCTTCGTTTTCGTTAATTGAAATTGAGCAACGACTGACCTCTCCTGTTTTGGAGTAGGTGCGAAGTCTATCGATGCCAGTCGTTTTGTTGGTACTAGGGAGTGTTCCAGTGTTTTTGATTAGAGTACGTCTGGTTGATTTAGTTGTTACAGCGTTGGTTTCGTTGTGGTTGTCGTCGTCAGTATTCGCTCAGGATAACGACGGTCAAATTCAAGGAACGGTAATATTTGCTGATGGTGGCGAACGGATACACGGCGCGACTGTCCTCGTAATTGGGGTTGATCGTGTCGAGTTGACCGATGAAAATGGGGAGTTTGTGTTCCAGGACATTCCGGCTGGGATCTATGCGATTCTGGCACAACGTGAACATTTAACTGCCGAGCGACAAACGATTGTGGTTGAGCCTGGGCAAGTGGTAGTCCTGGATTTGTTTCTTGGTTTGTCGACCGTCCATGAAGACATCACTGTGACGACGACGGCATCAGGGGGGCAGACAACCACGTTTGAAGCATTTAATGCGACGGATACAATCGATTCATTTGATTTAGCCACGAATCCAGGTGGCACGCTGGCCGAAGCAATTGACAATTTACCGGGCGTCGCAATGCGTGGTTTCGGACCTGGGTCATCGCGACCGATGATTCGGGGGTTCGACGGTGACAGAGTGCTGGTCATGGAAGATGGAGTTAGCGTTGGGGACTTATCGAGTTCTTCGGCTGAACACGGAGTGGGCACCGACCCAAATGGTCTTGACCGCATTGAAATTGTGAGAGGGCCGGCAACGTTGCTATATGGGTCGAGTGCGGTTGGCGGGGTAGTCAATGCGATCACACCGAGTGAAGCATTTCGGAATGCGGGGGTCTCCGGTACTAGAGGTCAAGTCATGGCAGACGGTGGCACTGCTAATGATCAGGCGGGAACGTTCGCGAATATGGTGTATGGCAATGGTCCTATCCAGTTTTGGACTGGTGGTGGGATGCGGAAGACCGGTGACTACGTGACGCCGACCGGGACGGTTAAGAATTCCGCAACAGAGTTATCAAGTGGGCGGGCTGGGTTCGGGTACGCCGGAGAACAACTATTTTTCTCTGGAGGGGTCACGTTTGAGGACGCACGTTTCGGTGTGCCAGAGGCCGGGGAGTTTCACCAACATGGTGCTGAAGAACACCATGAAGCAGACGTCGACGGACATGATGACGAGCGCGAACTGTTGGTTGACATTGACAGCATCCGCCGTGTTGGCCGTTTTGATATTGGAATGCGCAATGTCGATAACGCACTGATTGAATCAGTCAGAGTGGTTACGAATATCGTTGATTATCGACATAATGAACTTGAGCTTGAAGAAGGCGTCGAAGGTATTGCGACCGCATTTGATAATCGGTCGTATACGGTCCGTGCTGATGTGACACAACAGTCGATTGGTCCTATGGATGGACGATTTGGTGTCTGGGCGAAATTAAGAGAGTTTAAGAGTTCCGGTGAGGAGGCGCTTGCACCGGCGACCGATCAGGTGTCGGCTGCAACTTTTGTGTATGAGGAGCTGGACTTCGGAAGATTTCAAGTGCAATTCGGTGGGCGTCTGGAGCGAACCGATTATAGAGTCGGCAAACGAGTTGGTCATGAGGATCATGAGCACGGGGATGTTGGTGAAGCAGGGCACGCCGATGAGAGAGAGCCGCCGATTGCCCGGGATCGTGAATTCTTAGGCGGGTCCGCGTCCATCGGGTTTCGGCGCGAACTGACAGCTCGAACAGTGGCTGTTGCTAATGTGACGAGGTCCCACCGAGCTCCGGCATTGGAGGAGCTCTACAACTTCGGCGCGCATATAGGAAATCTCACGTATGAAATTGGCAACTCGAGTTTGAATCCTGAGTCGACCGTTGGCCTCGACCTTAGTCTGAGACACCTTTCGACCAGAGTGCGAGGTGATATCAACGTGTATCGCTACGATATCGAGGACTTTGTGTTTTTCGATGTTGAAAACGAAGTACTCAGTGGTCTTCCAGTCGCCAAGTTCATGCAAGGTGATGGGCGTTTTGTCGGTGTTGATGGCAAGGTCAGTCTACAGTTGTGGTCACGGGTCTGGGCGAATGTCGGTGTTGGACTCGTGAACGCACAGCTTGCCTCGACGGGAGAGTCATTGCCCCGTATTCCACCGTTAAGAGGGCAACTGAGTGTGGATGTTCCGTATGCGAACTTTACATTTAGCCCTGAGGTGATCATTGCGGCACAACAGAAAAACGTATTTCGAAACGAAACCGCGACGAACGGTTATTCCGTTACCAATCTCAAAGTGTCCTATATTCTGCCAACGGTGCATATGGCGCATATTGTCAGTGCGACGGCGTACAATTTGACGAATGCACTCTATCGGCACCACACGTCAGTCATTAAGGATTTTGTTCCTCAGATTGGTCGTGGTGTGAGAGTAAGTTATTCGGTTCGTTTTTTCTAGAAGAACGTAGTAAGGACGTCAACGTTTTTAAAACTGAATACGCACGCCGCCGTTAATTACTCGTCCCTCAAGTGGTGCCCATGCGTCAACAGTCCATCGGCCGTCGACGGCCCGGTCTGTTCGCAGGATCGGGTCCCACCGGGTTTGACGCACTCCCGTGAGGTTTTCACCGTTGATGAAAAGTCGCAGTGGCCCGATGCGTTTCTCGGCCAATATGCCAACGACGACGTACGGTTTACTAACGTCACGGTACGGATTGGCTTCGAGTCGTTGGCGACCGGTGTAGTAGACCTCTATGCCGAGTCGGCCATCTTCGTTTTCTGCCATACCGACAAGACCAAAATTATGGCGGGGCGTGTGCGCTACGTCATAGCGAATTCCGTCGACCGATTCGCGTGCCTGCACATAGGTGTAACTGGTCGTGATGGCAAAGGGGGCCTGTCTAAATGTCCCGAGAAGTTCCACTCCTCTATTGGTGGTCGGTTCCAGAAGGTTGCGCAACGTGTACGTCGACCGTTCGACATGCACTGGATTGGCGATGTGCGATCGGAACAACATTGTCGTCAGCGCGAACCGACCGAGCGTGCGTGTGATGTCGATCGATGCGCTACGACCACGTTCCGCGCGTAAGGGACCATCGAGAATAAGTCGTGTCAGGCCTGCAACTTCTGTTTCCTCGGTGAGCGGTGTCGTTCCGGAAAATCCGGTTCCGGCTGATAGTCGCGTAGCCCAATTGCCAGATCGAAACAGTGACGACACGCGGGGACTGAGAAACCATCCGTACTCGCTGTGGTGGTCCAGTCGTCCACTCAGTGAGAGTGCTAACCACGATCGGACATCAATATCGTCTTGAATAAATACACCCGGTGTTGTGTGTGCATAGGAGAACTGTGGCAGATCTGTTGCGATGTAACCGTCTTGTTCGACGGCCACACCACTGACCCAGGTATGACGACCAGTCGAACGACGCAGTGTGACTTCGGCGAAGCCGGTATCGTGGCGGTCTTGCTCACGAACGTCGCCGAACAGATGGTCGTGCACCTGTCTTGCCATGGTGCCACGTGCCGTTACGATGGTTCGCCCACGTACCGTCTGCCACAGTGCTCCAACATCAAACCGTCTCGTGTCGAGTGATTCACGATACGACGACATAGGTCCAGGGAGGGTCACATTCGGTTGCGCACCACCGGATCGGTTTTCGACGGTTGTTCCAATTGTGACAAACAACGACTGTCCTTCGTCGTCGTTCCAATAAAAGCGTGGTCTCGCGACGGCTCGTTCGTAGTGCGCTAAGTCGGCCCACCCGTCACCGTCGCTGTCCGTTTGATTTTGTCGATGACCGCCACCCAGGAAAGTCACTCCCCACGATTTAGATAATGGAGAGGACAACCACAACACGCCGTCGGTCGCGCCTTCCGTAGACTGGTTAATGAGGAACTCTCGTTCAGGTTCTGCTCCGGGTCGCCTCGACAACAGATTGACGACACCTCCCATTGCACCTGCTCCATACAAGGCAGACGCGACTCCCTTGATAACCTCAACTTGGTTGAGGTCCATCGGCGGAATCTGGAGGAGTCCGAGACCGCTGGGTTGGTTGCCGTAGAGCGGCAGTCCGTCTGAGAGAAAACGCGTGTGGCGACCTTGCATGCCTTGAATTCGAATGCTCGCCGCACCGAGAGATGGAGATGTTGTCTGAACTCTCATTCCACCCATTTCGTTGAGCATCATGACGATGTCACCAGGCGTCATAAGCATCTTCTCTTCGATCTCTTCTCGGTTTAAAACTTCCACTCGTAATGGTTGATCTTCGATACGCCGATTGGTGCGGGTGCTGGCGACCACCGTCACTTCCTCTTCAAGAGATGGTTGTTCGACAAGGTTGATGCGGAGGACGTGTTCATCACTATCGGAAACCTCGACGGAGGCGGTGACTGCAAGGTATCCCTCTGCAATAACCGTGACTTGTGTCGTTCCGAAAGGCACACGAATGGTCACACGACCTTTGTCGTCGGTTGACGTTGTCGTACCATGCGCGACGACGTCAGCGCCTGCTACCGGGTCGTTCGTTGTGAATACTTCGACACGAATATGTCCGAGCTCCTGTGCAGCGAGTCCACACACGAGTCCGGCGGTGAGCGATAGAACGACCATAGTTCGATTCAACACGGATAGAGCATCCTGGCCGACAGTATTTTAGATTGTGGTCGCCGTCCGAAAAGTACAGTGTGATTACTGCCGAGCTGTCTGGTGGGTGTTGTAGAGAGAAAATCCGGTGGTATGGAGTTCCATATCAATTTTAAGCTGTTCATCGACTCTTAGGAATTGGACTGTTTCGCTGAATGCTGGCCAGTCCGTCAGCCCCTCACGATTCGGATCACCAGTTGCTGCGAACTGAGTCCAGTGGTCCATCATTGTATCTGGCCGCCGGTCACCGTTACTGGGAGACCGGAAGCGAGCACCGCAATAGGCGACGGTATTTCAGGCGCTGGCGTCGCACAGGCTGTTGTTACAGTAAGTGCAATAACGCAAGACCATGATGGAAATCGAACTTTCACGTGAGTTTGCTTTCTAAGGACAGTTCAATTGGTTTACAGAGACGAAAGAGGGCATTAATTATAAAGTCATCTAATTGTGGTTTGTCACGTTAGAACAATGAACCAAAGTCAGGGCGTACACTAGATACCACTATCAGTTATCGGGTCATACCCCGGCAAGACTAACTTGCCACGGTAAATGACCTGCTCCCGTAACCGGACAGAAGGACGATCAATGACAAATGATGCTCATGCGAGACCATCTGGTGATGCGCCGGAACCATTGTACGACGTGAATGTTCCGACGCCCACGCATGCTGAACGAGCGCGGACTCTAGTGTCTCAGATAACAACCGGAACCTTGTGCACACTCGCAGCGGAACCGAAGGGGTACCCGTATGGGTCATTTGTCACCGTGGCGTTTGATAACGGGGCTCCAGTATTTCTTGTCAGCACGATGGCTGAGCATACTCGGAATTTACAGCAAGACTCTCGGGCGTCACTTCTGGTTGCCGAAGGGGGATCCGATGATCCTCTGGCTAACGGTCGAGTGACGTTGCTTGGTCTGTGTACGCAGGTTGAAGGAGATAGCTCCAGTGCACGGTCCTCATTTTTGGCTACGCACAAGAACGCTGCGTACTATGCCGACTTTAAAGATTTTTCGTTCTGGCAGTTAGATGTAGAAACAATTCGCTACATCGGTGGGTACGGGAGGATGTCTTGGGTTGACGCTGCCGACTGGTACGCTGCTTCACCAGATCCACTTGCGACTACCGCTTCTGACGTCGTCGCGCACATGAACGAGGATCATGCTGATGCGATGGTGTTGTACTGCAAAGCATTCTCAAAGGCAACGGAGATCGCAGCTGCCACTATGACCGGGGTAGACCGGTATGGTTTTGAAATGTCTGCTGTTACTTCAGAGGGACCGCGACCGGTTCGACTGGCATTTGCTGGTGCGGTCAGCACACCTGAGGAAGTGAGAGTAGCTCTCATTGCGATGTTGAAGGAAGCTCGATCTAAACTCGGTTAAATTGCTCAGTCAAAATGGATTCTGAGCTATCGAGTGTGGTCGTTGGAAGTTTTTTCTATATTCGCGACGATTTTATACAGTGGTGTGCTAACACTCGTGATTGTGAAGATCCTGGATGCGACAATGGGCCTGCGCGTGTCTCCGGAAGAGGAGTCAGACGGATTGGATATTGCCCTGCATAATGAGCGAGGCTTTTCTCTTTCGAAGGAATTCAAAAGATGTTGACATTAAAGTGGTTTCACTCGGTCGGGAACATATCGCTTGTTTCCGTTCTCGGACTGTTTCTGGTTTTGTCTGCGCCCGTCCTCGGTCAGCAGTCGAGTACCTCTGCGAGCAAAGAGTATTTCGTTTCTGTTGACGCTGAACCGAACGGCGATGGAAGTCGTCAGCACCCGTTTCTTTTGCTTTCACAGGTGGAATCAGTATCGACCGCTGGCGACACGATTTACTTGCTATCCGGCGAGAGTGGGAAGGTTCTTGACGGTGGCATCGCTCTCAAGGTGCGGCAAAGACTGATTGGTCTTGGAGCGGACGGGAGAATTTCCGAGAACACAACTGGCCGAGTGAAGTTGACCAATACCGCCGATCTTCCGGGCGGTGTTATGGTCCAGTTGTCCGAGCAGAATGAGGTGGCGGGAATTCATTTTATGAATATGGGCAATGCCGCTATTTCTGGTGCCGGGACGAACTATTCTGGAACCTACATTCACCACACGACATTTTCGGGTAATGCGGAGACGCATGTCGAAGACGACTATCTCAGTACCGAGGGCAAAGGACTCGTGTATGCGATCAGTCTTGAGGCGACCTCAGGAGAACTCGATGGGATCAGAATAGAAGACAGTACCTTTTCTGACGGTGAGGATTTGGGGGCGATTAGGGTATTTCATTCAGGCGAGAGTCGCGGGAATTACCGGTTTCAACGAAATGACTTTTCTGATCTCGGCGGGCGTCCCTATTTCGTGCGTACCCAGGATCGCAGTTACGTTGAGACTGTCATTCTGGACTCAACAGCTGACAATATTGGTCGAGGTGAGAGAAATTCGGACAGTATTATCCCTTACCTAATGGGTGCGTCTGAGCAGATTATGCTCATTCGGAACTACCGTTTTCAAAATACGAAACAGGAAGGTAATGGGTCCAACACGGGAATTGAGGCCTATATTTTTGGTGAGCCACGGCCAGACGAGGCGAACTGGTGTAATGGCTGTACGTTAACACTCAAGATATTCGATAGCGTGATCGAAAATGCCGTGACCGATCCCATTCAGTTCTCAAATTCAGGTAGGAACTCCGATCTGTTTTATGAAATTAGAAACACGAGAATTATTGGTGGTGATCCGCAACAGGGGGACGGCGGCATCTCGCTGAACTTACAGAGTGTTCCGGCGAGTGGCGGGCGTACAAAACTGTTGGTGGAGCACAGCGACATTATTTCGACGACGGGCTACGGTTTCTCACTGAACGATCGTGGTGGGGAAGGCGGGCATGTAGTTGTAGTCGACCTTGGAGGCGGCGTACTCGGCAGTCTCGGAAGAAACCGATTTATCGGGAATGAAAAGGGTGCGATGCGGGTGCCTCAGAGCCGGATCACCGCGGCAAACAACTGGTGGGATGGTGGTAAGCCCACAATTTATGATGGTGAGGATCGGCCGGCTGATGATAGAAATGTGTTGGTTGAACCTGTATTAAGTGAAGATCCTCGCTAGAGGAGAATTGACTGAAATGGTTTAGCCGGTCATGGCTGACTACGGAGGTCGAAGAGTGGTTCCGCGGTCGTCATCGTTGACTGGTGTTGCGCGACAGCCTCCAGTACCTCTGCTAAAACGTCCGGCTGAGACTCGGAGACATCATACTGTTCGCCTGGGTCCACATTGAGATTGAACAGGAGCGGCGGGTCGTGTTCTGTTCGAGGCGGCCCGAGCGTGTAGCGCCCTTCGGTCACGAAGTGCACCTTGTGCGCATCGAGACGAAATGCGAAAAGCTCACCCATCCGGTAGTAGGCCATTGTGCGGCGCGGGCTCGACCCGTTTCCAAAGAGAACGGGACTGAGATCAATACCGTCGATTGGCCGATCGGCTGGCACAGTGCCACCGGCGATCGCTAAGACCGTGGTGAAGAGGTCCATGCTTGACCCGATATCTGGGATCACATCCGGAACTATTCTGTTGGGCCACCAGAAGATTCCGGGGACGCGCATGCCCCCTTCGAACGTTGTTCCTTTTCCGTCGCGCAAGAGACCCGCCGACCCGCCGTGCGTCTCGAATCGGGTCCATGGCCCATTGTCGCTGGTAAAGACGATAAGCGTATTTTCTTCGAGACCGGCGGTTTTGATCGTCTCAACGATCTGTTTCACGCTCCAATCAAGTTCCTCTATGACGTCACCGTAAATTCCCGCTGCGCTGTGGTCGCGATACGCGTCGGAGACAAACAGTGGTGTATGGGGCATCGAATGCGGCACGTAGAGAAAGAATGACTGGTCCTGGTGGTCACGGATGAAGCGCACGGCCTCTTCGGTGTACCGTCGGGTGATTGTTGATTGTTGCGCCGGACGCTCGATCACTGTTTCGTTTCGCATGAGTGGCACGCGCCAGTAGTCGACGTTCGGGTCGAAGTAGGCTGCTCGATTATCGAGTCCTTCTGGTAAGTTCCAGTCCATGTCGTTCGAGTAGGGGATTCCGAACCAGTAGTCGAAACCGTGGCGGGTTGGGAGATACTGTGGCAAATGCCCAAGGTGCCATTTGCCGATGATGCCGGTCACGTAGCCCATGTCGCCGAGTGCCTCAGCGAGCGTCACTTCGTCACTGGGTAGACCTGCCTGCGAGTCGGGAAAGAAGACTCCTGTTTGACGGCCGAACATACCACTCCGCAGATGGAGACGACCGGTGAGAAGTGCTGCGCGGCTCGGCGAGCAGACGGGCGCTTGTGCGTAGAAACTGGTCCACCGCTGACCTTCTACCGCCAATTGGTCGAGCGCCGGAGTTCGGATCGTCGGATGTCCGTAACTGCTGAGATCAGCGTAGCCGAGGTCGTCGGCGGTAATGATGATGATATTTGGTGGTCTGGTCGTGGGAGGCGTTTGGGCCAAGAGAATAGCCGTCATCGGACTCGGTCCTGCCAGGGCGACCATCGCCGCCGCAATCATGAATAGTCGTTTCATTGTTTCTTGGCTATCGCAAACCGCTATGTGGATTTCAATCGCACGATTTCTTGTTTACGGTTCTGTTACCACTGAAATAGTCATTCCATAAGCCTGCCGTAACGTTACGGTTCTACCGTAATCTCCCCAATTGCCCACGGGTGTTCCGTGCAGTGGTAAAGGAAGGTGCCATCACTTTCGAGGCTAACTGACACTTCCATGCCCGGTTCGATCCTCTCGGTGCTCCAACTTCCATCTCGTGCCGCAATCGTATGAACAAGTTCACCATTATTGATAAAGCGTACGCTCGTACCAGCGGCGACCAAGGCGCGAACCGGATTAAACCGATGTTCATCCATTCCAAATGACTGAACGTCTAACGCCAAATTTGGTTCGGGACTTTCAATGTTCGTAGCAGTTTCAATCACGTTGGTCGCCCGCGGTGCCGGACGAGGTCGTTCGTAATTATCCCAAGGGTCAAGAACTGCTTCACCTCGCGCCGGAATCGTGCCGTCGAGCGTAAATGCCCAGACCTCGCTCCCCATGGATATCGTAACGAACTGATGCCCGGCAAGTTCGTACGAGGCCGCCGGTCCTGGCCGGACACGACCACCTCTCGGGCTCGTTCGAAATGTCCACATGCGGAGACCGTTTTTCGCGTCGAACGCTTCTACCTGGCCCCCGGCTGATCCACGAAACATGAGCCCGCCGGCGGTTGTTAATGGTCCACTGGTGCCGAGGTATTCAGCAGGTACCTCATGTTTCCAGACGACCTTACTTGTCTGCGTGTCGACAGCAGCAATAATGCCGACCGGATCAGGCAGAGTGAGCTCGTTATCATCGAGGCGCCACCACCACGGGTCTTCGAAACGCCGGGCGCGTCCAACCATCGCGCGTCCCTGGGCATAGATGTAGCCGGTCTGTGGGCTGAAGGACATCGGCGTAACGCGTACTCTTGGAATCGGCACGCCTGGAGCGACAACCGCGTGTTGATTGATCGATGGGGGTGTAAAACTACTGCAACTAAGTTCGAATGGTGGAGGCACGCGATCCCGCCAGAAGGAACAATCCGGCAAGATACTCTCGACGCCAGTGGGAAATGGCTGCGTTGACGCTGTCCGTTGGTACGGGTCTTGTGGAACCGGGCGTTCTTCTATTTGAGTAAGGGGTGTGCCCGTTTCGCGGTCAAACAGAAACAGTAAGCCGTCTGCGCGCATTGCCGCGAGCGCTTTGCGTGGCTCGCCGTCGATCTCCGCCTCATAAAGCAGCAACGGGGTCGCGATGTCCGCATCCCATAAATCGTGACGTACAACCTGATAGTGCCACCGTCGTTCACCGGTTTCTATGTCGAGCGCGAGCACTGAGGCCGTGAACAGGTTGTCGCCTGCTCGAATCTCGCCGCCAAACATTGGCACCGGGTTCCCGGTTGAAAAATACACCAGTCCTAAATCTGGGTCGATGGTCCCCACCAGCCAGACGCCACCGCCGCCGAGTTCCCAAGAATTAGAATCTTGTGGCCAGGTGTCATGGCCAAATTCACCAGGTCGCGGCACAACGAAAAATGTCCACCGTTGGTCGCCAGTCGTCGCATCAAGTGCAACAATTCTCCCTTGCCCCCCGGTATCCCCATTCGCTAGACCAACAAACACGGTGCCGTGCGCATACATTGGTGCGGTAGTGACCGATTCGCCACGTTGATACGGGATGCTCCCAACCGGCCGAACCCAGACCAACTCACCGGTATCCTGCCGAAACGCAGCCACTTCGGCACTTCGTAGGCCAACAAACACTAGGCCGTCACCTAACGCTACTCCTTGCCATGAGGGCACCCGGCGAAGTTCGTTGGCAGAATCGCCAGGCTGCCAGCGCCAAACGAGTGCGCCCGTTTCCGCAGACATCGCGAATACGTTTGCTCCACCCGTGAGATACATCACACCGTCCTGAATGACGGGTGTGGCCCGGGACGCCGCGCCACCTGGCAACTGTGTCACCCATGCTGCGCCGAGCCCGTCAATTGTTCCTGCCGTAATCTCGTCAAGGGTTGAATATCGTGTGCTTGCCCAGTTTCCTCCAACGAACGGCCAATTCTCTCCCGGATAACCGCGGCCTTGGTCAACGATTTGTCCCTCTAGGTTTCCGGCGAGAAGCACACACACCATGGTGACCACGATTAAGGCGAGTCCAGTCGGGTGTCTCCGTCGCATGGTTTCCTCCGTTCAGGCAACATTGTGCCACCTTTAGGTCGTGATCGAAACGGGAGAAACGAGATATTGATAACAAGTGACGTACAGGCGTAGGCTAGTGCCTGAATGCTCGTTGAGGTACGATAGACGCGGTCCGGAACCGTTCTACGGATGATGTCATTTTTGAAGGAGAGACCAATGGGTACGAGACGACCTGATCGACGAAATTTCTTAAAAGGCAGCGCCGCAGTAGCCGGCGGTTTGACCTTGGGAGCTGTGGAACCGGCGCTCGGCCAGACAACAGCATCTGGCGGATTCATCAAGGGCAATGAAGAACTAACGCTCTATGGCGAACGTTCTCGGCATGTGACCTCGTTACGCATGGCGCATCCGCCCGCTGGTAGGCCGTCGCCTGATGCCTATGGGAAATATTTTCATATTGCGGCTCCACTTCAGGATTCGGTGGGCACGATCACGCCATCCTCGCTCCACTTTGTGGGGACCACTCGTGGTGCCTTCATTCCGGATATTGACCCCCAGGAACATCGTCTCATGATCCACGGCATGGTGGACCGTCCGCTGACCTTCACCATGGAAGACTTGAAGCGTCTCCCTTCCGAAACGCGTCCCCATTTCATCGAATGTGCAGGGAACCGGTCGAGGCCTCAATATAAGACAGTTCAGGAAACGCACGGAATGACCAGCTGCGCCGAATGGACCGGAGTCCCCCTGTCTCTGCTGCTCAAGGAAGCTGGTGTTAAAGATTCGGCACCTTGGATCGTGTGTGAAGGGGAAGAGGAAGTGAAGGGCGCGTCGAGTATTCCGATGGCAAAAGCCATGGACGATTGTTTGGTGGCCTATGGCATGAACGGTGAAGCGGTGCGTCCCCAGAACGGATTTCCACTGCGGTTACTAGTTCCCGGATTCGAAGGCATCTTCAATACCAAGTATCTCAGACGAATCAAGGTCGTGGACCGGTACTACATGACGTACAACGACTATGGGCACCTTAATCGGCGTGATGACGAAGTCGGTGCTGCGCTGGGGATGTTGATCGGACCGAAATCGGTCATCACCTTTCCGTCTGGCGGACAGCAATTGCCAGAGCGCGGATTTTACGAGGTTAGCGGCTTAGCCTGGTCAGGTGGGGGCGCCATTAGCAGGGTGGAGATATCCACCGATGGCGGTCGACGGTGGGAGGACGCTGAGATTCAAGGAACGGCGCATCCCATGTCGCATACTCGGTTTAGCTATCAATGGACGTGGGACGGACAAGAGACAGAACTGCTATCGCGCTCCACGGACGACACGGGACAGGTTCAACCGACGCGAGCTCAAATCGCCGAGTTCTTCGGCGAACGTGTGGATGATGAGTCGTTTCGTGTGCGGGGTATGGACAATTCTGTCCAGCCGTGGAGGATTGCCAGTGATGGGAGCGTGCACAATGCGATTACTTAGGTTTCTCGCGTTGTTCATGTTCCTCGGGAGTACTGCGGTGGCGCAGTCCCCCACGTATGGTGTGGGAAGCACCCCAAGCGAAGAAGAAATCCGAGCCTGGGATATTGCCATCAGTCCGACGGGAGAGGAACTTCCGCCGGGGCGAGGAACCTCCCAGGAAGGCGAGTTGGTGTATCGGCGGCAATGCGCGTCCTGTCATGGAGTGGATGGAGAAGGAGCTGGTGCTCCCAGGTTGGTCAAACGTGACGAATCCCAGGTCGACCCTTGGGACTACGGGCGAATACTGCCTATTCGCTCGCCGTACGCCACGGGCGTGTGGGATTACATCAACCGAGGCATGCCGGTTAATCGAGAGGGAACTCTCACCGCTGACCAGGTCTACGCGCTGACTGCCTATTTGCTCTATTTAAACGATGTCATCTCTGAGGATGATGTGCTCGACGACCAGAATCTGGCGAAGATTGAGATGCCAAATCGTGATAACTTTGCCGACCTGCCGGACTGGAAACGCGGGATGCAACGGTTTCCAGGCTACCCTTTCTAAACCTTTTGGGGAGGCCTTGTCGGTAGGCCAATTAGAGAAGTAGCCGTGTCCGGACCGAAGGCCCGGACACGGCATTGACTCGTGAAAAAGTGGTGCTAGTTGTTTCCGCCGCGGTGTATCGCGGAGGTAAACCACATAGATGGAGCATCGCAAGAGACAGGCAGAGGTCTGAGGTTTTCAACTGCTTGGAATCCGTCTCGTCTGAGATCCATTCGTTCGCCGAAGGCTTCTGGCGTCGCTGGTACCGTCGCCAGTACTAAGCCTCTGCCGCTTCCTCCCTCGCCGATGAGTTCTCCGGTCGCTCCTTGTTCGAGTGTATACATCTGATACAGCGAGTTGTCTCCAGCATTTGCAAAATTACTGGCGACGCCTTGGGCAAATGCGTACGCGTCGGCGATTGTTTTGCCGTCATTCAACCGACAGAATCGGGTAGTCATTAAGGTGGCGTCGCCAGTGAAGCCATCGTTGCTCCCCGGATTAACAGGATGGGCCTGGGTCAAGCGCCTGGTCGCTGGGTCGCATGTGTAAAATCCGGCACTTCTTGTGCGGCGCTGGCGAGCCTTTGCCGCGCTGTATCTGCTGATCATCTCGCTATAACTGGGGAAGTAGGCGGCAATTTTAAAGTCGTAGTTTTCACGGTAACTACCCCCATAAACTGATTGGCGAAAGAACACGGCATTCGGAGATGTTTCATCCCATGAATAAGACCGTGCTTGCGCAACTGCGTCCGCCATCGTCACGCCATCTTGCAGCGAGCAATCAATTATTCGAACAAGAGCGCCCGCAGGTATTTCTTGTCCGTACGTAGTTACTGTGAAAAACAATGCCACTATAGCTGGAGCGATCAGAACAATTATCTTTTTTACCATATGTAGTTTTCCTCTCGTTGTTTAGAGGCAAATTACGTATCCAGGTGCTATAGGTTAGCTTGCCTCTGAAATCAAAATATCGCCTCTGAATTGAAACACGGAATTTTCATGAAGTGAAATATACTTGCGTTTAATGATACGGCTTCTGTGGTCACTGAGCCATTGACTACCGTTAGCAACGGTGGGGCTCTACGAAATGAATTGGCCAACGTATGAACGAATTTATGGGAACAGTAGCTAAACCATGCGCGGTAGGAGCCTGCTCTAGACCATCATTTGCGAGGGAGACTGAACGATGAGCTCGATTACAGAAGTGGCCCACATATTCTTTGAGGCTTGTGAGAAAGGCAAGGGTTGGGAGGGATGCAGCGAATACTGCACTGCCGATGCGACCTTCTCTGCGCAAGCCGAACCACTCCTCGACGTGAAGACCCTGGAACAGTACGCCGACTGGATGAAGGCGCTGCACACTTTTATGCCTGATGCAGGATATGAAATCAAGTCATTCGCCACTGATGAGGAGCGGAGGGGAGTCTGCGCCTATGCGGTGTTCTCTGCCACGCATACCGAAGAGGGTGGCCCTTGCCCACCGACGGGAAAGAGTACGTCGACGGATTATGTCTACGTTATGGAATTCGACGGAGACGACAAGATCCGACACATGACAAAGATTTGGCATGCGGGATTAGCCATGAAGGACCTCGGTTGGGTTGGGTAGGCGACCGGGAACGAATCCTCAACATCGCTTACGGGATGCTGCACCCGTGGGGGTTGCGTTAATGCCCGCGGTGTAATCACCGCGGGAATCGACATTGTTGATCGTGTTATAGCTGGTAGTTTAGATCTCGCCTTGTCGTCCAGTCCAAGTTTTCAGATTTTCGTAGCAAGGAGTTTAACTCCTGCTACTAGGTCTTACAAATCTGATTCCATCTCTTCCAAGTCTGGAGTGCGGCTGCTCGCCGATGCGAGAACAGAGACACTCCATCCATCAGTGATGACACGTTAATGGCCTATGCCTGCGACAAACCGCGTGACGCCATGACCTCCGAACCGCCCGCCGCGCACCCGCGCGAACTGAGGGCTGGCCCGGAGTGGCACGCTCGGGCCTCGCCCTCGCAGTACCCGACGTCTCTAATTACCGGGTGCTATCAAGGAATCTCAGAAGATCACTGTCGGTGTCGAGGATAAACACTGTTTCTCCGTCCATAGTTTCCTCATAGGTCTCCATAGATTTGGTAAATGCATAGAAATCAGCATCCCGGTTGTAGGCCTCTGCGTAAACAGCCGTCGCCGTTGCATCGGCTTTACCCCGGAGTTCTTCAGCGATGCGGTACGCTTCAGACTGAATCTGAGACAGTTCTCGTTCTCGCTCGCCATCAATTCTGGCTGCTTCACCTTGTCCTTCAGACCGGAATTCTTCCGCGACACGCTGTCGTTCGGCAATCATGCGAGCAAACACGTCTTGCTGTACCTCTGCAACGTAGTTGATACGCTTCAATCGTAAGTCGAGTAACTCGATACCGAGGTCGGAAGTACGTCCGGCGGCCGTTTGCAAGATCTCTCGTGTGATTTCTTGCCGGCCCTGCTCGAGTGCTTCAAGGATGACCGCTTCTTCTTCGGATTCGATCTGTACGTCGGCCTCGTTTCTATTCGTGCTGCGGACGAGTTCGATCAGATTGTGTCGTGCGACGGCGTTTCGGGTCTCTCCGTCGAGGATGTCGTCCAGTCTCGATTGTGCACCGCGCTCGTCACGAAGTCGCTGAAAGAACAGTAAGGGGTCCGTGATGCGCCATCGAGCGTAGGTGTCGACCAAAATAAAACGCCGGTCCCGTGTAGGGACTTGGTTTGGATTGCCGTCCCATTCGAGAAATCGATTATCAAACACATTGACTCGTTGGATGAACGGCACCTTAAAGTGCAGACCTGGTGAGGTGACGGGGTCGCCGACGGGGTCACCGAACTGTGTGATGATCACTTGTTCAGTTTCGCTAACGGTGTAGGTGGCTTGATCCAGCAGGAGGACGATAGCGAGAAGAACGATAATTTGGATTGTCGTTGCCTTGTTCATTAGTTGCCTCCAGCAGTTGCATTAGCCGTCGGACGTGTAGTCGTACCGTCGAGTGACAGCAGTGGGAGCACGCCGGTTGTGTCCTTGTCGATATAAAGCTTCCGGCCGACGTTCGGTAGGACGCGTTGCATGGTTTCCAGATAGAGACGTTGCCGTGTCACTTCTGGCGCAAGACGATATTCGCCATAAATGGCGGTGAATCGCGCTGCATCTCCCTCCGCGCGATTGGTGCGGTCAAGAGCGTATCCTTCGGCTTGGAGTACCGCCTGTTGCGCTTCACCACGGGCACGTGGGATGACACGATTAAATTCTGCCTGTGCTTCATTGATCATCCGGTCGCGCTGCTGTTGGGCTTGGCTCACTTCATCCCATGACGGCTTAACCGGGTCGGGCGGGTTGACGTCTTGCAAGACCACTTGGTCGATCGCGATGCCCATTTCGTATTGATTCGCCATCTCCTGAAGGCGAATACCTACCTGGGCCTCGATGTCCTGCCGGCCAATGGTGACGACTTCCGTAACCGTCCGGTCTCCGACCACTTCTCGCATGACAGCCTCGTTCATGGCCCGGAATGTCTCTTCGAGATTACGGACTTTGAAGAGGTAAAGGTAAGGGTCGTCCACACGGTACTGCACGATCCACTCAACAACGGCTACGTTAAGGTCGCCAGTTAACATAATCGCCTCGCCAGCAAGGTCAACAGTTGAGTCGGCATACCGAGTCTGGACACCGGCCTCAATCGTTCTGAAGCCGAACTCCTGCTTGAGTTGACGCTGAACCGGCACTTTTCGAACCTCTTCGACAAAGGGAAGTTTGGCTCGTAGACCGGGTTCGGTCGTTCGGACATATTGGCCGAATCGCAGCACAACCCCCACTTCCTCAGGTTGCACTTGGTAGAGTGTGCTGAATGCGGCCAAGACGACGACCAGACCAGTAATTATCGCCTTGAGGCCTCCTAGCGGAAGTTTGGGCAATTTGGGAATCTCGAAACGGTCGAAGTCAATATTCGGCAGGTCTGCCATTTTTAATCCTTTCTGTTAAACGAATAACCGTGCAATGTAGCTTCGGGCAAGTATCCCTTCTTCCACGGTAGTCTCTGTTTACCACTAACGCAACACGAGTTGTGGTGGCGGATCTTCGATTTAGTTTGCCGCAGGTGGCGCCTGATGATTCGTATCGGTAGACATGGCGGTTGCCGGAAGATTACGTGCAGGCATACATTCTGCTGCATAATCGTAGTCTAGTTCTGGGGGGAGGTCGTCTGGCATGAAGACAATGACCCGAGTGGCATGTGCGCTGTTGATAGCAACTAGCGTCACGAGCATAGAAGCACAAGACGAAAACGCATTGAGCATCTACTTGGTCGATGTCGAAGGCGGGAATGCGACGCTATTTGTGTCGCCGTCCGGTGAGTCGATGTTGATGGATACTGGTAACGGTGGTGCTAATGCAGACCGAGATGTCGGACGCATTATGGAGGCGGTAGAAGACGCTGGTTTGCGGCAGATTGACCATTTGGTCACGACGCATTGGCATGGTGACCACTATGGGGGGTTGTCGGAATTAGCAACACGGATTCCGATCCGCCATTATATTGACCATGGACCGACGGTAGAGGACAACGAAACAGTCCTCACATTTCTTGACGGCCCCTACCCTGACCTTTACGGTGCTTCTCGGCGAACCGTTGTTGCGCCTGGTGACCGGATACCGCTTCGTGGTGTGGAGGTGCAGGTGATGGCATCAGCGGGTGCGGTTCTCGAACAGTCACTTCCAAGTGGTGGCGAGCCGAATCAATATTGTGCGGACTTCGAGCGGCAAGCAGAAGATCTTGGCGATAACGCGCAATCGGTCGGTGTCCACTTGCAGTTCGGGGAATTTCGCGCACTTCACCTTGGCGATCTCACCGTGAATAAAGAGTTTGAGCTGATGTGCCCCAACAACCCAATCGGGATGGTGGATTTGTACATCGTGTCGCATCATGGCCTGAATGTATCGAACGCACAGGTGCTGGTACATGGCATCGCGCCGCGGGTCGCAATCATGAACAATGGGACTCGGAAGGGTGGTACGCCTGATTCGATGACAACATTGCACACGGCGCCACGCTTGCAAGATCTATGGCAACTGCACTTTTCTGTCTTGAGCGGTCAGGACTTTACGGTGCCCGGCGTGTTTATTGCCAACGGTATCGATGACCAGCCAGAGACTATGCCGTTGGCCCCTCTACCGCCCCCACGTCGTGGGTCGAATGCGGGGCCGCCACCGGTACACAGCGGACCCGCCCACTGGCTTAAGGTTGATGCGTTCCAGGACGGAAGCTTTACGGTAACGAATAGTCGAAACGGATTCAGTAAATCGTATGCAGTGTCGCCGTGACGTAGCCGGCTTTGGCCGCCTTCCGTGTGGGAAAGCGTGACACCACGATCTCAGAAGCGATGGTTCCGCTGTCGGAGATCGAAGACATTCGGCAGAGCGTAGAGATTACGCTTCAGCGCATCCGTGAATCACTTGAATCCCGTTGAACCGCTCACCGGGTCGCGACGGGTTGTGCAAGAACTGAAACAAGCCTGTTCTGGACTTCAAGCGTTATGATTCGGCCATGGGGACGATCGCTAGAATCCCGGCCGCGGCAATTAAACTGAAAACGCGAGGTCTGACGCAGTTGATTACTCTGGCGCTCATCGTTGCGGTGTTAGCCAGTGGTGAAATGCTGACCGCCAGTACGCAACCAGTCACGTCACGCCACGGGATGGTTGTTGCTGCAGAACCGTTGGCAACGGCGGTTGGACTTCAAGTGTTACGTGACGGGGGGACTGCGATCGATGCCGCCGTTGCGACGGCGTTCGCTATGGCGGTCACGTATCCCCAAGCAGGAAATCTGGGCGGTGGGGGATTTATTGTTTTTCGCCCGACAGTAGGTTCTTCTGTGGCGTACGACTTTCGCGAAACAGCCCCAGCTGCTTCATCACCGTCTATGTTCTTGGTCGATGGAGTGTACGACGGCGACCGGCATCGCAACAGCCACATTGCTGTTGGTGTGCCGGGTACCGTTGCGGGGTTGTATCTCGCTTGGTCCGATCATGGGCGGCTGCCGTGGCAGCGCCTTGTGGCTCCTGCTATTGGTCTCGCTCGCAACGGGTTCCTCGTGTCACATGACTTTGCGGCCTCTTTAGCTTCGGTGCTTTCACAGATGGCTCCATACGAAGCTTCGTTGCAGCAGTTTTCCGATGGAGGTGAACCCTACCAAGAGGGCGACCGTTTCGTTCAGGAGGAGTTGGCCAGCACACTCGAACGGATTGCAACCGAGGGCCCCGCAGGATTCTATAGTGGTCGTACCGCTCAGTTGATCGTGGCAGAAATGTTGGCCAATGACGGATTAATTACACAGAGTGACTTGATCAATTATCGACCTCACCGGAGGACACCTGTCCGAACGAGTTATCGAGGGTACGACATTATTTCAATGCCGCCCATCAGTTCTGGCGGAACAGCGCTTGTTCAGATGCTGAATATCTTGGAGGGCTATGGTCTAGCTGAATTTGGTTTTGGTTCTGCCCAGACCGTCCACGTCATGACCGAGGCAATGAGACGTGCATTTGCTGATCGCGCCCGTTATCTCGGTGATCCAAGGTTTAACCCCACGATGCCGATTTCTCAGTTGGTGTCTAAGCCATATGCTGAAGAGCTGCGTGCCACTATTCAACTGGGTCGCGCCTCTAACTCTTCGCCGTTGTCGTTTGAGTGGCCCACTGAAGGTACTGAGACGACACATTTGTCGGTCGTAGATGCTGAACGACAGGCTGTTTCGTTGACTTACACGCTTGAGCAACTTTATGGCTCAAAGATTGTTGTCCCGGGTGCTGGTTTCTTGCTGAACAACGAGATGGGAGACTTTAACCCCGCTCCAGACATGACCGATGTAGAAGGACGAATCGGAACTGAGCCCAATCTTGCGAGACCAGGAAAACGCATGCTTTCGAGTATGACACCGACTGTCATTGAGAAGGATGGCGACCTCTTCATGGTCACCGGGAGTCCCGGGGGGCGGACGATTATCAACACCGTGTTGCAGACAATCGTTAACGTCATTGATTTCGGCATGAATATTCAAGAAGCCGTTGACGCACCGAGATTTCATCACCAATGGTTACCTGATCGCATTAGTTACGAACGCCACGGCCTGTCACCTGATACGCTAACGCTTCTCGAATCGAAAGGGCATCGGCTCGTGGCATTGGATCGTCAGGGGGCGGCGCAGGCCATTCGATACGACGCCAGCGCCGACGTACTTGAAGGAGCTCCAGACCGGCGTAGAGCCGGCAGTACCGCACTGGGTTATTGACTATCGTATCCAGCACCAGTACCGCGTGAGCGAGAGAGTCGTCGTGTACAAGTGAACCGTGGACACAACCATCGGGGTGGAATCATGACAAGGCAGGCAATACGGGGCATCGCCCTCGCGTGTTCGTTTGGCACCGGTCTGGCAGGCTGTGGAACGGCTCCAGCCGATGTCGGCCCACTCGCAGATGTGATTTTCTTCGGTAGCAACATCGTCACGATGGACCCGAACCAGCCAACGGTCGACGCGGTGGCGGTTCGGGGCGAGACGATCACCGCGGCCGGTGCCTTCGACGAGGTAATGGCCTTTCGAGACGCGTCGACCCGCGTGGTGGATCTCAGGGACGGCGCTTTGCTGCCCGGCTTCATCGATGCGCATGGTCACTTCCTCGGGGCGGGGCGTGCCCTGGATGCGTTGTCGCTGCACTCTCCTCCGGTCGGTGACGTCAACAACATCGACGACATTGTCCGGAAGATCCAGCAGTGGATTATCGAGAAGGGTATACCGCCAGGCGAGGCCGTCACGGGGAGGGGCTACGACGATTCGCTGCTTGCAGGGGGGCGCCATCCGACGGCCGAGGATCTCGATCGCGCGTCGACCGACCACCCGATCGTCTTGACCCACGTATCTGGGCACCTGAGCGCAGTGAATTCGGCGGCGCTCGAAGCCAGCGAGATCACGGCCGACACAGCCGACCCTGCTGGTGGACACATTCGCCGTGTCGAAGGCTCGACGCAGCCCAATGGCGTTCTGGAGGAAGGGGCGAGCCGGATGATCAGGGTTAACCGCGGTCCAACGCCGACCCCGGACGAAACTGACGCGTTGATTCGTAAATCCATCGACGTGTATACGGCCTATGGAACCACCACGATTCAAGACGGTGGAATCAATACAGAGTTCGCGGAAGTACTTCGCGCCGCCGCCGACCGTGAGCCGTTGGGCGCGGACGTCGCCGCGTTCGTACGTGTTGGCTCGATGCAGGACATCGACGCTCTACAACATGAGGAGACCTATCGCGACGGTTTTCGCGTGGCCGGCGTCAAGTTCATGCTGGACGGTTCGCCCCAGGGCCGAACAGCCTGGGTCACCGAACCGTATGAAGAAGGACCGCCGGGAGCGGGACCCGACTATCGCGCTTACGGCACGATGGACCCGGAGCTCTACAAAATGTGGGCGGCCGCGCTGATTAGACGCGGTGTGCCGTTCCTCGCCCATGCGAACGGCGACGCGGCGATGGATCTCATGTTGGATGGGGTCGATGAGGCGCTCGCCGGCGGCATCTGGGATGTGGCGCCGGATCATCGGTCGGTAATTATTCATGCCCAACTTATGCGCGCCGACCAATTGGACCGGGCCGCCGTACTGAACGTCGTGCCCTCATTTTTTTCGGCCCACGCGTTCTTTTGGGGTGACTGGCACCGGCGGAGCTTTGGCGAGGAGCGGGGCAATAATGTCAGTCCGGTCCGCTGGGCGATCGACCGGGGCGTGAATTTTACCGTGCACAACGACGCCTCCATCGTCCCGCCTGACATCATGCGGTTGGTGTCGATCACTGTCAATCGCAAGACTCGTAGCGGTCACGTGCTCGGGCCTCACCAGCGGGCTACGATTCAAGAGGCGTTGCACGCCGTCACGCTCGGCGCGGCGTATCAGTACTTCGAGGAAGACACCAAAGGCTCGATCACCGTCGGGAAGCAAGCGGATTTAGTGATTCTCGAGACGAACCCGCTGACGACTGACCCGGCTCAACTCGAGCACATCCAGATACTCGAGACGTTCTCCAGAGGCCGATCGGTACACCAGCGGTGAATCTGTTCGGTCAGCTAAATTTTGGTCAACTCGACAACACCCCTGTGCCAAATGCCGACAGTTCGCCTTTACCCGTGTCGAGCGGAAATCGATCTGGTGCAAATGTCAGAAGCGGTCTACATTCGCTGCTGTCCAGGATCGACGCCAGCCCTTGGGAATCACGCTCTCGTCCATGAGAAAGCCATCGGGCATCCACGGATACAGTTTAGCGAAGCTCTGCACGTCCGGTCCGGCTACCCGTCGGTCAACGTGAAACGGTCGGATGTCGCACGGGTCTTCGAGGCCGGCGGCGGCCACCATTTCGAGGAACGCCTTGACCGTTGCAGCCTGATAGCGCGCGACCCGCGGGCCTTTGTCAGCCGGAACCAGTCCGACAGTCTGTGCCGGATTTTGTGTGGCGACGCCGACGGGGCAGGCGTTGGTGTTGCACTGCCGCGCCTGGATGCAGCCGAGGGCAAACATCATGGGGCGTGCCGAGTTGCACAGGTCGGCCCCCAACGCGACTGCCCGGAACAGATGAAACCCAGTGACGATCTTGCCCGCAGCCACCACACGCACCCGATCTCGGAAACCCACCCCCCGAAGCGCGTTGTTCACAAACCACAGTCCCTGCTGAAACGGCATCCCGACCGAGTTCGACAGTTCCACAGGTGCGGCACCGGTTCCGCCCTCGGTTCCATCGACGGTGATGAAGTCGGGATGAATGCCAGTGGCCACCATCGCCTTGCAGATGCCGAGGAATTCGCTTTTATGTCCGACGCACAGCTTGAACCCTACTGGCTTGCCGCCCGACAATTCCCGTAGCCGTGCGATGAATTCCACCAACCCGTGCGGTGTGGAAAACATACGGTGGGCGGCCGGCGAAATCACGTCCTGGCCCATGGGTACGCCGCGAATCTCCGCGATCTCGCGGGAGAGTTTTTCCGCAGGCAGAATGCCTCCGTGGGCCGGCTTGGCCCCCTGGCTGATCTTGATCTCGATCATCCTGACCGCCTCGTGTTGGGACGCTTCTGCAAAGCGATTTGGATCGAACCCGCCGTCCTTGTCGCGACAGCCGAAATAGCCGGTTCCGATCTGCCAGACGAGATCGCCGCCCGGCTTCAAGTGATACGGGCTAAGCCCACCTTCGCCAGTGTTGTGATAAAAGCCGCCGGTTTTGGCACCGGCGTTCAGCGCCAGGATCGCATTGGACGAAAGCGAGCCGAAGCTCATGGCCGATACGTTTAAGTGGGCCGCGCGGTAGGCCAACTTGCAAGTCGTAGCGCCGATCTCAACCCGGGGATCGGTCTCCAACACGGGTTTGGGCGCCATAGAGTGGCTCATCCATTCGTAACCGTCGCGATCGACATCGCGCTGGGTGCCGAAGGGTAGGGTGTCAATCTCGCCCTTGGCGCGCTGGTACACGGCAGATCGCATTTCCCGCGAAAACGGCATGCCATCGACGTTGGACTCGACGAAGTACTGCTGGATTCCTGGTCGCAGTTCTTCCATCAAGTGACGTCCGTGGCCAATGATGGGGAAGACACGCAGCAGTGAGTGTTTGGTTTGCAGCACGTCGTGGACACCCAGGGCGATCAACGGCCCCACGACGAGAAAGACCCACCAGACATCGGGAAAACGAAATGACAACCCGACGATGACGATAGGGGCAATCAGGGCGAACGCGAAGTAGAGGCGGCGGACCATCCGCGAGATGTACAGTCCATGCTAGGGCATTGTCAAGTTATGGGGAGCTGGCTGTCTAGGTCTCGCAGATACAGAAACTCGTCGGTGTGGTATGCACGTCCGCGGCGACATACTCGGCGTGGGCAGTGAGAGCTGACGCCAACATGGTAGTTGCTGATGACGAAGACTCTGTGTTTGCAGGGGGAAATGGTGGAGGCGGCGGGAGTCGAATCTTCTTGACTTGTAAGGCCTTGTTTCTAATTGACAATAGGGTTGGTCAAGGCGCAAAGTAGCTAGTGTTACAGGAGGCTAATGACATGATCCCCAATATTAAGAAACGACAGGTTGGATGGTACGGTGTAATTTCGTTAGCTGGAGCACTTTTGGTAGTTTCTGCACCGGCGATTGCTCAGGACGTAACGTTTTCAAAAGATATCCTGCCAATTCTTGCGGACTCCTGCCAGACCTGTCATCGGGACGGTGCGATCGCGCCGATGTCGCTGATGACTTATGAGGAGACGCGGCCGTGGGCACGTGCGATCAAGGACAAGGTCTCAACCCGCACTATGCCGCCGTGGTACATAGACAGGAATATCGGTGTGCAGGGCTTCAAGTACGACCGCTCCCTCACTGACGGTCAGATTGCGACGATCGTGACGTGGGTCGATGCCGGCGCGCCGCGCGGCAATCCGGCCGATGCCCCGCCGCCGCGTACGTTTGCCGAGCGCGACATTTGGCATATCGGGGAGCCCGACTGGATAGTGCCGATTCCCGAACCGTTCGTCGTGCCGGCTGAGGGTGCCAACTGGTGGGGCGATTTCTATTCCGATACGGGCCTGCCTGAGGATCGATGGATCAAAGCGGTTGAAACGAAACCGTCATCGGAAGGCTTCCCGGTGGTGCACCACGCGGTGACCCGGGTGCAGGCAACGGCTGATGACCTCGAAGGGGACTTTCTCAACGAGTATGCACAAGGGAAGAACGGCGACGTGTTTCCTCCAGGTACTGGCCGTCTAGTGAAGGCTGGGACCGTCATCCGCTTCAATTTGCACTACGCCTCCATCGGTGAGGAGCGGACCGACCGGACCAGTGTTGGCCTGACGTTCTACCCGGAGGGCGAGGAGCCCGAGCACGAGCTCTTTTCGCGAGGGTTGGCGCAGAACTACGACCTTGATCTCCCGTCTGGTGACAGCGATATTCGGCACGACAGCTACCACAAGTTCAACGCCAACGTGCGACTGACCGGCTTCCAGCCACACCTCCACAATCGCGGCAAGCGCCAATGTATTGAGGCGATCTACCCCGAAGGGGATACCGAGATGCTCAGCTGCGCCAACTGGGATTTCGGCTGGCATATCGTTTACAACTATGCAGATGACGTGCAACCGCTTTTGCCAGCGGGTACGATGATGCACACGATTACATGGCATGACAACTCCGACGCTAACCGGTGGAACCCAGACCCAAGGAACTGGGTTGGATTCGGTCAGCGATCGAGCGATGACATGAGCTTTACGTGGACGAGTTGGTATGAACTCGACGACGACGAGTATGCCGCCGCGGTTGAAGAGAGGAAGATGCTGACCGATAACAACAACTGACGAGGACATCACCATGTCGAATACTTTGCGTCTGGTTCTGTTGTTGTTAAGCACCGCCATCGTGGTGGTCGTTCCGGCAAGCGATGCCAACGCGCAGCTGCGTTTCGAACGAGGGCAGAACGTTCAGCCGGTCTTCGAGGGCTGGGAGCGGAATGCGGACGGCACCTTTACGATGGTGTTCGGGTATCTGAACCGCAACTACAAGGAGATACCAGACGTGCCGGTCGGTGCGAACAACTCGTTCGAACCGGGCCCTGCCGATCGTGGCCAACCGACCCGTTTCTATCCGCGTCGCCAGCAGTTCGCCTTCAGAGTGCAGGTGCCGGCGGATTGGGGGGACAAGGATCTCATTTGGACCATGACCACCCATGGACGCACCGACCAGGCGACCGCATCACTCCTTCCCGGCTGGGAGATTGATGACGGGGTGATCAAGAACAATCGAGGTACGGGGTCTAGCCAATACCCACGGGACAACCAGCACCCGTCGATTTCGGTCCAAGAGGGAACAGAATTTACGGTCACACTACCGGAGACGTTGATGCTCACGGTCGTGGTGCGTGATGACGGGGTGCCGGGTCCACGGCCGAAGTCCCCTGAGCCGACCGATCCGACGGCTCTGGCAGCCCGAGAGCGGCGGCTGACACAAGCTAGTCCGATCAACCAGGCAGTTGTCAGCGCACGTATAGCTCATGAGACCGGGTTAGGGATGACCTGGACCCACTGGCGCGGGCCGGGTGTGGTCACGTTCGACCCGATGACCATCTCGATCGAAGGTGGTCGCGGTGGAGAAGTGGTGACCACGGTGAACTTCACCGAGCGTGGGATTATCGTGCTTCGCGGCTACGCCGACGACACGATTAATACAACGCCGATTGACGTGACCGTCACGGTTAATTAACTACAATTTGATGTCGTCATTGCACTACTAGTGTCGGGCCGGTCGAAGCATCAGATGGAAGACGGTCCGCTGCTCATCGACTTTGTAGCGCCGACGTCCCTCCTCAGGGAACCAAACCGGACATCGGCACTTCCGGTTATTGGAAACGGTCCGCCGGGCACCTTCGTCCTTTTCCCAAATGGCCTCAGAGTGTCGTTGCCTACCGATCAGATTGTCTTCGCTGACGATACCCGCGGTCACGCCCGAGTTGGCTTTGGTGGGATGCGGTTCGTGGGATCAGAAGAGGGACGCCTGGTCTTCGCGCGGATTCGTGAACTGTTCCCAGAGGATCAGCTTTCACCGGATCGTAGTCACACGATGCTGCTCGACCCGCAGTGGGTGGCCACAATTTCAGTAGACGACCGGCCTGTCTGGCCGGCACGGGAACTGTCACGTTAAGGATCTCTCGACGACGCAGTGCTCTATGCACCTGACGCCGGCCACATTGATTAGACGCCACGATCAGGCTGCTGGATCCGTCTAAACCTGACTTCGCTGGTGGAGGCCCTTCTTCTATGCGCCACACGTCCTGGTTCGAACGGAATCGAGAATGTGGAAACTAGCGTGCTGGTTGGGCTAGGTAGACCTCGTCGTTCACCGGTTCCATCCATTCGGCGCCACCGCCTTGCATTGCGATCATTACCAACGACTGGTCGGGCGCGGCCCCGTGCCAGTGCACAACACCGCCGCCGGTAAACACCGGTTCGCCCGGACGCAACTCCTGTAGCGGCTGGTTCCTAATCTGGAAGCGGCCACGGCCCTCCTCGGGAAGCAGAAGTTGGCCCCATCCGTGGCTGTGCCAGTGTGCCCGGGCGCCTGGTTCGAGGCGGACGCGCACTTTGGCGACCTCATCGCTGTTCACCACGTTTGGCGGCGGGCCGGTGAAGAAATCCGCCAACGTGCCTGTTTGGTGCGCCGCCGCAGTTTCCCATCGCTGCGCGGTCAGCATCCACCCGAACAGCGCCACCGCAACCACCGCTAGCGTGACCTCACGTATCGATCGTTTCTGACGTCGCTTCATCCTTAGCTCTCCCGTCTTCGCTGTCTCCTCTTGACACACCTTACGCAGACACACAGCGTCGTAGGCACGCTGACCGACGTCTGCAACGATCCTTATGGCCTGGCCATCGTGGAAAGGTAGAGATGACGTCGCCTATTCGTTGGCACGGTCCCCAACGCTACAGGCGTTCGACATCGGACATCGAGGCGGGAGAAACGCCTTTTCGTCGTCAAGTCGAGAATAGCATCCCCCAGGGGCGATTCACTCATTATCTTCAGGTGCATCGATGGACTCCGTTGGAACTCCATATGGCCAAGGATACGATTCTGTTCGAATGCTGTTCAAATGAACGTGCTCACTAGTAGGCAAATTCGAATCCCGGAACTTATCAAAATCATTCCACAACACAAATGCCGTCGAGTCCGCACCTCCATCACGTGATTCTTGCAGCTTCTGTATCTCAGTCGCTGGAATCTCGACCTCAACAATCACACTCGTCTCTTCTGCTTTCATGGTTCGAATCAGAACTGTCAAGTCAGTTTTCGCTACAGAGCGATTACCGACCCATGTCGACAGCGTCGCAAACTCTTTCCCCAATAGTCTAGGATTCGTGATTTCGACTCTTAAGTTGAACACCCCGTCATCTGCAATGACGATTTCATCGCCTTGAGACACATTCAATATTTTTGCGTCTATGGATGGCAACGGATACTCACGTCTCGCCTCGTCTGATAGGGCGGGCAGATTGAAACGATAGAAACCATAATTCGCACGGCCGCACGCGTCGTTAAAGAAAAAGACGATTCTAGCTGGTGTGTTTATGTGTCTTTGGAAATTAACAAGATGCGCACGCCTTATCAGGCGTCCAAGCGATTCCCCAAAAGGCAGTGTTCTGTCTGTCCATCTAAAACGACCCAACACCGACGTTCCAAGATGTGGAATCACTTGCGCTCTGTTTGATTTATTCTCGTCTTGATCAACGTCAATTCTCCCCTCGTCGTCAGACACCGTCACTGCGTCATAATCTGTATAAACACTCTTGCTGTCCAGAAGACTCGAGTTGAGCAGCAACATCATCGAGGGATCAATCGTTAACGTCGGCAACCGAACGTCTCCGGTCGGAGCCGGGTTGTCATTCTCGGCCACGATCTTGAATGCCTGGACTGAAAAGTCTGCAATGTAGGGTTGCCCCGGCACATTCATCGGATGCACGTGGGCACTGATCAAATTTTCACCGTCAAAGAATTCAGATGTGTCCACGGTGAATGTGCGCACCCACTCGTTAGCATCAATCATGTGCCCGACTTCATGCGTGCTAATGACCCTGAAGTTCTTGTAAAACTGGGCGTGCTGCATCGTAGAGTTTCTTATCGTGACCTTACCTGAGAGTGTCCCGGACACCGTATCGCCTTCAGTCACAGGAGAATCGTCGAGCGTGAACAATTCGATCACAATATCTGAACTGAAGTCATCTGCCGCTAGGAGGGCGGGGCCACAAATACTAACGATCAGCGCAAGGACAATTGGTCGTGCCAAGTCATGACTCATTGCAATTCCGGTAGCTGCCACGAGTTGACCTACTCGGACGGCCAGACGACTCCTTGGTGCCCTCTCGCCACGTTTCCAATCCCCTTGTAGACGAACCTCTGGATACGTTTTCCTTCGAACGTTTCGGTGGTGAAGAGGTTCCCCTGCGAGTCGGTGGCGATGCTGTGCACGCCGTAGAACTGACCGGGCTGCCGTCCGCCGTCGCCAAAGCTTGTGAGGTACTCCAAGGTGTCGCGCCGAAGGATATGAATCCGCTCGTTGACGCCGTCCGCGACATACATATACGTTTGCCACCGGTCTCGTGAGAACGCGATCTCCCAGACCGACCCGGCTCCCAGCGTCTGTTTCTCGATGAAGGTCTCTGCGACAAAGGTGCCGTCGGTCCGGAACACCTGGATCCGGTCGTTCACGCGGTCACACACGTAGAGAAGACGGTCGACCGCCAGCTCCGCACAATGGACGGGATTTCGGAACTGCCGTGCAGGCTCCGCGCTCGGGTCGTACGGTCCTAGGTCGGTGTCGTCGGGAGGATTTCCGTATGCGCCCCAGTAGCGCTTGAACTCACCGCTGTCGGCATCGATCACGACTACGCGCTTGTTGCCATAACCGTCAGCCACGTAGACCTCATTCTCCAACTGGTCGACGAAGACCTTCGCTACACGCCAGAAGTTCTCCTGGTCGTGGCTCCCACTGTTCATGCCGGCCTTGCCCACCTGCGCGAGAAAGCGCCCATCTCTGGAGAACTTGAGGATATGCGCGTCGTTACCGCCGTTGCCGCCGATCCACAAGTTGCCATGGTGGTCGAAAGCCAGCCCGTGATTCGACTCGAACCACTCGTATCCGTTGCCCGGACCTCCCCAAGACCCGACAAGGTTGCCCGCGGGGTCGAACTCGAGAATCGGCGGAGCCGGCTCACAGCACTCGCGCGCGTTGCCATTGGCCGCAGGAGCTTCGCCAGCGGATACCGAATCGGGTCGGTGGACTATAAAGACGTGGTCCCTGGCATCGACGGCGACGCCGAGCGATGTGCCAATCACCCAGTGATTGGGCAGCGGTTTTGGCCAGAGCGGATCGACCTCGAACACCGGTGCCTCGACGCCCCCCTGTGCCTGGACGACGGCCGACCGTTCGACGAACGACTGACCGACACCGAGCGTGACGATCACAGCTATGAACGGTGCACCCACTATCAAGTGGTGTGTGCGCATGTCGTTTCTCCTCCGCATTCACTTTTCTAATAAGTGTGTCATCGAGATGTATAAGTTCGACTGTGGCCATTGCGGTTATTTAGAACACTAAACGTGCCATCAGATTGAACTGAGGCCCGAATCCAATGCCCTTCACATTCTTCGCTTTCTTCAAAATTCGCGATCATTTCCTCCATCGTGTTACTAGTGGCCGCGGGATCGAATAATGAACGGTGTCCCTGCCAAATACCTTCAATACCTGGGCTCTTCGCAATGCGGTCAAAATGAGCCGTCGTAACCTCGGTGTAACCTGGCGAGGTACCACCTAAGCCTTTGCGAGGTCCGTTATTGACAACAACCACTTGGGGTCGAATCGCATACAAATGCGTGGGCGAGCCCGCATCATCCCAAGCACCATGCCGACTTGTTTGATACAACGTTACCTCTCCCACGTTATTGACCGGACACGACAATTCAACTTCCTTCGCCCAGTTAAAATCACCTAAATCTAAGAATGTAAATGTCCCATATGTGAACAGTAAACCGACGCTGCGCTGGTTCTCGGGACTAGCTTGTGGTTTTCGCTCTGCCGTGGCACAGAGCGGGTTGCTGCGCCCCCCGTTAATTGGTGTTGAGATGAGACGCCCGTCTGAGGCCACAACATCGACTTCAATGTCCCCAAACGAGACCTTATCTCCAGCCTCGACCACCGTTCTCATCTCTCCACATATGTTGAGATAAGCATCCAGCCATTGCCGATTGCTATCCTCTGTTGTCGTCCCGTGGTCATAGCATCTTTCAATCGGCATTATCTCTGCTAGTGCTTCAAGGCCACCAACATGGTCCCGGTGATAATGGGTGATTACCAGGTGATCAATTTTCGTCAGTCCGGCCTCTCGCATAGCAACAGCAATTCGTCTTGCGTCGCGATGATCGTCAGTTGGAAAACCCGTGTCGACCAGTAACGATTCTCCTTCCGGCGACACCAGTAACGTCGCGGCGCCACCCTCAACATCAATCCAGTAAATGTCCAGTCCCTGGGGCTGGGCCGTACTGAGCCCAAGGCTAGTCGAGAACACGATCATGAACCATACAAAACGGAAAGCCAGCTGTTTCATACCACTCTCCTTTAACCTAAGTAATTGGATAGAGCTTGTATACTCCAAACTGTCGTAAGTGATAGCCCAAGTGTTTCCAGCATGAGAAACCCCAGTCGTGGGTCACAGTACGCCCCCGGCCATGAGTGTTACGCCCAAGAGTCCGATCACGATATGTCGTCGCATGCCCGTCTCCACCTCGCGGCATTGTGCCACTGTTCAGGAGTGAGGAAAACGCTCTACGGAATTAAGTAAGACACGATTGTATTATGCAGCTAGAGACCGACCGTGCACGAGCGCGCGGGCCGCACTTCACACAGGAGGTTTGTTATGACACGTTCATATGTTTTTCTTGTATCTCTCGCCCTCATTGGATTGATGTCCGTTCAACCTTCAACTGAGGCGGTTCGTCAATCCGATAGCCAGTGGACGACGCTCTTCGACGGATCCTCCCTTGATGGGTGGAATGTCCTTGGCGAAGGGACTTGGGAACTTGTTGATGGCACTATGCAGGGTGACGGAGATCCAGGATTCCTTGTAACTTCGGAATCATATGGTGACTTTCAATTGACCTTCGAATACTGGATTGAGGCGGACACTAGCAACAGCGGCGTCTTCATTCGATGTGCTGACCCTCGCAATGTCGGAGCGGATAGTTCCTATGAAGTAAACATTGCGGACAGGCATGACAATCCAGACAACCGAACCGGTTCCATCGTCGGAGTAACCGGGCCTGCACAAACCGTGTCGACGGCCGGAAAGTGGAATACCTACGACATCACAGCAAATGGTTCGAGCTTAATCGTCATCCTTAACGGCATTACGACCGCCGACGCGCAAGACAATAGACACACCAGCGGACCTATCGCATTGCAGCACCGAACTGGTCTTGTGAAGTTTCGCAACGTGCGGATCCGATCGCTCTAGGATTTTGCTGGCCATGCTGTCTCGTGGCTGTGCGCTTACGCAAAATGATGACAGCAATATTAGCGGTGGATAAGATAGAAAAAGGAAGTACGGATAAGAGCGTTATATTTGACTACATATAAAAGAGTGACAGATTCTTCTAGTGAGTTGAGACAGTGTGAATAAGTATCTTGCTGAAAGAAGATACTAAGGACCGTTGTTTCGGGACCCAAGAATGCGCGTAGGCAACGTGCAGGAGTATGGACATGAGGCGACGACTGCTTGAGTCGTTCGGTGTGGCAACGGTGTTCGTAACCATCACAGTGATCCTGCATCTCACCTCGGTGTCGGTGGGTGGACAAGCGCCGGCTTCGACTGCATGGGGTCACTCCAACCTAGAAGGCATCTGGCTCGATGTGTATGCGACGCCCTTTGAACGGGCGCCAGAGTTTGGCACTCGAGAGCTTGCGACCGCTGAAGAGCGAGCCGCATTGGATCAGGTCCGTATGGGAGACACGGGGCGTGACCGACGCGGCCCACCCGGGAGTTCGCAGGACGTGTCCGGAGCCTACAACGCTGTCTATACCTCAGCGAAGCCGGCCGGCCCACGCACGTCGCTGATTATTGATCCACCGAACGGGAGGATTCCCGCCTTAACCCCAGAGGCTCAGCAGAACAACGAGGTCCGGCGCCAGTGGCGTATCATGCTCATGCGGAACACCCCGACCTGCGAGCAAGGCGCGCCCGCCTGTGAAGGCGGGCAATTCGGGCCACCAACGGCGCGTCGATCTGATGTCCCCTCCTTCTACAACACGTTGCGCATGAACCGGCACGACGGCCCTGAGGATCAGAGTTTGGGCGATCGGTGCATGCTTGGTGCCACGCCAGATTTCAATGGGTTCCGCCGCATCGTACAGGGCGAGGATTCGGTCGCTATCGGGTATGACACTGGGCAGGGGCAGGGGTTCCAGCGTGTCGTCTACCTGAGCGGGCGCCATCCGGCGAGCCCGATTCGTCTGCGACATGGGGACTCGCGTGGTTCCTGGGAAGGTGACACGCTGGTTATCGAGACTACGAACTTTTCGCCCAAGTTTCCCTACCGTGAGTCGGGTGAGAACCGGAAGCTCGTCGAACGGTATACGCGTGTCGACGAGAATACGCTCGAGTACGAAGTGACGATTGAGGATCCGACGGTATGGGCGGCACCGTGGACGGTCCGGCAGGAACTGAAGCGTCAAAGTGACGAGGAGAACCGAATCTACTATGAGCCGCGGTGCCACGAAGGAAACTATGGCTTGGCTGCGATGTTCATCGGGGCGCGGGTTCGCGAGCAGGAGTTTGAGGCGGGGCGCGGGCCGGACCCGTTCTCATTGGACACCACCACGGGCGGCGGTGGTGCGCGGTAGCGACCTTTAGAATAGCAGTCAGTACTAGGTTGCCATTGACAGGGGCGAGGCCTAGGTGTATCAAGCAGTGATTCCGTTGTCGGTGAGTTATGATTTCAGGAGGTATGGAGATGAAGCCACGATTGGTCAAGTCGCTCGGGGTGGCAGCACTGGTCGCGAGCGTCATGGTGTTCTTGCAGTTCACGTCGGTGTCGGTGGGTGGACAAGCACCGGCTTCGACTGCATGGGGTCACTCCAACCTAGAAGGCATCTGGCTCGATGTGTATGCGACGCCCTTTGAACGGGCGTCGGGGCTTGGCGATCGAGAGTTTGCCACGACCGAAGAGCGAACCGCACGGGACCAAGCCCGAATGGTCAACCCCGGGCGTAACCAGCGCGCGGACAGTGCAGGGCAGGACGTTGCCGGCGCTTATAACGCCGTCTATACCTCAGCGAAGCCGGCCGGTCCACGCACGTCGCTGGTTGTTGATCCACCGAACGGGAGAATTCCGGCGTTGACCCCAGAGGCCCAGCGGCAGAACGAATCACAGCGAGCGTGGCGACTAATGCTCCTGCAAAACACGGAGACCTGCCAGAGTGAAGCGCCAGGTTGCGCCGGCGGGAACTACGGGCCACCGTCCGAGAGTAGATTCGACGTCGCTCCTTTCTACAATACGTCTCGCATGAACCGTCACTTTGGTCCAGAGGATCAGAGTTCTGGCGATCGGTGTATGTCAGGACGCACACCAGATTTCAATGGGTTCCGCCGCATCGTACAGGGCGAGGATTCGATCGCGATCGGGTATGACACTGGGCAGGGTCAGGGATTCCAACGTGTCGTCTACCTGAGCGGGCGCCATCCGGCGAGCCAGGTTCGTTTGCGGCATGGAGACTCGCGTGGTCACTGGGAAGGGGACACGCTGGTTATCGAGACTACGAACTTCTCGCCCAAGTTTCCCTACCGTGGGTCGGGTGAGAACCGGAAGCTCGTCGAACGGTATACGCGTGTCGACGAGAATACGCTCGAGTACGAAATAACGATTGAGGATCCGACGGTATGGGCGGCACCGTGGACGGTCCGGCAGGAACTGAAGCGTCAAAGTGACGAGGAGAACCGAATCTACTATGAGCCGCGGTGCCACGAAGGGAATTATGGCCTCCCGGCCTTGCTCATCGGCGCGCGTGTGGATGAGCAGGAATTTGAAGCAGGGCGCGGGCCGGATCCGTTCTCCATGGATACCGCCACGTGTGTCAATGGCTTGCCGGAGTGAGGAACGATAATGCGAAATTGGTTTAGAGGTTCGACGGTTATCGTGGCGCTGGCCGCAGCCACGGTGGGTGCAGTTGTCTCGGTCGCGGTAAGAAATACGGCCGGGCAAGGTCAAGACCAGGGCCAGGTGTCGCGTCCGGCCCAAACGCCTGATGGCAGACCAAACTTCAATGGTGTGTGGCAGGTGAACAATGAAGCACATTGGGACTTGGAAGCTCACGAGGCACGTCCGGGAATGGTGATGCAGGAAGGCGTCTACCCCTACGAATACGCCAAGGTGCCGGCAGCACCCGTATTGGCACTGGGTGCCGCGGCTGGAGTGCCCGGGTCGTTGGGAGTGGTGGGGGGCGACGGTCGGATTCCCTACACAGCCGAAGCTTTACGTATTAAGCAGGAGAACGCTGAGAATTGGATCGACCGGGACCCCGAGCTCAAGTGCTACCTGCCCGGCATTCCGCGCGCAATGTATATGCCCTATCCCTTCCAGATCTCCCAGGGCACTGACAAGATCCACATGACGTTCGGTTTTTCGAATGCCGCGCGTGTCATACATTTGAATGACGTTACTGGGCCTCCGGACTATACCTATATGGGGCATTCGGTTGGACGGTGGGAAGGGGACACCCTGGTCGTCGACGTAACGTATTTCAATGGTAAGACTTGGTTCGACAGGGCTGGAAACTTTCATGGTGAAAACTTGCAGCTCACAGAGCGTTTCTCTCCGATGACGCCTGATGCTATCTGGTATGAAGTGACGATTACCGACCCGGAGACTTTTACTCGCCCTTGGACGATCGCGATGCCGCTTTACCGGCGTCTTGAACCGAGTGCTACGGTTCTGGACTATCCCTGCATCGAGTTCGCCGAAGAGTTCATGTATGGGAATTTACGGAGGGAGCCCTTGGTTACGCGATGGGAAGGTGAGACCATGATCGTTGAAATCACGCGCAAGATTCCGCCTGGCGATCGTCTCCATGAGTGGTATCGAAGGTAGTGTGTCGTCAGGCAAGGGGGAGGCGAAAGTAATGAGAATGAGACACGTGATCGGGGTCGTGATTGCGGTTGTAGGGGTTTGTGCGTGGATGGTGGGAACTGCCGTGCCAGTTACGGCACATCACGCATTCGCCGCCGAATTTGACGCGGACAGTCCGGTCGAGTTCAGTGGTAAGGTCACGAAAGTTGAGTGGGTTAATCCTCATGTCTGGATTCACCTTGACGTGACGCTGGATGACGGCACGATGGAGGGGTGGGCATTCGAAGCTGGGACTCCGAATGTACTGTTCAGGCGGGGTTTCACGAGGGACTCGCTCCTACCTGGGACCGATGTCAGCGTCGATGGGTATCAAGCGAAGGATGGAACCAACCGGGCGAACGGTCGTGACATCACCTTTGTCGACGGGACTAAGATGTTTCTCGGCTCGTCTGGCACCGGGGCACCCTGGGAACTGGCACGACCCGGCGTAGATACTTCGGATTCTCCGCGCTAACTGCCCCGTTCGGTTGACATGGTTTGGGCTTGAGTGCGCAGCGAGGCGGAGCGGTCTCTCTCTCGCCGTTGAGGGGCTTCTGTCTGGTCGGGTTCTTCGTAAGCGGTCTCGCTGCGTTCGGTTTCCTTGATGACGTCAGGCAGAACTCAGGATTTCAGTGGTCATTTCTCGGTGCGGCCGTCGTGCTTTTCGCCTGGAGCGTCACCGTGTTCGCATTGGCTCGGCACACGGGTCGAACGCTGACGCTTAAGGTCATTCTTCGAAAACAGCACTACGTACAAGCCAGCGCGCAAGTGGCCTTCCTGTTGTATTGGGGGTGGTACTGGCGTCCAGTCTACGACTCGGCCTTTCTCATCGTCGCTCAACTGGTCTTCGCCTACGCGTTCGACATGCTGCTGTGCTGGTCGCGACGCGATACCTACGTGCTTGGGTTTGGCCCGTTCCCTGTCATCCTTAGTATCAATCTGTTCCTCTGGTTTGTGGACGATTGGTTTTTCCTGCAGTTTTCGCTGATCGCGTTGGGCTTCGCGGCCAAAGAACTGATCCAGTGGAACAAGCAGGGACAGCAAGTCCATATCTTTAATCCTTCGTCGTTTCCGCTCGCTGTTTTCTCGCTCGCGTTGATTCTCACCGGTACCAGCGACCTCACGTGGGGACAGGACATCGCGGTTACACAGTTCTTTCCTCCACACGTGTATCTGGTGTTGTTTTTGGTCGGCCTGCCGGGGCAGTACCTCTTCGGTGTGGCATCGATGACGATGTCCGCGGTGGTAGCCACCTACGCGTTTGGGCTCCTCTATTTTGCGGCAACAGGCGTCTATTTTTTCTACGACTCGTATATCCCCGTTGCCGTGTTCCTTGGTATGCATCTCTTGTTCACAGACCCGTCCACAGCGCCGAGAAGCGAGGTGGCGCGTATCATGTTCGGAGTGCTCTACGGCTTGAGCACTGTCGCGCTGTATGCACTTCTCGGATATGCGGGCGTACCGACTTTTTACGACAAACTGTTGTTTGTACCTGTGCTGAACCTCTCTGTTCAACTATTGGACCGGCTGACATTGGCACGTTGGCTTCGCCAGTTTGAACGCGTGGCGTTCGACCGCTCGCGTAGCCAGCGGCAGCGCAATCTCGCCTACATAGCGGTCTGGGCGGCAGTATTTTCAGTCATGAGCGCTGTTCAAGGTGTGGGCGACCGTCATCCCGGCCAGTGGGTGCCGTTTTGGCAAGAGGCCTGCAGTCAGGAGCGAACGTACGCCTGTTCGTATCTCGCTGACATGCAGGAGACGTATTGTCGGAGTGGGTCCGGGTGGGCATGCAACGAAGCAGGCATTCTTCACATTGCGCTGGCTCGCTCGGGAACAGATCGTCGCCGGCTCAATGCGGCAGACGCCGCAGAGACGCTCGGGCGTGGTTGCGACCTTGGCTTCGGCCCAGCCTGCCAGAACGTCGAGAGACTGGCCTCGGGGTTCAACTCATTTGAGCACGGACAACCGACGCTTCAGGACTACCCGATCATCTTGCGCGGAACCAAGGGGCCAATCAAGGACCGCTCCCCCGCGGCGCTATATGCCCGCGCTTGCAACCAGGGTTGGGACAACACGTGTAGATAGTTACGAAGAGTTCGCCTGGGCATCCGCCATGAATCGACCCTTATTGAATGGACTGAACGTGATGGAGTCGGCGGGAGCCGAACCCTCTCGACGCTATTTCTTTCACAGGCTGATGGCGCACGACTGTCACGATTGAGGCCTGTTTTAATTAACGCGTTTTACGCATTCTGAGTTCACTCCTATTAACTCGTGTTTTCTGGTGTCAACCCCAGTCGGAGAGAGGTAGGAACCGTTCTGGCGCTTGCTCAGCCTCAAGTAGCGAAAATGAGTGCACTGTTTAATTTTTATTAAATCTAATTTCTTGAAAGTAACAGTCGGTAGGCGTAGTGTGATTTCCCTGCAGCGAATGAATGAGATATGTTCCGAGTTCCTGGGTCATCGTCACCGTGTGCGCATTCGTCTTGGGCCAGGGGGGTTGTGGAGGCAGTGGGCCTAGTTCTCCGATCGCACCATCCTCGACACCTGTTGTTTCACAAAGTCCAATTACGAGCATTGGAGTTGATCTTGAAACAGCCACGGTAAACGTTGGCGGTTCAATCGTCCTGTCAGCTACGGCGACCCATAGTGATGGAACGACTTCAGCAGTCAATGCCACCTGGGGTTCGACGGACCCCTCCATTGCGAGTGTCAGTGCGACAGGTACGGTGACAGGCGTCGCAGTCGGGATCGTCACCATTACGGCAACATTCGGCGGGCAGAGCGCCACCGTCTTGTTATCAGTTCTTCCAACGGACACCTCAGGAACGGCGACGTCAACCTTCACGCTTTTCGGTCGAGTCACGGGTGCGCTTGCCGAGCCACTCGCGGACGTCACCATTAGTATTCTTGATGGTGAACACGCCGGCCGCACGACGACTAGCGACACGAATGGTCACTTTTCTATCGCTGATCTCACCGGACGTTTCAATCTCTCCGCCACAAAGAGTGGGTACGGTGAACAACGTTTTGGAGCGAGCCAAGCGTCGGCCGTGCATGATGTGACTCTTTATGCCTTGTTCGTTTTGACCGGCGACGTGGTGTCTCAAGTCAACACGCCGCTATCAGATGCCACGATAATGATTCTTGATGGCCCCCTTTCTGGATGGACCACCCAAACAACGACTAGCGGACGGTACGAAATGCCGGATGTTTGGGGATCGTTCACGGTCGAAGCCACAAAGTCCGGGTATGAAAGTCAGCAACAGGTGGCGACGCGAACTGCCGCGGTCTTAAATTTCAGATTGTCCTCGCCACTCTCGACGCTCTCGATTGCGTTTGCGAAACCAACGCTGTACGTCGGCACCACAACCACAGCCTCAGCGGAAGCAATCTATGAGGACGATTCTCGCCAACAAATTACACCCACTTGGGGGTCTAATGCTCCGACTATCGCGTCCGTCTCTTCAGATGGCCTCATCACGGCAATTGGAATTGGTTCTGCCGAGATTACCGCCTCATTTGAAGGCAAAAGTACGACGGCGACGATTGAGGTGATCGAAACACCGCCCGTGACCAGTGTCGAGGTGTTAATCACTGATGACAGTTTACGAGTTGGTGACGACGCGACGGTCACCGCGACGGCCGGGTATGCGAATGGTGACACGCAAGTGGTGACGCCTACCTGGGACACAAGCGATGCGTCGATTGCGTCTGTGACAAGTACAGGAACCGTGACTGGCGTTGGGGCTGGCTCGGCCACTATTACCGGCACCTACGAAAATGTGGTCGGAAGTGTGACGGTTAATGTCAGCGAGCTGACGACCATCGATGTGTCGATTGAGGACGCCACTCTTCGAGCCGGTGAGAGCACGACGGTCACCGCGCAGGCGCATTATTCCGATGGTGCGATAGAGACCATTTCCCCAACGTGGTCTTCAGGTAATACGAGCGTGGCATCGGTCTCGTCTTCCGGAACGGTGACAGGCGTTGCCGCTGGGTCAGTGACCATTACCGCTAGCTACCAGACCAAAACGGGATCGGTCACGCTGGTCGTGTCAGACCTCTCAAGTATCGCGGTTTCCGTTGACAGCGCCTCGTTCTGGATCGGTCAAACCGCGACCGTCACCGCGCAGGGTACGTATTCAGATGGGACGACCGAGGCCGTGACACCGGAGTGGACGTCGAGCGACGCAACCGTGGCGCCCGTCAATTCAAGTGGGACCGTAACCGGTTTGGCTGCTGGGTCAGCGGTCATCACCGGAACGAGCCGCGGGAAGAGTGGGACGGTAACGGTGGAGGTCAGAACACCTGCTTTGCTGAGCGTCGAGGCCTCTGTTGGGGATTCCACGCTAAGAATTGGAGACACCACGACGATCACTCTCACCGGGAGCTACGAAGGCGACACCACAAAATCGGTCGCCGCGACGTGGCAATCAAGTGACGCGAGCGTGGCTTCCGTGAACTCCAGTGGCACGATCACGGCCGTGGCGATTGGATCTGCGCAGATCACTGGCACGTATGACGGGAAAAGCGCGGCGGTGACCATCGATGTGAGTGGTCTGTCGAGCGTCAGCGTGTCGGTTGGCGACAGCTCGCTCAGAGTGGGTGACACCACATCGGCGACGGCCACAGCCAACTATTCGGATGGCGAGACCGAGACAGTCACGGCGTCGTGGGCATCAAGTGATGCAAATATCGCTTCCGTGAATTCCAGCGGCACGATTACAGCTGTTGCCCAGGGATCCGTCACGATCACGGGGACCTATAACGACAAGAGTGGTTCTGCGACTGTCGACGTTGCGGCATTGTCGAGTGTGAGTGTCTCGGTGGGCGACAGCTCGCTCAAAGTGGGGGAGACCACGTCAGCGACAGCCACAGCGACCTATTCAGATGGGGCCACCGAGACAGTCACGGCGTCGTGGGCATCAAGTGATGCAAATATCGCTTCCGTGAATTCCAGCGGCACCATTACGGCTGTTGCCCAGGGATCCGTCACGATTACCGGAAGCTATAACGACAAGAGTGGGTCTGCCACCGTCAACGTCGCGGGCGTATCGAGTGTGAGCGTTGCAGTTGGTGATAGTTCTCTTAACGTCGGTGACACCACGTCGGCGACGGCTACAGCGACCTATTCAGATGGCTCGACAGCGCAGGTGACCGCAACGTGGTCATCAAGTGATGCGAACATTGCCTCGGTGAATTCTGGTGGGACAGTGACCGGAGTCGCGGAAGGTTCGGCGGACATTACGGGGACCTATAACGATCAGAGCGGGTCCGTCACAGTCGAAGTGACTGAAGAGAAATGGATATTTGCACTCGGAGTCGGTGACTATTTTCAGGGGGGTGGGGTCTCAGGTGCGACGGTGTCAGTCGGCGGGGCAACCGGCACAACGGGTGAGGATGGAATCATTAGTTTTTCGTGCACGGGGGGGGCAGGTTGTGAAACCGTGAGAGATGTGACTATCGAAAAAAGTGGTTTTCTGACTAGCAAGACACAGGTGAATATTGATTCGCAAGAAGTGACTGGAATTCGATGGATAATCGCCGACCATACTTGGTTTGACTTGAATTTTTACGATCATGTCATGAGAGACAAAGGGTCGCGAGGCACGCAACGGTGGCCGGCCGGCAACATTCCCGTGGAGATCTGGACCACGCAATTTACTTGCTTAGGTGCTTCCTCTGATGGTGTTGGTTGCACTCTCTATATGTCGACTGGTGTGCCGGCTCCGTCGTCCCATGAAGCAAATGCCAGGGCTGCAGTTGCAGAGATTCCGGGGCTTACGGATTCGAAACTCTCGACGAGTATTCAGACCAAAACTCATCCTTACGGTACTTTAGGAACTGCTATAAGAGAGACCAATAAAATAGTGATTGTTTATATCGATATGAGTCCTCTCAATCCGGTCACGCGCTGGAATAGTAGTGGGCCGATCAACGGGGTGCAGATACAAATGAAACCAACAAATTCGGCGGGGCTTTACAGGCATGAAATTGGTCATGCGATTGGTATGGACCATCCGGACGGTTATTTTTCGATTCCGAAGCCTTCAGTAATGGGTGCTGAGGGAAATATCAGTGGCTGGGACATATACGCTGGATCTGTTATGTATGCCCGTCCGAATGGCAGTACCACGCCTGACACCGATCCTGATGGAAACTACATCAACACGTTTTTAGGTGGTGCGGTCCCGCGGTTCGGAACCGGTAGTACTGAGTGGAAGGTCCTTAGCCGGGAAGAGATGAGTCGTCTCCGCGAAGAAGGGATGCTACTTCCGACCCCTGTGCGGCCAAAGTAACAATGGTGGAGGCGACGGGAGTCGAACCGAACCCTCTTGGCGCCTACAGGCTGAAGAGATACGAATGGCCTCCAAAGCGCGCGTCACAGCGGCCTAGGGTTGGGAACCAGCAGCCTGTCGCCCCGTGCTTTATCGTTCCCACAACAATGTTTGCGGTTGAAACTGACTCCACGCAAACCAGAACGCTTCATGTGCTGGACTCTCAGCGCCGTCGATGAACGCGCGTAGACCTCCGGCATCCAACTGCAGCGTCACGCCCGCAAGCACGACCTCCTCGTCGGCCTCCAGCGCCAAACGCGTCGCCCCCACCGGGAACGCGACCGGCGTACCATCGGCGGCCACGACGCCCAAGACCACATCGTGCACGCCGAGACGCGGGTCGACGTCCCCGACGGGAAAGATGGGGCCAGCATTGTCGCGGCCACGCAGAGGGGTGCGTGGGTAGCTTCGGCCGATCCCTCCATCTTCAGCGATGATCGTGGTGTTGGGGTGTGCAGCGCGCCATGCCGCCCAGGTGGATGTTACGACGGTGGTTTGATTAAGCCTCACGCCGGCGTCGAACAGCGGTCCGGAGATCGCTTTTCCAGTAAACGTGTCGACCGCAGAGAACGTGGTGATGTCATACATGAACTTGTTGGATCGCGACAGCAAACCGGACGTCCGCAACAGTGGCCGGAAGTCCCCGACGTCGTCGGTGAAGTATGCCTGCGCGGACAGGCACAGGGTACAGTACGGGATGGCAATCTGGCGTCCGCCGAGGGTGTCGTTGACCATCTCATGCACCTCCATGATGTTCTTCGGGTACGCGCGCGCCTGCTGGCCAATCACGATCCCGAACACCAGGTCGTCGTCGGGATACCACGACCCGCCGTCGGCGTTGGTAACGGCCGGTTGATCCAAAGCAGGGATACACCCCCGTGGGCAGATCTGGCCTGCCGTGGCGTCAGGACGATCGTCGATGAAGACGCCACCCCACCCCACGAGTCGCCAGTCGATCGCGGAGTCCTCGTCATCGAAGAACGGCGCCCAGCGTGGTTCGATGAGAAGGAACAGGTCGCGTTTGAGCTGTCGGTAGTTTGGCGGTGCCGGCAGATCCCAAGCCAGAACGCGATCACCCATGACACTAGACAGCTCGCCGGGAAGCTCGGCATTGCTGAGCTCCTCAAACGCGTCGACCACGACCGGCTGCGAGGTGCGTGTCACGAACCGCAGCAGGTCGTGCAGGTACCAAAGTAGGCGACCGTCCCCGGACGTACCGATGATGCGTACCGCCTCGCTCGGAAAGCGCTGTTGCTGTAGCGATGGTACGACACTCGCTAGAGCGTCTCGCACGGGGCGAGCCAACGCGCCGGTGCCGGCCGCTGGAGCAATTGGGAACGCCTTCTGATTCTTGTCCAGCAGTTCGCTTTGAGCTTGGAGAGAATTGGGGACGCCGCCGTACACGCCGAGTAGCGCTACCGTCACCAGAAGGGTGCCATAGCGGGCTTGCCGCGGATGCTGGGTACTCATGGAGCCTCCTTTATCCGATTTCTACAGGTGTATAGCACACGCACGAAGGAAAACAGGCCATGGGTCGCCCGGAGTTGACAAACGCGTGCGAGCTGATGATTCGTCCTCTGGGCCGTGGTCATACATTGAACGTGCGTTCCAGAGTGGGTATTTTTGTAGTTGTTTGAACAATTACTTTTAATCGACGTCAGGACGCGGGTCAGGCACGAACCCGTTACGGTTCGGCATCTGTACTTCGGGTACAGTCATTGCGTCCATTCGTTCGGATTCGTTGATAATACCGTTGAGATAGAGCACGTAGGCAACTGAGCCGTAGACTTCATCTGCCGAGAGCACTCCAGCTTGATCAAACGGCATCGCGCGATTGATGTAGTCCCAGAGCGTTGTTGCAAGCGGCCAATAGCTACCGACCGTTTTACTCGCAACCTCACTCGCCAGGCTTCCTTGACCGCCAACGAGAACACTATCAGGGCCTTCGGTGCCATTGATTCCATGACAGCGCGCACACCGTTGTTGATAGATGCGTCGTCCTTCGATGGCCGTCGCGCCACCGGCGGGTAGCCCGTCTCCACTCGGACTGATATTCACGCCCCAATCCTTGACCGTTGCCGGTGTTACAGGTTGTCCAACGTTGAACGTTTGTGATGCTGCCTGTTGGGGTGCGACGACGTACACGAGTAAAACTGTAAGTAGTAGCGTGGTCAGCACCGTCCAATCATGCCGACTAGACATAGACATTCTCCACGGTTCCGTCTGTCGCGACCTTCCATGACTGGATAGCGTTATTGTGGTAGCTAGACTGCACGCCGCGCTTGGCAATGAGCGCGGCGCGTGTTGGTTGGGTGTAACCAGTTTCATCAATGCATCGTGATTGAAGCACTGTTTCTCGTCCATCCCACGTCCAGTTGAAGCGAAACCGTGTGTGAGCGAGCGGTAATATGGGAGTTTGAAGCTCGGCGCGATACCAGTCTTCGCCTCCATTGGTAGATACCTCGACTCGGTCTACTCGTCCACGACCTGACCACGCGACACCTTCGATCTGATGGGAACCTACGCTACTGAGTTGTTGGCCGCCGGACGGATACGTGATCACTGACTTGGCTTCCATGACGAAGGTGAACTGTCGTGCCTTCCCGTCTGGCAAGAGATCGGTGTACTTCGATGTTTCCTCTCTGGTCATGTACGGTTGGTCAACTAGTTCGATACGGCGGAGCCATTTGACGCTAATGTTGCCTTCCCAGCCAGGCACAAAAAGTCGCAACGGATATCCTTGTCCGGGACGGAGTGCTTCTCCATTTTGACCAAAGGCTACCAACGTGTTGTCTAATGCCTTCATGAGGGGCAGGCTCCGGTTAAGCCGGCTGGCGTCCGCACCCTCGGCAACAAGCCACGTGGCTTCTGGACGCACACCGACTTCTTCCAATAGTAGCGAGAGCGGGATTCCCACCCATTCACTGCAGCTCGTCATACCATGTGTGCTCTGTGCGGTTGTCGCGCCAGCCTCTCCCCAGAGGGTACGACTATTACCGGAGCATTCGAGGCTGTAGATTCGAGAGACCGTTGGCAACCGCTTGAGGTCGTCGAGGGAAAAATCTAAGGGGCGCTTAACCAAACCGTGAATCAATAAACGATGGGTTGATGGGTCAATGTTTGGCACTCCAGCATGGTGCCGTTCAAAATGGAGGGCAGACGGTGTGATGGTGCCGTGCAGGTCTTGGAGCGGTGTCCGACTGCTCGATGCCTCAGAATGTCGACTGTCTCGCAGAAGCCGAACCACGGTTTCAAATCGAGAGCGGGCGCCGTAGGCGCTGACCCCATGGCCAAGCGTGCGCGCGGCATCCTGTAATTGGCCGAACAGTACCGACGGTTGCAATGCAGCAAAAGTTGGGCCGAGTATTGCCCCGATTTTGAGAAAGCGCCGTCGGGTTTGAAATGCCATGCTGTTCTCGTTCCTGCGAGTTGATAAATGTATCACGCTGCGAGCAGTAGTCGGTTACTGTTTTTTTAGGGTTTCTGTTTCAGGGTCGCCCTGCATAACGAGCGAAAGTTTACGTTCTAGTGCACGCTCCAGCGCCAGTGTTTCAGGGGTTGCAATACTGGTAGAACGGCCCACGTTGACAGGCGTGGACAGCCTCGCCAGAATGGACACTTAATGCGAAGTGTTTCTGTTTTGGCTTATGTTGCCGTAGTCGTTGCGGTGGCAGCTTCGGCCGCTGGTCAGGGACCCGCCCCGAATCGACAGCCTGTTGCAAGTGTGAGTTCTGAAGCCCCTGCGTATGAGGGACTGCTCGACCAGTATTGTGTTAGTTGCCACAATGAGGGGATGCGCGGTCAGGGGACCGTGCCGTTTACCTTTGAACACCTCGACGTGACTGACGTGGGCGCCGACGCGGCGATGTGGGAAACGGTAGCTCGGAAATTGCGGCTCGGTATGATGCCGCCACTCGGCCGACCGCGCCCGGACCGTGTGGTAAACGACCGGTTCGTGACGTGGCTCGAAGGGCAACTTGACGCGGCGGCGGCGGCCAACCCGAATCCAGGGCGCTCAGTGGTCCGCCGTTTAACCTCAGCCGAGTACATCAACGCCATCCAGAGTCTGCTTGCTCTTGAGGTCGATGAGCGCTGGCTACTGTTTCCGGTAGATGACGTGGATCAGCAAGGTTTCGATACGAACGGGGACGTGCTCTCGGTATCGCCGGCACTTTTCGATCGCTACCTTGTCGCCGCGAACCGGATTAGCCGGCTCGCAGTTGGTGATACCACGATAGGGTCTGGCTACGGCGCCGCCACGTACAGTAGCCCGAGACTGCAATATCAAGACGATCGTACTAGTGAGGACCTCCCGTTTGGTTCGCGAGGTGGCATGGCGATTCGTCACTACTTTCCGCTCGATGGTGAGTACGAAGTTAAGATTGATCTCCGTCGGATGATCTATGACTACATCATCGGCATGGGGCGGTCCCACCAGATCGAGGTGCGTCTTGACGGAGCGCTTGTCGAACAATTTACCATTGGCGACGCTGATCGATTCGGCTATCCATCAGCCTACAGTTTCTTTGGAACGATTCGCGGCGATCTGGCGTGGGAAGACTACGTCTCGAATGAAGCAGATGCAGGCCTGGTTGTTCGGTTTCCCGCGAAGGCGGGGATGCGCGTGGTTGGCGTGTCGTTTGTTGGCGCGCGAACTGAACCGACGGGGATTCTCGAGCGTCGCTTGTCGGGTTTTTCGCTGAGCGGACTAGGTTTCTATCAAGGGAATGCCGCTGTCGAGCGTGTGGAGATCGCGGGGCCCTACAACGCGGCTGGTTCAGGTGATACGGCCAGCCGTCGCAAATTGTTTACGTGTCATCCTGAGAGTGGTGCAGACGAGGTGAAATGTGCCACCGAGATCGTGACTGCGTTGGTGAGGCGGGTCTACCGGCGTCCCGTGACGGATGACGATGTTGCGCCGCTCATGCGTTTCTACGAAGCGGGGCTGAGCGAACGCGGTTTCGAGGGCGGGATTCAGAAAGTGGTTCAACGACTGCTGGTGGCACCTGAGTTTCTGTTTCGTGTTGAACGTGACCCTGTCGATATCGCGGCCGGGACGGCGTACGACATCACAGATATAGAGCTCGCGTCTCGTCTGTCATTTTTTCTGTGGAGCGGTATTCCGGACGAAGAGTTGTTAGCGGTTGCTGAAGAGGGGCGACTGACCACGTCGGATGTACTTGAACAGCAGGTCCGACGGATGTTGAGTGACCCTCGTGCGAGCGCCCTTGTCGACAACTTCGCCAGTCAATGGTTACAGCTACGCCGCATCCGAGGGGTGGCGCCTGACGCCGACGTCTTTTTTGATTTCGACGAGAACCTGCGCGTCGACATGGAACGGGAGACGGTACTGTTTCTCGAGAGCCAGTTGCAGACAGATCGTAGTCTTCTTGAGTTGCTCACGGCGGAGTACACGTTCGTTAATGAGCGCTTGGCTCGCCACTACGGTATCGACCAGGTTTATGGCGAACGATTCCGACGGGTCCCGGTTGACGCGGACACCCGCGGGGGATTGCTCGGGCATGCGAGTTTGCTGACATTGACGTCGTACCCCACGCGCACCTCACCAGTGTTGCGGGGTAAGTGGGTACTGGACAACATTCTAGGGATGCCGCCCCCACCCGCGCCGGATGATATTCCAGCACTCGAGGAAAATCACGGTGGCCGGGACGTGTTGTCGATCCGCGAGCGGATGGAACAACATCGTGCGAATCCCGCTTGTGCGGTGTGTCATCGCATCATGGACCCGCCGGGGTTCGTGTTGGAGAACTACGATGCGATTGGGCGGTGGCGTGCCACTGACGTAGCGGGAGCACCGGTCGATACGGGTGGCACGCTTGCGGATGGCAGCGTCGTCGACACGCCCGCTACGTTTCGCGAGGCATTGATGGCACACGACGTCAGTTTTATCCGAACGGTGACCGAGAAATTACTGAGCTATGCCATTGGGCGGAGCGTTGAATACTACGACCAGCCCGCCATACGGCGGATTGTGTCTGAGGCTGTTTCGAATGATTATCGCTGGTCGTCGATCATTCTTGGTATCGTCAACAGTATGCCGTTCCAGATGAGGAGTGCGGAGTCATGATAATTACGAAGAAGGCAATTCCACGACGAACAATGTTACGGGGACTCGGCGCGACGGTGGCTTTGCCGTTGCTTGATGGGATGGTCCCGGCGCTTAGTGCCCTGAGTAAGACGGCGGCAAAGCCAGTGGTTCGCTTTGGTGCGGTCTATGTCCCGAACGGGATGGTCATGGAAAATTGGACACCTGCGGCTGAAGGCGACAAGTTTGCGCTGACGCCGATTCTTCAGCCATTGGCACCGTTCCGGGACCAGTTGTTGGTCTTGTCAGGCCTGAACAGCACACCGCCGCCTGGAATCAATGGTGGCACGCACTCCCGCGCTTCGACAAAATTTCTGACGGCAGAACATCCCGGCGCGTGGAACCCGCGGGCCATTTCGATGGACCAACTTGCTGCGCAGGAGCTGGGTAAGCAGACGCCACTGGCGTCGCTTGAACTTGGTCTCGAAGGAGCGAATTTTGCCGGCTCGTGCGACAGTGGTGGTTTTAGTTGTGCGTTTTCGTACACGATCTCGTGGGCCAGTGGAGCGACACCATTACCGATGGAGCACAACCCGCGTGCGGTGTTTGAGCGGCTGTTTGGGGACACCGATAGCACTGACCCGGCAGCTCGCCGAGCGCGTCGACAAGAGCAACGGAGTATTCTTGATTCGGTTAGGGATGATGTCGCGCGACTCAGCCGCGAGCTTGGCCCGAGTGACCAACTTAAGGTCGGGGCGTATCTCGATGCCGTCAGGGATGTCGAGCGTCGCATCGAAATTGCCGAGTCTCAGCGTGACGAGGAGCTACCGCTCGTGGACCGTCCGCTGGGCGTCCCGGGGAGCTTTGCCGAACACGCAGGGTTGATGTACGACCTGCAGCTGTTGGCGTACCAAACTGATCGCACACGTGTGGCCACCTTTATGAGCGGTCACGAACTTAGCGGTCGTACCTACCGCGAGATCGGGGTTCCGGATGCACATCACCCGCTTTCCCATCACCGGAACGTGCCAGAAGCGCTCGCAAAGTTGACCAAAATTAATACGTATCACGTGACGCTGTTTGCCTCATTTCTTGAGAAGCTCAAGGCAACGCCTGACGGGGACGGATCGTTGCTTGACCACGTAATGATCATGTATGGCGCTGGCATGAGTAACAGTAATTTGCACTCGCCCTACAACCTGCCGGTTGTCGTCATGGGCGGTGGCGGTGGACAGCTTCAGAGTGGGCGTCACTTGGTCTATCCCGAGCAGACACCGCTTGCAAACCTGCACGTGTCGTTACTCGACAAGCTCGGTGTTGATGTGGACCGGCTCGGGGACAGCACGGGCGCTCTTCCGGGACTTTCGGCGGGAGCCGAGCGACTGTCCGGTGTATAGCACATCACAAGATGGGGACTGAGGCGAGGGTGCGAAGGAGCGTCAGTAGCGATTCTGCGTCGCGAGCGCCGTCGGTGTGCGCGCATGCCGATTTTCATCGCAGCCCTTTCGTCGAGGGACTCCGTGTGGCGTATGGTATCGGGTTGGTGCTGGCCAACCTCTTGGTGTTGACAGTGGCCAACACGAATGCGCAGGATACGGACCTTCGTTTAATTGACGCCGTCAAGAGACAGGACACTGAGGCGGTACGGATTTTGTTAGAAGAGCCGGTCAACGTGGACGCGTCACAGGTGGATGGCGCAACCGCACTCCATTGGGCAGCTTATCTCGATGACGTGGACACTCTCCGCATGCTGGTTGATGCGGGCGCTGACCCGGGATTCGCAAATACTCATCGCGTGGTGCCGTTATCGCTGGCGTGTGCGAATGCGAATGTAGAGGCCGTGGAGTTATTGCTCGAGGCTGGCGCCGATGCGAATGCGGCCGTCTCGACCGGTGAGACCCTGTTGATGAGCTGTGCGCGCACGGGGAACGTGGCGGCCGTGACCTTGCTCCTTACCCATGGTGCGCAGGTCAACGCGACTGAATCCGAGGATGACCAGACCGCTCTGATGTGGGCGGTGGCGCAACGCCACGCTGCTGTCGTGCGCGCGCTGATTGACGGAGGTGCGGACGTGCAGCGTCGGTCGCGTGCCAGACGTCTAGTGATCAGCCGGCGTCTCCAGTCCAACCTGAAGTATGGCGAGTTGGGTCGTCGATACGGCACGGACGCCGAGGAGACCGAAGTGGGTGGGTATACGGCGTTTCTATTTGCAGCCAGGCAGGGAGATGTTGACTCGGCGCGATTGCTCTTGGCCGCCGGTGCGAATGTCGACGATGCGTCGCCGGATGGTCGGAGCGCGTTACTCGTGGCGACTCATAGTGGTCATCGTGCGCTTGTCGAGTTCTTGTTGGCCGAAGGGGCAAACCCGAACGCGGCGGCGGCTGGGTATACCGCGCTTCATGCTGCGGTCCTGCAGGGCGACCGCGCTATAGTGGAAGCGCTTTTGGCTCGCGGGGCTCGTCCGAACGCCCAGGTTACGGAGGCAACGAAGGTCACGCGCAACGGGCAAGTCTTAATGATCGGCGAGCATTTGCTAGGCGCGACACCATTTGCGCTCGCCGCAAAGTTTGCGGAAGTTGAGGTTATGCGTGTGCTGGTTAGCAGCGGCGCTGACGGGGCGCTCCCGCTCCGCAACGGCTGGACACCGTTGATGTTAGCGGCTGGGGCGAGTTGGCGGTACGGCGTTTGGGATCGACGGGACCGTGCGCTTGCGCGAGATTTTTCCTTTCAAGCCGAGCACGCTGACGAAGCGGGGACGTTTGCCGCGGTACGGCTGGCCCTCGAGTCTGGCGGCGACGTCACGGTCGTCGATGAGGACGGCAACACCGCACTCCATCACATCGTCAACAAGGGTTTTGACCGCGTTGTCGAATTCCTTGTAGAGCATGGGGCAGGGCTTCAGGTGGTGAATGCATCCGGTCAGACACCACTTGGGGTGGTGAAGCGGCGTCATGCATGGAGCAATGTTGAGGCCGCGCAAGGCACTGAGATGTTGCTGCGAAACTTGGGTGCGCACGAAACGGATGCGCAGTAGCGTGGGCAGTGGAGATCTGCCGGCAACATGGTCGGTGCTGACTCATGCCCCGTATTGATTCGCTCGCAACCTCTCTGCCCGCCCACCGCTTCGATCAATCTGATGTACGCAACGAGATGGCTCGCGTGTGTCGCGGCGACCGTGCGATGGAGCGTTTGCTTCCGGTCTTTGACCGGGTTGGTGTTGACACGCGGTACTTCGTTCGCCCTCTTGAGTGGTACACCGAGGGCCAGCCGTTCGAGACGCGTAACGCGGTTTACGCGACGTCGGCGCTTGAGCTTTCAGAGAAGGCTGCGCGCGCCTGTCTCGACCGGTCGGGGACCAGCCCTGACACGATCGACCACATCTATTTTGTTACGACGACGGGACTAATGACCCCGAGTCTCGATGCGAGGTTGGCGTCGCGGCTGGGTTTGCGACCGGATGTTCGACGCTTGCCGCTCTTTGGCTTGGGGTGCGCAGCCGGTGCTGGAGCGCTCGTGCGGGCGGCGGACACACTCCGCGCGTATCCCACGCATCGTGCCTTGGTTATCTCGGTCGAGCTCTGTAGCCTGATCTTTTCTCCCGCCGCGCGGACCGCGACCGACCTGGTCGGTGCCGCGCTCTTTGGCGACGGAGCCGCTGCCGTCGTCGTCGCTGGTGACGAGACGGGAGGCGAGGGCCCCGCGATTCGGGCGACACGAACGCACCTTTTTCAGGAGGCCCCTGACCTTATGGGATGGAACTTTACCGCCGACGGCATGCGTTTGGTCTTGTCCCGGGATGTCCCCAAGTTCGTCGCGACCGGTGTGGCGCCGGTGGTTAATAAATTTCTGGACGCTCAGGGCCTATCGCTTCCGGACCTCAGCCACCTGATCCTCCATCCAGGCGGCGCGAAAGTCATGGCAACCTATCGCTCGGTGTTCGGCCTTGACGATGTCGCGCTCAACAACGCTCGTGAGACCATGCGCCGATACGGCAATCAGTCGGGCGCGTCGGTGCTGTTCATGCTCAACGACCTTGTTAACTCAGGTCGGCCCCGAGCCGGTGACGCTGGTTTCATGATGGCTCTGGGGCCTGGTTTTTCGGCCGAGATGCTGACGCTCGAGTGGTGACCCGAACGATATATGGAACGGACACCTGATGTCACGATCGTAGGCGGTGGGCCGGCGGGTTCGGCCCTCGCGGTCCTGTTGGGTCAGCAGGGTGTGACGGTGGTGCTCTACGAAAAAGCACACCATCCGCGACTCAAACCGTGCGGCGAGGGTTTGCTCCCCCACGGTGTTGCTGCCCTGCGTCAGATCGCCGGTATTCCCGATGTCCCACATGTGAAGGGTCTGCGGTTCGTCGCCGGAACGTCATCGGTCGACGCCGATTTCCCTGATGATGATGGGCTCGTCGTTCGCCGCGACCGATTTGATGCCTGGCTGTTCGAGCTTGCGGCCGGCACGCCGAATATTGATGCTCGACCCGGAACGGCGTATCGACCTGGTCCGACTGGGTTGCTTGTTGGTGCGGATGGGTGCCACTCGATGTTCCACCGCCAGCTTCCTGGCAAGGTAGCTTCCCCACGACGCGCAGGGCTCTCCAGTCATGTTGTGGGTCTGACGGGGCTCGGCGACCGCGTCGAGATCTTTTTCCATGACGACGGAGAGCTCTACGTCGCGCCGACTGGCGGCGGAGAGGCGTTGGTCTCGGCGCTGTTTGACTATCGTCATTTTCGTAGAGACGGCATCACGTATCTGCTGAACAAGACGGCGTGGCTGCGAGACCGACTGTCTCACCTTGAATTCACGACACCTGTGCTCGCCTCCGCACCGCTTGGACTTTACGTTCCGCGGATCGTCGATCGTAGTCAACGGCTGCTTCTGGTTGGCGACGCGGCCGGCACACCCGACCCGATCACCGCGGGCGGTTTGGCACTGGCCTTGGCAGCGACGCGGATCGCGGCGGATGCGATTGTTACCGGAGCGTTCGACGAGTACGAGCGACGCCGGCTTGAGATGGGGCGCGCGGCAAATCGTCTTGGCCGGCTGATACTTTGCCTGGGTCGAACCGAGCGTCGAGCGGAGTGGGTGTTACGCCACCTAGCGTGGGGTGTTGAGCCACTGCTCAACCTGGCGCTCCGACGTTCCCAAGTGTCCGACTCTGGAGCCTTTGACTTCGTTCGTCCAAAGCTGGGTCGAGAGACGAACGCCGCTCAGGACGGGCTCTGGGCTTCAGGCTCCCTCGCTGCCGACACACGACGTCTTGGCTTGCGACGCCCGACCTCCGATTCACGGTCCTGATATGTGGATGTCCCAACGGTCGCTCGAGCGGGAGTTCATGGACGACCACACGCCGCCACAGGACGTCGTTGACGGTGTCTACCAATTTCTCAGTGGAATCAACCGTTGGCTCGGTGGTACCCGCGCGACACTACACCGGTTTGAGGAGTTCAGTCGCGGATGGCGGCCCGGCCAGCGGGTGGAGGTGCTGGACGTGGCAACCGGCGGCGGCGATTTCGCGAGGGCTCTGGTTCGGTGGGGGCACGCACGGGGTTTCGATGTCAGGGTCACCGCTCTCGACATCAGCGCGAGCGCACTGCGCTCAGCTCGGCAACGGAGCACTAGTGACGCAGCCAGGCTCCGCTACGTGCGCGCCGATGTCCATCGAATGCCGTGTCGAGAAGGTGTGTTCGATTACGTCAGCTGTTCGCTGTTCTTTCATCATCTGACCGACGACGAGGTCATCCGCACGCTCCAGTCGTTCGACACGATAGCGACACGAGGGATCGTCGTCAATGACTTGGTTAGACGCTGGCGGCACTATGCCTGGAGTTGGCTCTTTACGCGGCCCTTTAACGCCGTCTTACGTCACGACGGGCCTCTGTCGGTACGCCGCGCGTTTCGGCCGACAGAACTAGCCGCACTGACGCGTCGTGCTGGGCTCTCCTGGCTCACCATTCGCCTGCACTTCGGACACAGAATGACACTGGCTGGAGAACGCTCAGGCCATCGCCGGGCACCGTCAAGTTGAAACGGTAGCTGGCAGTGTAGAGCGATGACCAACCACGCGCCGAGCTACCACGGCTATCGATTTCCACCCGAGATTATCAGTCACGCCGTCTGACTCTAGCACCGCTTTTGTCTCAGCTTCCTCGATGCGGAAGACCAGTCTGTTGCCGGGGGAGAGATAGGGGAAACGAAGTAGGGAATAGTGAATTGACCCTGTGTGTTTACAGGGGGGAAATGGTGAAGGCGGCGGGAATCGAAGCCTCTGGACGTGATTCCATTAACAGGCTGATGGCGCATAGATTTTTCGTGGGAGGGTTCCGTAGCCGTTTCCGGAATGTGGGTGGAAGTTGCACCAGGTTGAGATCACTCGAGTCTCGTTGAACCGCCCGCCGCACGCTTGACTGTCGCATTGTCTGTCAAGTGACCATCAAAAATGATGGCCGTGATGAGGGTCAAGATATCCCGGTCGTCTCTTTTTTGTGGGTTGATGTTTTTAAATCAAAAACAGAGAACCGATCCATTACCTATATAAATCCACGACCCGTTCCGGCGTGGGTAACAGGTCTCGGTCCGCTGAGAAGCGGAGCAATGCCTGTTACACTGTAGTCAGGCCAAGGCCGCCTCTGAATCCACGAGCCTAGGCCACAATCCTGCTCACTGTAACGAAACGAGAATCATGATTCGTACACAAGGTCTGTCTGTTCAGTTCGGCGAACGTGTTCTGTTCGAGGACGTTTCGATCAAGTTCACTCAGGGTAATTGCTACGGCTTGATCGGGCCTAATGGCGCAGGAAAGTCGACGCTTCTTAAAGTTCTGTCTGGCGAGACTGAACCGCACTCAGGTTCCGTGGTGATCGACCAAGGTCTGCGAGTCGCGGTTCTCAAGCAGGATCACTTCGAATTCAATGAGTTCGACGCGCTCACCACGGTGTTAATGGGGCATGGTCGTCTGTTCGCCATTATGCAGGAGAAGAACGCCCTCTACTTGAAGCCGGACTTCGACGAGTCTGACGGCATGCGCGCGGCGGAACTGGAGGCCGAGTTCGGTGGGCTGAATGGCTGGGAGGCCGAGGCGCAGGCAGGCGAGCTGCTGGGCGGGCTGGGTATCCCGGTATCTCGGCATGGACTCCTCGTTAGGGAACTCGACGACGGTGATAAGGTTCGCGTCCTTCTAGCCCAAGCGGTATTTGGCGACCCTGACGTTCTGTTGCTGGACGAACCGACGAATCATTTGGACGTTGAGTCAATTTTATGGCTTGAGGACTTCCTGCTGTCCTTTCAGAACACCGTGATCGTCGTGTCGCACGACCGCCACTTCCTCAATCGAGTGAGCACGCACATTGCAGACATCGACTACCATAAAGTGAAGTTGTACACCGGGAACTATGACTTCTGGCGCCAAGCCAGCGAAATGGCGCTCCGGCATAGGCAAGCGCGGAAAGAGAAGAACGAGGACCGGGCCCGTGAGCTTAGGGAGTTCATTGCCCGCTTCAGCGCCAACGCATCCAAATCCAGGCAAGCCACCTCTCGTAAGAAGATGCTAGGGCAACTCGACGTTGAGGCGATTGCTCCGTCGTCTCGGAAGTCTCCGCACATCGTCTTCAGTTCAGAGAGGGTCCATAGCAAGGAGATGCTCAGCCTCACGGATGTGTCGAAGTCCGTCGGCGGGAAGGTTATCTTCGAAGGGGTCAACCTCACGATCGCTAACGGAGAGCGGGTGGTGGTGGTCTCGCGAGACTCTGTGGCAACGTCGACATTTCTGGAGGTCGTCGCGGGGACGCAGGAGCCCGACACCGGCAGTGTCCGGTGGGCGGCGGCGGTGCGGCGCTCGTTTCTGCCAAAAGAGTACAGTCACCTGTTCGACGTCGATCTCAGCGTCATCGACTGGTTGCGGCAGTTCAGCGAGGATCCGGATGAGGACTTCATCCGGAAGTTCCTAGGCCGCATGCTATTTACTGGCGAGGAATCCAGGAAATCGGTCACCGTCCTCTCCGGGGGGGAGAAGGTACGCTGCATGCTCGCGCGTTTGATGCTCGAGAACCCTCAGTGCCTCATTCTAGACGGTCCGACGAACCATCTCGACCTAGAGTCGATCAACGTCCTGAACAACGCCCTGAGCAAACGCAGTGGCACTCTGATTTTTGGGTCTCATGACGTCGAGTTGATCGAGTCGTTGACCGACAGGGTTATCGAAATTTCCGACGAAGGCCTCGTTGACCATCAGTGCGGCTACGCCGAGCTACGACAGCGGCGGACCGAAGAGTCGACCATGCTCGTCGGCGCTTGAAACAGGTCTGGACCGTGTGGACCTCCAGACATAACAATCGGTCTCTCGAGGAGCCGTTTGAGTCCGGCGACCAGGTGGTTGCGATAAGACGGGCGGTCTATGGAAGAGAAAAGGACCTCGCAGGAGAAGGCCTCGTGGATCACACATCGGCCCGAGCTGAAGGTGCTGGATTGCACTGTTCGGGACGGCGGTCTGATAAATGACCATGTTTCTGGAGACGCTATCGGAGTGAACGACTGTCAGGAACCCGTCGAGCCAAAACCGCCGGTTCCACGAGTAGTGTCGGTTAATTCATCCACCTCCACGACTTCTACCGTCCAGCGTTTCTGGACCACGAGCTGGGCAATACGCATCCCGCGAGTGATGTGGAAAGTCGTGGGCCCGTGGTTGATAAGCACGACACCAACTTCACCCCGATAACCTTCGTCAATTGTCCCGGGTGTATTGAGCACGGTGACTGAGTGCTTCAGGGCCAGCCCACTTCTCGGACGAACCTGTGCTTCAGTCGCCTCCGGGAGCTCAATAGCCACTCCCGTTGACACCAGGCAGGCCACGCCAGGGTCGAGGGTAATGTCCTCGTAGGCGTGAAGGTCCAGACCGGTGTCGCCGGGATGCGCGTACGCTGGGATGATGGCGTCTGGGCTGAGACGCCTGACTCGTAGCTTCATGGTTCATGATAACTAGGAAGGTAGAATGGTGGCGGCGGGAGTCGAAATCGTTGTCGGGTCTATAGCTCTACGCAGGGTTTGAATCCAGGCCTCACCGCCACACTCCTGAATTTTTCAGAGGTCGCGATTTTCCTCGCGTCGGAGGATTCTTTTTTTTGCAACAGGTGCCAACATCGCCGCTGACGGTGGATTGGCGCAGGTCGAGTTTGCCTGGTGCTAGGTTTCGCTACTCGGGAGCAGAACGCTCACATCAGTGGCTGCCGACCGGCGAGCACGCAGCCGGTCGTAGCGCCTCCGATGATGATGTTCGTAGTTCACCGGAGAAAGTGTATATTGGGCCCCTGACGGCGTCGGACAAGGGGGAGCAATGCGACAAAAGATTATGAGTGGGCTCGTGGTCGGTGGCGTGGCGGTGGCGCTCGGCTTTCCGCTGGCGCAAGAGAATGTCGCCGAGATCGAGCAGGTCAAGGCGAACCTCTACGTGATTACCGGCGGGGGCGGCAACACGGCGGCGCTCGTGGCCGATAACGGCGTCGTATTGGTCGACACGAAGAATCCCGGCTGGGGGAGCGCAATTCTCGACAAGGTGCGCACCGTCACCGACAAGCCGGTCACGCACATTATCAACACCCATACCCACGGCGACCACGTTGGCAGCAACATCGACTTCTCGTTGCCGGTCGAGGTGGTCGCGCACGCGAACACCAAGTCGAACATGGAGAAGATGGAGGCGTTTCAGTCGGCCAGCGGGCAGCGCTATCTGCCGAGCCGGACCTATGACGACCGCCTGACGCTCCTCGATGGCGACGACCAAATCGATCTCTACCATTTCGGTGCCGGCCATACGCACGGCGACACCATCGTCGTTTTCTCCGGGCTCGGCGTCGCGCATACCGGCGACCTGTTTGCCTGGAAGGGTGTGCCGTATATCGACGTCAACAACGGCGGAAGCGGCGTGCAGTACCCCAAAACGTTACTGGCTGCGGCAGATGCGATTCCAGGGGTCGAGATGGTGATTCCCGGTCACAGTCCGGTGATGACTTGGGATGACTTTCGGGAGTTCGGTGAGTTCAACCGCGACTTTTTGACATCGGTCGAACGGGGGAAGGCGGCAGGAAAGACGGCGGCCGAGACGGCCGCGTCGCTCGATCTGCCTGCGCGCTACGCGAACTACGCCATGAGCCGGGGCACATTGACCAGCGCCGAAGATAACGCCACCAAGATTTACGCCGAGCTCGACCGTTAGGAGGAGTGATGCTTACACGCCGCGAGGTATTGTTGGCCCCGGTGGCGGTCGCCGCCGCCAAGGCCGCTTACGCGCAAAACGCTGAACCGGGAAAGATGCTTCTCAGTATCCATCAGAACACCTCACGTGGGGCGGGCTTCCAGGGGTCGCTCGAGGGATGGGCCCGGGCCGGCATTCGCTACGCCGAGCTCAATGACGGTCTACTCCAGACGTTCCTCGAGTCGAATTCGCTGGCGGCCGCGGGACGTGTGCTAACCGACAACGGCCTGACGCCGGTCTGCGGCGTCATCGGCGGCGCTGATATGTGGATTCCTGGACCTGAACGAGCCACTTCGCTCGATCGGTTCCGCCTCCGGTGCGAACAATACAAGACCCTTGGCCTCAACCGGGTCTACACCCCGTCGGGCACGCGGCGGGCGGTCACCGCTGACGATTTTTCCGAAACGCCGCGCTGTATCCGCGAGGTGGGCGACATCGCACAAGAGTTCGACCTCACCGCAATGATCGAGTTCATCCGGACGTCCACGCATCTCTCCACGCTTACGTCGGCGTTGGCGACGATTCGGGAGGCAGACCATCCGCACGTTAGCCCAATGCTCGACTTCTTCCACTTCTGGTCTGGCCTCAGCAAGTTTCAGGACCTCGACCTGCTCCGGAACGGCGAGTTACAGCACTGCCACTTCCAGGATCTGCTCGACACGCCGCGGGAGCTGATCGATAACGACTCGCGGTTGATTCCCGGTGACGGGATCGCCCCGGTTGGCAACATCCTCCGCAAGCTTAAAGAGCGCGGATTCACCGGCGCGTTGTCGGTCGAGCTCTTCCGGGCGGAATACGTCGAGGGCGACCCCTACGAGGTCGCTCTCGAAATCAAGCAGAAGTGCGAGGCAGTGATGGAGCGCGCCGGCGTCCTGTAGCGTTATCGGTCCGGTAACGCGCAGACGAGGATAAATCGGGTGTGTGTCGTCACGTCTGAGTATGTCGATCTGTGAAGGAGGCCGTATGCGTTTGACATGTGCATTGGTGGTACTGAGTGTAGCGATGGTATCAATGTCGCCGACTATTGAAGCCGAACGAGCGGAGCGAATTCAGGCGGCGAGCGAAGCCGTGGAGCCATTTCGTGTCATAGGCAATATTTACTATGTCGGTGGCCAATATGGGTCCTACCTCATCACCACACCGGAGGGACACATTCTTCACGACACGGGTACTGTCGACATGCACGAGCTCATCATCTCGAACGTTGAGAAACTCGGGTTCAACATCCAGGACATCCGGTTCATGATTTCGAGCCATGCGCATTGGGACCACATCGAGGGACATGCGGCGATGAAGCGAGTGACCGGAGCACAGGTTGTTGCGCTCGGTGGTGACGCTGTGGCACTTCAATCAGGTCAGGACAATTCGGCTCTCGGGGCCAGAGGTTGGGAGCCTGTCACAGTGGATCGCGTGGCCGAGGACGGTGACACAGTCAACCTGGGTGGAATGACGTTGCGCGCCCTGTGGACGGGGGGGCACACACAAGGCGCCACAATGTGGATGACAACTGTCGAGGAGAACGGACAGACGTTTGACGTGGCCTTTCGTGGTGGCGAGATTCCGAACGACGGAGCGCCACTCGTCGACAATCCGAGGCACCCAACCGTCGTCGAAGACACGCAACGAACTCTGCGCCGGCTGAAGGAACTCTCGCCCCCCGATCTTTTCTTACACAATCACGCGCGGTATACATCCTCCGACCTGAACCCGGATCTTCCCGTCAATCCGAATTGTGCGAGCTGCCTCGACGCTGAGGGATGGATGGCGATGGTGGCAAGCGCCGAAGCAAGATTTCAGTCTATGCTGACGGAACGGTAAACCAATCGGACATTTAGCCCAGAGGAATATTCTGGTCGATGGTCAGATGGTGCATGTTCAGAGAGTCATGGGATTGTGTAGAAACCGGACAGTGAAAGAGTGATGTTGATATCACTATCCGTTTCGTTCGAAAAGTACCACCCATGTACGCCGTCAAAAGGTGCGACGAGATAGCCATTTGCTGTCTCGCCACGGCCTTTCGGCGTCAATCGAGAGCGCGGTCACACTCCTCGATCAGTCGCCCCCACGTTTTAACGCCGGACAAAAACGCCACCTGAAGAACGTAATCGGTGAGTTCTATGTCGCGTTAGGCCAGACAGCATTTCTTGAACTTTAGACCGCTTCCGCATGGGCAAGGCGAGTTTCGTCCAAATCGTAGTCGAGGGCGCGTCAACTCACGCTTGAATTGAGTTGCCCGGGCGAATAAATTCTGATTGAAGACCTGCTCAAGCATTTCGTAGAGATGCGGATGTTTGCGCTGCATCATTCCAGGGCGTTCGAAGAAGTATTCGGAGGTGACCGCGAAGAACTCTGCCTCATTGGTGAGGGCGTACCGATCGATGTCAGATCGGCCTCCTTCGATCTCGGCCATCTTTCGGCGCACGAGGTCAATCCACGGTCCTAGAGACTGACGGTCGAGTCCTACACTCGGCACCCCGTCGATTATGCCGTCAGACTTGTCGACAAGATGGGCAAACTCATGAATACCGACGTTGCGTTTATCTGCCGCGTTTCGGAAACCCTGGATAAGGTCGGGTTGGGACAAAATCATTAGCCGGTTGAGACTGCCGGTTCCCACCATCCCCAAAATGCTCTGTCCAACCTGGTCGCCAAAGCGAAAGTGTTCGTCAAAACGGTTCGGGTAGACGAGAACCTCATTGATCTGGTCCCACTCCCAGTCTGGAAATCCGAAAATGGGAATGATGGCGCTTGCAGCAGTCAGAACACGGGTCGTTGTGTCGAGCTGGAGGCGGATGCCGGTGACACGTTTCTCTCCGAGAAATAGCTGGACCTGCTGTCGAAAGCGGACCTGGGCAGCCGGCTCGAGAACTCGAAAGAAGAGGACATCTCGTTGTAGCACGGCTTCCCATTCCGCGGGAAAGGGTTCGCTGAGGATGGTACGACGACGACGAATGCTTCCGGTCCGCCAGCGATAAACAGCGACAGGAGGAAATAGAGCGAGCCCGTACGTCGCAGCTACAGGACGACCTGCCTGAATAAGTACCAGTGCTAGGAGTAGAGAGATGAGTAACGCAAGTCCGGACACGGCGAGCGCCCAGACCCGGGTTCGCCGTTCCCAGGTGATGAGAGAGTCCAGCGTTAGTCTCCTTGTGAAGGAAGTTGAAATGGTGGAAGCGGCGGGAGTCGAACCCGTGTGGCACGTTTCTTTAACATAGTGAGAGCGTGTGACTTCTGGGTTTAACTGGTTTTATTCCCGTCGCTTACATCGAACGTTGTTTCCATCTCGAGGCTCTTCCGCCCACTTAGGGAGAAACCGAGCCAGAGAACTCGATGGTGATCTGAGGGCGAACCCTGAGCATACCGAGCATAACCGTGGGTGGCTCCACGCCGTAGTCGGTCATGTCGAGTCGCACCTCGCCTTCGATTTCGGCACCCGCCCCGGCCGGCGTCAACTGGAGTGATACGGTCACCACCTCGGTGGTATCCAGAATGGTCAATGACCCGGCAGCCTGGGTGCCTTGGGGCGTGACATCGTAGCTCTCCATTTCGAAGGTGATCTCGGCGTGTTCGTCTGGACGCATTGCCTCCATCAAATGCTCGGTCATTTCTTCGTTTGGACATGTGAACTCAGCCACCGGTACTGTCAGCACCACTCCCTGTACTCCAGATGTGAACCCGGGTGCTGCGTCACCGCCGCCGCCGGTCAGTGTGGCAGTGCCGGTCACTTCACAGGTCCAACCGCGGATGGTGGAGTTTCCGGAGACAGCAAAATCTACAGTGGACTGGGCCGCCGTCGGAGGAACGGATCCAAAAGTAAATGCGAGAATAATTGCGAAACCAAGTAGGAGTTTCATGGCAGGCGTCCTTACAACCCGAAGCCGAAACTGTTCTCACGCATCATGACCGGATTCTTCCCTTCCATGACCAGGCGAGAGGTGATTTGGTCGACCGCTGCGGTGCGCGTCTGTCGCATCGCTATCTGCAGTTCCGCATGCAGCAGGTCGATGACCTTGGCGGTGCCGTCCTCTCCAAAGCCACCGAGACCCCAGACATACGGTCGGCCGATGCCGACTGCGTCGGCGCCGAGTGCCAGCGCTTTGAAGATATCTGTGCCGCGACGCAAGCCGCTGTCAATGAAGACTGGTACCCTACCTCGGACCGCCCGGACCACTTCTGGCAGTGAGTCGATTGACGACCAGAGACTGCTCTCTGCACGCCCCCCGTGATTGGATACGAAGATACCGTCCGCACCACTCTCTACTGCTAGTTCTGCCTCTTCGGCGGTGACGATCCCCTTGAGTACCAGTTTCATCTGGGTAGTGTCCTTGATCCGTTTTACATAGTCCCAATCGTAGGGATACCGCTCTCCCTGTGGTCCCTCAAGGCCAGCCCGCATCGGCCGCTGGTAGTCTGGTTGATGATTGTGGCAGTTTTGACACAGGGCGCCCTCGTAGCCGTCACCTTGCAACGTTCGGCGCTGTAGTTCACGGTTGCTGCCACCTAGCAGGTCTATCGTCCAGACCAACACTGGGCATCCGGCTGACTCGACGCGTTCGATTACGCGCTTATTTACGTTGAAATCTGGCACGGTGTAGATCTGGAACCAGTGCGGTTCCCCACGAGCCTCTGCGATCTCGTCGTATGACTGTGAACTCTGGTGAGACTGCATCTGGAGGATGCCGTGTGTCCCGGCCGCCCTGGCGGCACCCGCCTCTCCCTCTGTGTGATACGCCTCGAGACTGGCGACCGGACACAGAAAGAGTGGGGAGGCATATTCCTTGCCGAATAGGTTTACTGACATGTTGAGATTGCTGGTGTCTGGACCAAGTCGTCTCGGTCTAATGATTAGTCGGTTGAAGCCCTCTCGATTGGCCCGGCGGGTTTCGAAGTCGTCGACCCCCATGTGCAGGTAGTCCCAGTGCTGCGGCAGGTTATTCGCGTGAGCGACCCGTTCAAAGTCCCACACGTTGACGGCATCGTCGACCGATTCGATCATTTGGCCGGTGAATTGTTCGTTGATGGCGTCCCTCATTTGCCCCTCGGGGGTCTGTCCGAGGTTGACGTGGGACTTGCTTGTGGGCGCTAGTGGCATCTCGATGCCGCACCCACGGCATCGAAGACTTGGCGGCGCGGATGTCGCGGCCCGTCGCTCCGCCTCGCGCGCAAGCGCTGCCTGCCAGCTCGTCGGCAACCCGGCCGCGGCTAGGCCTAACAGCGGGCTTGTCGCCAGCAGCTTGAAGAACTGACGTCGGCTTGCGCCCCGGTCAAAAATGTTTGTATCCCTCTTACGTGCGCTCATTCGTCGACCCCTTGAATCATGAAATAAAACTATTGGGCAGAACAGGTCGGCGCAAGTGTAATCGAATCGGGGTGGAAAGCAACGTTAAAGAAGGTCAGTCACGCGGGTGCGCTTCGTCCCATTCGCGGGCGAGGCGTTGGGCTTCGGCAAGTTGATCAGCGGTCAGGGTGGCGGCCAACTGGTCGCGCGATTTGAGAACACCTTCACGATCGATTCCAGTGAATCTTGACGCAGCGAGATCGAACCACATGTGTGCAGTTACATCATCCTCTGGCACACCTTCGCCGTTGGCATACATAAGCCCAAGCCACAACTGCGCGTCGCCATTACCTTGGTCTGCCGCTAACCGAATCCACCGCACGGCTTCCGGATCGTCTTCTGTTACACCACGGCCGTCGGCATACATGAGTCCAAGGTTGACCTGCCCGTCGGCATCCCCTTGGTCCGCCGCTAACCGATACCACCGCACAGCTTCCACATCATCCTGCGGCACACCCCTGCCAAAGGAATACGCGAGGCCGAGGGTAACCTGCGCCTCGGCATCCTCCGCCTCTGCCAGTGCGCGCAGTTCGTCGATGAATTTCTGTTGCGAGGCCAGTGGCACGCTGAATGTCAGCAGTGCGACCGTGACCGATAGAAGTTGTGCGAGCGATCGCATAAGGTTTCCGTATTTCTCAGTTGTTGGGTGTCCGCATCGACCGATGCCTCTATCTAATTGAGAGGACGGCCACGTAAGACCCCCTTGACTAATAAACAAGCCGAAGAATACCTTGAAGTTGAAAGAGGCGAAAACAGTAGGTGTCCCCATCATCGAGAATGTTCGACAACGAATGGATCCTTGAGGGTTTTGAGGATCATCCCAGCTTCTTCACCAAGAGGATGTTCGGTGGTCTGGCCGTCTACCTGTTTGGTCGCCAGATGATGCTCCTGGTCGAACCAACAAAGAATGGCCGGTGGAAGTGGCATGGAGTGCTGGTCTGCACGGAACATGCACATCAACCCTCGATCATTAAAGAGTTTGGGCAACTGGCACCTCACGACTTTCTGAAGAAGTGGCTCTACATCGACTCGCGTCATGAGGACTTCGAACCGACGATGGAGCGTGTGGCAGAAGCCATCGCGCGGGACGACCAGAGATTCGGGATTCATCCTCGCTTGAGGACAGAAAGAGCAGGCTCACATTGAGCAAACTATTCGGATGTGGATTGGCGCAACGCTCCAGCCATCTCTGAGTTGTAGTCGGTTAGTCGCGGTCCGGAGGGTTACGACGTCACAGTGATTTTCAGATAGCCATTGGTCCAGCAGCACTGGTCGCCGGCGGAGCTGTCGACCCCGCCGAAGTTGTCGGCGCGCACGCGGATCAGGTATTCGCCCGGCTGACCGAAGGTCGCGGTCGTGGTCGCCATCCCCTCTGTTTCGGCCAACTCATCGGTGTGTGGGCTAAAGACGACCGAGCCCGGACCGGTGTGCTTGAACCAGGTGACGGTCACTGCCGGAATCGGTTTGTCGGGGTCGGCCCGCCGCTGTCTGACCGCGACCGGTTCTTCCTCCCGCATGCTGTCGTCATGGAACCAGACCGTCAGGGAAAGTGGTGTGTCCACCGACGCGCTGATCGGCTCCGCGTCGATTCCGGAGGGACCCCGGCCGGCAGGACCGTTGGGACTGAAGCGGACCAGAGGCGGCTGCGACCCCATAGCCATAGGCCATTGGAGCTGGTAGGCACTGTTCCGGGCATTTCCGGGTACGGAGAAGGTCCGTTCCTGGTTGACAAGTGACCAGACGACGTCGTCGCGGAACCCCGCCGGTACGGTCACGGTAAACACCCCCCGATTTCGCTGCCGGCGCCTGGGCGGCTCCTCGGCTCGTGCCCCGGGCGGCTCAAAGAAAGTTGGTTGCCGGCCGTCGAACTCCGCCGGTGAAATGAAGTTGTCGGGACCCACGGGAATTTCCACGACCTCGGTCAGGTTGAGGTTCGAGTAGCCGAACGACAGGGTGACGGTGCCATCCGTATTCTGGTACCAGCCGTCGAAGAATGGAGCCACCCGAAGTCCGTTCGGAGGCAGCGGTGCAAGTGGTCGTTGAAGTTGGGCCTCCAACGACGGGCCGCCGATGAGCATCGCGGCTACGAGGCCGCCCACGAGTAATCGTCCGAACACTGCCATTCCCTCCATCAACGTGTCGTTCCCGAGAAAGCGAAAGAGCCTCTCGATATCGAGAGGCTCTTTCGCCACAAACCAATTCCGTACGTCTCCGTGCTACTACTGCTAGTTGTTGTTCGCCAGCTTGGCGGCCTCTTTCGCGTCTCGCTCGGCCACCTGTTGTTCGTAGCTGTCGTCGTCGAGATGCGTCACGGCGATCCATGCATGCGACATTTCGTCTGCCGAACGAGCGCCGCCCCCCACCCACTGATTTGGATCGGGGTTTTGCTTATTCGCAGCGGTGTTGTCGTAGTAGCCAGTAATGACGAGGACGGATCCCGCTGGCACGAGCGGTGCGGCGTCGTCTGCATAGATGTGACTGGTGTGCCAGTCGTTGGTCCAGTCAGACACCGAGCTCACCATCTCCAGGTCGCCCGTCTTCGGATCGAAGATTTCGAGGGTTTTTCCCACGAGACGGAAGTGACCGTGCGGCTGGAAGCTGTCGATCCGAACCGGGGTCTCGAAGGAATGGAATCCCTGGGTCATCGCCGTGCCGTGCGGTGGAAGCTCGAGCTCGCCGCCCTTCATCCGCAGCGAGTATGCCTTGAGATCCTGTTTGTTCTTCGCCTGCTCCTGATGGCCCTTCGGGTAGAACCAGACGCCCATCTCGATCACATCATTCTCGACGAGTTCGCCGTTCGGATAGTAGTGGACGTCCCATTTGAGCATGGAGTCAGCCGGGAGGAGGCGACAGGAGTCCTCCGGAATAACCTCGCCGGCCTTGCCGAGCGCGTATTCGGAGAGTCGCTCGACCTCCACCCACTCCTGGGTTTCCTCGTCGAAGCCGAGCAGTTGGCTGTTGGCGTGGTGCGCGACACCGCGTCCCTGTGCTCCTGCCCTGACGGAAACCGCTTTCATGCACCGATCTTCGGTCAGGCCGCTCGGCACAATCGGCCGCCACCAGACGTCAGACCCTTCAGCCGCGATGGTGTACGGCTTCGTCTTGATCACCAGGTCCGGCGGGCCGAAGTCATCCTCGTAGGCCCACTCGTTAAGGTCCGGAAAAGACAGAGCCGGCGGGAGATCGGCAGGGTCGCCAACAGGCACGCCCTCGTCCACCCAGCGAACTATTGTGTCGATTTCCGACTCGCTCAGCCGGAGGTCGTCCTTCAGGTCTTGAATGCCGACGTGGCGGTCGTACCGATAGGGAGGCATCTCGCCTAGTACCACGCGATTCTTGATCGACCGGGCCCAGGGGCGCACTTCCTGGTAGGTCAAGAACGACATCGGCGCCACCGAGTTAGGCCGATGGCACGACTGGCAGCTCCTCTGAAAAATCGGAGCGATGTCCTTCGAAAATGTTGGCGTGGTGTCAGCGTCCTGCGCGACCGCTGAAGTAGGGGAAACTAATAGGAGCATTACCGCTGCAAGAACGGTTGCACCGAGGGTGGCACTTCGCATCACAATGCCTCCAAGGTCCGATCTAAGCCAAACAGCCTAGAAGACCCGTGAGAAAGAAGAATTTACACAGTGAATCTATCTCCTAAATTGCAGCCTGTCAATTGGCGCAAAAGGTAGTCCAGAATCTTGTCCAGCGGGCAACTCGTCGTGCGAAGGTACCAGCAGGAGTTCACATTCGTCTGAATAGATTGGTGAGCCATTGCGACGGCCGAAATTAATGAGTGACAAATTACTCTCGCACAACAATTTACTGTCACAGCAGCCATGTATCATGGCAAGTTCATGCGACGTGTAGAACTGGCAGCACTACTTGGCGTTCTCCTTATAGGACTCCCGGCTTCAGAGCATTCTTGGACTCTGCGCGCTCAGGAAGATGTGATGAAGACTGAGTGGAGGAAGTGGGGTGGGCCGAATGGTGATTTCACTGTGGACTCACCTCCACTGGCCAACACTTGGCCCCCTGACGGACCACCCGGAATTTGGAATCGTTCGCTTGGAGCGGGCCACTCGGCCATTCTGGCTGGTGACGGACGGTTGTTCACTATGTATCGGGTCGCGCACGGACAAGGTGGGAGCGGACCATTCGAGCCTGAAGAAAGCGTTATCGCGATTGATGCAGTGACGGGTGAAACGATTTGGGAGCATACGTACCAGTCAAAAGTCCAAGATTTTGGTCAAGGTGCGGGTCCTCACTCCACGCCGCTGCTCGTCAATGACCGACTCTTTACCATAGGTACAAACAAAGAACTTTTTGTCTTTGACCCGGCGACCGGAGAAGTGCTCTGGTCGAGGAACCTTGTGAGCGATTTCGATGCCCCGCCACTACTCATTCGGTCGATGATCAAACCGGGGTACGGTGGAAGCCCCCTAGCCTACAAGGACACGATCATCATTCAAGTGGGCGGGCCGGGCCAGGCGGTCATGGCACTCCGTCAAGATGATGGAAGCGTCGTCTGGCAGAGTGGGTACTTTATGGTGTCGCACTCGCCAGCCGGGCTAATCATGGTGGATAACGAGCCTCAGCTTGTTGTGTTTGCTGGCCAAGCAGTTCATGGACTCAATCCTGATACAGGTGAGATCCTGTGGGCACACGCACACGATGCCGGCAACGACTTCAACTTTCAGGTGCCGATGTGGAGTGACGACAACGTGCTATTCATGTCGTCAGGCTATATCGGTGGAAGTCGGGCTATTAAGTTGACACGTGATGGTGGTACAACGACGACGAATGAACTTTGGTACGACCCGAGACTCAGATTTACGTTTCTAAACCCACTCAAGCTAGGGGATTTCATATACGGAACGAGCGGTCAGGGTGCAACCGCCATCATGACGGCCACTCACGTCGCCACGGGTGAAACAGCTTGGCGTGCCCGTGGTTTTAGTCGCGCCAATATGCTCTATGCGGACGGGAAGGCTTTCTTGCTTCAAGAAAACGGGACTCTAAGCATGGTGACGCTTTCACCAACTGGCATGACTACTCTCGGTGAAACGGAGTTATTCGACACGACATCGTGGACAGTGCCGACTCTTGTCGGTAGCACCCTCTATGCTCGTGACCGAGAACAGATCGTTGCCCTCGACCTCGGTTCACAGTAAACGGACCTTCCAGGTCATTTACTGGCGGCGGATGTCGTGCTGAGGGAAATCCTTGCAGGGCATTGCCCAGTTTTCGCATGGCCCCACTGGTTGATCTTTTGTGTAAACCAGCTGGTTCACCGTGTCACCTTCAGCGGTGGTTGTCGTGACAAGTATGGTGAGGACGTCACCATTCGAATTAAGCGACATCACTTCATGCATCACCATGTCGCCCTGTCGTCCTTCTGCCACCAGCCGATTTTCTTCCCAGCGTGATGTGACCATCATTGTTGTGTCGCGGCCTACAGGAATTGAAAGTTCTAGGCCTGGTGTGTACGACCAAGCCTTGGAGGCGTTCGTCTCAGCACCGATAACAAGCGTGCCGTTCTTCGCGTGAGTAATGAAAAGACGCTCCACGTCTGGACCGCCTCTACCCCCACTGAAGCCGGGCTCCGTGAAGTCGCTAGCCGTCTGGTCCAGCGTCCACATTCCTGAAAAGTTCGGCAACTGGGCAAAAGCTGGTACCGCCGAAAAAATAACCGTCACAGTTACAACACTCGTCACAAACGAATTCACAGTAATTCCCTCGCACTCTATATTACTGGTTCAGTCAGAACGCCCAAATCATCGCACCTTGGGGAACCTGCATATTCGCACCTCGACTCCGGTTGATGAAATCCTGACTGAGTGCCTGTTTACATTATTTTAATTTTATTGATCTTTTTTATTCTCGGGATAATTTTTCTAGTTAGAATGCCTTCTTCTGACCGTGGTGTTTTGTTTTGACGACATGGAGTATTGAAATATGAAACCGAAAATATTTAGGTTCGCGGTTCTCAGTTTATTCGTATTGAGTCTGGCGTCCGTTTCATTTGCTCAACCTCTTCTTCTTGAGGCGCGGGACGTTCAGGTGAAGCCTGGTCAGATCACGCAGTATGAGGCCGCGATTAAAGAGGCCGTCGCGTTTCGCCAGGAAAATAACTTTCCGTTTGCCATCAGGGCCTTCCAGGCGGAACCTGGCCACTACCGGTATGTCACTTTTCTTGGTGGTTGGGATGGACGCGAGGAAATCGAACAATGGTTCGCGCCGTTCTTGGCGGGAGAACCGTCTGACTTTGTTAGGCCATTGTTTGAGGCCATCGAAAGTCAATCGATTTCGTACGAACGTAGCCGACCGAATTTGTGGTACAACCCGGAGGATCCGCCGGTCACTATTGATACTGCCGGGGCTGTACACGAGCTTCGTCTCTACCCCATGGCTCACACGGCAAGACAGGTTGCAGACGTGCTCGAACGATTTGCTGCAGTATACGAAGCTCATGACGTGCCTGGGTCGAAGTTTGTGTGGCAGCAAGCCGTCGGCAGTGATCTTCCCATGTTTACCCAGTATTTTCCGACTGCTGATTCAGCCTCCTACTATACGGAGCGTGCCGCTGCACTGGAGTTAATGGGGAGTGATTTTCAAGCACTACTACAAGAATTAGGACCATTACTGAGAAAAATAGAGAACGTGTCTTGGACGAGTAGGCATGACCTTACCTATCTGCCGTAGCGTTTGAGGCAGAACTGTTCAGCTTTGTGAGGAGAGGTGGCGCGATGAGAATTAAGTTTGGCTTGGTAGGATTGATGCTGGCTGTGGGTGGCTTTGCAGTAGCGTGTGGTGGTGGTTCTGAGACCGCGGAGGCGCCAAATCGTCCACTTCTCAGGATTACGGAGTTCACGGTAAAACCAGGTCAGCAGGCGACATTTGAAGCGGCGTGGAAGCAGCAGCAGGCGCGCCTAGAACAGGTGGATAGTGCTGTTGCTGTGAATGTTAGCGTGAACGATGCGGGAGTCTATCGCGTTATTCGTAGCATGGGAACGTGGGAGAATTTCGCGGCATATCAGCAGGAAATAAACGCATTGCCGGGTGAATTCCCCGCCGAGGCATTTGAACAGTCTGTCTCAAGCATTACAAGTTCGATACACCGGGCGAGACCGGACCTTGGGTACACACCCGAGAACCCGCGGTTCGCTGGCAATCAGCTCACGAATGAGGAATATGACTTTATAAAATATTTTTTCATTTACAACCGTCCTGGTACGGGGCGGCAGGCTGAGGATATTCTTCGCCGAATGGCTGAGGTCCGGCAGCGACATGATGTTGATACGCCCGTGATTGTGACGAGGTCTGTCGTGGCCCCTGATGGGCCGATGATTTTGATCCGCCTCCATTTTGAAGATATTGCTGATTCGTATACCCATAGTGCCGAGTATATGGCTGCGATGGGCGATGACTTCCAGTCCCTTTTGGGAGAACTGAATGCGTTGGCTCGGCATATTGGGACGTCGAATAACGTCGTGCGTCGAGATTTGTCGTACCAGCCGGCGAACTGAACTCAACCCTCACCGAAGCAGCAACGCTTCGTCACGAAATACTTGATTGATCTCAATGCCACCCAGGCGGCGATCCGGGCGGGCTAGGCGCTGTATCGTGAAAGCGGCGGGAACAACTAGTTCTGCTTCCAACCGATCAACACCGCGTCCGGATTGTTGGTCCGGGCGCGGTGTCTTTACTAAGTTTACGGTTGAAAGCCCAAATCTCTCCGTATTGTCCAGTCTAAGTTCTCAGATTTTCGTAGGAAGGGGGCTAACTCTTCTACTAGGTCTTGAAAATCTGATCCCATCTCTTGCAGGTTTGAAGCGCGATTTGCGTAAAACGCTTCTGTGCTAGCTGCACCAAAATAATTTGTTATCACTGGACCGTCAGTTCCCGCAACTTGTTGCCAGACAGCTTTGCCACTTTGGATGCCATGGTCTGCGTAGACCTCAACAAACTTTTCGAGTATCTCCCGCACCTGCCGGCGGGTTCCCGATTTGGGGTAGAGGCGTAGCTCATGTATCGCGGTTGCGCTGCTGAATTCGATTCTTGGATTGTCAGGGCGATAACCGAGGTTTGGTCTTGTCATTTGGTACGATACGGATGCGTTGTCAATGGACCCGAACAGGGGTTCGACGAATGCCGGCGCATCGCCGCTCATGAATGGTGCGAACCACTGATTTATCTGGTCACGACCACTCCAGGTGCCGATGCGCGTGACGAACCGATAAAAACCCTGGCCGAGTTGGAATGCTGTGACGGGAAACGGAAACCCATTTTCTTTCCGCCACGCCACGTTTTCTTTCACGGCGGCTTCGTATTGCGCTGTGAATTCAGGTTTGACCTGCACTTCGAGAATTTCCATGAGTTGCGGTTGGTTTTGCTGACCATAGACTGATGGTGCGATGCCACCAATGAACAAACTGGCCATTGTGATTGCAAATATCTTGAACTTCATTCGGATATGCCCTCCACACGAAAATAGTTTTTACGCAACAAATAACCAGTAACGTTCTGCCCAGCCTCATTTGGCCGCCATTTCCACACGGTAAAGAGACAGCCAACTTTATCGTACAAGTAAAAAAACATAACTATAAAGATATTATTCTGAAAATTTAACCCTACGTCTGTCATTTGTGAAGGGAGGCCGGCCATGCTGCAACGGTGTTTTGAACGGAGGGAGAGATAGGGGAAGCACAACAGGTGGCAATGAATTGACCCTGTATTGACAGGGTCAAAATGGTGGAGGCGGCGGGAGTCGAACCCGCGTCCGAAGATCCAGTTTCAAAGGACTCTACATGCGTGTCCGCTCTTTAAAGTTTCGCACCCGGTGTCGAAGAGCGGCCGAAACCACCGGGTACTAAGCGCCGATAAATCTCATTCTTACGCGTCGATGCAGCATGTAAGAACCAGCCCACTATATGACACTTATCCTCGGCTCGCGGGCACTGCCAAGGTAAGCGCGCTACTTAATTAAGCAGCGAGAGCAAGTTGCGTATCCGCACTTACAGGTTTTCCATCGGATTAACGAGTCGATAGTGCTCGGCATGCATCCTAAGATTCCATGACCCCCGTCGAAGCCGTGTCGCCCCCTATTGGTCAACACAGAGTGTGCTCCAATTATAATGCCCGACGAGTCATGTCGTTAGAGCAGGAAGTGGAAAAGGCGGTCGGAGACCTACTTGGACGGTTACGCGGATCGATCGAATCTGAACTGACGGATACGATGAAAGCGACGCAGGGCGAGCGGGCGGTGGTTTCGAGTGTGCTCGCTGGAGTACGACGGCTTGACGCAGGTACGACATTGACGGCGGTTCTAGATTCTCTCGGCGAACTCATCGCGGCTCTCAGTGGGCGCGCAGTTCTTCTTGTTGTTGAAGAGGAGGGCAAGATTCGACCATGGAGACTTGTGGGTTTTAGTTCTGGGATTGGTGACGTGACGGCGTTGACCCTTACTGATGCTGACGTGTCTTTCTTGAACGACGTCATCATCAAGAGGCAGGCATGCTTGCTGTCTTCGGCGAATAGACGGAACACAAACAGTCGCGGATTCAGTTTCGCTGACGTACCGGAAGACCGAGACGCCCTGGTGGTGCCTGTGGTCATTGGTGATGATGTGATGGTGTTAGTCTATGCGGATGATGTCTCGGCCGCGTCGCCTCTACCAGAGTCCTCGTGGTTCGAAGCAGTTGAATTACTCGCTCGATACGCAGGTCGTCGGCTCGAAGGATTGACCGTCGGTCGGGCCCTAGCGAGTATCCGTGAGTCAACAGCCAACGAATGAACCGAGACTACGCCACTTGTAAAACTCTTTTGGGTATCCGGAGATCTGTCTCAGTAAGTACGCACAGTCTCCATGAAATGCTACAGCCCGTTTCTTGACGGAATCCGTAGGCGTTGCCCAATCTGTATCACGGTGCGTTGACCCATATTGTTCGCGTTTTGTATGGCTCTCACGCTAGTACCGTACCGAGTTGAAATTGCTCCGAGCGTGTCTCCGCTGGCGACACGATAGGTGACGAAGGTCGGCTTGGGTTCTTCAGGTCTGATGCGAAGCACGGTTCCTGGCGTGAGTGGATCATTCCAGAACAGACTGTTATCCCTGATGATTCGCCAAGGCGTCGAATCCATCGCTTCTGCGATTGAGCCCAGCGTATCTCCAGCGCGCACGGTGTAGTTATCGTATTTTCCTGTCCACGCGAGCGGTAGTTTCAGTTGTTGGCCGGCAGGTAGCGTTTGCAGGTGCCAGAGATCATTTTCGGCTCGGAGCACGTCGCGATCGAGACCGAGTGTGAACGCCAAATGTAAATAATTGTCTCCGAGACGAGCACGGTAGCCGACGTAGCCATCTGTCGACGGTTCTAGTAGATCATCCCGCGGTTCAGGTGGATAGGCAATATATTGGCCTACACGTAAAGCCCGTGTTGCAAGAAACGGATTATGCAATCGCAGTTGGACGATCGATACGCCGGTACGTTGAGCGATGGCCCACCATGAATCGCCTTCACGGATGGGTTCGAGTTTGATGCGCTCAGCATGATGTCGGACTGAAGTCTTATATAACTTCAAGACGTTTCGGTACGCACCCACAGACAGCACATACTGCAAAGTTTCCAGTGGCGGTCGTCCACCGCGTGCACGGCCAGGACCACCGTTGTACGCTGCGACGGCATAGTCTTCACGTTTAAATTGTCTAACCATTTGGCCGATGTATTTAACGCCGGCCTCGATATTGGTATCGACATTCAGGCCACGGAATGTCGCCGGCATGACCTGGAAATATCCACCGGCTCCTGCGATTGAGGTCAGGTGGGGGTTCCCACCCGATTCCTGAATGGCCATGGCTCGAGCAAGATCGAAGTCGACTCCATATTTATCACTGTATGTCCGAATCTCATCCTCAATCGTCATGGCTTTTCGAAACATGCCGAGAAATTGAGGCGAGAAGCTATCGAGAGGCACCAGATTGCCAGGGGTTGACGACGTTTGTGCTTGAACCGGTTCGATGAAAACGTCTGGCTCGGGAACCAGCGATGTCTGAAACCTTGTTGTGACCACAGCCGCAAGCACAATCGTAAGGCCGAACCAGACCCCCACACGGACCATTTTCATGATGGTCAAAAGACTACACCACGAGCGTGTGAGACGAAATGACTTTCTATAATCACTGTATGACCAATTGGAAAGGTTCACGGAAAACGCAGCACTTCACAGAATCAGTCATTCGTGAGATGACTCGTTTGTGTAACACCCATGCAGGCGTCAATCTCTCGCAAGGGTTTCCTGACTTTCCGGCTCCTGATGCGGTGAAGGAGGCGGCGTGTGCAGCGATTCGAAATGATATCAATCAGTACGCCGTGACGTGGGGAGCACCGGTCATGCGAGAGGCGATTGCTCGTAACTTTTCTGGCCACTATGGCGTGACGGTCGATCCAGAGACTCAAGTGACGGTGTGTTGTGGCGCCACGGAAGCCATGATGTCGACGATGTTGGCCATTGTTGATCCTGGCGACGAGGTGATTGTGTTTGAGCCGTTTTATGAAAATTATGGTCCTGACGCGATCCTCTCGGGGGCGGTTCCTCATTATGTGACGTTACGCGAACCGGAGTGGCGATTCGACGAAGAAGAATTGGCTGCTGCGTTCTCGAATCGAACGAAAGCCATCATCATTAACTCTCCAAATAACCCGACCGGAAAAGTGTTTTCGCGTGAGGAACTAACGGTCATTGCAAAGCTGTGCCAACAATGGGGCGTCCTAGCGGTCACCGATGAAATTTATGAACACATTGTTTATGACGGAACAGAACATGTGCCGATGGCAGCGATCGAAGGGATGCTCGATTACACAATTACGATTAATAGTTTGTCAAAAACCTATAGTGTGACCGGTTGGCGTGTCGGCTGGGCCATCGCGCCAGCCGTCTTAGCCGGTGCGATCCGAAAGGTGCATGATTTTCTAACGGTCGGAGCGGCAGCTCCACTGCAGGAAGCTGGTGCGGCTGCACTTTTGTTACCAGCGGCGTATTACACAGACCTAGCGACGACCTATCAGCGGCGGCGGGACATGTTGTTAGAGATGCTGCAGCGGCATGGATTTGTCTGTTACAAACCACATGGTGCGTATTACATCATGACTGACATTGCCCACTTCGGTGCAGATGATGACGTTGCGTTTGCCCGTCAGTTGGTGACTGATGTTGGTGTCGCCGTGGTGCCTGGTAGCAGTTTTTATCACGATCCGAAGCTCGGGAATACGAAAGTACGTTTTTGCTTCTGTAAGCGTGACGAAACGCTATTGGAAGCCGATCGACGTCTGGCCGAGATCAGGAATACGACGTTTCGGTCTCCTGTGACGACAGCACCTGTCGACTGAGGCTGCGGAAAGAGATCAGTAACGGAATGTTCCTGATACATAGAGTCCGTCGAGTTTGAGATCCCCTGTATCTCGGTTAATTAGGTAGCTCAGGTCCACTGATCGATAGCCAAGATTTACGCCGAGCATTCGTGAAAGATTGATTGTTGTGAATACCTCAAACTCAACGTATTGAGCACGGTAGTTATCTGAGTAGCGAGCTGGCAGTTTAAAACCGGTGAATTCGGCGGTAATTGCTGTAAAGCGAGTGGGGTAGAGTCGTAGAATTCCACCGGCCGCGGGAATAGGCGCCTTCGCACGGACATATTCGTGAGTGTCGGCAGTTGTGACACTAGCTTCAAGTTGTGGATATTTGGCTTCGAATAACAACCCGAAGTAACCCCGGTCACGAGAAATCACATCGTATTCATAGCCAAACTTCCATGCGTTCCATTGGAGTGTGGAACTGACGGTCTCGGAGGCATCGTACCCGATACCCTGGAACACCAGTCGCCGTTCGAGTTGAACCTGCTGTGCATATGCGATTGGCGTGACCGAGACACGAAGTTTGTGCTTATGACCGGTTTTAAGCGTGATCCGAAAATCTGGTTGTTGGCGCCTCGATAAGCCCAGGTCTCGACGGAAATCAATATTACTTCCCAGAATACCGAATTGTTCACTTGATGCGATCACGGCAGGCGTGGGTTCCCAAAGCCCCCCCGTCAATTCGATCGTGTAGTCCTCGCCAACACTCGGTCCGTTCCAGAATGAATTCTCAATTGACCAAATGTATTCGGGGTCTTGTGCATGCGTCGGTATAGCCGTGAAAGGAGAGATGCAAAAGAGGAGTACGAGCACAAACATGGAACACTGATCGTGCCAACGGGAGGAACTGCAGAGTCTAACCATTATTGCCGTCCAGTTCGTAAGTCGGTTCGGACACCTGTTATTCTGAGAGGTTAATGTCTGTAGCTGCATCGAAGATCTATCCCTATCTCTTTCGCTATCGCTATCGCTTTGCGGTCGGTGCTGTGTTCTTGGTACTCACTACAGCGATTAATCTCATTGCGCCATGGGTTCTCAAGCTTGCTATCGATCATTTAACGACTCACTTGGACCTTACTGGTATTGACGCCGTTGTAAACGGTCCGTCGCTCGGTTTCTATGCCGCTAGTCTTGTTGCTATTGCGATTGGCGGCGGCCTCTGTCGTTTTTTGATGCGACGTATCATCATCGGTGCATCTCGGGAGATCGAGCGTGATCTTCGGAATGATTTTTTTTCGCATCTTCAACGGTTACCGCTGGTTTATTTTCAAGCAAACCGAACCGGCGATCTCATGTCCCGCGCCACAAATGATTTGGCGGCTGTTCGCATGATGGTCGGACCAGCAATCATGTATTCAGCTACGACAATGATCACGTTTGCGGTTGCACTCGGTTTGATGCTGTCGATTTCGCCAAGTTTGACACTTTATGCGCTCATACCATTGCCAATCGTATCGGTTGTTGTGAAGTGGTTCGGCAGTGCTATTTACAAGCGGTCAGAAAAAATCCAGGAACAATTGGCTGATCTCAGCGCGATTGTTCAAGAGGCGCTGGCGGGGGTTCGAGTGGTTCGAGCATACCGACGTGAACCAATTGAAATCGAACGATTTCGAATCGCGAATGAAGAATACGTTGCACGGAGTCGAGCATTGGTACATCTACAAGGGGCATTCCATCCGAGCCTAGCTCTTTTTCTTGGATTGTCGGGACTGGTCGTGCTGTGGATGGGTAGTCAATATGTCATTGCTGGACGGATGACGATTGGCGAGTTCGTTGCTTTCAACGCTTACGTTGTGATGCTGAGTTGGCCAATGATTGCATTCGGTTGGGTTACCAATATGTTGCAGCGCGGGATGGCAGCGTGGCAACGAATGTTGAATGTGTTTGAAGTAGAACCCAGTATCCGTGATTCGGCAGCTGTGCGATCCCGTATTGGCACACGAGCCGACAGTCTGCGTGGTACGGTTGAGTTTCGAGATCTGACCTTCGCTTACAACGGTCGAGACGTGCTTTCGAATGTCTCTGCTACAGTTCAACCTGGGCAGATGCTGGCACTAGTCGGTCCTACGGGCTCTGGGAAGTCGACACTTGTAGAACTCATTCCGAGACTCTTCGACCCTCCGCCTGGCACGGTCTTTGTGGATGGGATGGATGTCCGAGAGCTGCCGCTGAGCCAATTACGGCGTGCGATCGGATACGTATCGCAAGAGCCGTTCCTGTTTTCAGACAGCATGCGTGAAAACATCTCATTTGGTGCAGTGTCATCGGTTACGGATCAGACGCTTCAAGAAGCAGTCCGGCTTTCACGATTGGAGGCCGATATTGACCAGTTCCCAAAAGGGTTTGACACTGCGGTTGGTGAGCGAGGCATCACTCTCTCTGGTGGGCAGAAACAGCGTGCGGCGATAGCACGTGCATTAGTCACCGACCCTCGTATTCTGATTCTTGACGATGCGTTGTCGGCCGTTGATACGCAAACGGAAGAAGAAATTCTTTCTGGACTGCGCGGTTTGATGCGTGACCGTACGTCCATTGTGGTGGCGCATCGGATCTCGACGATTCGTGCGGCTGACCTAATTCTTGTCCTTGACGATGGTTGTGTTGTGGAGCGCGGCACGCATAACCAGCTGGTCGCTATTGATGGACTTTATAGCAGCCTTCATCGCAAGCAGCTGCTTCAGCAGGCCTTGGAAGAATCGTGAGTGAACAACACGAAGAAGTGCTCGGGAAAGCCTACGACGCACGCTTGATGCGGCGACTACTCGGCTATTTGCGTCCGCATCGTCGAGCGGTTGCGGTCGCCCTTGTCAGCATCATTGGCTATTCAGTACTGCAGTTGGCGCAACCTTATCTAACGAAGCTGGCTATTGACGATCACATTACGACCGGGAATCTCGAAGGGCTTGACCGTATTGCATTTGCATTTCTTGTCGTACTTGTAGGGTCATTTATTCTGGAGTATCTCCAGACATTCACGATGCAGATGATGGGGCAGCGCATCATGTATGACCTTCGAATGCAGATCTATCGACATCTGCAGCGCCTTGATGTTCGTTTTTACGATCGGAACCCAGTCGGACGTTTAATGACACGAGTGACAACGGATGTTGACACGCTAAATGACCTTTTTGCGTCTGGTGTTATCTCGGTATTTCGTGATGTGTTCACATTGTTCGGAATTATGGTCGTTCTCCTGGTGATGGACTGGCGGTTAGCCCTTCTCGCATTTTCGGTGTTGCCATTCATTGCATGGGTGACTCATTGGTTCCGACGTAATGCCCGCGATTCGTATCGTCAGGTGCGTGGGTGGATTGCGAAGATTAATGCGTTCTTGCAGGAAAACATTACCGGAATGGCGACTGTTCAGGTCTTCGGGCGTGAACGGAGAAATTATGAACAATTTGATCGCATTAATAGCGGGCATCGGGATGCGCACGTCGCATCGATCGTTTATTACGCGACGTTCTATCCGGCGATTGAGCTGTTGGGGTCAGTCGCGACAGCATTACTTATTTGGTATGGCGGCGGTCGTGTTGTTCAAGGAACGATTGAACTTGGTGCGCTCGTAGCGTTTTTGCAGTATTCGCAGCGATTCTTTAAGCCTATTAGCGATCTTTCTGAAAAATTTAACGTCATGCAGTCGGCGATGGCATCGTCCGAACGAATCTTCGATTTACTTGATACTCCGCCATTAGTGACGTCACCGCCTGACCCCAAATCTCGGCCCATGCGCGGTGGAGGACATATTCGGTTTGAGCACGTGTGGTTTGCGTATCGAGATGATGAGTTTGTTTTGCGGGATGTGTCTTTTGAGGTTTCTCCTGGGGAACGAGTTGGTGTTGTTGGCGCGACTGGTGCTGGTAAGACGACATTGATTAATTTGCTTATGCGCTTTTATGACGTCAATCAAGGACGAATTACGATTGATGGGGTCGATATTCGCGAGATGGAATTGGACGCTCTCAGGAAGCAGTTTGGGTTGGTATTACAGGATGTCTATCTTTTTTCTGGCACGATCCGAGAAAATATCAGGCTTGGCCATAAAGAGATTGGGGACGAAGAAGTTCGTGCAGCTGCGGCTAGCGTGCGAGCGGACCGCTTCATCGAACGTGTCGCAGATGGGTTTGATGGGAAAGTCGCTGAGCGAGGCACGACATTATCTACTGGTCAGAGACAGTTACTTTCTTTTGCGCGGGCTTTGGCTTTTGCACCCGAGGTCTTGCTTCTTGATGAAGCGACGTCGAGTGTCGATACAGATACGGAACACCTCATTCAGAATGCACTCCGTACGTTGATGAGAGGTCGAACAACGATTGCTATTGCGCATCGATTGTCGACGGTTCAGGACATGGACAAAATTTTGGTGTTCCATAAGGGTGAACTCCGTGAAATTGGAAACCATCAAGAACTTCTTGCACAGCGTGGCCTGTATCACACCCTCTATCAATTGCAGTACCGTGATCAAGAGCAATTATCGATTGGCCTGACACCATTGTCCGAGTTTCCGACGGCAGGCTAACTCGGAATATGGTCTATGCGCCGACGATGGATGTGCATTGTTTGGCCTAGACTGCGTCGGCTGGATTTACTGGACGTCGCCAAACCAAGAACAACCGTTCAGGCTCGATTCGGACGTGAGAAATGTTCAAAACCACTCGGAAGTGGTGCGGATGTTCCGTTTGTGCGCAGTACCACTTGGCGTTCCTTGGTGATTACACCGACAGGTGTGATTGCGAGAGGTTTAATCTGACGTTTAACGTGTGCAAGGCGTCCACGGAATGACGGAGGAGCGGTAAAAACCAACTCGTAATCTTCTCCCCCTACGATAGATTCAAGGAGTGGGTCCTTTTCCTGTGAAGTGAACCATTTGTGGGCCTCAGTGCTGATCGGTAGAGCGTCCGCTTCTATGTAGGCACCGACTTCACTTGCGGAGGCAAGTTGATGCACAGCATCGCCAAAGCCATCACTTAAGTCGATACAAGCATGCGCTGCTCGATTTCGACCCAATGCAAGGCCTAACTGTATGCGAGGTGTTGGTCTTCGAAAGTGCTGCTGACACGCAGTGAAGGAGAATTCGTTTACGTGATCTGTAGTGGTATGGTCCTGAGTTGCTTGTAGAGACGCAAGTCCGGCTGCGGCAGTACCGATCATGCCACTGACGTAGATGATATCTCCGGGGCGAGCACAGGAGCGTGTCAAAATCCTTCGTTTTTTGACAGCGCCAATAACCGTTACATCAACGACAAGTACGTTTGGTTTGGAGGAAACAGTCGCGCTGACATTGCCTCCAATGAGAGCAACGGAATACGTCGAAGCTAATTCGAGAAAAGCATCGACGATGTCGTCAACATCCTGAGTGGTTGTTACGGGGGGAAGAATTAGGGACAACAGCGCGTGTTGAGGTCGGGCCCCCATCGCAGCGAGGTCACTGAGATTTACAGCGAGCGCTTTGTAACCGATGTCAGATGCTGAATTGAAGCGGCGAGCGAAATGAGTTCCTTCGACAAGCGCGTCCGTCGTTACGACGGGTACCTGGCCACGTTCATTGTCGATAACAGCGGCGTCGTCACCGATACCAACGATTACATTTCCGGGCCGAAATGGCACACGGCTACGAATACGTTCAATAAGGGCGTGTTCGCCGAGTTCGCTGACTTTATCGGGCATAGCCGACAGGTCGAGTTTTAATGGCCACCGGGATGCCCGGAAACAGCTTCATGCGTAACTCCCGGATAATCGGTGCGGCATGCTGAGAAACGAACAGTTATGAAAAACCCCGCGATTACCGTGTGGGGAGGTCGTATGAACCTGCTTTAGCAGGTGGAGTCACTGTGTTTAGCCTCGCCTCTAGGCTTCCTCGCTCAGAGGCATGCTCACAGCAAAGCTTCGTGACTCGCTTCAATACAACAATGGCTCAAACGAGCCTCCAAACCATCACCTGTACTGCAGGGAACTTAAACCGTGAATGCGACCAGAGTCTAAACTATTCCAGCCCTTGGTCCCAATAAGCGCGCCTTTATTTCATCCTTAAAACATCTTAAATCGAACTTGTAACGCGAGCAAGACCCGCACCTACTCATTTCTTCTGTCTTCTGCGCCAGCGATCGCATTGTCGAGCTTCTCAACAAGTTCCAGAACTCTTTGCTTTGCTGTTCCATCGTCTGCCGTTTGCCCGTCACGGCAACGGAAATATTCATCCGCAATATTGAGTGCCGCGAGCACAGCAACCCGAGCAGAGTCGGCAGCGGGCGACCGATCTGAGGCAGCGATCATTTTTTGATGTACGTACGATGCGAGTTCTGAGACGTAGGTGGAATCGAGCTGGCTTTTAATCGGATACTGCTGGCCAAGAATCTCGACGTGGATAATGTCTTTATGGTCAGTGGTCACGTTGAACCTTGGATTAGGAAAAAACCAGTTTGCGTTTACAAGTCTAGTGATTCAAGTTGGTCGAGTATTTCTGTGACACGTGTACGTATTTGGTCGCGTTCGTCTAGAAGTGTTTGCATGTCTAGATCATCTTGTTGCGATTGAGAAAATCGAGCCTGCAAAGCTTCTAGTTCATTTGATAAGCGAGTGTTGTTTTCACTGGTATCGGCTAATTCGTTTCTTGTTTGCTCAAGCATTTGGACCAATGCCGAAACCTTTTCTGCAAGACGATCCAGGGTATCCATGTCGAGTGATTGAACAGTGTTAACCATGTAAAAAGACTCCGGTTCAGTTCATAAAAATGATTTATCGGAGCATCGCGCCATGCGTATTTTGAAGCGCGGCGACGATACTGTCCATTGATTGCTGTACCTCGGTGTCGGTAAGGGTTCGATCGGATGCACGAAACGTTAGCCTGAAGGCGAGGCTGATAGAACCAGCAGAAACTCCTTCTCCCTCGTACCGGTCGAATTCTCGAATACTCAACAATGTATTTGGTGCAGTTTGGCGGATCGTGCCACGAACAGTGGCAGCGGGCAAGGTAGCATCGACGATAACAGCGATATCACGGTGTACAGAGGGATGGCGCGGCAATGGGCGGGCAATCATGCGACGACGGTCAATCGCTACTTGAGCAGCTGCACCAAGGTCCAACTCAGCCGCATAGATATTGTCTCCCGCGGCCGGAAGACCTCGTTTGCGGCAGAAGGTTGGGGCTAATTGTCCAAGATGACCGAGGGTGACCGACTTATCCGGTTCAGTCTGGCTTGTGGCAGTAATGCTGGATGTCTGTCCGGGCACGAATGCAGGCCGTGTATCTGCTGAGTAGGTCGCAACTATTCCGAGCGCATCACAAAGAGTGTTAACGATGCCGATTAGATCGTACAAGTCGGTTTTGCGGGCGTTGTTACTCCAGTGTTCAAGTGATGAATTACCGGTAATTACCACCGCAACGCCCGCACTCTCTCCATCGCTGAGGGTGAACCTGTGGCCAATTTCGAACAGACGAATGTGGCGATGTTCACGACGACGGTTGTAGACCAGAGAATCAACAAGTCCTGGAAGTAGCGACGGTCTCAAGATGTCGTATTTTTCAGACAACGGGTTTGCGACACGCACGGGTTCTTCATTTTCTGGCAAGAATGGTTTCCCGGCCTTTTCTTCAATGAAGCCGTAAGTGATTGCCTCAGAGCAGCCAGTAGCCGTTAATGTCTGGCGCACGGTTCGTTGTTGTTCGATGTATTTTGACGTTGGGTTTGGGGGACTAACCATCACTGGAAAGGTAGAAGGTAGCCGGTCGTACCCGTGGTGCCGCGCGATCTCTTCAATGAGGTCGATCTCGCGATTGACGTCAACGCGATGAGTCGGGACTGTAACGATCCATTCTCGGTTTTTGCCTGATTGATTTGCCGTCGTGACGTCAAAGCCCAGTCGTTCCAACGTTTTGCTTACGAATGACGGAGCGACATCTATGCCGAGTATCCGTTTTATTCGGGAGTGCCTGAGTGGAACGGTCGGTGGTATGTGCTTGACGGGATAATGGTCGACAATCGTACTCCAAGTTGCACAGGCTCCGATCTCAACTAATAAGTTCTGAGCGCGTAGCATTGCTCGCAATGGAGCTTCAATATCCGCACCCCGTTCAAATCGGTATGAGGCCTCAGTTGACAACCCAAGTTGTTTACTCGTTCGGCGGATTGAGTGTGGTGTGAAGTGCGCGCTTTCGAGAGTGACGCGCTTGGTCGACGATGTTACCTCCGAAGCCGCACCACCCATTACGCCAGCAATTGCTTGCGGGCTAATTCGATCTGCGATCACAAGCATATGGTCAGTGAGGACACGGTCTTCACCGTCAAGAGTTCGAATGTTTTCGCCGGGGAGTGCTCGCCTAATCTGTATCTCGTCCCCTTTGAGTTGGTGACGGTCGAAGGCATGCATTGGATGGCCGAGTTCTAGTAATACGTAGTTCGTTACGTCAACAACATTGTTTACAGGGCGAATGTCAGCAGCCATTAGACGGGCTGATAGCCAGGCAGGTGACGGACCGACACGGACGTCGCTAGTCGAGGCTGTATATCTTGGGCAGAGTTCGTGCGCTTGATCGTCGACAGTAACGGTGAGTGAGTCATTCCCAGATGGAGACGCTGAGAGTCGGGGAGAATTCAATTCGGCACCAAAGAGTGTTGCGACTTCGCGTGCGATACCAATGACACTTAAGCAATCCGGCCGGTTTGTTGTTATTTCCAGGTCGAGTACAGCATCGTCTGAATTTGCTGGACGATCCGGTATTACAGGCGCAGGATCGTTGGCGGATACTTCAAATCCTCGCATCGTGAGCGCGTCGGCAAGTTCTTTGACACTTACCGCGATCGGCACGAAGTCACGTAGCCACGAAACAAGAATTTTCAATAGGAAAACTGCTCCAGTAAGCGTAGGTCGTTATCGTAAAAGGCCCGGATATCTTCAACGCGATACTTCAGAATTGCGATACGGTCGATCCCGATACCGAATGCCCATCCTGTGTACCGTTCAGGGTCGTAACCTACCGCCTCAAATACCGCTGGGTGTACCATGCCGCTACCGAGAATTTCGAGCCAGCCAGTTTTTTTACAGACGGAGCAACCATCTCCGCTGCAGAACACACAACTAATGAAAACCTCTGCACTTGGTTCCGTGTACGGGAAAAAACTTGGCCGGAACATGACTTGAGTGTCGGGTTCAAATAACTGTCGAAGGAAACATTCGAGTGTACCCTTCAAGTCCGCGATAGTTACGTTGTCACCCACCAGGAGACCTTCGATTTGCTGGAACATTGGTGAGTGCGTTTGATCTGGGGTGTCGCGTCGATAGACTAGCCCAGGTGCGATGATCCGAACAGGTGGCTCATGCGTTTCCATATAACGGACTTGCATCCCTGAAGTATGGGTGCGCAGTAGGGTTCCAACTGAACCATCGCTCGTTTGGAGTGGTTGCTTGAGGTAGAGAGTATCTTGCATGTCGCGAGCAGGATGCTCCGGGGGCATATTGAGGGCTTCAAAATTGTGGTAGTCGTCCTCTACTTCTGGGCCGTGAAGAATTTCGAAACCGAGCCCTACGAAAATCTGTTCTATCTCTTCGCGAATTATCGTTAGTGGGTGACGATGGCCCAGTCTTACGGGGCGACCAGCGAGTGTGACATCGATGGCCCCAGCGGGATCATGTAATTCCTCTAGAGATTTACGACGTGCATCAAGCGCCTGTTCAATCTCTTGTTTAAGCTGATTGGCATCTTTTCCGAGGATGCGGCGTTCGTTGACCGGTGCATTCGCCACCGATTTAAGCAGTGCCTGGACGACACCACGCTTTCGGCCCAGGTATTGGTCGCGCAGACGTTGAAGGGCTTCAGCAGAAGCTGCTTCTTTAACAGCGACATTGAAAGTCGCTCGGAGTTCATCGACGGTATAAGAACGAGGCATCGATCGGGACTCTGCCCCGTTACCAATTCGGGGCGCTAAGTATTTAGGCCTCGGCTACAGTGTTGGCCTGGGCTTCTTTCGCTTGCGATGACAGATGTGTAAACGCTTCGGGACTGCGAACGGCAAGATCAGATAAAGATTTTCGATCTAGGGCGACGCCAGCGATTCTTAGTCCATGCATTAGCTGGCTGTAGCTCAGTCCGTTCAGTCGAGCGGCGGCACCGATTCGAGTAATCCAGAGGCGTCTGAAATCTCTTTTCTTACGCCGCCTGCCAATGAACGCGTAATTCAAGGATGTATCGACTGCTTCTTTTGCCGCACGATACAGTTTGCTTTTGGTCTGGTAAAACCCTTTGGCTCTTGCCAAAAGTTTCCGCCGCTTGGCTCGCCTGATGATTCCGCGTTTGACTCGAGGCATAGTATTTTTCTTTCTTACTTGTACGGAATCATTCGGGATAGCCGGCTTTGATCGACTGCTTCTACAGTAGTCGTGCCGCGCAGCCCACGTTTTCGCTTCGTGCTTTTACTGGTCAGGATATGTGATGTGTAAGCCTTACTCCGAGTCACTTTCCCAGAAGCAGTCTTGTTAAAACGTTTGGCGGCTCCCCGATGTGTTTTGATTTTAGGCATCGTTTGTTATTCCGTTAGCGACCCTTTTTGGCTGCTGCCTTGCTCGACAGGATGGTATGCATTTGATTGCCTTCCATCCGTGGCATTGTTTCCTGAGTGGCGTTTTCTCCTAGATCATCAACCAAGCGTTCCAGAATGTGACGACCATACTCGGGATGAGCCATTTCACGTCCTCGAAAGAATATTGTGGCTTTTACCTTGTCCCCGTGCGCGAGGAAACGTTCGACGTGCTTCTTCTTAAACTGGTAATCGTGCTCGTCAACCTTGGGTCGAAACTTAATCTCTTTAACTTCAATGGTTTTCTGGTGTTTCTTTGCTTGCCGCGTCCGTTTTTGTTCCTCGTACTGATACCGTCCGTAGTCCATGACACGACAAACGGGCGGCTGTGCGGTCGGAGAGATTTCGACAAGGTCGAGACCTTTTTCACGCGCTATGGTGAGTGCTTGTTGCGGTGACATCACCCCTAGCTGTTCGCCCTCGTCGTCGATTACACGAATCTCGCGCACCCGAATGCGTTCGTTGACGCGCGTGCGGCTTTGACGAAAATCACGGCGTGGCCCTCGTGGGCCGCGTCCTACAGGAATAGCTTGCTCCCTTCTCTATGCTGGGTCAGGTTCATTACAAAGAACAGGTAGTTTACTCTGGAATTGGGGTCCGCTTCAGCCGGACCTCTTCGGTTAGTGAATTAATCACTTCTGGAATGGTTCGAGAGCCTTGGTCGCCGTCTTTCCGATTTCGAAGAGCGACCGTCCCATTTTCAAGCTCTCTGTCACCAATTACGAGCATATAGGGGACCTTTTGTAGTTGTGCCTCTCGAATTTTTAATCCAATTTTTTCTTGGCGTTTATCAAGTTCGCCCCGGAAGCCTGCTTTAGTGAATTGTTCAAGTACCGATTGCCCATAGTCAATGTGTCGGTCGGCAATGGTCAGTATTCGTAATTGCACGGGCGATAACCATAGTGGAAAGGCACCGGCGAAATGTTCGATCAAGACAGCAATAAATCGTTCGAAACTCCCGAAGATTGCGCGGTGGATCAAGACTGGAGTGTGCTCAGCATTGTCGGCCCCGATGTATTTCAGGCCGAAGCGCTGGGGCATCTGGTAGTCGAGTTGAATTGTGGCGCACTGCCAGCTTCGACCGATGGCATCGGTGACATGAATGTCTATCTTGGGCCCGTAAAAACTTCCGTCGCCGTCAGAGATCGAATAGCTGATATTGGCAGCATTGAGTGCCGATTTTAGCTGTTGCTCGGCATGGTCCCACGTTTCCACCGTTCCGATGTAGTGCTCAGGACGGGTCGAAAGTTCAACGTTGTAATCGAGCTGGAAGTCGCCATAAATTCTACTAACGAGTCTGAGTAAGCGCTCAACCTCTTCACTGATTTGTTCTTCAGTAATGAAGCAGTGTGCGTCATCCTGTGACAATTGTCGTACGCGAGTCAGTCCGCTCACTACGCCAGAGGCTTCTTGGCGATGAAGCACTCCTTGGTCATGAAAGCGAAGTGGGAGGTCACGGTAGCTTCGGCCTTCACTCGCAAACATGAGCATGTGAGCCGGGCAATTCATTGCCTTGAGTGCGAACGATTCGCCTTCTGAATCTATCTGGAACATATTTTCGCGATAGTGTTCCCAGTGTCCCGATGTTTCCCAAAGTTGTTTATTGAATACAAGAGGCGTTCGGACTTCCTGATAGCCTTCGTCTGAAAGCTCACGCCGCATATAGTCAGCCAGAGTCTGGTAAAGGGTTGTGCCTTTTGCATGCCAAAAAGGTGCGCCCGGCGCCCAGTGGTGAAATGTAAAGAGCCCAAGCTCCTTCCCCAACTTTCGATGGTCCCGTTTTTTGGCTTCGGAGAGCCTGTGTAGATGCTTTTTGAGCTCAGACTCTTTAAAGAACGCCGTGCCATAGATTCGTTGCATCGGCTGATTTTGAGAGTCACCTTTCCAGTAGGCATTGGAACTGTGGAGCACCTTAAAAGCCTTGATTTTTTCAGTTGAGGGTATGTGTGGTCCGGTACAGAAGTCGACAAAAGCATCTTCGATCGTGTAGCACGAGACGATGGGACCACCTTTCTCTTCAATGAGTTGCACCTTCAAGGGTTCGCCACGGTCTCTGAAGAAAGCTTTGGCTTCTTCCTTCGGTATCATCTTTCGTTCGTAGCGAAGATTACGCTTTGAGATCTCAATCATCTTTGCTTCGATCGCTTCAAGATCTTCTGGTACGAACGGACGATCAACGATGAAGTCATAAAAGAACCCATCTTCGATCGGTGGTCCAATACCGCACTGCGTTTCAGGAAATAAGGAGGTAACGGCGGCGGCAAGGAGGTGTGCCGTGCTATGTCGATATAGCTCAAGAGCATCAGGAGACTTTGATGTTACGATTTCGACTCTCGCGTTCTCCCTGAGTTCATACGACAGATCAACCATCTTGCCGTTAACGGTTGCGGCCAGTGCTTGCTTGCGCAGGCGGCCAGAAATTCCTTGTGCGACTTCAAAAACTGGCGTGCCAGTCGGGAATTGTCGGGTTGAATTATCAGGTAGCGTAATTGTTACGTCGGTCATGTGATGCAATAGATTTCAAATAAGTCGGAGACTCTGAACAACAGCTAGGTGGTAGGCACGGGCGGACTTGAACCGCCGACCTCCTGCATGTCAAGCAGGCGCTCTAACCAGCTGAGCTACGCGCCTATATCTCTTTCCGTTACTGCATGTTACAGGATATCAAACGGCCGATCAGTATAGCACTACGCGTCGTTAACGGCGAGTTGTGTGACTCGGACCGTGGCTTGAACTTGTATTTCCTCTACAGCTCGTTCAAGGACTGGGTCGTCTGTTGGGATGGGCTCACCGAGTTCGGGTGTCTCCACGGGAACCGGGATGTTCGGCTGGATACCGTACAAGTGAATGGGTTCCTCGGATGCCGTCAGATAGCGAGCATAGGAAAGCCATAAACCGGTGCCGTCCGGTAAATGGATGAGTTTTTGTAAGCCAACCCGTCCTGCCGTTCGTTGGCCTATGGTCTTGGCGCGTTCACGGTCAGACAGTGCCGCGACGAAGAGCTCGGCCGGTCCTGATGAACCATAGTTCACGAGTAGTGCTACGGGTGCTTCGGTGGTGGTTCCTGTTAGTGACGCTTGAAACGGGGTCTGATTTCCACCCTGTTCCTGGAGAATCACTAACGTACCGTCTGCAACAAAGAGTCGGGCCGTTTCTATAGCATTGCTATAGGAACCAGTTGCGGTATTTCTAACATCGATAACGAAGCGAGAGGCACCTTGATTAGTTAATGATGTGATGACCTCTGATAGTTGAGTTGCTACATCATCATGAAAGCTTGGAATCCGCACGATACCAATATCACTTGTACTGCCAAGTAGGCGACCTGTTACCGTCAGGTTAGCGGCCCTGTTTCGCTTGAGCGTGATGTCATACGGTTCCTGAGTCCGGCCTCTTATAAGAGAGACGGTTACTGTTGAGCCAGGTTGGCCGTGTAGTCGCCGGTCAGCCTCGACAGCAGACATAAAGCGTGTCGGTTCTCCGTCAATAGCACGCACAAAATCACCGGGAAGAATGCCGGCTTCAGCGGCCGGTGATCCATCGCGAGTGGCTACGACTTGGGTGTAATACCGTCTCGTGACTGTTAGGCCGACGTTGGCTTCCGGTAATCCTTGACCGTTTTCCAGGCGACTAACGTCTTCCTGCAAAAGGTAGGCACTATCGCTATCTAGGCCTTCGGTCAGTCCACGCAGTGCCCCATGCATAACTTCGTCGAGGTCAACTTCTTCGACATAATTGTTGGAAATGAGTGAAACAACGTCTTCAAAGATTCGCAGGTGGCGATAGGTGTTTTCACCAGCAGAAACACGCCCAAGATACCCACCAATTAGCGTAAATGCGATGACCGGAACCGACGCAAAGACGATGAGCCAACGTGTTTTAGTCGACATAATTACTCCGCGGTGCGCTAGGGCATCGGGATGATGGTCATTTTACTGGATTTAGTGAGGGAGCGTTGATCTTGGTCTGTGGAATAGGCGTCGGATTGTCTGAGCGGGCGAATTAAATGAAGTTTTTATCGAAAAACAGAGAGTGGCAATAAATTTGGGCGTAGGTAAATATGTTTGAGCAAGCTATTACTCCGGCTCTGGGTGTATTTATTAAGGGCGTAGACAGTTATCGAAACGCGGAATACCCTATTTTGAAAAGGCGATAGCGTGCGATTCCTTGGCATTGATTTCGGAGACGTTCGAATTGGTTTAGCGGTGAGTGACCCCTCAGGAACGATCGCTCGACCATTACGCACCATTACCCCGAGTGGTTCTCTTGATGAATATGTCGTCATTGTTGCGAGAGAGGTGACTGCTCTCGCGAGTGAAGTGGATGGGCTTGATACACTCGTCGTTGGTGTGCCGCGTTCACTCGATGGCACGCCTCACAAACAGACAACCCGGACACTGGCTTTTGTCGAATCACTTCGTAAGGCGACGGCACTTCCTGTAGTAACCCAAGACGAGCGCCTGACCAGTGTCGAGGCGGAGCAACGTTTGGCGATACGAGAGCAAGATTGGCGTAAGCGTAAGAAGTTGCTAGACGCAGCAAGTGCTGCTGTGATCCTTCAAGATTATTTAGATGAGCGTCGGCCGGAAGTTACCGATGTCTCGGAGTAACAGCCTGCAAAAATCGAAATGTGCCGATGAAAAAATATGTCGTGATTGCACTCGTCGCCGTGGCGGTTATTTCTGCGACTGGTGCTGTGTTTGCCTGGGTAACGTGGCGAGACATGCTGGACCAGATCTCATCTCCTTATGATGAGATTGCTTCGGGGCATGTGCTACTTACAATCCAGCCTGGTACGTCGACGAGTGAGATTGCTACCCAACTTGTTAATGCTGACATCATTTCGAGCGAGTGGGTCTTTCGTTTTGCGGTGTGGCGTAGCGGCCGAGATCGTGAGTTACAAGCAGGAGAGTATTTATTTGACGCTCCACTTTCTCCACTCGATGTGGTCGCAAAGATTGCCGACGGCCAAGTGTACCTTCGCAGGATTACATTTCCGGAAGGCCTCAATCTGTTTGAGATGGCAACAATTTTTGAAACAGAAAGCTTTGGTGTTGTGGATGCTTTCGTCGGTGCGGCTCAACGGGTGGACCTCATCGAAGACCTTGATCCTGACGCAACTGACCTTGAGGGCTACCTGTTTCCTGAGACATATGCATTGCCCAGTGATGCCAATGCGGACGATTTGGTCCGCGCAATGGTGGAGCAGTTTCGCACTGTCTTTGATGAGGGGTTGCGGGTCCGTGCGGCCGACCGGGGTTTGAGTATTCGTCAGGCGGTTTCTTTAGCGTCAATAATCGAAAAAGAAACGGGTGAAGGCAGCGAGCGTTCTTTGGTATCGGCCGTCTTCAACAACCGACTTCGAATAGGCATGCCGTTACAGAGCGACCCCACTGTAATTTACGCGCTCGAAATTGCCGGTCTTTATGACGGTAACCTGACGCGCGACAATCTCCGATACGACTCGCTGTATAACACCTACCGATACCGAGATTTACCCCCCGGGCCAATTGCATCTCCTGGGCGCGCAGCACTTCGGGCTGCACTTGACCCCGCTACCGTGAGTCACCTCTATTTCGTGAGTCGTAATGATGGCACGCACGCGTTTTCAGACACTCTCCGCGAACACAATCGTAATGTTCGGGAATTCCAGATTGAATATTTTCGACGTCAGCGAGCTAGGCAGTGATGAGCCTGCCCGTGTCCGTTACTTAGTGGTGTGGCTGTTTGTGACGTAGTTGAACCAACCATCTACTTCTGTGTAGAAGAGTGGGGTTGCGTCGCGGTCGGTCTCAATGTTGTGAGTAATCGTATTGGTATTACTCGTTTCGTGTATTCCAGCGATGGTGACACGATCAAACAAGATGCCGCCGAATGCAAGGTATGCGGCTATCAATGTCAGGACGACGTTAAACGTTTGGCCGGTAAGGTACAGCTGAATGGGTCGTCCGCCAGATGTTTGTGCGGCTAGGTCACGAAAACGTGATTCGAGGCCAATGCTGACGAACGCGAGGCAAAAAAACCAACCTCGGAAGTCTGATGTCACATCGAGGATTCCAGCAACTCGGGCATCGCCCAGCGACGGTGTGAGGAGAAAGGAAAAAATAATAGAGGCCGCAATAAAACCAAGGATAAATTTCGGGAAACGTCTCCAAATTTCCATGGCATCCGGGTTTTGCTCCCTTTTGTCGTTGCCGTCTCGTTCGATACGAGTGACCCAGAACACGGCGACCAGAAATGCCACGACGCCGATAAGCATGTTCTGAACCATTTTGACGACAGCCGCGATCTGTTCCGCTTGTTCACCGAGGAGCGCTCCTGCCGCGACAACGGCTCCTGTCGCATCGACTGTTCCACCGATCCACGCGGCACCGACGACTGGGTCCATACCAAGTGCTCGGACAAGGGCAGGCATGGCGACCATCATTACAACCGTAAAAATGAGCGACATTCCGACGGCCAGTGTTAGTTCCTCTTTTTTTGCGCGAGCCGCGGCAGCAACGGCAATCGCCGCTGATACCCCGCAGACCGATGTGGCTGCGGCAATCACAATTACGAGAGAACGACTTCCAATCTTTAGTACGCGAGTTCCAAACTGGTACATGAAAATCAGAACAACTGGTGTTACGAACCACGCAACGAATAATCCCGGTAAACCAAGATTTAAGATGTTGCCAAAGAGGACTTCCGCTCCAAGGAATACGAGGCCGGTTTTGATATAGAGCTCGCTCCGAATGGCTGATTTCATCCACTGGGGTGTCCCGATTGTGTTTGCAATGAAGAGACCAATCAGGAGTGCCCAGAATGCGTATCCGAACCCCGCCGCACGAATTCCGGTCTGATTCGCTACGGTATACGCTAAAACAGCGAGGCCAAAGACTGGAATGAACGCAGTCGCGTATCGTCGTCCATTGCCCGACATAATTTGGACGGCAATGGCGGTGATAAAGACAAGGCCGAGCCCCAGCGATAACAAACCAAGCACACGGCCTGGGAACGCTTCAGTCGGAAGCGTCGACCAGCGACCAACACCGGGTACCGAAGTAATAAATTCGAGTACGACGCCGCTAATAAGCAGTCCAGAAAGCCAGATAGCCCACCAGTCCTCTTTCGCGAGTAACGGGTGCCGTGTTTCCGCCATGTGACATCTATCATGCCCTGAAATGAGCTAAAAAAGACGAGTCAACCAGAGGGCGCCTGAATTTTTTGAAGTATCGATTCTTGGAAATGTGTGTTTTGCGCTTCTCTGCGAGACGGTGGCAGGTCAGTCAATTAGAGGTCAGCATCAACGATATAGGTCGTGATGAAGAGTCCCGAAAGGGCCAACCACCCCAGTCCCACCGGTTGTGTAAATCCCGCGGCATTTTGGAGCACTGTTCTATACTAAGCGCACTACAGCACTTCAATTATTACCGTTATGAATGCGTCAATCGGAAGCGGTGGGTTCGTAGCCTGCTGTACGGTTGGTCGAGAAAGGCGTTGTCATGCCGAGTCGTCTAGTCCTGCTGGCTATTGTGCTGCCATTCCTTGCTTTGCTGTTGACACCGATACCTGTGAGTGCGCAACTCAGCCAGACTGCAGCATGGGCTTCGTATCTCGATAATGAATATCGTGTCGTCCCCGATGTTACGTATCACGTGGGGAACAACGTGGAGAGCAAGGTCGACCTCTATCTTCCGCAGAACGCCTCAGGACCAACCCCGGTCTATATGTACATCCACGGAGGTGGCTGGCGGGGCGGTAGTAAGGAGCGCTCTTTCTTGCGTGTATTGCCGTACCTTGAGATGGGATGGGCGGTCGTAAATGTGCAGTACCGACTACGGCATGTGTCACGTGCCCCGGCGGCCGTCGAAGACTGTCTGTGTGCATTGCATTGGGTGAAGAGTAATGCTGAGGAGTACAACTTTGATACATCGCGGATCGTTGTCGGTGGGAATTCAGCAGGTGGCCATTTGGCGCTGACGACTGGAATGATTCCATCGTCGTCTGGTCTTGATCTCGGATGTGAGGTGAAGGACGAACTTGGCGTGGCGGCTGTTATTAACTGGTACGGCATCACGGATGTTGGCGATCTTTTGCAGGGTAAGAACGAGAAATCGTACGCGGTTGAATGGATGGGTAGTTTGTCAGACCGACTTGATGTTGCACGACGTGTGTCTCCGTTGTCTTACGTGCGTGAGGATCTACCGCCAATTTTCACCATTCATGGCGATGCGGACCCGACTGTGCCGTATCAGCATGCTATTCGCCTTCACGATGCATTAACGGAAGCCGGTGTGTCGAACGAGTTCCACACCGTTCCAGGTGGTCTCCATGGGCGTTTTACTCGTGATGAAATGGAGACGATTTATGCCAAGATCCACCTCTTTCTTTCGCGGCACGGATTGGCTGACGCTGTCGCGACAACAGAGGGCGAGTAAGTCGTGCCGCAGATAAGAAGTAGTCTGCCCATCCGGTCAAGAAGATTTTTGGTTGGCTTGGTCGCCTTACTGACGCTTGGTCATGGTTGGGAGTCTTATGCGGCTCAAGCACGTGCTTCTGATTTCGTCGAACTTGACGGTGCCATTGCGGCATTTTGGGAAGCGAAGGCGAACGACGAAGTGGTGGCTGCGAGTACGGCCATTCTGGAAACCGATGCAACAATTGAGGATATTTGGCCACGGCTGCGGGCCGGACGGAATTATGACCGTTCAGCGCCGACTGGGCGTCGGCTGCTGAGTCGGACCAACCGCGACGGTATTGAGCACGAGTATGTTGTGCTCATTCCAGATAATTACGACCCGGCAATTCGCTATCCGGTTCGGGTGTACCTCCATGGTGGCGTATCCAGACCGAAACGCGAGAATGGAGAGTTTTGGCGTAATGAGGCGCGGATCATTCGAAACGATGCAGTGGTTGTGATTCCGTCAGGATGGTCAGAGTCGTTGTGGTGGCAGGATAGTCAGATTGAGAATCTAAATGGCATCCTTCAAGATCTGAAACGGGTCTATAACCTGGATGAGAACAAGGTTTTTCTACTTGGGATTTCGGACGGGGCGACTGGAGCCTACTATCAAGGTTTGAAGGCGACGACACCCTGGGCAGCGTTTTTGCCACTCAACGGTCATCCGATAGTGCTGGCGAATCCGGCAACTGAGGTTGATGGAGATATTCACGTCACGAATCTTCGGAACAAGCCCTTGTTCGTCATCAATGGTGACGAAGATCCGCTCTATCCGACATCGTCGGTCGTGCCTTTTATGCGTCTCTTTCAGGAAGCCGGGGTGTCAATAGATTTCCGGGCCCAGCCAAATGCCGGTCACGATACAAGTTGGTGGGATGCTGAGGCTCCGGCAATGGATACATTCATGGATGAATGGTCCCGGCGGTCACTGCCACCTCGATTGTCATGGGAGACTGCACGAACTGACCGGTACAACCGGGCACACTGGCTTGTGATTAACGACCTTGGTTCAGTTGAAGGCGAACCGAATCTTGAGTCACACAATACGATGGTCGATCCAGTAGCGTTGAATCTTGGCATTGATATGCTCGGAGTAATGGACAGCGGGTTAAAGCTTATTGAAATTGGTGACGATTCGATTGCCTCAGCAGCTGGATTGCAAAACGACGATAATTTGATAGGTATTGAAGGTGAACTCAATCCGTCAGTTGAAGATCTGAGCCAGGCGTTGCAAGGGTTTGCGCCAGGGCAACAAATACCTCTTCTTGTGCAGCGTGGTGGCGAAGAGCTTGAACTTACCTTGGTGTATCCAGAGCAGGCGGCACCTCATCAGCGACAAGCATTTCCACAAACCCGCCCATCTGGGCGCGTAGAGCTAGACCAGCAGGATAATCGGGTAACCGCTCGCACGCGTGGTGTTACCCGGTTTACGCTGCTATTGTCACCCGATCAGTTCGATTTCACACAGCCGATTACGGTGGTAACCAACGGTGTTACTGTCTTTGACGATGTTGTCGAACCTGACGTAGAGGTACTGCTGCGTTGGGCAGCCATCGATCGAGACCGTACCGCGATGTACGGTGCGGAGTTGTCGATTGATGTCGAGACCCAACAGTAACGTGTCTCTATCGGAGGTCGTCCGCAGCCGCGTCGATGCCGGCCTGTGCACAAACAGCATCATTGGCACCGGTATCACCACTTACACCGATCCCGCCAATATGAGTGCCTCCGCTTGTCATGATCGGTAGACCGCCCTCAAAGTAGTTCATTCCTGGAACAAAAGCTGCCGCTCCTGGACCACCGCCACTGAATGCCATTTCTCCCCACTGTTTGGTCGACCGGGGGCTGACTGCTGAGGTTCGGGCTTTGGCTAAGGACACGTCCTGCGACAGTAACTGGGCGTCATCCATCCGGTGATAAGCCTTCAGGTTGCCATGGTTGTCTATGATGGCGATGTGCATCAACCATCCTTCGGCCTGAGCTTTGGCGAGACAACCGTGCACCATTGTCATGGCTGCGGAGGCCGTTAGAATCGGCCGTTCTTCTGCGGCGTTCGCGTTTGGCAAAGTAATAAGGGTGACGGTAACCAAAGTCAGAGTAACGATAAGATGGCGCATTGTGAATGTTCTCCCAAAAAAATAAAGTTCGAGGAGTCAGACCTGCAGGACTCCTTTGACCGTACTATTTTACTCAGTAATGTTTATTCGTCGGTAAAGCCGACCGTACTATGTGAACCATCACAAAATGGCATTGTACGTGACGCGCCGCAACGACAGAGCGTGAACCTGTCACGCACAGCTCCTTCGGGCCATGTGATGTCTTCGATTTCAATCTGCCCTTGAACGGCGAGAGGGCCATTTTTTTGTGCCCGAACGGTTGGCTCTGTCATCTTGTCGCTCTTGTCTTCTGAATGGGGGGGTGTGCTATGCGCGGTCAGTGCGCCAGAGGGACACCGATTAACCGCATCGATCACCTGCGCCGACTCAGCGTTATCTGGCAGAATCCACGGGCGGCGGTCTGTATCGAATACTTCGGGTAGTCCACTTGTGCATACCCCAAGATGGGCACAGATCGTCGGGTTGTAGCGGACCTCAACCTGGCCACGATAGGTTTTTACGATGCCGGCGTCAGGTTCTGGCTGAATGTCTTTGTTGAACTGGTACGGTCCATGCGCACCGTCACAGAGCGGTTTGTTCTTAGAGTAGCCGCATCGGCACAAGAATGTTTCGAATTCATTGGGTACAGGGTTTCCTGACGTATCAATGATTTTGCAGGGGCCAGAGCAGACGTAAGGACCTCGTGGCGTGACCGTGATTGCAGTGGTTTTACTGTCTGACATGTCGTTTACTCCTAGTCAAAAATATCATGGGTCGATGACACGGATGCTCATGAGAGAGGTGATCCTGAAAATCAGGATGCAACACCTTTTATTTGTGATACAACGCGCTTGACCTAAGAGATGTCTGAACTGAAAAGGCTGTATGTTGCCGTTGGACCGGGCGATGCCCATATTCTCCGTGGTTTACTGGAGACTGAAGGTATCCCGGCGATCGTTCGAGGTGATGACATCGTACCGTTTCAGGGTGGGAATTTCTTCGAGATCGAAACACGTCCGTCAGTGTGGGTGCTCGACAATAATCGTGAGCAGTACGCTCGCGCATTGGCTATTACAGAGGACTACACGACCAGTAAAGCCACCGACACCACCGCTGATGCCCCATGGCCGTGCCAGTCGTGTGGTGAGTCGGTCGAGGCACAATTTACACTGTGCTGGAATTGCGGCGCGGCTCGGAACTGATGTCCCATCTTCTATCGATATTGTGATGATGGCAACATAAGTCCGTCGACGGTTTCCTGTTCGCCCGGCACGATGTGCATTTCAAATTTCAAATCCTCATAGCCCTGTTTCTTGACCTCGACGACGTGGGGGCCTTCATCCAGGCGTAGTCGTTGGAATGGACCATCAAAGTCGTCGATCAAGCCAACGAAGGTATTGCCGACATAGACCTGGGCGTCGTGTGGGCGAATTTTCAGGCGAAGAAATCCGGAATAGTCATGCGCGCGGTCGTAGTAATAGTGTCCTCTGGGGTAACGGACGCTACGGCGATGTTGCGACCCATATCCGAAGTGGTCGATGCGATTGAAGCCAAAACCAAACCGGTAGGAAAATGGATGTGGATAAATAGACGGCCGGTAGAACCGAGGATGAAAATACCGTGGTGTGATGATCGGTCGGTGGCGCCGTCCGTGCGAGTACGGACGCTGGAAGCCTCGACGGCGTAAATGTTTCCGTGTGGGATAAGGTGATTGTGGTTGCGCTCGGGGTAAACGTCGACGGCTTTGTACGTCAGAACGGCGGTTGGCGTTTGCCTGCGATACTTTCGGCCGCTGGCGACCTTCTCGACCCTGCGCTTCCGTTGCGAACAACTGAGGAGTACTAGCGAGTAACGCAAGAGTAATGATTGAGGGCAGAACTACGTTACGTTTCATAGTGACCTCCTAGCATAGACAGTAATCGATCTCCCACATAACTTGATGCATGATTTGTGCCAACCAACCAAGTTGAAAAATCCATTATTGGACCAGAGAAGCGTCCTTTTTTGAGGTTTTGCTGTCCGCTTGGCAGGACATTTTGACGAATTCGTCGTGTCTGTGACTATGATCAGCTGTTTCGTGCACAATGGACCAAGCTTTAGCGTCTGTTTTTGCGCTGAGGACGACCATGTGTGGTGAGTGATCTAAATCTAATGATTTTGAATGATGCCGAACAAGAAAACAGTGGGGATACGAGAGATGCAACGTAACTTAGTCGTAATGGTTGTTTTAGCGTTTGTGTTGGCTGCACCACTCAAGGCTGAGGATTGGGCGCAGTGGCGAGGGATGGATCGACTGGGTATTTGGACGGAAAGTGGCATTGTTGAATCGTTTCCCGATAATGGTTTACAGGTTAAATGGCGTGCTCCGGTACGTTCCGGGTTTTCCGGGCCGTCCGTGTCAGGCGGTCGCGTGTTTTTACTTGACTGGCAAGAGGATCCGTTATCCCGAACGATGGATGGCACAGAGCGTATCGTTGTGTTTGATGAACAGACGGGAGAGTTGTTGTGGGCGCATGAGTGGGAGACCACCTATCGCATGTTGATGGCCTCGTATGCTGTTGGTCCACGGTCGACACCGACCGTTGACGGAGACCGTGTGTACGCCGTGGGTTCAACGGGAAGATTGTTCTGTCTTGATGTCGAGACCGGCGATGTGATTTGGGCTAAAGACTATATCGAAGAGTACGACACCAGTATCCCGACGTGGGGTATCGCAAGTTCACCACTTGTTGATGGAGACAAACTCATCACCGTCGTTGGTGGAGAGCCGGACGCGCTTGTGGTGGCATTTGATAAACAATCTGGTGAAGAGTTGTGGCGAGCCGTGGAAGTTGTGGGCGAGATGGGATACGGCCAGCCCGTGATCTACGAAGCCGGCGGTGTTAGGCAGTTGATTGTGTGGCATGCTGCGGCACTGGTATCACTTAATCCAGAAACCGGTGAGGTTTACTGGGAGCAGGAATGGGAGGTTGGTGCCGGAATGTCGGTAACGACACCGGTGAAAAGCGGTGACTATCTTCTCGTGTCGCAGTTTTACAACGGCTCCATGATGATGCGTTTAAATCAAGACCGTCCTGCAGCCACGATGTTGTGGAAAGGGAACAGCCGAAGTGAGATGCCAAATGAGACGCAAGGGCTGCATTCACTGATCACGACGCCACTCATTATTGATGACTACATCTATGGTGTTGGGAGCTATGGTGAGTTACGTGGACTTGACGCGAAGACTGGCGAGCGACTGTGGATGAGTGAGCAGATGACAGCGCAGGCACGCTGGGGAGCGGCATTTCTTGTGAAGCACGGCGACCGTTATTTTGTGAACAATGATGAAGGGTTTCTGATGATTGCGCAGTTCACGCCAGAAGGATATGTTGAACTCGATCGTACTAAATTGATCGAGCCAAATGGCAGTGCTGGGATCGGAGCCGGTCCAGAAAAACGGTTTGACCGAGCCATTAATTGGTCACACCCAGCCTATGCGAATCAGCATATTTTGCATCGTAACAACGAAGAGCTGATTCGGGTATCTTTGGCGGCTGCTGACTACTAGGCTGACTGTAGAACTTGAAGTGTTCGCGAAGACTTGTTAATCGAAGAGGGGTGGCATCATGTCCGTCAAATTAAGGATTCGTCGATTTATGTACCTTGGAAGCATGGCAGCGCTGTTTGCGTTCATGCTTGTCGTGCCATCGTTGCGTGCGGCAGAGGACGTGACTGTCGTGGATCCCGAATCCGTGGGTATGTCGAGTGAGCGGCTACAACGCATCAATGCCTTTGTTGCTGAGTACATCGATGCCAATCAAATCGCCGGAGCCGTCACGCTTGTTGCCCGCAAGGGCAAAGTGGTGCATTACGATGCACAGGGGTGGCGGGATAAAGAAAACGGCATTGCCATGACTCCCGACACCATCTTTGAAATGATGTCGATGACCAAGCCGATCGTGTCAGCAGCACTGATGATGCTGTTTGAGGAAGGACGTTTCCTTCTTGACGACCCGATCGGAAAATGGCTCCCTGAATACAAGAATCATACGGTGCGGGTTAATACGGAACGAGCTGATCGTGCGAATACGGTTACGGAAGTTCGACCGGTTACGGTCCGCCATGTGCTCACGCACACATCGGGGCTGACACTAAATCCGCGTGGTAAAGGCTTAACGCAGGCGCAGGTTGGTCAGGTCACCAATGGAGGAAAAGGGTGGCCGACCTTAGCTGAACAGGTAGCAAATGCTGCCGTGATCCCGGCTGCGTTTCACCCCGGTGATTACTGGCAGTATGGTGATTCGACAAACTACGTAGCCGTTCTTGTCGAAAAGATTTCAGAGCAGTCGATTGACGTGTTTCTGCGTGAGCGGATTTTTGAACCGCTTGGGATGACTGACACCTACTACTACGTTCCGCGAGAGAAGGTTGACCGGGTTGCTGCTGTATATCGACCCGATACGGCTGGAAGAATCGAATTAAGGCAAGCGCCGGCATTTCGTGAGCCGACGCGCATGTTTCGTGGAACCGCAGGATTGTCGTCGACGGCGGCTGACTATTACCAATTTGCCCAGATGATTGCGAATGGGGGTGAGTTGAATGGTGTACGACTGCTTGGTCGGATGACGGTCGATAACATGATCAGTAACCACATTGGAGTGGGGAAGGATGTGTACATTCGTGGCGGTGGATACGGGTTCGGGCTCGGCTTTGGTGTATTGACCAATTCAGCTGAAGCGCAAGATGCGTTGTCAATTGGAAGTTATACCTGGGGAGGGGCGTATGGCACGCTCTATTGGGCCGACCCTGTGGAAGACCTGATTGGCATTCTGCTCATGCAGATCAGGCCGTACGATCACCTTAGCATCAGGCCACTGTTTTCAAATGTGGTGACGCAAGCCGTGACGGATAGTTTTTCGGACCAAAAGCCGATCGTGATGGGGCGCCCGACTCCTCACTAACGTTCATTGATGTACTAATCCGATTGATACGCAAGAAAGTAAAGCCTTTAGACGGTTGGATAAGGTGTTTGAAAGGTTTCACGAGTTCTTTCGGTGTCACACTGACTGAGCCAATGCCATTCCGGGTTACGTGTCGTAGTGAGGGTTGGAGATAGCCAGGAGAGCAACATGAAGCACTTGTTTAATGGTCTCACAATGGCCGTCATTCTTTGGGCGACTGCAACTGTCTCGGTGGCTCAAGACCGCCGCGACATTTTCCCTTTTCCGGTCACGACATTTCAACTTGAGAATGGTCTTCAGATCGTTGGTGTTGAGTACGACAGTCCTGGTGTCGTGGCGTTCTATACGGTCGTGCGTGCCGGTTCTCGTAATGAAGTGGAGCCAGGGTTTTCGGGCTACGCGCATTTTTTCGAACACATGATGTTTCGGGGTACCGAGCGGTACCCAACGGATGCATACAATGCGGTGATTAAACGAATCGGTGCAGATTCGAATGCATTTACGACGAGCGACTGGACGGCGTATTACATCGTTGCAAGTTCGGATGAACTCGAGACAATCGTTGATTTGGAATCGGATCGATTTCAGAACTTACGGTATTCAGAAGAGGCGTTTCGAACAGAGGCCGGCGCAATTCTTGGGGAGTACAACCTGAATTTTTCAAACCCTGTCTCCCTTTTACAGGAGACCCTTAACGATTTGGCCTACACATCTCATCCCTATAAGCACACAACGATCGGTTTATTGGATGACATCAAAGACATGCCGAATCACTACGACTACAGTATCCAATTTTATGATCGGTATTACCGACCAGAAAATAGCATCGTGGTGGTGGTTGGGGACTTTGACCAGTCGACCCTTGAGCGTCTTTCCGAGCAGTATTACTCAGACTGGGAGCGAGGAGAGTTTGTCCCTCAGATTCCGCAGGAACCCAAGCAATTCGAAGAGCGGACGACAACAATTGGTTGGTCCAATCCGACGTTGCCATTCTTAATGATCGGCTATCACGTGCCGGCGTTTTCAGATGCAGCTATTGATATGCCAGCGCTTGATGTGTTCTCACAGCTCTTGTTTTCCGAAACATCTCCACTATTTCGGCAGCTCTACCTTGAAGAGCAACTAGTCGATGTCATTCAAGGCAGTGCGTTGGACAGTCGCGACGCGCCGCTATTTTCGATTATTGCGAGAGTGACCGACGCGGCACGGATTCATGATGTCCGTGATGCGATTTATGAAGAAATAGAGCGGTTGAAGACCGAGCCGGTCGACACGATTATTCTCGATTCGACAAAATCACACATGCGATACGGTTTTGCGATGGGACTGAACAGTCCTGGACAAATCGCCCGGACATTAAGTCATTACTTGCAGCTCACGGAAGACCCGCAGACGGTGAATCGGGTCTATGACCTTTACGAAGCAGTGTCGCCAGATGACATCATGATGGTGGCGAATACTTATTTTTCTAATTCGAATCGGACCGTGGTCGTGCTGACGGCCGAGGAGGGACAATGACATTTCGGCGTTTCCTTCTGGGCGTGTGGGTGGTCGCTGCGACCAGCCTTGGGTGCGGTACGGGTCCTGAACTCGATGAGACGACGCCGACGGTTGCTTTACCGATGCCGAATTCGCCATTGGTGACCATCCGAATCGGTTTTGGCGTTGGTTCAATTCACGAACCAGAGATCCAGAAAGGACTGAACGCACTCACGGCTCTGATGATGGGGCGTGGTGGCACGGCCTCAATGAGCTACGAAGAACTGACCGAAAGACTGTATCCCTGGTCTGCATCGATCAGTGCCCAATTTGATAAAGAGATGACGGTTCTGGTGGGTGAAGTACATCGTGACCATTTGGAGCCTTTCGTCACGATTCTGCGTGACTTAATCGTGACTCCTGGCTTCGATGAAGCCGATTTTGCGCGGAATCGAGAATTTCTGACGAATAGTGTGGTCTCGACACTTCGAGGAAATGATGACGAGGAACTCGGTAAAGAAACACTGAATGCGCTTTTATATGCCGAGCATCCGTATGGTGTGCCAGTGAACGGTACTGAAGACGGGTTGGCAGCGATCGAACTTGATGACGTGCGAGCGTTTCACGCGGCGCATTACACGAAGGGGAATGTCATCGTCGGCGTGGCAGGTGGCTATCCAGATGGTTTTGTTGAGCGAGTCGAGCTCGAGATTGTGTCGCAACTACCGAACGGGGACGCTACCCCAATAGTGTTGCCGACTGTATCTACGCTTAATGGACGCGAGCTGTTGTTAGTCGATAAAGACGCGATCGCGACAGCGATATCGATTGGGTTTCCAATTGACGTAACTCGGGCAGACGATGACTTTTATGCCTTAATGGTCGCGAATTCGTATTTTGGTGAGCATCGCACGTTCAATGGACTGTTGATGAACAAAATGCGCGGGCAGCGAGGCCTGAATTACGGAGATTACTCGTATATTGAAAACTTTATACAGGATGGTGGATCGCGTTTACCGGCAACCAATATCCCAAGGCACCAGCAGTTTTTCAGTATTTGGATACGTCCAGTGCCACACCATAACGCGCACTTTGCGCTTCGGCAGGCGATACGAGAATTGGAAGTACTGGTGAATGAAGGGTTGACCGAGACTGATTTTGACGCTTCTCGAGAATTTCTTCTCAATTACTCAAAACTGTACGTTCAGACAACGAGCCGGCGGCTGGGGTATCACATGGACTCTGCCGTGTATGGCACGGCGTACTTCATTGATGAGATTCAAAGACGGTTGCCGTTATTGACGGTGACGGATGTTAATGACGCGATCCGGCGTTATTTGCAGTCGGATAATCTTGCGATTGCGATTGTGACTCGCGATGCGGCGGCGTTTCGTGATCGATTAGTGGCAAACGAACCGTCTCCACCGACATATAACGCTAAGGTGAGCAGTGAAATTCAGGCTGAGGATCTGTTGATTACGTCGTACGATTTGGCGATTAATCCTGACCGGATGCGGGTTGTTCCAGTAGGGCAAATGTTTCGCCGTTGAGTGAGCCCTGCCGGTAACCGTCTGGATCGACTTCGATCTCTTCGAATCCGGCCGTGCGAAACCTCGCGCAGACGGCTTCAAAGACCGTTTCATCACGCAAACGTGCAATCTCTTCTGGTGCAACCTCAATCCGTGCGCGCGTCCCGAAATACCGGACGCGACACACGGTAAAGCCAAAGTTCCGTAGTGCGCGTTCGCAGGTGGCTACCTGCGTCAGTCGAGCGGGTGTAATAGTCGTGCCATAGGGGAAGCGACTCGATAAGCACGCGAGGGCCGGCTTATTCCAGACCGGTAAGGACCGCTGTCGTGCAGCTTCTCGAATGTCAGCCTTGGTGAATCCTATTTCATCAAGAGGAGACCGGACACCCTGCTCCTTCGCGGCATGGTGCCCCGGGCGGTAATCACCGCGGTCATCGAGATTGAACCCGTCGATGACTTGTCTGATGCCGAGTTGCGCCGCTTTTTTGACGGCTTGACTGTACACCTCCGTTTTACAGAAGTAGCAACGGTTGACAGGATTGGCAGCATACCGCGGGTCATCAAGTTCATAGGTGTCGACGAGGACAAGGCGAGCCCCAATCGTGGCGGCGAGCGTTTGCACTGCGTCGCCTTCTTCGGGGGCAAGGCTTGGTGAAATGGCTGTTAAGGCAATAGCGCGCTGCCCGAGTACCTGCACGGCCTCTGACAGAAGATAGGTCGAGTCGACACCACCCGAGAAACAGACTACGACATTGTTGAAACTCGCCAGTAAATCCCTGAGCTGGGTGACCTTCTTGTTCAAAGTCGTCATAATGCGCGTTCAGATAGATATGTCGAAAGCGACATATTAGTTTCGCACACCGATGCTTCCGTCGACTACTTTGTTTCTGGGCACGACCGCGTCCCTCGCAATTATTCACACCTTTCTTGGTGTGGATCATACGTTGCCCTTTGTTGCGCTGGCGCGTGCGCGTGAGTGGTCGCTGACGCGCACCTTGTTCGTGACGTTGTTGTGTGGTGTTGGTCATGTGGCGTCGTCTGTGGTCATAGGTATGGTTGGGATCGGTCTAGGGATCACAACAGAGTCGATGTTGTGGCTTGAAAGCGCACGCGGAGAACTTTCCGCGTCACTCTTACTTGGATTTGGGTTTGCCTATGCCGCGCGGGCGATCTGGCGACGGTTTCGTTCGCCAGCACCATCACAACAACGCACTCTTCACGGTGTCACGCCATGGGCTTTGTTTATCGTATTTGTGCTTGGTCCATGTGAGCCATTGATTCCATTGATGGTTGTTCCTGGTATGCAGGGTGATTGGCTCGGCGTGGCCGCCGTCATTGGTGTCTTTGGCCTACTCACGATTGCGGTGATGATGGCCACGGTTGCAGCGGCTTATCGCGGTGTTGGCTTTATCACGAACTATGGATTTGGGCCTCACGGCGATGTAGCTGCGGGCCTTGTTGTTGCGGCAAGTGGAGCCGCTGTCCTCTGGTTTGGACTTTAAATAGCGGGCATCTTCCGGTTGCCCATGCTAGTCACGCTGCAGGCGACCGTTATTGGCCGCGCGAAATGGATGAGTTGACCGGATGGCTTGACCGGTTTCTAGGGCTGAAGCTGCCACGTTGAACGACTTTGTGTCCTGGCACAGCCGGTGCCACGCTTCAAGGCCTTTACGGCGTTCTTGTTTGAGTCGGTCTAGGAGTCGTTGTCGATCAGCCGCTGTCATAGCAAAAAAGTCTCCAGCCGCGCACTGGGATTGGCGGCTAAATGCTAAAGACAGCAGCGGTTTCTGTTGTTTCTGCCTCGGCGCTGCACGAAGACTATGCCGGTGTTGTTGCCGCGTTGTCAATTGATAGCAGTGTAGACTTGTCCGGTTCTACCCTTGGATAGCGCGTGATTCTAGATTCAGTATTATTTTTTTTGGGCCTGGTTCTGATGGGTCGCGGTGGTGATCTGTTTGTTGATGCCAGCAGTCAACTCAGCCGTGCGTTACGTATTCCCCGAATCGTTATTGGCGGCACGATAGTCAGTGTTGCGACAACCGTGCCTGAACTCTTGGCATCAGTGCAAGCCAGCTTAGTAGGTGATACGGGTCTGGCCTTGGGGAATGCTATTGGTTCCAGTATCACAAATATCGGTTTGATCGCTGGCGTGGTTGCCATCATCATGCCGATCGAATTTGATCGTTCAAATGTACTAAAACGATCGGCGTGGATGGTGTTGGGCGCGGTAATCATTGTGTTCTTTTCGTGGGATTTAACAATGAGTCGTACGTATGCGGGGGTCTTGCTTCTTTTGGCGGTCTTGTACTTAGCGTGGGATGTTGTTGGTGTGATTCGCAGTCGTGCCGACATGAATGGTGAAACTGCCGATAACAATCCGAAGACCCTTAATGCAGTAGGTCGGTTTCTGCTTGGTGCCCTTTTTGTCGCATTCGGTAGTTATTTGCTCGTTGATTCTGGTCAGAACATTGCTGTTGCGCTCGGTGTTTCAACCACGATTATCGGTCTTTCTCTGGTCGCCTTTGGGACGTCACTCCCAGAACTGGTTACTGGTATCAAGGCTGCGCGACGAGGAATACCAGACCTGTCTTTGGGCAATATTATTGGCGCAAATGTGCTGAACCTGCTTCTGATTGTGGGGACATCTGGAGCCATTACTCCGTTGGTGCTTAAGCCAGTGAGTCAGCAATATGCATTTCCGTGGCTCGGACTTTTTTTTGCGGTGCTTCTTGGCATTGTAATCAGGCATGGTGTGATTCGACGGGCTGCTGGTATCGGGCTCTTGTTACTGTTTACCTTTTACACGATCGGGTTATTTGTTCAGTGATGTGCCCAAAACATTACTGTAATTGCAGCTGACGCTAGTCGAGTAGTGGCGTTGCTATAATCGCGCTTCGTGCATCGCACCCAATACGCTACGTACTTGTTCGATCTTGATGGCACGCTGATCGATTCAACGGGACTGATCATGGAAGCGTTTCGTCATGCCTTCCGTACGACCTTTGGACTGGAGCCATCTTCTGACCAAGAGCGGCGGTGGCGTGAAGGCTTTGGGACACCGCTTCGGCCGCAACTTGGAAAATTTTCTAAATCCGACGATCAACTGAATGAGTTAGTTGAAACCTATAAAAGCTATACGACCATGCATCACGACCGAGTGATAGCGTCCTATCTTGGGATGAACGAGGTGGTCCACAATTTATCGCAAGCGGGTGTCAAACTGGCCATTGTGACAAGCAAAACACACCTATTGGCGCGTCGTGGGCTGGAGCGGTGCAAATTAAATAAGTATTTTGACATTGTGATTGGTATGGATGACGTTGAAAAACACAAGCCGGATCCAGCGCCAGTTCTGGAAGCTCTTACTCGACTCTCGGCTCATCCGACCAGCACGGTCTTTATCGGTGATTCTCCGCATGATGTGATTGCTGGGCACAGGGCTGGTGTAGATACCGCGGCTGTACTGTGGGGAGCCTTTGCCCGTGAAGTTCTTGAAAAGGAGTCACCCCGTCACGTGCTTTCAGCGCCAGCTGATATTTTGGAGATGGTGCCATGACTGAGGCCGCGTCGCTTCCGCCTGGCTATCAGGTCTATGAGTACGACGATCCCTTTGAAGATCATGTTGGACCACTGGGTTACAAGGTGGTCGATGGGACGATTACGTTCGCGTTTCTTGCCGATGCCCGTCATCGCAATACTGCTGGGACGGTTCATGGCGGGATGTTGATGACATTTGCTGACTTTGCGTTGTGCCTTACAGCCACATGGGATCAACCGGGTGAGAAATGCGTGACGATCTCCTGTAATAGCGAGTTTGTTGCCCCAGGACGCCCGGGTGATGTGATTGAAGCTTCGGGTGAAGTCGTCAGACGGACCAGGTCGCTGACCTTTGTGCGCGGTCAGGTGTATGCCGATGAACGGATCCTGTTAAATTACAGTGCTATTGTGAAGCGCATTATTAGTGTGAATCGCACACTATAATGGGCGCGTAACGAGCGATTATCTCGATAGAAAGACGGAGGAAGACTCATGTTCCACCGGTTGCCAGACAGTTGTTCAGGTGTAGTTCGATGGGGTCTCGTTGTGGTTGCGTTCGGTTTTGGCGTGACACCCGTCTTTGCCCAGCAGGGGGCGACAGATGGTGAGTGGCATGCGTTTGCGGCTGATAACGGCGCAACTAAGTATTCACCACTCGACCAGATTAACGCGGATAACGTAGGCGACCTCAGGATTGCCTGGAGTCGTCAGACAGTGGATCAGTCGATTCTCGATGTTGTACCAGAACTTGGTTATGGCAATGCGAATCGTGCCACCCCGCTCATGGTGGATGGTGTGCTGTACGCGCCGAACGCCGTGGGACTTGTGGAAGCGTTTAATCCGGGAACTGGAGAAACACTGTGGGTTCAACAGCCGTTTGATAATGACCCCAGTTCGTATCGTGGCGCTGGAACACGAGGTGTCGCGTATTGGACCGACGGTAATGAGCGACGCATCGTTGTGCAACGGGGTGAGTGGATGTACGCCCTGAATGCCGAGACAGGTGAGATGTATCGGGAGTTTGGAGATAACGGCCGTGTTGATTTAACAACGGGACTGAGTGAAGGCGCGCGTTACCGCTGGGGCGGCGCCCCCACCATCGTTCGCGATGTGATTGTTGTCGGTCAGTCGATGTCAGATACGTTCATTACGAAGGAAGATATTCGTGGTGACGTCAGGGCATTCGATGTACGGACGGGTGAACTCAGTTGGCTGTTCCATACCATTCCTCAGGCTGGTGAGTTTGGTACTGATTCATGGGGAGATAACTCCTGGGAATACAGTGGTCATGCGCCAGTCTGGTCGCTGTTTGCGGCTGATGAAGAACTTGGCTATGTCTATATGCCAACGACATCGGCAACGAATGATATGTACGGTGGTCATCGCGCGGGTGATAATCTGTTTACCCAGTCGATTGTTTGCGTCGATGCTGAAACTGGCGAACGCGTGTGGCACTATCAGTTGGTCCACCATGGCTTATGGGACTATGACACACCGGCCGCGCCGATTTTGATGGACATTACGGTCGAGGGACGAGAGATTAAGGCTGTCGTCCAGATTACGAAACAGGCTTTTGCCTTTGCGTTTGACCGTGTGACGGGTGAACCAATATGGCCGATTGAGGAGCGACCGGCTCCGCAGGGTGGGGCTCCTGGTGAAAGCTTGTCACCGACGCAACCATTTCCGACGAAGCCACCGGCATTTGATCGGCAGGGGGCGACAGTCGAGAACCTAATCGACTTTACCCCTGAACTTCGTGAAGAAGCTCTCGCGATAACCGAACGGTACACGATCGGCCCAATGTTTACCCCTCCATCGGTGCAGGGTGATGGGCCAAACGATAATCAAGGCACGATTCAGTTGCCCGGTTCGCAAGGTGGTGCTGACGTGCAAGGTGCGGCTTTTGATCCCGAGACGAGTATTCTCTATATCCCTTCCATTACGTCACCGTTCGTTGCTGATATTGTCGAAGGCAATCCTGACCGAACAAATTTGAACTATGTGAAGGGACGTCGGCAATGGATTGGGGGCCCCCGCGGGTTGCCCCTTTTCAAGCCGCCGTATGGACGGGTTACGGCGATCGACATGACAACAGGAGAGTTTGTCTGGCAAGTACCAAATGGACACGGACCCACAGACCATCCGGCCATCCGCCATCTCAATCTAGGGCGCCTCGGGAGTCCAGGACGGCCTGGCCCGCTTTTGACCAAGAGCCTTCTCTTTCTTGGAGAAGGCTCGGATGTTGGTGTACGAGGTGGAGGGCGAGTGCCGGACGGTATGCCGCTTAATATTGTGACGAACTACGGCGAACCGTGGTTTCGTGCTTACGATAAAACTAATGGCGACATTGTGTGGGAGATGGAATTGGTAGCCGGGACAACCGGCGTTCCGATGACCTACATGTATGACGGTAAGCAATACATCGTGGTACCCATCGGTGGGCGAGAGGTGCCCGGGCAGTGGGTCGCGTTGAGCCTGCCGTAGCGTTCGGGGTCTGCTTTGTTGCGTTCAGGGCAGTGGTTTTTCTGGCTGGTATTGCGTCATTAGATGTAACAGCTTCTAGAGCCTTGCACTGACAGCTTTGCCGGCTCTCAATCATGACGATGACGGATGGCCAACTTCCCTTTGCTTTACGTCACGCAATTGACGCGTTGATGGACGGGGTTTCACATGGTGCGCTCCAAGATGCATCCGACCATCTAAGTTCGACATATCGCCGTGACGCCGGCTTTTCTGGCGCAATTAGGTCGTCGTTCGATCGACTTGCGTACATTGCGACACGGCTGCCAGCCACCTTTTCTGCGACGAAGGCAGCATTGGTCGAGTTGCGGCACCGTTGTCCTGACGTGCATGCCAAGAGTTTGCTCGAACTTGGTGCCGGTCCTGCGACTGGCCTGTGGGCGGCCCGCGAAGTGTTTTCAGAATTACGGTGTGCGACTCATGTTGAAGCAGATCGTGACACAGTGGAACTTGGCCGACAGCTGCTGATGGAGACGGGTATGTCTGAGACGGTTACTTCGTCATGGCATGCGAGTGACATGGTTGCTATGCCGTCGTTTGAAGGTCACGACTTGGTGCTGATGGCATATGTTCTGGGAGAACTGTCTCAAGATGAGCAGCGTAGAGCCATCTCGGCTGCGTGGGAAGCGACACGAGAAGCCCTTGTGATTGTTGAACCAGGGACCTCGGCCGGGTCGGCACGGGTGCTCGATGCCCGTGCATGGCTGATTGATGAGGGCGGGGATCTCGTCGCTCCATGCCCGCATAGTACGGCGTGCCCACTACCAGCGACTGATTGGTGTCACTTTGCAGCGCGGTTAAATCGGTCAAAACTGCAGCGCCGTCTCAAAGGTGGCACACTGGCTTTTGAAGACGAGAAGTTTTCCTACGTGGTCGTGACCAGACAACGATCTGACCGCTGCCGTGCACGAGTATTACGGCGTCCTGACCGCGCCCCGCGTCGCGTTAGCCTTGAACTCTGTACAACGGATGGCATACGAACGGAAGAGGTAAGACGAGGAAACTCGAGTGACTATCGGTTAGCGAGAAAGGTGCAGTGGGGAGATGCCTGGAACCTGTCTTCTCCAGAGTGAGCCTCTGAACCCTTGAGTGTTGATTCGCCAGAAGTCATTCTGGCCCGCGGGGAATGAATGGTTCGTACTACTTAACAATACGGATACGGTGAGCTTCACTATCTCCGACATAGAGCGCACCGGTTGCATCAATCCAAATGCCGTGCGGACGGTTGAGTTTGCACTGGCGTGGTTCTGGCTCAGGTCCATCACCGCGTTCACCGGTACCGAGTGCTGTGGTGATGATGCCCGTGTTCACGTTAATCCGTCTGATAACATGATTTTCGGTGTCTGCAATATAGAGAGCCCCATCCGGTGCGTACGCTAGTCCTTTCGGACCCGCTAGTGTCGCCTCGAGTGCAGACCCTCCATCCCCCGTATACCCTTGCTCGCCGGTTCCAGCGACATGGTGGATCGTTTCGGCTGTTAGGTCGATGCGATAGATAGCGTTTCCTTCACGCAGAGCCAGATAGAGATTGCCTGCTGGATCTAATGCCATCGCACGAGGCCCGTTTAGTGGCGTACCGTTTAGCGGCGCTCCGTTAGGTGTTGGTTCGCGTGTGCCGGTCCCGCCGAATGTCGTGATCACTCCAGCACTGTCGACAATTCGAAGGCGGTGGTTTCCAATGTCACAGATGATAAGTCGGCCATCAGGATGAAAAACAATGCTGTGAGGTGCCTGTAAGAGTGCGCTTGTTGCCGGCCCACCATCACCAGAAAATCCAGCCTCTCCGGTTCCTGCGACCGTTGAAATGACACCAGTTTGCATGTCGACTTTACGCACAACGTGATTGTCACGTTCGACGATGTAAAGGTCTCCGTCGGCGTCGAACTGGATTTCGTGTGGCATATTGAGCATTGCATCTGTCGCGGACTCGCCATCACCGCCATATCCACGAACACCATTCCCAGCAATGACGGTTGTCTCGCCTGTTTCTGGGTCACGCCGTCGGATCATTTGGTTGTCAAGATCACAGAAATACAGCGCTCCGTCAGGTCCAATAACGACGCCATAGGGATTATTGACTTGATCGTCAGAACGGCCTGCTTCTCCTGTTCCGATTACCGTTGAAACTGTACCGAACACATTGAAGCTTTGTTCGAGTGAGAATGAGATTTCAGCGTTGGTGTCACGGATATTTGCCCGTACGAGATAGCGCCCCAGCGGGTCATCTGCTGCAACATCGATTTCTGTATACCCAACGCCAAGTCCGAGGGTTCCAAGTGTTGGACCTCGCTTGCCACGCCACAATTCAAGATCGGTTGTCTGAAAAAATTCTGAGCCGTCAGGCTTGAGCACCTGAAGATCAAATGATGCATCGCAGGTTTCCCGGGTGTTTTCAGTGCAGCCAACAAATAAAATAAATGGTGCAAGTGGTACTCCACGGTGGGCCGTCCGTGTGGTTCGAATCGACACCCCCGGTGTGCGGCGAGACCAATTGTCAAGGAATTCATCTGGCGCGTCAGAAAGTAGTAGCATGGCGCCAAAGTCACCCCGGGATTTACTCCAAGGTTGGTCGGGTGTCCGTATGCCATCTCTGAACCACTGCCCATACGCAGGTGTGGAAAGAGTCAAGCAGAGACTGAGGATTCCTAACGCTGCCCAGCGCGGATTGATCGTCATGGCTAGACCCACAAGTTAGAACGTCGCGATCGGATTTAGTGGCGATCCCATTCCTTTTTCGATCCGGAGCGGGGCTGCGGTAAAGAGAAACTCGTAACGGTTGAGTTCTTTTGAAACATCAGCGACGGCACCAAGGTCAAGATTGTCGAAAATCCACACACCCAGTGAGACCAGCGCGAGCCTGTGAAGTGGCAATCGAACATCGTCGGAGTATTCATGGGGATAGGCGTCGTTCCACATATCGTGGCCGATGAAAGAGACGCCTCGTTCCTTGAGAAAATATGCAACGTCAGAATGATATCCGGCGACACCGTCACTGGTCGGCCACGGGCCAAGCGCTTCACGTCGCTTCCAGCGTCCAGTGTGTAACAAAATCACATCACCAGGTTCGACGGTTACACCTTGGATCTGTTCGAGTTTCTCAAGATCTGCTGCTCGCACAGCGGTCCCCGGTTCAAGCCAGCCGTCCTCAGTCGTTTTGTCAGAAAGAAGTGTGGCATCAAAGAGAATGCCACGTGTGAAAACACCGTCACGAAGTGCGTAAATACTGCCTCTTGGACAGCCATCGGCTGCTTCTACTTCAGCAGCGGTCACTCCGTTGTAACCCTTTCCTTCAAACATCACATGACAGTCGACCGAGTCGAGATGACTGTGAATGACACCGTGATAGGTGCCGGTGTACTGGTAACGGTCCGCGGCGCCGGTGTCGCTGATATTCATGACTTGTCGGTCGAGATACCAAGGGCCCTCAAGTGTTTTTTCTTGAATGATATCGTGAGCAAGTGAGACGCTGCGGCCTTCGGCGACGAGCGATGCCGCGTCTTTACGTTTCTGTGGTGTAATAAAATTTGCCGCGCCGAGTTCATCCTCGGTTCCCCAGCGGCCCCAGTTGGAGAGTTCATCCATCGCCTGACGAAAATCAGTCTCACTGGTCATTGCGCGACGTTCTATCTGGGACCGAAGTCCTGTTCCTGCAAGGGTACTGAGCAGTACCGTCGCGATAAGTGCGTGTGAAATCCTGGGTCTAGAGAACCATTTCATGAAGTCTCCTCGCAGTATGTTTTGAAACGCTAGCAAGTTTACCTTGACGGCGCGCTTTAACTTTACAAACGATCAGGCTTTTTTCCGTAGGTGCAATTATGATATCCAGAGATTCGTAAAGATGTGGATGACTACGCGTACCTTTGTCGTGACCGGATTGATGGCTGTAATCGCCTGGATGGCGCTGCCGGGGATGACAAATCCAGTTGTCGCGCAAAGCTCATTTTCGGTGTATCCGGTGTACGACGGCTTCATTAATAATTCGGACGGTACGCTGACACTATCATTTGCGTATTTCAGCCATAATCGAGAAGCCGTCACAATACCTATCGGTCCTGATAATTTATTCTCACCAGGGCCAGGAAACCGCGGCCAGCCAGAAGTATTTCTGCCTGGACATCATCGATGGCAGTGCATTGTTGTGGTTGATGAAGATTTTGATGGTGATTTTGTCTGGACCTTGACCCACAGGGGCGAAACAACATCGACGAGCACCTCCATGCTCCAATATAGCTGGGAGCTTGACGGAAGTGGTGTCGCGGCAGTTGGCCGAGGTTTTATGCCTGAGTCGTCACCTCGGAATATGTGCGTGAACCGGCCACCGATCGTTCGTGTTCTGGGCTACGGTGGGCGGCGTGGACCAGATGAACTGCGAGTTCCAGTCGGTGATGAGCTTAAGCTGTTTGGTAGCGTACGCGACGAGGGGTTACCAAAGGACGGCATGGTGACTGCCGAGTGGCGAATGGTGAGTGGTCCTGGAACCACCACATTTGCGGATGCGACGAGTGCCAGAACTCTCGCAAACTTTAGTGCGAGTGGGACCTACGAACTTGAACTTTTGGGTTCAGATTCGATCTTTGATGAAACAGTTCGGGTGACCGTCGTCGTTGAATAAGGTTCGGCCCGGTTAGTTCTGTTCGTTAGTCGCAGTCTGCCGACGTTCAGCGTGATCGGTTCGTTCAGCTGAACGTCGTTGGTACTGTTCTTCAGTCATGAAGGCAATATCTGTCCAGGCATTGCCCATGTCATCCATGGTGCGACCGCCCCAGCCAACCCAAGATGTTGGGTCGGGATTGTGCCGATTGGCAGAGGTGTTGTCGTGCCACGCGATGGAATGCAGAATAGTTCCGGCCGGAAAGAGGTGTGGTTCTTCATAGGTGTAGGTGAGTTGCCAGACCTGTTCGTAGTCGGGGACGTCAGTAAGTACCTCTCGCCGTCCATCGGCATGGATCGCTTCAAGAAGCATTCGGCTACCGCGGAAGTGCATATGCGGTTGAAAATTGAGTACTAGAGCCGGTTGTTCCAGACGGAAATAGCGTTCAGACCGAGCGACCGTATTTGGCGGAATGCTCAACTGCGACAGGCTGTTAACGGCATTTTCATCTAGGAAGGCATCAAGCGGTGTGTCACCATCAAGGGGCAGGTCGTGGCCCTCTCTGAGGAGCAAATCTTCAACCTTTTCACGATTGAGCATCCAGTCGTTACCGACACTGGTCCGGATACGATGAGAGGTGACTTCCAATTCAGGCACCACGCCTTTCGGGTAAAACTTGATACCGACCCGAGAGATGTCATGCGTTTCTTCACCCCAGGGATGATAGTGCGGGGAAAATCTGAACTTAGAGTGTGCTTTCAAAAGTTTACCGACACCGTCAGGGAAATAATCACCGTTGTTGCCCATTACGTACTCAGTCACATGCACGGACCCGGCGTTGTCGTCACTATTTTCTTCGCCTTCAACATACGCGTAGACATGTTCATGATGGGTGCAACAACTGGCCGTTGTCAGAACCTGTACCCATTTCATGTACCGGTCTTCGGTTAGGCCGGAATCAACTATTTCAGATGGATAAAAGTCAGCGCCTTCGGCCGGAATCTGAAAGCCATTTTTCATGGACACAATTAAATCCGGTTCACCGAAAGCCCATTCATTCAGGTTGTCGAGTTTAAGTGGCGGAGGTGCGTCTTCCGCGTTTCCTCGTGGCGCACCATTGTCGACCCATGAAGCGACTACTGCGATTTCTTTGTCACTCAGTGACGGATCATCAAGATATGTACCGATGCCTCGGTCAAGATGCCACGGTGGCATTTGGCGACGTGTAACACGGTCCTTAATAGAGCGGGCCCATGGCCGAACATCGTCATATGTCAGGAGTGACATCGGCGCAGCAGTTCCAGGCCGGTGACATTGCTGACAAGATCGTTGGAGGATCGGAAGAACATCTTTGGTAAACGTCGGGTGAATGTCATTTTGTTCTGCAGACGCAATGTTAGGAATAAGTGTTGCCAGCAGTGCAATGAAGCCGTGTACGACGACGATTTTTAAAAGTTTAGGCACTTTACTCTCCCACGCGGTTCTACAGTCCTACCGAGCGTAGCACCTCGTTAGAACTCCGTCCACGCTGGCCTACTGAATTTATCTGCTTTCCTGAACACGTGCCCCGCGAAGTAGATTTTCCATGCCGTAGTTTCCTTCGTGGCAGGCGTACTCGTACAAGGGGCCAGCGAACCGCTGCATGGGAATACGTGCGGTCCATGAGCGAGTGTATGTGGCTGGGTCGTGAACGGTGTACTCGTGGTCGATAGTCTCGTCATCCAGCTTGGTGAATCTTTCGGTGAGGGTTAGACTGCCGCTCGCACCTGGACAGCAATTGAACGAATTCATGAAAATTTCTTCACGATAGTTACTCGTTTCAACGATTAAGGTGTCGCCGTCCCAATAGCCACGAGAATCACCGAGCCAAAGTCTGATGCGGTCATTGATATGCGAACGACCATCAAGTGGAATAATCCTCGCCTCATTGATCATTTCTTGTAGTAATACGACGTAGCCAGGAGTTTGGAGTATAAGGAAGTTGTTGTTGTACCCACCGGGTCGTTTTGGCGAACCTCGAGTTACGCATCGCTCGGCGAGGTTTCGGTCTGTCCACGAATCTGAACCTCTGGCCCAGGCCGCCCGAGTTGCTCCCGCGCTTGTTTTCTCAGGGAGCCGGCCATCAGGTGGATCAAAGATTAATGAAGTACTCGATAGCGCAGTTCCACGTTCCCACCAAAAATCGTTGTAGGTACCAGGGTCACCAGTAGGTGGTAAGCGGTCATTGCGACCGACGTTGGCGGCGTCAATTGCGGCGATCTCTTCGTCGCTGTAGGTTGTTTGCTCACCGACACTGTCTGGACGTTCCAGTGGTGTCGTCGTGGAATTTGTCCAGAGGCCTTGTAAGTCTGGGCGTCCGTGTTCGGTTTGAGGTGCTTGTTGCGTATTTTGCGCGGCTGCGAGATTCCACTCAGAGAATAGAAATAAACAAGTCGCAATAACTAGAACACGGGAAAGCATGGCTCTAATACCCCTCTAAGACCGGGAACCGTTCATCGTCCGGGAGAGGTTGTACGCCCAGTGCGTTTAAGACCATCGACACGCGGCGATAACGTGCGACGGTCCAGGCAATACTCATCATCTGATGATCATCATACGACGCTGATAAGGCCGCCCAGGTGTCATCGGAGATCATGGTGTCGCGGTACATTTCGTTTGCTGCATCGATGAGACTGAGTTCTTGAGCATTCCAACCGGAGGCGTCGCCTCCTTGGGCGATCCACGTGGGGTCTAAACCGTGGTCTCGTGCACGTCCGACACTTCCAACATGTTTTGCCCACTCGTAGACTGCTTGGGCATTCCATCCGGTCCGTAGGATAAGGAGTTCACGATCATGTGGCGTCAATCGAGACCGTTCTGGACTCAGGATATAGCGTTCGTTAGCGTACCACTGGGTATGCAAATCGGGGTGTTGTTGGAGCGTTCTTCCAACACGGATACCGTCGCCTTCAACCGGTTCGATCCGTGGACTCATGAGCGGTGGATCAGGATCTGGAACTACAACGCTATACCCAATATCATTCGTTGGGATGAGTTCTGTCGCGTCAGCGTCTGCTTGGATGCCTAATGAATTAAAGAGGATTGCTTCAGTCGTAATTTCGGCAACCGTGACAACGGCGTCAACAAGATTTTCCGCCGAGTACTCCGTTGCAAGTTGCTCCCACGTGATGTCGGTAACAGATGAATTTCGAAACAATTCATCTGCCAGTCCAATCAGAATAGCTTCGAACTCGTTCCAACCATCATTCGGGCCTTGGGCGATTCGCCGAATTTCCTCTTGAGTGAGACCGACTTCCAGTGCGTGGCTTGCATGAGTTGCCCAGATATTGGCACTTTGTGTGAGCCAGGCGGTGCGTAAAATTAGGAGTAAACGATGCCGTGGGGAGAGTGTTGAGTCATTCGCCACGTAGTGCATAAACGGAAAAACACGATCGGCGAGTGCTGGTTGTTTGATAAGGGTCTCAAGTACATTGCGTGAACTTCGGCCTGATACATATTTAGCCGCAACGGTTTGTTGGTCAACCGTCCACGATGATTCTGGTAACGGTTCGATCCGCGCTTCGTTCAGGCGGATCGCTGGTACGATCGTGCCAGGCCATTCGGTAATCGCTCGGGCCGGTTCGATCCGCAGGAGAACAGAGTTGTCCTCTTCGGTTAATACGTAGAGGTACCCATCAGGACCTTGTTGAACGTCTCGGATGCGCTGTTTTAATTCGGTAAGTAATGATTCACGCCGTATTTCCTGGCCTCGGCGGTTGAACACGATCCGTTCAAGATGTCCGGTGTGTTGCATTCGACCAAGCATCATTGACCCGACGAACAAATTCCCCTTCCAGGCTGGGAATTGCTCGCCGGTATAAAACGTCAATCCTGAGGGCGCAATGGATGGCCACCAGACGACTTCAGGACTTTCAAATTCAGCACGCCATGGGGTTTCTGACGAAGGGAGACCGGAGTATTGTCGGCTATAGGATGCGACGGGCCACCCGTAGTTCAGTCCAGGCCTGATAACGTTCGCTTCGTCTCCACCTTGGGGGCCATTTTCCGTTGCCCATAAGTCACCAGTGTCGGGATGAAATGCGAGACCGAGTTGGTTGCGGTGTCCCATTGAATATATTTCTGGAAGGTAGTCCGCATTGTTTACGAAGGGGTTGTCGTCCGGGGCAGTCCCGTCGTCATTCAAGCGCAGGAGTTTTCCGAAGTGGGTCGTTGCGTTCTGAGCGTAATCACCCGTTTCAGCAAATTGAAACGCGCCGCCAACGCTCATGAACAATTTACCGTCCGCAGCCCAATGTAAGCGGGATGCCGAAATGCCGCCGCCCCACCCGTCAGCCACAAAGATGTCGCGTACTTCGGTCAGGGCCCCCGCTCCGGCATCAAGTCGCCCGCGGGCCAGCGCGACAGTGGCGCCGCGTTGCCCATCACGCTCTTCTGGCTTGGAGTACGTCAAGTAAACGAGCGTGTCGTCTTCAGGATGAACGACCACATCCATCAAGCCGGAAAGGCGCACACCGGTGTAAACCTCTGGGACCCCTGGAATATCACTGTCAAGTAGTTGACCATTTTTGATAATTCGCAGGGTGCCACGGTCACGCTCTGTCACAAGGATGTCGCCATTTCGGCGAAATGCCATACCCCATGGATGTTCTAGGCCACTCACAATCGGGACGACACGAATGCGGGGGTGTTCGGCGGTGTACAGAACAACCGGGCGGTCAGGTGGTGGGAGCGCTGGTACGCCACGGAGTGCTGAGGCGCCTCGCCTGTTTTGGCTAAGAAGTGTTGCGCCAGAAAGTGCGATCACGGTTACCAGCAGCCACGCGGCTAGTCTGACCGAACGGGAATTGATAAATGAACAACACATAAAAAATCCTCCGAATCCACTCGGGATAACTAATTGACAACTTTACTGGAATTGGCGTAATTACGTTTAATGATTAGCCACGGCTAGTCTTTTCGTTGTATGGTGCTGGGTTAAGTTTTTTGTTTTTAGTTTATTTTCTTTTTTAATTGGAGTACGTAACATGGCAGTAACCGGAACAGTAAAGTGGTTTAACGATAGCAAGGGTTTTGGCTTCTTAACGCGGGACGACGGACAGAAGGATGTGTTCGTTCACTTCTCGGCCATCCAGGGTGAGGGGTTTAAGAGCTTGGTTGAAGGACAAAAGGTCGAGTTTGAAGTTGTGGAGTCCCCGAAGGGGCCGGCGGCAGAAGCCGTGGTTCCGGTCTAGATCGAACAACCTAATATCGGTTCTCGCTAGTAGCGAGGGCACTGAATCAACGCCGGTCTCGATAGTTCGAGGCCGGCGTTTTCTTTTTTTGGGTCGTGTTAGTCAGTTTCGCCGCGAACGGTTATATCCGTATTTCGTTCTGCGTCGATGGTTATCTGTAAAACCATCGGCCGACAACACACCTGACAGTCCTCAACATATTCTTGACGATTCACCGACCAATCAATCGCCACGTCAAGGGTTTCTCCGCAAGAAGGGCAGTGGATAGTGTGAACGTCCAGCGTCTGAATCCCTAGGCGTCGAGTTCGCGCATCGGTGTGGCGCTATTGCCGAAGGAGTCTGTGGGGACTCCAACTCGTTGTAGCAATGAAAGGTGCAAGTTTGATAGGTCTGTTGGTTCAGAAAAGTCAAGCACCCGCCCGGAGTTAATCGTATTACCACCCCGGCCTGCGATGAGGGTTGGTAAGTCGTGCGGATCATGTTCATTACCGTCTCCGAGCGTCGCGCCGTACAGGAGCGTCGAATTATCCAACAGCGTGCGTCCGTCTGGTTCTCGAATTTCGCGGAGCCGTCCGAGTAGGTAGGCGACCTGTTGATGATGCCATCGGATCACTTCGGCGTACATACGATGTTTTTCTTCGGGCGAGCTCCACGCAGTTACGCCGTCGTCATCCTCGGTTTTCCCAGACGCATTTTTATAGTGAGACAATGCATGCCAGGTCCCACGTACACCAGGGATGAAATTGAAATACCGGTTTGATTGTCCGTGGTCCAGCATGAAGCTAACGACGCGTGTAGCATCAGACTGAAATGCCGCGACGATAAGGTCCATCATTAAACGAACGTATTCCTTATGATTGGATGGTATGCCTGGATTGGGCGCCGTCAAAGTATCCGTCAGGGCATAGTCGTCTTTTATCTCTTGAGAACGTTGCTCAGAAAATTCAATTCGTCTTTCTAGGGCACGGATTGACTCAAAATATTCATCAAGTCGATATTGGTCCACTTGACTAGTTACGCCCCGCAAGGCTTTTACTTCATCAAGGACCGCATCCATGACAGACCGGCTACTGGCTCCTCCGGAAGGAGGACGAAACATTCGGTCGAATATTGCACGTGGTTCGACTTCGCGTGGTAGCGGTCGCTCAGGTGCTGCCCATGAAATGGAATTTCGTGACAGCGAGTTTGAAAAGAACCCTTCGCCTTTAAGTGAAAGCTCAAGGGACGGTAACAGGGTCTCGTCACCGATATGACGCGCGGCAATTTGATCGGCTGAGACGCCACCTGCACTGATCGTCTGTCGGTCGTAATCAAAGCCGGTCAACCATGTCGGTGTTCCACCGACGTGGCCGTTTCCGAGCGGTGTCCAGATATTTTTAGGTATGACTAATTCATTCTGAAATGGTGTGAGCGGACTCATCCAGTCGTTTAATTTCAGGATTTGACCGTTGGGGCCTGTTTTTTCGGGATGCCATGACCCGCGTGGAATCCCGTTCGGGAAATATAAGTAGGCCAATCGCCGGACTCCGTTCGGCGTCTGCGCTGCAAGTGCTGGAGACATAACATCCAGGAAAGGCAGAGCAATAGATGCCCCAAGGCCTCGGAGGATAGTACGTCGGGACAGTGGTCGTGCAGGCATCGCTGTTTTTTCCTGAAGACTAGTTTGCGTTAGCCACTGGGCTTTTCTTAGCGCGGAATGGGTAGCTGCTGACAATCGCCTTGATCAGCGTTTGGAAGCGATAGTTGTCGGTCTCCAGTTGAGCAAGGATCTTGCGGACTGCCGGTTCGTCGTAGTACTCGAGCTGTCGCCCGAGCGCATAAGCTAGCATCTTCGTTGTCGTCTGTCGCGCTAGGTCATCATGTCGCTCGATGAGCAGCGTGCGTTTCAGTCCCACTGGACCGTCGAAGGTGGTGCCGCTTGGCAATGTCCCGATCGCCACGATCGGTGTGTGGGTGTTCTTGTAGAAGCGGCGCTCATTGAAAACGTTCGTGTCCTCGACGACACTGATCTCGTCGGCTTCTTCTTCGGTCTCGACCCGTTCGCGGAAGTGATAACTGTTACGCCAGCGGCCGAAGTAGTCATAGTTCTCCAAGCTAAAGCCGATGGGGTCGATGCGCGAGTGGCAGGAGCGGCATGTCGGGTTGCTGGAATGCAGCTCCACCTTTTCCCGGAAGCTGAGCTTTCTGAGATCTGCGACTTCTTCGGACAGCACCCCGGCGCCCGGCGGGGGTGGCGGGGGGGGGGTGCCAAGAATAGTGTCGAGGACATAGTGTCCACGTTTTACGGGGCTCGTATCTTTGTAATTGGATGTTAATGCAAGGATGCTGCTGTGGCCGAGGATGCCGCCTCGATGCGAATCTTGTAGTTTGATACGTCGCATCTCTTGGCCTGTGATGCCATCAATGCCGTACAACGTTGTTGCGAGTTCTTCATTGACAAAGGTGTAGTCGGCATCAATAAGGCGTCGAATGGGTTGGTCGTCACGGACCAGTGACATAAAGAACAGGCTGGACTCGTTACGCATCGCCGCCATAAGTGTGTCTGTGCACCAGGGGTTGTCGATCGGATCGAGCCAGATACGCGTACCTACGTGCTGAAAACCAAGCCATTGTCCGGCAAAGATGGTGCCGAGCGTGTCGGCTCGCGGGTCAGCGAGCATTCGGTCGATCTGTTCGTTAAGAACACTGGGATCACTGAGCGCCCCATTAGCTGCGTCCTGACGCAATTCAGCATCAGGCATCGAGGCCCACAGGAAATACGATAGCCGGCTTGCGAGTTCCCAGTTTTCTACCGGGTACGGTTCATTCGTGTCGTGGGATTCTTCGATACGTAGAAGAAACTTTGGTGACACGAGCACTGCCTGCAGAACGACCTTAATTGATTCGGTAAATGACCGGCCAGACTCTCTCGTCGCTTGAAATTGTACGAGGCCGCGATGGACGTCTGTGTCTGTCGGTAGACGACGATAGGCACGTTCCATAAATCGACGCAGTATCTGTTCAGCCGCTTGAGCGTCGGTCAGATCGGGACCAGGTGCGGCGATGAAAACCATTGCATGGGCTTGTCGCTGAGTTGCTGTCGTCGGGTCACTGGGTAGCATGAGTTCAACGACCCGTTCAGCTGCGGCAATATAGCGTTCCATGAGTGATGACTCGAGGAAGAGCGTATTTGCCGAATTATCAAAACCACTGCTTCCAGTGAGTTCGGTTGGAAACCGGTCCGTGACTGAAAAATCGGTGCCGAGCAGGTCACGCAATGTATTGTCAAGTTCGCGGTGCGTCAGGCGACGCATCCGTTCATAACCAGGATCGTCGATCGTTGAATAATCAAAATTATCGATAGCGTCCGTGAGCAATCTAACGAGTGAGCCGCGCTCTACGTCTGATGGTTGCAGTGCCGTTGCCGGCGGCATCTTTCCAACTTCAACAGCGTTCATAACCCTCTGCCATGTTTCGCGATTGCGAACAAGAGGATGTTGGCTTACGAGCGTGTGGAGGTTAATCCCTGCCGTTTGGGTCTCCGCACCGTGGCAAGCAAAGCAATATTTTTCAACCAGTGAGTTCACCGAATTAGATTCAATGGATTCAACCTGTTGATTTGGAAGGGTTTGAGCGGAAGTTGGATTTGAAGATAATAGGACTATTGTTGCTATCAAGAGCGAGGCCACGAACTGCTGTTGTGTCGTCATCACGCGAATACTTGAAAGTAGTTTGTACTAAGGTAGCACAACATATTTCAGAGGTGTAACATACCCGTGGGACGCTTGGTGTCCGGAGGCTGATCATGGCCACCATATATAAAGTAATTGCCTGTCGAGGGCTCGCGTGTTTTGTCGTATTAGCCTGTGTCACAGGTGCGACAGGTTTGGCAGCGACCGTGCAGTCAGCAGCGTCTGGCAGTACGACGGCCGATGCAGCCTTAATTCAGCGGCACTGCGTCACGTGCCATAACGACCGATTACAGACTGGCAACCTGTCTCTTGAACAGGTGGACATCGACAATGTGGCCGCCAATCCGGACGTTTGGGAAAAAGTTATTCGGAAACTTCGAGCTGGTGCGATGCCGCCACAGCCTCGTCCAAGACCAGACGAGGCGGCAACCGTACGGCTTGTCTCCTATCTTGAAACCTCACTTGATGCTGCGCTTGAGGTGTCACCAAATCCTGGTCGGACGGATACTTTTCGGCGTTTGAACCGTACCGAATATCAGAACGCTATTCGTGACCTCCTTGCCCTTGATATCGATGTGACTGCGTTATTGCCTCGTGACGATGCGGCATTCGGGTTTGACAATGTCGGCACCGGTGGACTGTCGCCGACACTAATGGAACGGTACCTTGCTGCCGCGCAGAAGGTAAGCCGACTGGCGGTTGGCAGTCAGGCTCCCTCGCCAGGTAGCCGTGTCGCAATTGTGCCCGTTGATCTAACTCAGGAAAGTCATCTGGAAGGCCTTCCGTTTGGGACTCGTGGTGGCACTGCGGTCAACCATACCTTTCCGTTCGATGGTGAATATGAGATCCAGATCCGTCTTCAACGGAACCGCAATGAAAATGTTGAAGGTCTTACCGAGTCGCATGAGGTCGAGATCATGTTGGACGGTGAGCGTCTAGAACTGTTCACCATGATGCCAAGTGAAAACAGGGTGCTGCTGGCAGGCGCAGTTTATTATGCGGACGAGGGCATTGATAATCATCTCAAAGTGCGTGTGCCAGTAACCGCTGGGCCGCATGTTGTTACGGCAACCTTCATCAAGAAAAACTCTGCGCTTCTTGAGACCACACGAGCACCCTACGACGCACATTTCAATATGGATCGTTCGCCGAGGCAGCAACCCGCGGTTCGGTCGGTCTCGATTGTGGGGCCTTTCGACCCCGTAGGGACATCAGAAACACTAAGCCGTAACCGGATCTTTTCGTGTCACGCGTCGGCAACGGCATCGGATGATGAGGCGGACGATTGCGCGACTGCAATCATTGCTTCTTTGGCACGGCGGGCCTATCGACGCCCTGTGACTGTCGGCGACCTCGACCAACTCGTGTCATTTTTCAGGACTGGGTATAACGACGGTGGGTTTGAGGTCGGCGTTGAGACGGCTCTACGCGCGTTGTTAGCAAGTCCTGAGTTTCTTTTCCGTATCGAACGGGATCCTAACAACATTGACTCAGGTGCGGCATACCGTGTGAATGATGTGGAACTGGCTTCGCGCCTCTCTTTCTTCTTATGGAGCAGTATTCCTGACGAGGAATTGTTGCGTGCCGCAGAGTCCGGGCAACTTAGCGACGAAACAGTATTGGAGCAGCAGGTTCGGCGAATGCTTGCTGATCCTCGTGCGGAGGCCTTGACGACGAGCTTCGCTTCGCAATGGCTGCACCTTCGCAACTTGGCCGCGGTGCAACCGGATGCCAGGCTTTTTCCTGATTTTGACGACAACCTCCGCCAGGGGTTTAGACGCGAGACGGAATTGTTGTTTCAGAGTCTCCTCGATGAAAACCGAAGCGTCTTGGATTTATTGACAGCCAATTACACATTTTTGAATGAGCGGGTGGCGAAGCACTACGGTGTCCCAAATATCTATGGTGATAAATTTCGGCGGGTTGATCTTCTAGAGGGAAGCCCGCGAGCAGGACTGTTGGGGCATGGGAGTGTCTTGACTGTTACGTCGTACGCCACTCGTACATCGCCGGTTTTGCGTGGAAAATGGATTCTGGAGAACTTACTAGGGACACCGCCTCCGCCGCCACCACCGAATGTTCCCCAGCTTGACGAAACGCGTTCAAATACGCATATCGTGTCAATGCGTGATCAAATGGAAGCGCATCGTGCGAACCCCGTCTGTGCATCCTGTCATCGGAATATGGATCCAGCCGGTTTGTCGATGGAAAACTTTGACGCGATTGGCCGTTGGCGAGACACTGAAGGCGGGGTCGCTATTGATGCGGCTGGCAGTTTGCCGGGTAGTGAAGATTTTGACGGCGTAGCTGGTCTGCGTCTGGCATTACTGAGTCGACCAGACGTCTTTGTTACCACGGCGACAGAGAAGCTTTTAATTTATGCACTTGGTCGAGGTCTTGAAGCTAGTGATGCCTCGGCTGTTCGTAGCATTACCCGGTCGGCAGCTGATGACGATTACAAGCTGTCGTCACTGATTCTTGGTGTTATAAAAAGTACTCCCTTTCAGATGAGGAGATCTCAGACATGATTATCACGAAGATGGCTTTGCCCCGTCGAACATTTCTCCGTGGTCTTGGCGCTACCGTAGCGTTACCACTCCTTGACGCAATGGTTCCGGCCGCATCCGCAATGACGAAGGCTGTCGCGCAGTCGCCCCGCCGTTTCGGGGTGGTGTACATGCCGATGGGGATGAATCCGTTGCCATGGACACCTACACAAGAAGGTCGGCTCACAGACTTGTCTGAATCGCTCTCTCCGCTGAAGCCGCACTTAGCTAACGTGACAGTCGTGACCAATCTTGAGATCGACGCGGCTCACACGACAGGCAATCATGCGTCGGCCAATGCATCGTTTCTCACCTGTGTGAAACCGAAACGAACTGAAGGAAGTGATTATGTAAACGGGACCTCAATTGACCAAGTGGCCGCGCAGCAGATCGGTGGTGATACACCACTGCCGTCTTTGGAATTGGGCACCGATCTAATCGCGCAGGTTGGAAACTGTGACAACGGGTATGCGTGCGCATACATGAATAGTCTTTCGTGGTCATCACCAACAGCCCCCAATCCCACGGAGTCGGACCCACGTATCGTGTTTGAACGTTTATTTGGAGACGGTGGAACGCCTGAGCAGCGCCGCGCGGAACTAAAAAAGAATAAGAGTATTCTCGATTGGGTCCTCGCCGATATGTCGAGTCTCCAAAACCAACTGGGTAGTGGTGATCGGAATAAAGTTGACGAATATCTTGAGACTGTTCGGGAGGTCGAACGACGTATCCAGCGCGCAGAGGCGTCGACTGCTGATTCTCCGCTCGCGGATCTGACCCGTCCAACAAGTGTTCCCGATGTATGGGAAGAGCATGTCAAGCTGATGTATGACCTACAGGTGCTTGCACTTCGAGCTGACTTGACTCGTGTGGTCACGTTCCAAATGGCGCGTGAAGCGAGTACGAGAACGTATCCGCAGATTGGTGTTCCGGAGCCACATCACCCGGTATCGCATCATGTTGATGACCCTGCAAAATTGGCAATGTTAGCCAAAATTAATCAGTACCACGTGTCTTTGTTTGCCTATCTGATCGACAAGTTGGATAAAACAGAGGATGGAGACGGGACATTGCTTGACCACACGACCTACCTGCTTGGGAGTGGCCTGGGCAACCCGAATGTGCATAACCACCAAAACCTTCCGATTGTGGTTGCGAGTGGCGCCGGGTCTCGTATCCCAGGTGGGCGGCATGTGAAATACGACGAACTAACGCCGTTGGCGAATTTACACCTTACGTTGCTGGATGACGCTGGTGCACATGTCGATACGTTTGCCGACAGCACGGGTCGGGCGGGAAAAGTCATCGAGCCATTGACGTTGTAGTTGGCGTGTGTATTCATGCCGGTGGAATGGGGAAAGCCTGAAAGGTAAGGGGGTAGGTGATGCGTAGCCATGCTGTATATCGGGTGGTCGCGATCTTCTGTTCGGTCGCTATCCATGTCATGACGTCGGGATTAGTCGCTAGTGCTGCAGAGGCTGATGCTGATTTGATTGATGCGATTCAGAATGGTGACCGGTCTGAGGTAGAGGCGGTGATCGCGCGTGGCACGGATGTGACCGCGGCGAGTAATGATGGGACGACGCCGTTGCATTGGGCCGCGCATGCTGGCAATACGGCCATTGTCGAACTGTTACTCGATGCGGGTGCTGACCCGAAGTCTGCGAACCGGTATGGCGTACAGCCGCTTGCGTTGTCGAGTGAGAATGGAAACGGTGAGGTTGTGTCTCGTTTGCTGGAGGCTGGCGCCGACGCGAACGCGATGACAGCTGAAGGTGAAACAGCGTTAATGACAGCAGCTCGGACCGGGTCTCTTGATGCGGTGCGCGCTCTGCTTGACCATGGTGCTGATGTGAATGCTGCGGAGACCTGGCGAGGGCAGACGGCTTTGATGTGGGCGGCTGCAGAAGGACACGCCCATATAGTTCCAACCATGCTCTCATATGGTGCAGATATCACGGCACGATCGACTGCTGGTTGGAGTGCCATGTTATTTGCCGCACGTGAGGGTGAGATCGATGTCGTGCAAACATTGCTTGAGGCTGGCGGAGATGTTGAAGATGCACTGCCTGTTGTTGAAGAGATGCGCCGAGGTGGGAGCAGCGCAGAACGTTCTGCGACCGGGTTGAATGCATTTTTACTGGCTGCGGCCAATGCGCATTACGAGCTCGCAGCACTACTAGTTGATCGTGGTGCGGATGTTAATGTTGCGTCTCGAGGTTGGACGGCACTCCACCAGGTGTCCTGGGTTCGTAAGGCCGGTGTGGCAGGAAGTAACAATCCGGCCCCTAAAGGGTCTGGCAGTATGACCAGTCTTGAGTTCGTTCGGAAGATTGTTTCGGCTGGAGCAGATGTAAATGCTCGTGTGACGGTTCGACCGCCAGCGGGTATTACCCGATTGAATTTTATTGATGGAACCCCGTTTTTACTCGCAGCGCGTACCGGAGATGCCGCTCTTATGCGGCTGTTGGCTGAGCTCGGCGCGGACCCCTTGGCGCCTAATGAAGACAACACAACACCGATCATGGTTGCTGCTGGTGTTGGGACGTCAGCACCCGGGGAAGATCCTGGTACACAGCCGGAAGTTCTCGCGGCGGTTCAGCTTGCATTGGAACTTGGTGGGAATCTGAATGGTGTTGATGATAATGGGGAAACCGTGATCCATGGTGCGGCGTATAAGCATCTACCTGAGGTAGTAGCCTATCTGGTAAAAGTTGGTGCAGACGTTCAGGTTTGGAATCAACCGAATGCCAAAGGTTGGACGCCGTTACAGATTGTCGAAGGTGTTCATATCGGTATGAACATCCAGAGTCATCCAGCAACTGTGGACGCGGTTCGTGAGGCGATGAAACAGTCTGGCGTTGGTGTTTCCGACGAAAGTTAATCCATCTATCCCGGTTCGCTCGTGTGACAGAACCTTATACGAGTGGGAATTTTAAAAGTTAGGCCTGTGTTTTCGTTGTCTACGGGTTGCAAGCGGGTGCCAAACTCGCGACCGTTGTGACATTAATGGCATCGATTTCACCCGGCCCATCTCGCTGAATCAGAAATCCTTTCGTTTCGACACGGTGCCCTTCGTAGGCTGCAGGGTCTGGGAAGACGTACATTAGCTCGAATTGTTTCGCGCCAAGCGACATTGCTTGCGTCAACAGAAGGGCTTCACCCTCTGATGCAGCTGGCTCACGGGTTCGAATAGGCTCGCTTCCGTCTGTCACGACCCAATCACTATCAGTACCTGTGGCAAGACAGCCGACAACTTGGACCATCGCGAAGTTAGGGACAGCATCTGGTCCATCTTCTCCATAAATCAAGATCTCAGGAGCAGTTGTTGCGGTTAGGTCGCCAGTCCCCGTCGGAAACTCATTTCGAGAGAGGACGTACGCGAGGATATCAAGGTAACGGTCCTCTGCCAGACTACCGGCAGCTCCTGGTGGCATTGTTTTTGCGCGAGTCAGGACACTGTCCATTGTCAGCCCACCCCAGTCCCGAATAAAACTTTCACCAACGAGTGGTCGAGCCCGCCCACCGGTGAGATCAGAGCCGTGGCATCGTGCACAGGTCGCCTCGTATACCTTTTGTCCTCTTTCGGCTTGGGCAGATGAGTAGACACCATCCCACACTGAGGATTCCGTGTCATTCTCTTGAGCCAGAAGGGTTGCCCCTGTTACCGTCCCGAAAGTAGCGACGAGAATGATGAACAGTTTCATCGAATTGAAATGTTTAGCGGCCATGATAATCATTGTCACTCACTGGCTCTTGCCAGCTGGTTTGACCACTGACAAACGTGAGTTGAATCATATGCTGGTCTGGTGCCGCACCATGCCAGTGAACAATGTCTGCACCAGTATAAATAGGACTGCCCGGAATGAGCTCTTGAATCGGTCCACCTTGTTCCTGTGTGCGCCCACGACCTTCTTCGGCCATCAGAATTTGCCAGGTTGAATGGCTATGCCAATTTGATCGGGAGCCAGGCTCGAAGCGGAGTCGCAGCGCTCTAATATCTGAAGCGTCAGGTCGGCTTGGGTCACCGCCCACGAAATTACTTTGGGCTCCGGAAGTTTCCTGATGACTGCCCAGGATACAGACAACCCCTACAATTGTTAGTAGCGCAAGTGTCAGGCTTCGTTTTGATTGCGCGCGGCTGGTCATGGTTAGGTCCTCTAGTTTGTGGTCCACAGCGTTAACGTCGAGACATCTTTAATGAACAATCTGTTACCGGAGAGGGTTGGTTGGGTCCATGTTTCACTATCCGCGACTTCATACCGTTTGACTGGGTTGAAACGCGTCAGACTATCTTCCAGTACAAGAAGTTCCGCATCATCTTCCAAGGAGACGATTGTATCGCCAGATCGGATAATTGACGCATGTTCTGCTTGGCGAGGGGCACTGGTCCAGAGAACCTCGCCGGTGTCGAGGTCAAGACCAAAGTACTGGCCACTGTTAAGGTGTGACAGGCCAAACAGGACGTTTTCATGGACCACGCCATTAACCATGTGCAGAGAGACCTCGTCGGTACTCCATACATCTTCAGTACTCCAACCGCTTGACCCCTGTATTACTCGGAATGCCGTGACACCGTTACCCCGGCCGTTCTGAATTACCATGTCGTTATAGAGGATAGGGGTTTGAGAGGTAGTTGTAGCTTGTGTGGTGAAGGGGCGACTCCACAGAAGCGCTCCAGTCTCGAGTGACAAACCAACAAAGTGTTCTTGGGAAAAGACAACGACCTGCCTGATTCCGTTGAATTCAAAGGCCATTGGCGAACCATACGCGGGACCATCACCATCCCAGCTCCATCGGGCGGCTCCGGTTGCGACGTCAAATGCAGTCAACGCGCCGTCATCGTGACCGCCGGCGTGCACCACAACAAGGTCACCGTCGACTAATGGCGACATTGACGTATGAAAGAGCGGGATAACGCCGGTTCCTGGAACATTCCATAGTTGGCGGCCTGAGTCTGCGTCGAACGCTGTTACGTTTCCGTTCATGCCATGCGCAAACAGGCGTCCATTGGCGTATGTAGGCGTCGACTTCGGTCCCGCACGATGCCGTGCTGTCGCAGGATTCATATCAAACGGTGCGGCATAGTCGGTACGCCAAATAACCGATCCGGTATTAGCGTCGAGAGCCGTCATCACTTCATCGTCATCTTGTCGACTAAATAGGTAAAGTCGGTCGCCGATGAGCACCGGTGTGGCGTACCCAAGACCAATTTCGACTGACCACTGCTTATTTAGTTCATTAGGCCAATTTGACGGGACGTTAAACGCGGATGCGACCGCGTCACGGTCTGGTCCACGCCATTGCGGCCAGTCTTGCGCTTCAAGAACTGTCACAGTGGTGAGTGTGAGGGCGATTACAAGTACCTGCAGTTGGTCCTTCATGTTATCGACTCCGTATGCATTCGTGAAAACAGTGAGATGCCCCTATTTTACGAGGATCTACAAGAGACGGCGAGTTTCTCTGTTATTCAGATCAAGATTCCACCGGAAATGCTTGAGTTTTTAGGTGTATCGGAGAACGGTATTATCAACCGATGAGACGAGTGATGCTTTGGATGACGACTGTTTTTGCTCTGGGCATGTCGGTGGTGCCGGTAGTTGCCCAAACACTTAATCCTGTTTTTCTTGAAGATATGACTTGGGTGGAGGTCAGAGACGCGGTTGTAGCTGGTACACGGACCGTGATTATTCCAACTGGTGGGACCGAACAAAATGGCCCGCATATGGTGCTGGGCAAGCACAATTACCTCGTTCGCTATAAGGCCGGTGAAATCGCGAAGCAGCTAGGCGGGACGCTGGTTGCGCCCGTCATGGCGTACGTGCCGGAAGGTAGTATTGACCCGCCAAGTGGCCACATGCGCTTTGCTGGCACGATCACCCTGCCGCAAGATGTGTTTGAACAGGTGCTTGAATACGCGGCACGGAGTCTCGTGCAACATGGTTTTACTGACGTTGTGTTGATTGGTGATAGTGGTGGGAATCAATCAGGTCAGCAGGCAGTCGCAGATTTGTTGAATGCAGAGTGGCGAGGGTCGATGCGACGAGTCCATCATGTGACCGCGTACTATCCTGGGCCAGGCGATGACTGGCTTCTTACGCAAGGTGAGACGCTTGAAGATGTTGGCTCGCATGCAAGTATTCATGACACGGCTAGCTTGTTGTACCTGAATCCTTCTATGCTGCGTCTTGACAGTTTGGGACAAGGCATTGCTGGAGACGGTACTGGGCTCATCGGTAATGCGGCGAGATCAACGCGCGAGTACGGTGGCCAGATCCTCTCTTTGCAGATTGCTGCAGCCGTCGAGCAGATCCAAGAACTCAAACAAACCGGACGTCAGTAGGGTGATGTCTTGCGTTGTTTCCCGATTAGTAGACCCGTCGTGTCTTAATGATGTTCATCTGTTCCGGCGGCGGCCCCACCAAGGGCATATGCAACGATGCCGTCTTGCAGTTGAACGATGATGTACTGCTTATCCTCGTGCATCCAGCTCGACATGCCGTATCTGGTTACGCCAGGGATTTCGACGGCTCCAAGTCTTTCACCGGTTTGTTTGTCGATCGCAAAGATTTGAGGGGTGCTGTCAGCTGTTCGGCCGCCAGCGACAAGCATGGTCGGGGTGACGACCATCGCGGTTCCACCTGCGCGCCCGCGATTTATTTCCACGTTATCGACTCCTTGAAGGAGTGGGTGATTGCGGATCATGTCTTGTTCTTCTTGCGAGGCGTCGCCATTGGGAATAACCCAGAGGTGTTCGCCGGTGTTCATGTCGATTGCCGTAATTCTCCCGAGCGGACCTTTCCAGATTGGTAGGCCGTCTATGGTCTGGTTGGGACCTCCACGGACACTCGTTGCTACCGCTGACCAGGCACTATGCGTGACACCGGATTGTTCTCGCTCGTCTAGAGGCGATTCATTGCCAGGTAATAGTTGCAACCGAAAGCAACCACTACCAGACGTGACGAACATGACTCCTGACACAGGGTCAGCAACGGCCGGACCGGTAATATTTGTGCCGCCGCCGCCACCGGGACAGTTCCAGGCAGGTCCTGCCGGGTCATCCACGGTTGTCGGTGGATTAAATAATGGGTTGAAAAGATTGTTGTCGATAGCCACTTGTCTGGCTGCCTCAAATATTTCTGGAGTGTAGTTAATGAGGTGATCTTCTGTCCGGCCTTGAAGATCAAACGGTTCTGGCCATGTTGGAAATGGCTGTGTCGGAGAAAGTTGTTCCCCAGGCACAGTTGAGCCGGGGACGGGTCGTTCCTCGACAGGCCAAATTGGTTCACCAGTTTCCCGGTTCAATGCGTAAACCCACGATTGTTTGGTGGCCTGAAAAATACCTTTGATTTCTCGTCCATCCACCGTAACGTCCATAAGGATTGGCGCAGTGGGCGTGTCGTAGTTCCAGACGTCATGGTGCACCATCTGGTAATGCCATCGCCGTTCTCCGGTTTCAACATCAAGCGCAATAAGACTGGCAGCGAAGAGGTTGTCGCCGGGGCGATGTCCACCGTAATAGTCGATCGTCGCACTATTCGTCGGAATATAGACCAGTCCGAGTTCGGGGTCGGCTGACATAGGTGCCCACGACGACACATCTCCGGTCCATTCCCACGCATCATTTTCCCAGGTGTCGTGCCCAAATTCACCGGGCCTAGGTATGACATTAAACTTCCATTTGAAATCACCGGTATCGGCATCGTACCCGAGGATATCGCCCGGTACGTTTTCGAGCCGTGTTTGCAGATAACCCTGCTCAGCCGAATTGCCAACCACGACCGTGTCATTGACCACGATGGGCGGCGACGAGCTCGTAATGTAACCAATCTCGAGAGGCATCCCTGTATTGGCGTCGTACGGTCGGTCCATACTGGTCCAGGGACCCCAGTCTGCGATCAAGTCTTCGACGAGGTCGACTGTTCCAGTTTCATTAAACCCGTCAAGAGGTACGGGGCGCCCCCAATTTTCAATAGGGCGACCGGTCTCGAAGTCCAGGGCGTGCAAGAAGAAACCGGGGCTACTGATAAAGACGACCCCGCGACCGTCGATTTCACTATATGCGATTCCTTTGCCATAGCCCTTACGCATCGAGTATTCGTACCGATTTGTGTTGGGCTCGGTGAAACTCCAGAGTAGTTCCCCAGTTGCTGGGTCAAGGGCGACGACGTGACGACGGTTACCGCTAACGGTAATCAGCTTGCCGTTTACATAGGTTGGCGTGGCTCTCGCCGTGCTGGGACCAAAGCTACTTGCATCCCAACGCCATGCTACGTCTAAATCTTCAAAGTTTTCAGGAGTGATTTGTTCGGCCGGCGTATATCGGGTGTGCCATGCGTCGCCACCCAGGTATGTCCATTGCGAATTGTCAGTTCCTGGTCCTTGGGCCAATGTGGGTTGGGTCGTCCAGAGACCGCCCGCCAAGGCCACAGCAATTCCGAGACTCAGTGACAGTGTTTGAGTGGTGCCGTGTCTCTTGTTATTCATTCTGTTTACTCCCGACTTTCTAGCGTTGCAAGGTCCTGCTGGTAAAACATTCAATAACGAAGAACTAACCGCCATTCTTCACAATGTCAGAAGTCTTTTATCGGTCCGTTCGTAGCGATTTCTTATTTCCGATATTTTATCAAGAGAAGGGGCGTCTGACTCTCTCCGAGCTAATACTTTTTCTGTGTCCATGACGCTTAGCGCGGGAAGGTTGGAATGGGCTGCATGCCATTACGCAACGGCGTTCTGGCCGTATTCATTACCATGGCGAGCAGCTGGTAGTAGCCCATAATACCGATGGTGTCGATGACACCCTTTTCACCGAACTGGGATACCATCTGCTCGTACGTGGGATCACTAACGCCCTGCGTTCTGAATAGCTCCATACAGAAGTTATAGACGGCAGTTTCGTCGGCAGACATGTCGACGGGATGTCGTCCATCTGCGACCGCCGAGATGATGTTGGGACGTAGCCCCTCCCGTTCTGCTATTACTGCATGAGCTCCCCACTCATAGTGCTGCGTCCACTGTCGAGCGGTGAGTAAAATGACAAATTCGCTCAATCGTGTTGGTAGTACGGTATTGAAGCGAGCATGGTCTCCGAGGTTTCGGGCCCGGCTGAGCACTTCGGGACTTCGAAGTAATGGTACAAAGGGGCCTCCAAACCGCGTGGTGTTTCGTACCTGCTTAAATTCATCAACTGCAGCCAACTGCTCTTCCGTCATTTCAGATTCTGGAATTGGCGGCATTCGGTCTTGCGCATGGCTGGGTTCGATAAAAACCAAGAGCAATACGAAGCACGCATAAATAATGTTACGTGGTGTAACGAGCCGATCGTGATAGTCCATCATGCCTGCCTCACAATATTGATTGCTTCGCGAATGAGAGCCACTACAGACGGTAGTGTTCACACTTGTTTCACAAAATGGTGTGCATCTGTCGAGTCGTTTTTATATCACCTTATTACGCAAAAACTAAAGAATGGTCGTGTTACATAGACGGTTTTCGTAGCCGTGGGCGGATAACCCGGTTCCACCACATTAATGTTCCAGTGAGGAACAAGGCGGGCGGAATAATACCAATCACAAACCACGAGAGTTTCGTTGCAGTTCCACCGAAACGGCCGAAGTGTACGGATGCGATCCAATACAAGATCGTATCGACTGTTCGCGGTTCGAATGTTTCTTCGTCGATCGGCTCGAGAGTGTCGGCGATGAAATTGAATGGTTCTGGAATGGTGAGGTAGATCCCGGTGATGCCCCACATCAAAACAAACAGAAAAAACCATGCTCCAAGTGCACTATGGAGACTCCAATTGAGCCGCTTCCAATGTGCGCGCCAATCAACTAGCAGGCTACGTTTCCACGTCAGGACTCCGGGCCACCAAATAACGGCACCACTTCCTGCAAGGAGCGTCAAGATGATCGCTCCAAGTCCGTTCACACGTCTGCCGGTTTCGCCGTACAACAAATTGTCATGAAGGTCGAGAAGCCAAGTTGTCAACCGATACGGAATCGGCAATCGGTGTCCGAGGTCGGCGCCAGTGTAGGGGTCGAAGAGTAATTGGATTGGGACACCATCTCTAGTCAGAGTGACAGTGGCGGCTCGTGACGGGTCTTCCCGGAAGATGATGCGTGCGACTTGGTAGTCCGGATATGCCTGTGTCGCATGTGTCGTGAGTGCTTCTTCGGTCAAACGCTGCCCAGATACGGAAACGAAGTGAGGCTGTGGATCGTAGGCTTGGCGTAACTCGCTGCGGTAGATCAGGATGCTTCCACTAATAGAAATTGCAACGATGTACAGCCCGATCGTGAGTCCAGACCATAGATGGATCTGGAAAATCATCCGGCGAAGCCAGAGTGTTTGCGGTTGGTGTACCCATTGTTCTCGCAAAGTCATTGTGTCGCGACCCAGTTGTGTGTCTGATCGTTGGTGATGACTGTTCCACGAATTGTATTTCCACTGACCTCTCCTTGGTATCGAGAACGCTCAGTGTGAAACTCCAGTAACCGTCCGCTCAAATGACCATCCAGAATGGCAAGTTCTTGTCCGTTGCGTGTGGCTGTTCCTGAAACTGTTTGAAATTCTTGTCTGAGAGCGAAGGTTGTTTCGGAATCAGTCCAATCGCCTTCGATCTGTGCTGGCACAATCCAAAGTAAGGCTGTGCAGAATCCTGGGCAAGGGTCGAGCTGCACAGTTTCGTCGGCTATCCAATCCCCCATGTCCCAGGTGTTTGAGACAACGCGCGTTCCAGGTGCGAGTGAAAGGAGAGAGGGGCGTAGTTTCAAGTTTAGGTCGGGTAGGAGGAACATCGTCACAACAGTGGCCCTAGTCAAGTCGACGTCAAAAAGGTCTGCCTCAACAAATGTCGCTCGTCCGCTTAGTCCGCGTTCTTCGGCTTGTTGGCGTGAGACTTGAACTAAACCAGCATCGTACTCGACTCCGACGGCCATTGCACCGCGCTCTGCGGCTGCGAGCACTGTTCGTCCATCACCTGAACCGAGATCGATAACTTGGTCATCTGCATCAACTTCGGCCAGAGTTAGCATGGTCTCGACTAACACGGAAGGGGACGGTACCCATTCGACATCCTTTCCATCCTGTCCAAAGGTCGGTTCGGCTTGTGACGCAAAGAGCGTTCTTCCATGACTGCTAGCGAATAGCAGTAAGGCGGAAATGGAAACGACGGCGACGACAACCAAGTGGTTATGTCGTCGCCGTCGTTGAAGTCGTTTGTAATTGGTCAGAGTGACCACAGATTACCGGTGTCTGTTTTATTACTTATTCGCTGGTTCGTTTTTCGATGGCACGCGCGCCTGTTAGCGTGCCATCCATGCCGTAATTTCCTTCGTGGCAGGCGTATTCGAACATCGGGAGGTCATTCTTTCGCATCGGTAGTTCGACTGACCACGGAGTTGCCCACGTTGTAGGGTCGGTTACCGTGAAGCTGTAGAGAAGCGTGTTGTCGTCGAGTCGTTTAAATCGTTCCTCAAGGTGCAGTTTGTTACTTGAATCACGAAAACTGGTTTCACGAAGAAAATTCTTAGTTTCAACGACAAGTGTATCTCCCTCGTAGTGACCTCTTGATACGCCAGTCCAGAGCGGGACAGTGCCATGATCGCTTCCATCGAGTGGGACGATCCGGGCGTTATGTACCATTTCATTCAGGATGACTACGTGCTCAGTGGTCTGGAAGATTTGGACGTTCATGTTGTACGCGCTTGGCAACATTGGCGGTCCAGAATTAAAACCAGTAATACAGCGTTCTCCGAGCGGGCGGTCTTCCGGACCTTCTGTGGGCCGTTGGTTAATTCTTAGGCGGTCAGCGCGTCGCGCTGCTCCTGCTGTGGTTAGTTCTGGAATTTGACCGTTGGGCGGATCGACGACGAGAGATGTGCGACGTGTTCCTACTGCGGTCGTTCCTCTGTCCCACCAAAAATCGTTATACGCGAGCGCGAGATCAGAACTTTCACGGGTGCCATTTACTTGACCACGGTTCGTGGTGACCGTCTTTTTTTCTTCCCGGTTCAGGTCTGCATTTTGGGCGACGACACGTGCTTCGGCGTAAGCCGCGGCTTCTTCTTCCGTGAGAAATTCTTTATCGGCAAATTCACTCGGACGTTCAAGTGGTGTCACGGTTCGAAAGTCCCAGACTCCATTTAGGTCAGGCTGGCTATCCGGAGTCTGTGACTGAGCAAAGACTGGTGTGCCAACGACCGCGAGAACTGCAAATAATAGAATTGATATCCGAATTTGACTCATTATCATGGCTAGTACCTCACAAAGAACGTTGCTTGACTGTAGCACGACTCCGGGATCGGCACTACCTTGCGTTTACACAGGTAGATGGCTATCGTGAACGGACGATTTTGAAAACAATTAGGAGGTAAATATGCGTTGCCGTGTGATCTTCGTGGGTTTGTGCGTGTGTATCACTGGATTGTGGTCGATTGATTCAGCTTTGGCTCAAGGTGACTGGACAGCGCCGAGAACTGCGAATGGGCAACCGGATTTGTCAGGAATTTGGGCGAAAAACAGTGCGACGCCACTGCAGCGACCTGAGCAACTTGCTGGTAAAGCTGAGTTTTCAGACGAAGAGCTTGCGGAACTAAATTCAAAAATCCAGGAATTTAGAAATGCGGAGCAGGCTGGAGATCTGTTGGGTGATCGCTTAATTCAGCAAGCGCTCGGAGATTCTGAGTACCAGGATTTCGACGTTGTTACTGGAAACTACAATGCGTTTTGGTTGGTGGAAAGAGAACTTGACCGTCGGACAGCGCTCATTGTCGACCCGCCTGACGGTCGGATGCCATCGCTAACCGCTCGTGCGCAAGAGTTAGCGGCTGAGCGTCGTGCATATTCTTCAGCGCATCCGTCAGACGGACCCGAGGACCGAAACTTAGGCGACCGGTGTCTTCATTTTGCCGCTCCCCGTATTGGTTCCGGGTACAACAGTTACATGCATATTCTTCAGACGGAAAGCCATGTCGCCATCTTTCAGGAGATGGGACATCAGGTTCGGACTATTCCGCTCGACAGTCCTTCACATATTGATGCCGGTATTCGGCAGTGGGTAGGAGACGCGCGAGGGCGCTGGGAAGGTGAGACCCTGGTTGTTGAGACCAGAAATTATTCGAGCGAGACACGATTCAATGGTGCCTCTGAGAACCTGCATCTTACTGAGCGCTATACGAGGATCAGTCCAGATGTCTTAAAGCATGAAATTACGCTGAACGATCCGGATACGTGGATGTCGCCGTGGTCAGTCGAGTTATTGCATACCGCAACGATGGATCCAATTTTTGAATATGCCTGTCACGAGGGTAATTACTCAATGCCAGGGATTTTGGGAGGCGCAAGGCTTGATGAACAACAGGGGAGCGGTCAGGAATGACGAGTCGGTCCAGTTGGTTCTCTTGTTGGGGTTCGCTTGTTCTTTTAGGTGCTTTGGTACTTGTGTCGTGTGCCGGACAACAGGACTCAACGCCTTCGGTTGTTGCGACCGAAAATGAGGAGGCGGTAACCGAGTCGCCGCTCAAGTTGTATGTTTTTGAGTGTGGTCGTCTGCGATTCGATACAGTCACCAATTTCGGTGTCAACGATGACGAAACTGATGTACGAGAACTTGTTGTGCCTTGCTACATTGTTGACCACCCGGAGGGTCGAATGCTTTGGGACGGTGGCCTTCCATCATCAATTAAGTATGACGATGCCGGCCGGGATGAGAATGGCTGGGTTGGGAATGCGAAGCTTCGATACACGCTTGCTGAGCAGCTTGTTTCCGCAGGGCTCGATTTCGATCTCTCAAGTCTGGACTATATGGCTTTCTCGCATATTCATTACGACCATGTTGGTGTAGCTAATGAGATATCTGGTGCGACGTGGTTAGTACAACGGGGTGATTATGAGGCGGCATTTGCGGAACCAATTACGGTTCCGGCAGTACAACCAGAACTATTAACGAATCTCCGTGATGCCGATCGGTTGATTCTGGATGGTGACCACGATGTGTTTGGCGACGGACGCGTTCGGCTCATTTCGGCGCCAGGCCATACGCCGGGTCACCAAGTTCTTTTTCTTGATTTGGAATGGACCGGACCATTGGTGCTATCTGGAGACCTCTACCACTTTCGTATTAGTCGGGATGACCGCCGAGTGCCAGTTTTTAACGTCGACCCAGAGATGAGCCTTCAATCGATGGATAAAGTTGAGGCATTTGTTGCCGAACAGGGTGCAATGTTCTGGATCGAACACGATCTCGCGTTGTTCCAGACTTTACAAACGGCGCCACGGTACTACGAATAGCCATTCATTAATTTAAGGGCACAGAGGCATAGTTAACGGCGGTCATTGTCATAGGGGGCACCTGTTCCAGATGACCCCATAAAGAACTTCCGCCCGTCTTCAAATGTCAGGTCCCGTGCATTGGCTCTGGTTGTGCGGTCTTTGCTTTGGTAGCCGTCGACGACCACAACGGTTCCTGGTTGAACATAGTCTCGTCTTAGTCCGCGCCTGAGTAGTGTATTCGGTGTACCGCCTTCAACCATCCAGATGGCTTTGGAGCCATCGTCGGCAGTGACTTCAACATGGATCCAAGTGTGAGGATTGACCCATTCCACTCTGACGATCGGGCCTTTCAACAAAATAGGTCGGTTGGGATCGAATTCCGCGCCAAAGGCGTGATGGGCGTGAGTCGGAATGTTGAGGATAACAATCAGCATGAACCCAACGCCGAGGGCGCATAGTGATGTGATAAGCGATGTAGGTCGTATTTGTATGGGCATTATATTCACCATGTAGCTAGAGTTATCGTTGTTCAGGGACAGTGCCGTCTCGAACGTCCTGTTCGAGGATTCGTGCACCTCCCAAAATACCTTGGAATGAATAATTCGCTTCGTGGCAAGCATATTCGTATACACGATCGTCGCTAACAGGCCAGACGTATTCTCCAGACCACGCGGCCGTCCATGCATTCGGGTCATCGACTGTGAATTCGTAGCGCAAAGTGTCTTCATCGATTCTTGTAAGGCGCTCAACGACGTGCAAGTCACGCGTGGCGCCTCGCAGAGCCGGTGTGTCGTTAAAGTTGGTTGTGTCGATAACGAGCGTGTCTCCGTCCCAGTGTCCTACAGAGTCGCCAAGCCATCCGCGAATGTTTGAGGGGGCATGGTCTTGGTTTAACCGGACGATACGAGCATCATGCACCATCTCAATCAAAATCATGATGTAGTCGTCGGTTTGCACGATGCGTTTCAAGTTGTTGTAGAGTGCCGGTAACATCGGTGGGCCGCCCGTTGAACTGAAGCCAAGAAGACAGCGTTCGGCAAGCGGTCGTATTTCTGGGTCGTCGTAGGGGCCCGGTGCATCCAGACCATTCTCGATCATCCACCAAGCGGACCCACTATTTTCACGGTAGAAGGCCGCTCGTTCAGCCGCTTGAGCGCTCGCAGTCGCTGTGAGTGGAGGTCGTTGACCATTTTCAGGATCGACAATGATTGAAGTTGGGAACTGACCATCAATTAGCGCGGCGGATGTTCCGCGGTCGATCCAGAAGCTGTTATAGCCTCCTACATTACCGGCTGCGCCCCGAGAACCGTCGCCACCGTCTGGTGGGGCTTCTCGGTTGGGATTGCTGGACTGGTTGCGATCAAGGTTTCGATCGAACTCTTCACGTTCAAGAGCGGCAGCTTCTTCTTCAGTCAAAAATGCTTTGTTGCCGAATCGTTCGGGACGTTGCAGGGGAGTTAGCGTTGCAATGTCGTAGGTGCCGCTGAGGTCAGGTTGCCCACTCGGTGTCCGAGGGATGCTATTCGTTTGCGCTTCGATAATGGAGACGGTAGCGAAAACAGTGACTATGACTGCGGTTTGAAGCCGAAGTCGACTACTCATGAAACACCTCCACAGTTTTTAGCGACCCAGGCGCACATCTTCTTCAAGCACCCGTGCACCACCTAAGATACCCTGAAACGAATAATTTGCCTCGTGGCAAGCATACTCATAGATACGGTTACGCGTCATCGGCCAGATATATTCCCCGCTCCATGAGGACTTCCACACGGTCGGGTCTTCGACGGTGAATTTATATAGCAGGAATTCATTGGAGAGACGTGTGAAACGTTCGACAACATGCAGATTATGCGACGCGCCACTTAATGCTGGCGAGTCATTAAAGTTGGTTGTATCAACAACCAAAGTGTCTCCCTCCCAGGTGCCGATAGAATCACCTAGCCAACTCCGAATGTCTGCGGACGCGTGTTGCTGATTCATTCTTACGATACGGGCGTCATGAACCATTTCAACCAGAATCATGACGTGGTCGTCCGTCTGCACAATGCGCTTTAAATTGTTATAGAGAACTGGAAGCATCGGCGGTCCTGAAGTCGAGCCAAAGCCGAGAAGACATCGTTCTGCCATGGGACGTATTTCTGGGTCATCGTACGGTCCTGGGGCATCGAGACCGTTTTCAATGAGCCACCAGGCAGTCCCGCTATTTGGGCGTCTGAATGCTGCTTGCTGAGCTAGGCGCTCACGCGATTCGGGTGTCATTTCAGGGCGACGTCCATTGGCGGGTTCCGTAATGATTGAAGTGCGCCATTGGCCGTCAATTTGAAAGGCAGAGTTTCCACGGTCCATCCAGAAGGTGTTATACCCTCCGACCGCTCCGGCTGCACCGATTGAACCATCTCCACCAACTGGAGGCGCGGCACTCGGCGGCGCACTTTCAATATTTCGTCCTTCAGGAATACCGAATACCGCTGCGAGTGCACTAGTTTCACCTTGAGCGATCGTCGCAGCTTCTTCTTCACTAAGGGTCAATCGATCCCCAAAGATCTCTGGGCGCTCAAGTGGAGTCAGAGTGGCAGTGTCGTACGTACCAGAGAGGTCTGGACGGCCGCTGGCTGTGCGCGGAATGTCTTGCGAAGACAACGGAATCGACGAACCGAAGGCCAAAAGCAAAATAGCGATTTGGTGACGCACAATGCCCTCGTTTTCTATCGCGGTAACGGATCGCGACGAAATTCTCCGAAAAGTAATTCCTCGACAAATTCAACGCACTTAAAGTCCATTAAACGAGCCCCGTCTTCGATGCGTCGGTAGAGAGGCATACTGATCGTCCACGGTTCGACAAAGACATTCGGATCTTCCATCGTGGCCTCGTACTGTATGTGGTTGGGGCCAATCATGGTGTAGCGCTCAGTCACGACTAACTGATTTGTGTGGTGACTTCCGGCTCTGTCAAACCACGTCTGATCATTCTGTCCTGTGATGTCGACAACCAGGGTGTCGTTTTCCCAGCGGCCTACAGACTGACCCATCCATGAGTCTGTCTCAGCGGGACCCACGTCTCGCATATAGATTTCTCGAACGGCTCCTGCAAATTCATAGGCAATAAAGACACTACTGCCGTTCTGGAAAATTTGAAACGGGAAGGGAAGATAGGTTGCGCGTGGCACGCCGGGCATGTAGCACTTGATCTCAGGGTCGCGGTCGACCCACTGAGACTGATTCTCTTCTTTGAGTTCTCGTGCTTCGGCTGTGTATGGGATACGCCCACCGTTTGTGATTACACCCATGCCGCCCGGTACTGCACCGACGGCCCCAAGTGCGAGAACCGGAACGTCTGGAAGCATGCTGTGAGGTCCTTCTCGCAGTTGCATCGCTGGTCTAGCGATATGAGGCTCAATATCGTAATTTGCCGTGTTCAGTGCTTGCCAAATACCGTTGAAGTCTGGGGTGCCGGTAGAGAGTCTGGGTGGTTCGTAGTCGCCGGCTTGCCCCATGCTGGATGGGATACCGACTACTAGACTAAAGAGGACGATAGCGGCAGTAATAAATGTTTTTTTCATTAGGTCGAGAGTTCCGTACTTATCGGCGCACAAATCGTTGGACTCGTTTTCCTTCCAGGGTTTCCCCGACATAGATATTGCCATTTGAGTCGACCGCAAGACTATGTGCTGCTGTGAAACCGCCCGCTTGATGTCCGCCAAAACCAATCGTGTTTACGATTGAAAGATCGTCGCGGGAAATAACCCAAATCTTCGCATTCATGCCATCGATGTTATAGAGGTATTGCTGGTCGGCATCAGGGGAGAAATCCACGTCAAATGCTGATCCGAAGCCCAGGGTTCTCGGTGCCATTACGAGTTCATTGACGAAAGTACCATCGGTCTGAAAGACCTGAATACGATTATTCACTCGGTCACACACATACAGTAGACCGTCGTTCGAACGTGTTGCGCAGTGAACTGGACGTCCGAATTGTTGTGACAGTTCGGTGTCTGGGTCGTAAGTGTAGGCGTCGTCTGTGGGGACGTTCCCATAGGCACCCCAATGGCGCTTGTACTCACCCGTATCAGCATCAAAAATTGCGACACGACGATTTCCATAGCCATCCGCGATGATTACTTCATTTGTTTCAGGGTCAACGTCGATCTCGGCCGGTTGGCCGAAGTTGGCCGTGTCGTTGCTACCTTGGCCTTGACCGTGCGTCCCGATCTGCATCAGAAAGTCACCGCTTTTTGTAAATTTTAAGATGTGAGCATCTTCGCCACCACTGCCTCCAAGCCAGACATTGTCTAGATGGTCAATAAAGATACCGTGCTCTGAGTCAGGCCATTCAAAACCGTCCCCTGGACCACCCCAGGCTTGGACAACGTCACCTTCTTGATTGAATTCGATAACAGGCGGGGCCGGACGGCAACATTCTTCTGCAAGCGGAGGGTCCGCGTCTAATGCGGCCTCTTGTGCATTAAGCGATAAGGGGCGGTGTACGACCCAGATATGGTCGCTCGAGTCGACGTCAACGCCGACTACGTTACCGAGTGTCCAGTTATTGGGAAGAGGTTTAGGCCAAGTGGGATCGAATTCGAAGTCAGTACCATTACCAACGGGACCTGAAGGCATCGTCATGGCTTCGGAACTCTCGTTATCACTGGGGGGGGGCTCCGCACCGCCACAGGCAACGGTTACCAAGATTGCGAGGAACGCACTGTTCAGTCCGAGGTATTGAACGGGTCGCATGATGACTCCTCTGTACGACGAATTAAGAGAGAACGAAACCTGCTAATGATTGCAGAGCATAGCCTATTAGAAATACGCCCAATTTGTTACTACTGTTCATCAAGGTACCTGCGAGATGCGGTAGCGTCCATCAATGGAACAACCTTGTCTGGGTCGACCCGAACCATCATGTAGGTAATGTGGTCTGGGATTTCTGTAAATTCATGTCCTGTTCCGGCTGGAATGACAAACACGTCTCCCTCTTTAAGGTGATGTGTCACTCCATCTCGAACATTCTCGGCATTATTTCCGGGGCCGTTAAGGAACTGGACGGCTCGGTTGTCTGGTGGACGTCTCACTTTATTGACAAGGTCGGCACCAGTCAGGATGGTTCCACCGCCACTCGTAACCACGTAGACCTCGGTGACGAGGTCATGTTCAGCAACTCGTCCTCGGCGCGTTTCGAGTGCGCCACGATGCGCAACGGCAACCTGGACCTTCGATTTGCCAATATCGATGGACCGGACCTGCTGGTCGACAAGCCCGTCTTTTCGCCCAACAAATGCGTACTCAGCAAGTTCCTCCGCTGGGACATAGGTAGCCGGGCACATGTCGCATGAAGGTTCTATGTTCTGGGCCGATAAATGGCCGAACATGAACGCACTGACAATTGCGGCCGCAATAACTAATGGTTGTCTCATAATGGTATGTTCTCCCTAGGCCCACTCTAATACAGGCAACCACGCGGCGCTCTGATTTTGTAGGCTCGTTTGTTATGAAAATTGGATTTATTGGTCTTGGTACGATGGGGCGTCCGATGGCGCTCAATTTGATGAAGCACCAGCATGATTTAACGGTGTTTGCGAGGCGCGAAGCGTCTCTCGGACCGTTGGTCGAAGGTGGTGCGGCCACAGCGGACTCACCGGCCGAGGTAGCGGCCGGATGCGACGTCGTTTTTACGATGTTGACTGGCACGGAAGACGTTGAGTCTGTGACGCTCGGCGCGAATGGCATCGCAGAGGGGGCACGCCCTGGCACCGTCGTAATTGACACAAGCACGATTGCCCCGGCGCGGACACGGATGATCGGCAAGCAGTTAGAAGAGGGTCGAATTGATTTTCTTGATGCGCCGGTTTCAGGAGGGCCACAAGGTGCGAAGGACGCATCACTGTCAATCATGGTTGGTGGGAAAGTCGAGGTCCTCGACAGAATGCGGCCGCTTTTTAACTGTATTGGGACGAAAGTCTTACATATGGGTGGGCAAGGAGCCGGGCAGGGTACGAAAGCATGCCACCAACTGTTGTTACTGATTACTGCACAAGGCGTTGCTGAAGCATTAACGCTCGCCAGTCGAGCTGGACTTGACGTGCAGCAAGTGCAACAGGCGATGATGGGGGGCATGGCGTCCAGTCGCGTGTTGGAATTCTTCGGTGACCGGATGGCACGACGAGATTTTTCGGCCGGCATCGAAAGCCGTCTTTACCACAAGGACCTCGATATCGTAATGCAACTTGCCCATTCTCTTGGTGTCTCACTTCCGGCGGGTGCGGTGACCATGCAATTTGTGAACGGTTTACATGGTCAGGGGCATGGGACTGATGACTTGTCGGCGTTAATTACTTTGCTCGAATCGTTAGGAGAGCCGAGTCGCACAAAATAGTCCTCCATTTGAAACTCATTCGGATTACCTGGAATTCAAGGCGTTGTTTGTGCGAGGATGTGCTGATTGCTTGACAGGTAATCTGGGCAGGAGTACAACCGGTGGCGCATTCTGTTGTGCCATGTTTTAAGGAGAGTTATGCGAAAGATTTTTGTTTTTGCGGTGGCAATGGCCCTGCTCATCCCCGCGGCGGTTTTGGCGCAGGGACCCACTGGTATTGAGCCGGTTGAGCCGTTTAAGGTGGGCACCTTCAACATCCACGGGGTGCCGCATGTTGGGGTTGTTCTCCGGGACTCCCTGGTAGTCGACATCGAGGTCGCGAACATGGCGCTCGAATCGAATCCAGAGTACGCCAAGATACCTATGCCAGAGGACATGCTGGAACTAATCGGGCGCTATGACTACGGTCTAAAATACCGACTGTATGAAATCGTCAATGACATTGTCGAAAATAACCGACTTTCCGGAAACAGTCGCCCCGACTTTGTCTACGACGTGTCTGAGCTGCGCATCCGGCCCCCCATCATGTACCCGGGCAAGATGATGAACGCGGCGGTGAACTTTTACTCGCACGCCTGTGAGGGCTGTTCTGCAGAGGAACTAGCCCAGCGGACCCAGGCGCGGCAGGAAGACCGGGGCGTACCTTACCTGTTCCTCAAGCCCGGTCGCGGTGCGGTCATCGGGAGTGGCGATCAAGTTGTGATGCCCTACGGCCGTGACCGGATCGAATGGGAAGTCGAACTGGCTATTGTGATGGGGCAGACTGGGAAATATATTTCTTCGAACCGTGCATACGACCACGTGTTTGGCTACATGGTTGCCATGGATATCTCCGATCGTGGCGGACGACCGCCAGGGGGATACGGTCAAGGATCCGATTGGTTTGTTGGTAAGGGTCATGACACGTTTGCTCCCCAGGGACCGTGGATCGTGCCGAAGGAGTTCTACGGTGACCCCATGGAGCAGCTCCACCAGACTCTGGTCATTGACGGTGTAACCGTCCAAGAGGCGAGAGCAGGCGACATGATCCATAACATCCCGGAGCTAATCGAGTACGCGTCGTCGCTCATCACGTTGTTTCCTGGTGACGTCCTGCAAAGTGGGACGTCCGGTGGAACCGGCGCCGGTCGCGTCGAACGTGCGACAGGCTCTGGATACCTGCAGGCGGGTGAGACGATTACGGCCACCATCGAGGGAATCGGCACATTGACACACGAGGTTGTAGCTGAGGAGAGTATTCCGGACGATCTGTCCGGCGCGCAACTGCCGCCTACCAGCACCTATCGTGATTAGCTAACAGTGCGACCGTAGTTTGAAAGAGACCGGCAGACGTGATGTCAGCCGGTCTCTTTTTTTATGTACGCCGCATTGCGACTAGAACCGTAGGAGCTTGGTGAATTTGATGATGAACGCGCGGTTCTGAAGGAGTGGTGTGCTTCGTAACTCGGTATCCCGGACGTCGTTGTAGACGACGAATAATTCACTGCCAGGTTGGTATTCCCATCGCAACCGAAGGTTGGAGCTAAGTGCGTTGTTGCTGGAGTTGTACTGCAGTAGTCCGCTAAAAAACATTCGTGGTGTCAGGGTATAGGTGAAGCGACTGGTGACCAGTTTGGTGGTGAAGCGACCTTGCGGGAGATCGATATTGTTGATCGAGATGCCGGGTGAGATGGAGAACTGACGTGTGATTTCAACCCGCCCACGCCGATAGCCGACTGCTGTGATATCCCCATTAAAGAAGTCGCCACGTTGCAGAGAGATTGTGCCGGATATGAGACGTTGCGTTCCGAGCCCATATGAGACGTAATAATCGGAGAATCCATAGCCACCGATCGGAATGGCGACGTCCGGGGTAATCTGGAATGGGTTCTCGAGTAGTTCATAGTTGTCTTGAATGTCCAGATTGAACTGATCACTGTTTTCAAACTCCGTGTTAAAGCTGAGTTGACTGACCCGCGTTTCGATAAGTCCGGTACTGGCACCGGTGGTGTAATCGAGCGTTCCCCTCCACGTAAATTGACGAATGGCATCGATGTTTTGTGGCCGGGGACTGTACTGTGCAGCTGTGTAGGTGCGACGAAAGTCGTCGCGACGCATGAATCCGATTTCAGGATTGAAATTGTCGCCGACGAGAAGGTGGTCGAGCTGGAATGCATAGAGGTCGCCATTGTAGGTAAACGCGGCCTGGTAGCTTTCATCGTCACCGACGAGTCCAGACGTTTGTGACTTGGCGTAGTACCCGTTGAAATTGACGTTGTCGTAGAAGGAGAACGCGGCGTCGAGTCCGTACACCTGATTGCCCCCCGGACCTTTCGTGGATACGGAACGGCCGGTAAAGATGCCACCAATGCGACTCCGGCGGAGGATGTCGCGTTTGACGCGCATTACCGTAAAGTTAGTGGACGCCGCCCCGCTGAGGGCGTCATCGGTCTGAATATTTAAGGCACCGATGGTAAAGTCTCCGGCTTTGCCGGTTAGACGCCCGCCGCCGAGAATCGGGACTGTTTGGCCGCCCTGAAGACCGATCCGACGACTGAAGAAGACGGTGGGGGCGTCGCCACCGCCGAAGAAACCGCCCCCACGCCGTCCACCACCACCGCTGCCAAATCTGAATCCTTGTCCAAAATCAAACGTGCCACGGGATTCGAGAAAGAATTCACGTTTTTCGGGAAAGAACAGGCTGAACCGGGTGAGATTGACTTGCTGTTCGTCGACCTCGACCTGTGCGAAGTCGGTGTTGTAGGTGAAATCCGCGGTGAGATTCTGGGTGACCCCGTATTTGAGGTCAACACCTGCGTTCCCGTTTAGCGCATTCGTGATTGCCGGACTCGCGTTGCGGTCTGTGGCGAGCGACCCGATCGCATACGGTTTGATTTCAAGGCGGCGGTTACGAGACGGGACAACCAGGCCAGTTAGTGTGGCTGCTGCAGAGGTGCGGAACAGTCCAGGTCCTCCTGAGATCGGTATTGCGGTGAGATATGACGACTCGTTTTTCCACCGGATACGGCGTCCCATTTGTATTCCCCAGATTTGAGAGGTTCCTGGGCTGAACCGCAGGGATTTGAACGGGATCTCCATTTCGGCCGTCCATCCCCCGTCGAACCGGCCAGTCCGCACGTCCCAGACTGCGTTCCAGTCGGTGTTGGGACGGCTTTCGTCGGTGATTTCTTGATCTAAGAATCCTCCGATGGGGTTGACCATAAACGCAACGTTGTTTCGTCGGTCGTAAAAGGTATCGAACGCGACACTGACGCGTTCATTGTTAATGAGTTGAAAAGAGTCGCGTTGCATTTCATTGGCCACCCATTGTGATTCGGGCGCTGAATCCCAGAGACGGGCCGACACATAGATATTGTTGTCATCGAAGAAGACCCAGGCTTCCGTTCGTTCCGTCGCGGGTGCTCCCTCGTCGGGTGACTGTTGTATAAATCCCGAAAAAGACTCAACCGTATCGTACGCGGTTTCATTGAGGATGCCGTCAATCTCCAATGGTTCGGTCAATCGGACAGCGCGAACTGTTGCGCGGCCTTCGGCATCCCGATTGATGGTGGCAGGTGCAACTGGCGGCGGCGGGCCATCAATGACGGTTGGGTCCGACAAGGCCGGGCTCAGTGGTGCGGTTGTCTCGGGCTGATTGTCTGGTCGACCGGGTGTGCGCGGAAAAGTCGTTCCCGCACGTTCAGCCCCGCGGTCTTGTCGTTGCGCAAAACCCATTTGAAGATCAGCGGCCAGTTGGTCTTGGAGTGCGAAGAGTTCCTCGAGTTGTCCGTTAATGCTGGTGCTTCGCACGACGTCTCCGCTGATGCTCTCAATGAGACGTCCGGTGAGTCGTAACTGGTCCCCGATGCGCTGATAGGTTCCACCTACGATCCAGCGTGCGTTGAGTTCTCGCCCTGCCGTCGCGAGAGCTTCCTGGTCGCTATTGTTCTGCAGGCGGGCATCGTTAATTCTGATCACGGTTTGTGAAGTGGCGCGTTCCAATTCGGCCGTGAGCGTTTCGGCGATTCCGATTCCGATCCAGTTATCCGCGGTATTCCCCGTGATATTGGCGAAGGGAATGACGGCGATGCGGTCCGGTGGCGTGGAGGGTTGTTCTCCCGCCGTCAGTCCTTCACCGAGTAGCAGACAACACAGTGCGAAGGTGAACGCGATAAATCTATGTATGTGGTATGCAGTCACGGGTGGTTAGCAGAGGGTAACAACTAAAGGTTAGAGCAGTCGGCGACATCGTGGCGATTAGTTAGTGCTGAACTGGGCGGTTCTATGCAGATGCATGTTCTAGAACCGAAAGAGTTTAGTGAATTTGATGATGAATGCCCGGTTCTGAAGGAGTGGAGTACTTCGCAACTCGGTATCCCGGACGTCGTTGTAGACGACGAATAATTCACTGCCAGGTTGGTATTCCCATCGCAACCGAAGGTTGGAGCTAAGTGCGTTGGTGCTGGAGTTGTACTGCAGCAGTCCGCTAAAAAACATTCGTGGTGTCAGGGTATAGGTCAGGCGACTGGTGACCAGTTTGGTGGTGAAGCGACCTTGCGGGAGATCAATGTTGTTGATCGAAATACCGGGCGAGATGGAAAACTGTGGTGTGATTTCAAGACGCCCTTGCCGATACCCAATGGCGGTAATGTCTCCACTGAAGAATTCACCACGTTGTAGCGAAACGGTGCCGGCGACGCGGCGCTGTTGGCCTAGCGAGTACGACACAAAATAATCATCAAAATTGTATCCACCTACGGGAATCGCTACGTCCGATGCGACACGGAATGGTTGATGGAGGAGCTCATAGCTTTTTTGTACATCAAAATTAATTCGGTCACTGTTTTCTAGCTCGGTCTGGAAGCGGCCCTGCGTGATTCTGGTTTCGAGTTGACCGGCGACGGTGGTGATGTAGTCAAGGCTGGCACCCCACGTAAATTGACGAATGGCATCGATGTTTTGTGGCCGGGGACTGTACTGTGCAGCTGTGTAGGTGCGACGAAAGTCGTCGCGACGCATGAATCCGATTTCAGGATTGAAATTGTCGCCGACGAGAAGGTGGTCGAGCTGGAATGCATAGAGGTCGCCATTGTAGGTAAACGCGGCCTGGTAGCTTTCATCGTCACCGACGAGTCCAGACGTTTGTGACTTGGCGTAGTACCCGTTGAAATTGACGTTGTCGTAGAAGGAGAACGCGGCGTCGAGTCCGTACACCTGATTGCCCCCCGGACCTTTCGTGGATACGGAACGGCCGGTAAAGATGCCACCAATGCGACTCCGGCGGAGGATGTCGCGTTTGACGCGCATTACCGTAAAGTTAGTGGACGCCGCCCCGCTGAGGGCGTCATCGGTCTGAATATTTAAGGCACCGATGGTAAAGTCTCCGGCTTTGCCGGTTAGACGCCCGCCGCCGAGAATCGGGACTGTTTGGCCGCCCTGAAGACCGATCCGACGACTGAAGAAGACGGTGGGGGCGTCGCCACCGCCGAAGAAACCGCCCCCACGCCGTCCACCACCACCGCTGCCAAATCTGAATCCTTGTCCAAAATCAAACGTGCCACGGGATTCGAGAAAGAATTCACGTTTTTCGGGAAAGAACAGGCTGAACCGGGTGAGATTGACTTGCTGTTCGTCGACCTCGACCTGTGCGAAGTCGGTGTTGTAGGTGAAATCCGCGGTGAGATTCTGGGTGACCCCGTATTTGAGGTCAACACCTGCGTTCCCGTTTAGCGCATTCGTGATTGCCGGACTCGCGTTGCGGTCTGTGGCGAGCGACCCGATCGCATACGGTTTGATTTCGAATTTACGGTTTCCAGAGGGAACTTCTAGTCCGGCTAGGGTGCCGGCCGCTGACAGACGAAACAGCCCGGGTCCGGCCGATATTGGAACGGGGGTCAAGTAGGCGTATTCATTCTTCCAACGAATGCGTCGGCCGAGTTGGAGTCCCCACACTTGCTCGCGACCTGGTTGAAATCGAATAGATTTAAACGGAATCTCCATCTCGACGGTCCATCCGCCATCGAATCGACCCGTTTGCAGATCCAAGACAGGATTCCAATCTCTGTTCGGTCGTCCTTCATCCGTAATCTCGTAGTCAAAGATTCCGCCGAGTGGATTTATGAGAAACGCCAGTCCATTACGTCGGTCATAAAATGTGTCGAAGACAACGCTGAAATTTTCGTTGTTGATGAGCTGAAAGGAGTCGCGTTGCATTTCATTGGCCACCCATTGTGATTCGGGCGCTGAATCCCAGAGACGGGCCGACACATAGATATTGTTGTCATCGAAGAAGACCCAGGCTTCCGTACGTTCCGTCGCGGGTGCACCCTCGTCGGGTACCTGTTGTATAAAACCTGAAAAAGATTCAACCGTGTTGTACATGGTTTCATTGAGGATGCCGTCAATCTCCAATGGTTCGGTCAATCGGACAGCGCGAACTGTTGCGCGGCCTTCGGCATCCCGATTGATGGTGGCAGGTGCAACCGGCGGCGGCGGGCCATCGATTGGAGATTCACCCGTGACCGTGACCGTCTCTTCGACTGTGAAGGGGGGCGTTGCCGCTACGGATGGGCCAGAAGGGTTCGTCTGCGGGGCTCTGTTGATGGTGGTGCTTCGAGTAGTTGTTTGCTCACCGTCAGCCATGCGTTCTTGCTGTGGCGCAAAGCCCGTTTGCAGTTCAGCCACAAGTTGGTCTTGGAGCGTAAAGAGTTCGTCGAATCGTCCATCGATGCGGGCGCTGCGCACGACGTCCCCGCTGGTGCTCTCAACGAGACGTCCCGTGAGCCGTAACTGGTCCCCCATGCGCTGATAGGTCCCACTTACGATCCAGCGTGCGTTGAGTTCTCGCCCTACCGTCGCGAGAGCTTCCTGGTCGCTATTGTTCTGCAGGCGGGCATCGTTAATTCTGATCACGGTTTGTGAAGTGGCGCGTTCCAATTCGGCCGTGAGCGTTTCGGCGATTCCGATTCCGA